>Ga0193743_1002980_pt1 | contig 11553 bp, 8 predicted proteins | sample L2c2metaG_FD_143038 | JGI IMG/M metagenome (GOLD analysis project Ga0193743, IMG submission 143038) | Soil microbial communities from a riparian zone of the East river system, Colorado, United States - L2c2 | ecosystem: Environmental > Terrestrial > Soil > Riparian zone | place: USA: East River...
ATGGTAAAAAAAAAAAAAAAAAAAAAAAAGAAGAAAAAAAGAAGAAAGAGGATAAAGAGAAGGTTGATCGTACGTATGTAGCGTTTATAGTATACGTGGGACCAGTCACTGACATTTACCGGTCAATCATAGTTGACAGGAAAAAAAGATTAAAAAAAAATGGCTTACATCATGGAAAAATAAGGATGTCGTTTAATCCTAGGTTCGCATATACGAAGTGAAGGAACACGTTGCAGTAGCTGAGAGAGAGAAAGTTCATAAATCAGGAGAAACAAAAGTCAATAAGAGGAAAAAAAAAAAAACTTACTCCACGAATCAAACTCTTGGTATCCTGATCAATGGCTCTATCATCCGGAAATTGCAGTTCATCTTGCAACACTCTAACATACATATCCGAATGATTGTTAGCCCAAAACGGCGTCTATACAACCGCAAAACAAAACAAACAAAAAAAAAGAGCTCAGCACAAAAAAATCTAGATCAAAATGAGGTATCAAAACTCACAATACCCGTCAACATTTCATAAAGCATAGTCCCAAAACTCCACCAATCAACTTCATAACTATACGGCAACCCTTGAATAACCTCCGGAGCTAGATACTCAGCCGTACCACAAAACGTCGAAGTCGAATCCGTATGTCCAATAGGATGACCCGGCCATCCCAACGCCAGCTCACCAGACCTATCAGGTGCCATCCACGGAGGTGTAGCGGACTGAGGCGTCCCAGGAACTGATGAATAAAACTCTCCTCCTGCACCACCACCACCACGTGGACTGTTCCCATCGCCGGAAGGGGTCATAGGAAGCGAAGAAGATAGGTTCCGTCTTGGGAATTCCTTGGATAATCCGAAATCGGTGAGGACGATGTGTCCATCGCCTCCTATGAGGATGTTTTCGGGTTTGAGATCTCGATAGATGACGCCTGCTGCGTGAAGCCCTTCGACACCTTCAACGATTTCGGCAGCGTAGAATCTGGCTCTATCACGGCCAAGACGACCCCACCTCGCCAGTTGAGTAGCTAGATCACCTCCGGGGTGGAAATCCTATATGGAAAGCAAGGTGTTGAGTATACCAACGATCTTTTCTATTAAAAAAAAATAAAAATACACACCATGACCAAAAACAGATTCTCTTTATCATGAAAACTCCACCAAAGTTTAACAACAAACGGATCTTTAGATTCAGCCGCCATCCTCTTCAACACAGCTTGCTCCGTAAGCGTATGTTGCAGCTCCTGATGCGCCAACACATGTCGTTTCGTGATAGCCTTCAACGCAAACAGATCCGAGGTCTGCTTATGTCTAACCAACAAAACTTTCCCAGCACAACCTTTCCCCAACACACGCATCATCTCATAATCATCAATAACCACTTTTCTTTGTGATTTCCTGGGTTCTTTAGGTACAGCTGCGGAGGAAAGTGAACGTTTCTTCCTAGCTGAGCTGCGTCTTCGTCGACCGCTTTTGGCGGCGGCGGAGGAGGAAGATTCGTCTGCTGTTTGAGATTCGGTTCCGTTCTGGCTAGGGACGGAGGAGGCATACGTTCGGGGAAGTCGGGAGGATTTGTGGGGGTCAGCAGACTGGGAACGGTGCATCCTAGACTGAGGAAAATCTGAAGATGGAGTGATGGGTGTGGACGGCGCTGCCTCTTCAATAGCGTCGATATGACTAGAAGGACCGTCCACGGTATCAGCAACAGACCCCGTCATTTCATCGTCATGGGGGACAGATGATGGCGACCCGTCGGTGGAGTCGGCAGTATTTGTAACACGAGGATCGCCAACTTCCTTCAACGGATCAGTTGATTGATTTCCTTCCTTTGGAACCGGCGCAGCCATCGCACCAATCTCGTCACCATTATTACCTTGGTGAGGTTTCCTCTCGTCATGATCCTGTTCATGAATACTTCCAATCTCACTGGGTTCCGCACTATGTCCATTTAACGCATTTTCTTTTCCTAAACCCCCACCATGAGCTGCGAGATCCGATCGTACACGTTTGATAGCTCTTTCGACACGGACACTTTCTAGATCGTCTGTGCGGACTCTAACGAAGCGTTTCCAGTAGCGATCTTGTCGTAAGACGAGTATGTTGGATAGAGTGGTGAGGTAAGCGGCTATACTTGTACTGAGGGCAGAAGGTGCCGTGTTGGTGACGGTGGAGGCGGTGAGGTCTCCATTGCTGGCACTAAATGAACTGAAAGGATCGTTGGCCTCGATGGCAGGAGATGAAGCGGTCAGAGGGGGAGTGCGTGCTGGTGTTACATTACTGTTACGTGGTGTAGTAGAAGACTGGCGTTGAGCTCTGGCTGAAGTTGGAGAAGCCAGACGGGATAGGGTATTGAGAAAAGTTGATTTACGTTTAGGAGGTGGTAAGGGTAATGTATCAGGGGTGATGGGTAAAGGAGGAAATTTGAGGTTGGTATGAGCTTGTCGGAGCTTGTGGTCTAATTCAACCAACTCCATCGCGGTACGAGTCAAAGTAAGGTTATGGGTTGGGGCTATTGAAATAAAGAATTAGCACAGTAGTTCCAAAATGCCCGCATGTCATCGGTCGATCACGAGCACAAAGGTGAACGAGGATCCGAGGAAATATGGGTTGACAAAGAAAAAGAAATGAAGGGGTGACACTGACTCTTTATGTAAAGACTGTAAGAATGAGCATCGTACGGCGTTTCAGCGACGCTAACGCTCCATGGGCCGTCTTGATTATCCATACGAACAGGACCTCTCCTAGATGATGGGAGATTGGTATCCAGAGCCTTCATCCTAGATGACTGAGTTGGCGAATGTAGAATCTACGGGGTTGGTTCGTGGAGAAGGTTAACGTTCAAGTTCTCCAAGTGCTGGTTTCTGTCTCTGTCTCTGTATCTAAAAAAACCCAAAGACCTGATTTCTTTGTTGTTGTTGTTGGGGGGGGTATGCGGTGATGGTCTGCTTCTTCAAAGGTGTGTTTTCTCGGGCGCGATGCGTTCAATAGCCACAAACGCTAGTTCAAAACTGGTGGTTGATAACAAAAAAGGGGCAAAAAAAAAGAAAAAAAGAAAAAAAAAAGAGCAAAAGGGGATCAGGGTCGAGGGGTGTGTGCAAGCCACGAGCCTCGGATTTGCCTCGAGGCCGAAAGGTGTATATATATATATATGCGTGTTATGTGTGGTGTGTGTTGTGTGTGGTGGGTGGGGGTTTGAGGAGAGAGGTTATAAATGAGTGTTTGATGGATGTGGTTTGAGAACAAGTTGGTCTCCCCCCTTCTCGATCATGATCATTTTCGGTCATGGCCTTTTTTTCATATATTTTTATATTCCGACGTCTCTTCTTTTTTCTCTTTTTTTTTTTGTTGTTTTCTTTGTTGTATTCAAAAACCCCTAGCCTAACCCGAACTTGTCGGCCACAAGCTGTTGAACTAATTTCTTCATTCGGTCAAAACCTTACATGCCTACATCTCAGAGGTTCTAGACTATCGATGGATCGGCATTTGCCTTCTGTATCTATGGGGCTTAAACACTGCTTTTGATCTCGTGAAGGCCATCTCGTGACGTCGCTTGAAGCCCACGGAATAGTATCGACAAGGTTTATGTTATAATTCGCTTCAAACTCCACCCCCTCTCTAAATGACAAGCCGTCTACATCGCAAACCCCACCCTCCCCAAAAAATAAAATAAAAATTGTGTTCTTAGGATATATATTTCAAATCATTATAATCCCATATACAGAGAAACCGATTAAAGAAAAAGAAAAAGAAAATTTCATCCCGACCACATCATCATCTTGAAAAAAAAAAAAAGTGGTGTAGAAGAGCATATATATTTTTTTTTTTATCTTGTCCAATCATCATCAATCCAATGAATCGAGATTCTTGAAAATAACCAAACTTTCACGAATAGCCTTCACCTTTTGTTCAACCGTATCCAGCATCTGATGTAGATGTCCAATTTCCTCTTCCCATCCTTTGATGTCTCCACCACCTGTCGACAGTTCCAGTACAGCCGTTTCCACCGGTATCGCAACCGACATCGTCGTCACCTGAGCATCACCACCACCACCACCACCACCACCACCAGCAGCAGCAGCAGCAGTGCTGCTACTACTACTGGCTGTGGTCGGGTATACCGCCAAACTCTCCCGATGCTGCAACACCGTCTCCGCCAAAACACTACCTTCCTTCTTCCCAGACGCCAACTCTTCCCACAACGCCGTCACTATACTCTGAACCCATTTCTCCCTCTCCTCCACCCTCCTAGCTTCAAACCTCCGACTAGCCTCATCCCGACTCGCACCCATCCTCATCAACGTCCACAAATTACTCAACACCAAAATCACAATGACAAACCAAAGAATCGTCGTACTCGAACTTTGATCCCATGCATCACGAATCAACTCCAAAGCACCTCGAGTACTCTGCTTAGCCACTTGTGAGGCTCCATCAAACGTATCCCAAGCCCATTGTAATCCACGTTGATTCCTCTCCCTCTCGCGTTGTTTAAATTCATCTTCAGTCAGTCGTTTATCACCAGGCGATCCAGCCCCGGGTCCAACATCACCCACTTCCAAACCAGAAGTGAGTTCGATAACCACTGGATCCACACCTTCTGGCAGGAATTCGGATTGGTGTTCTTGGATATACACTCGCATGGCCTTTTCCAAATCCGAGTGGTACACTTTCTGGCCGTCGATAGCAGACCTTTCAATGATGCCTATATATACAGAAAATGCAATCAATAATAGAAAAAGAAGATGGCAGCAACAGGTAAAATGACACAATCCATCACACCGACTTGGCTTCAGAAAAAAACAAAAAAAAACGCGAAAGCTACACACACACCTTTGATAAAACTCCTTCCAGTCCATTCCACTTGAGTCGTCACCATCACTCTGGAACTCACTGGGCTAGCCCACATCACGCATGTCCTCGTTTTCACCGAAAACACTCCACCACTAGGCACATCCGGCGTCCGCGTCGTCGCTATCGTCGAAATATACTCGTCAACATCCACATGAACAGTTTCATCAGTGATCTCGCATTTCGTTTGTTTGGGACCAAGAGAACCGTTCAGAGGCTTGATGTAGGACATTGTCCTTGTTAGAAGCTTGGATCCAGCGGTAACAGGAGACCAGTCGGACATTTGGAGATCTGAGAAGAAGAAGAAGGGAAAGTCAGCAAATGAAGAAGAGCAATGGAAAAGAAAAAAAGAAAATCACCCATCAATTTTTGATTACCAGCCATAAAATCTTTCATAAATCCACTCGCAAACATCAAGCTTTGGATTCGATCAGGTGTGCCAGGTATGACCGTATCCAAAGCCGTCTCTGTGTAATGCTGGCCTCCCTTGCCACAAGCACACAACGTCGCCTTCTTCATCGGCGCAACACCATTCACCTTCACACCACCACCACCACCAACACCACCTCCTCCTCCACCTCCTCCTCCAAGGGTGCCACTACTTTCAGCAGGACCACCATCCATAGAGCTTCGACCCCTTGAAGCAATACTGATAGCATCTTCAGGTCTAGCCAATCTCCAAATGTTATAGATAACATCGAAAGTGGTGTCTCGTGAGAGGAAGGACGCAAACGAGTACTTTGCTTGACGTGTAGAGAGTTGAATGGCGTTGGGAATGACGAAAGCCGTCATTTTTTTTTCTAAACTCGTTATTTCATATATGGGAATGGACAGCTGTTGAGGTTTGAGGTCAGTAAGTTTTTTTACGCTTTTGGATGTAGGCAGAGAAAGCATAAGGTAGGAAAGAGAGAGAGAGACAAGGAAGAGGAGAAGAATATTTAAATGGAGCCTGAGGGCGGCACCAAAAAAAAAAGAAAAAAAAAGAGTATGCTTACATCTGTGATCCATCCAAATATGTTAGCGTGGAAGCAAATATGATTCTCAGAGATATAAAGTCGTCCTTGGATAAGAATTTCCCTCTGCAACGCGCAGCCATAATCTAAGCAAAGAAGAAGAAAAAAAGATCAGGAAAGTGGACTTCCGACATGCAAAAGAAAGCCCACCTCACCCTCAATCAAATAATCACCCTCAGGAACGGTAGGGAACAATTCATGAAAGTCGGCATTCCTCTTGTTGCTCGCCACCGCAAAACCAGTAACAGGAATATCATCATCACCCAACTCCAAGTCGTCCGAATCCAGGTCACTTCCACTGTCATCCTCATTCGAGCTGTCTTCCAAGCCACTGTAATACTCTGGACGAATATCGTCTCCTCCTAAATACTCCGATCCATTGTCGGAATTGACAGACACCGATGACTTCCTCGCTCCTGAACCTTTCGAACTCCCAGTACCATTCATCGATTTTTTCGATTTCAACGATCTAGGAGACAGGTCTCCACTCCTCGTTCTCGGGTGTTGCTGGTTTACACTCGACTGCGAAGGTGAGAGAGACATGTAGGGAGGAGACCCGGGGGATACTATCGTTTTTTTGGAAGTAGCACCGCTTATACTCTGAAGAGATGGAACAGGAGGGGGAGATATCTGAGCTTGTTGCGCTTGTGAGAGAGCTGGATTGGCCATGGCAAGTCCTGAAGCTGCAATGGCGCTGGCGAGACCTGTAGGCTTGCGCGTGGTTGATCGGCGCCAGGGTCGACTACTTTTGCCGCTAATAGAACTTGTGTCGGTGTTCTGACGTTGAACAGTGAGGTTGACTGTGCTTCCGCTGTTGATGGGCTTATCGGAAGAGGAGGTCGCAGGCAGCTGAGAAGGAAATTTGATATCGGTGGGACTCTCGACAGTTGCTGTCTTTGTCACCGAACCATATTCCACGTCCGCAGGTGTAGTCGCAGCCTTGGAATGATTGGTGTTCAAGCTGAGGTCAGAAGAGGCCTTTTTGACGCTTTTCATAGAGTGGTTAGACTTCTTTTTGCGGACTTGGTAGGTACCTGGTGCCAAGGATGCGTTGCTAGCCATGGCTGAGTGTGTTACTCCACTCATGACGGTGCTTAGATTCTGATTGGGGCTGGTAGGACCAGCAGTAGGTGTTGATGATGGAAGCTCGTCGTTTGTCGAAGGAGCAGGGTCTGACGTGGATACCGGAGTGGTGATATGCTGTTCTTCTTCTACGTCGTCGTCGTCGTCGGAAAGCTCTGAGTTTTGAACGAGAGGAGATGGAGGAACGATAGTAACGTTTGGCTGAGTACTTGAAGTCTTGATGCTCGCGAAAGAATGGGCTTTGTCTATGGTAGGATTATGATTAGGAATGTGTGTGTTCTGGGGGTTCAGAGTGCTAGCTTGGGTAGGTGTTGTAGGAGAAATGACATGAGATGGAGATGGAGATGGAGATGAAGATGAGGATTGGGATATAGATTGTGATCTGCTGCGTGGGATAGCGACACTTGTTCGTGGCGATGCCTCTGCGGAACGACGTTCACGGTTACTGGTAGTAGTAGGTGAAGCAACTTTGACGAGCTTAGACAAGAAACTAGGGGCCATACACGAGGCTAAAAAAACCGCTTAGCCGAGTAGCAGACTACGGCTTGATGGCGATGATGATCACAACAAGTAAACTAGTTACTACTGCCAAGTAGGCATACAGAAATGACGGCGGGCTTGCTGAACCAACTGATGAGGATTGTGGATGAAAAGAAAGCAACGTGTTTGTTTCAATGTTCCTTGTTTTCTCACTTTTTGATCTCAGCAACCCTAACATATCGGACTACAAAAAAAATACATGGGCTGAGAAATATGCTGTCATGAAATTACACAGTGCGTGGAGACGGTAACGATCGGGGCCAATAGGAAAGGCAAAATAAGGTGTCCATGTCGAGGGTCGGGCTCTGGTGAGAGTTTGTGTGGAGAGTCCCGAGTCGGCTTGCTGCAGATACCTTGCCTCTTGCATAGGGCGAGGCAGATATGTCTATGACCCGAAGACCTTTGATTCTCATGAAGACGTTATAGGATTTCCGAGGTGTGGGACCATAAACTTCACAGGGGATGATACCAGACGCACGATCCGTTCACAAAATGAGGCCTCGGTAGATTTGCCTGTTACGAGAGTTTGAGACGATGATGCCCCCCAACAAGGAATGAACTTGGGGAGCTAAGAATTTACTTTCTCAGCAAGGCCCCACGGTATGTCCCATGTTTTCAGTCGAATGGAAAAGTCAAAGAGCATATACGTGCATGATCCAGGATGATTTCAAGCAGCTGAGAAATGAGAATTGGATTGGGAATTAGTATAAAGCACCATGAGGGGAAAAGCGTACCTGCATAATCCCAAACAACGAAGGGTTTCTGCTGAGCAACTGGTGTATACAGGCCAAATGGCAGCTCCAACTCTCCTAGGTCTCCATGCAAACTGCCAGAGGGATCTCAACATAGTAGACATGGACAACATACAAACAGGACATTTTGCCAGTTACCTCCGCCCCCGGCCGGGTCCACAGAGGTAAAAATCAAGGCGGTCAATAATCTTCCACACCAATAGAAGAGACATAATTTCTTCCGCTGTGACAGTCCAGCTTGTGCCCTCCATCTGGCAGGTCTTCCAAAAAGGCATGGCACGCGTCGCGGCGAGGATGTCTCCAATGACACCCGCGTTCAGCGCTACCCTGCGTCTGCCAGACGACATGCCACCTGCGCTCATCGTCATAGGTTGAAACTGGGGCTTCGACCGCGCAGGGGAGCTGTTGCTACAGTCGTCCGGTGGGCTGTCACGTTTAAAAGAACCTGATGCATTGTCAAACATGCCATCCGACCGAGATCCAATTTTGCCAAGGGGTCATCTCATTGGGCATGGCCGGATCAAGGGGTTCAAAGGGGCGGAATCCACGGACACGCATTTCGTGGAGGATGAATAGGGAAGAGAACGGTGCATGGCAATCCTTAATGTCAAGGAACCGCTGAGACCAAAAGTAGTTGACTTGCGAACCTGTTTTCCTGTGAATGAATACTTGACTTAAAAAAAGGAAAAAAGACTGAATCAAAAACTCACATCAGGGAGGAAAACATATAAAGACAGTAGTACATCCATCGAACAAGAAAGTGATGGCGAGCACACAGGCCATCGCGTGGTTCATGCCGGGGAAGGACTTTGGCCCGCGACGGGATCCGACCACTTATGCCTTCATTGTAGCCACAGGTGGGGAGGGTCTCAAACACCGTTTTCGACTTACAATTTCCAGCTCTGAATCCCTGATATTGTGTTAGCAATGCTAGAGAATCATACCATCACCCTTCCCCATATATGATGCAGCGACGCTGTCCAAAGGAACGTGTCTCGTCAATCTATGCCGGTGTTCAATACCGCAATTGTCGATAAAACCGACATATCGCGTTCTTCCCAACCACATCCAGCGGGTGGCCCAGTTAATGGGAGAGGAAGTGGGAATTGTCGACAGAGGCACACATATTGCCTAATGCAGGAGGAGGAGTGAACTGAACAAAGCGTAGTTTGGGAGGGGGCGAGAGGGGGGTGCCAATAATTTTCGCCAGAGCATCGGACTTGTCATAATTTCGAAATGTTGGGATTTGAGTATATCGGAGGCTAGAGCGGACCTTGAAAAACCACCATGCCGATGCAACCTACTTGATCCTGATTCTATGCAATCCAAACCAAAAGTTTTGTTTTCAACGCTACTTCCATCAAAAGTTCATCTCAGCTTCTAGTGAGTAGCCTCTCGCAACGCGAGAGATTATTAAAAACGATTATAATATATATATATCTCAAAAATCAACAGACACAAAGGGTAACATATGAAAGAAAAAAAAAAGGAAAAAAACTTACAAAGGAATGATTTCGGGTATACATACTATACTATACTATACGTCTCGAGATCTCGTCAAAACAGATGGGGCACCAGAACTCAATTTCACTGCTTGGAAGGAATCCTTCAAAAATGCGCAGTGACAAAACAACACTCTCTCTCCCTACCTTTCATATCTCAGTTCCTCGACTCTTCAACGCTCCAGCAACCCAGATTCGAATCGAATTGGCATGGAAACGTTGGATTATGTCGTTCTAATAGCCAAATGGATGATAGTCATCCCAATCAACACACAATCTTATCGATCTGTATGTAGTACTCTGAACTATTCCTGTCAACTCCTGTCAACTCGAAATCGAAACGTCGAGAGCAAAAGTTCGGACATTTCTCTCAAATGGCTATATTCAAAAAGGTTGAGTACCGAGTTCTTCAACCTGTGGTTAATAATCCGTTGCTCTAATATCATCTCAGCTCGATAAATCAGCTTCAGAAAAAACTTATAAATCAATTACAAAATCAATTAGATAAACTTGCTTGGAATCTTTTCGAAAAATCCAGAGATCCAAAACTTCTTAACTCTCTCTAGCCTATTAGTTGCAATTATTACCTGTTCAAAACATTTAATCTCAAAGAAAAATATATGCTATACACGGTTGCGTGCTGACTTACTGAAAGTGGAGTGCCCTGACTGATGGTGCATCGATTTGGCTTTATGATGATCCAGGTGCCGTTTTCTTTTTTGATCCGAAGGTTTGAGAGTGGGGAAAGGAGTGGGAGGGACGACTTTCCCAGGTGGACCCGCTGACACCCCTAAATCAGAAACTTCGCCACTTTCCATGTTGTAAACCCATCCATGAGTGTAGACCTCGGTGACGGGCTCCGAGTCTGGAGTCGTCGTCGAACGTTGAGCTACAGAAGCGTAGTGCTGGTTGAAGATCAGGTAAAAGGATATAGGAGAGAGATAATAAATCATACCTCTTGCATAACAGCTGACCTAGCGATGTTGATCACATTAGCTTTCACATTTTCCTCCACAAGGGCTCGGAATCCAGCTGTTAATATGAGTCGATCGGAGAAACTGAGTATAACAATACCAAAACGTACGATCACGCTGATGAGGGGTATGTTGATCCTGGGATGCATTTGCATATTTTGTTCTATGGGCAACTATCTCTGACCTGAGTGGTCATTTAGGGTGGGCGAGTAACGATAAAAAAAGGAAATTGACAAACCGATTTGAAGTTAAGTATATCTGGTGAATGGGGGATATCCAACTCTCTACCTCAGGACTGGCAGCACGCAGGGTTATATTCACGCGCTCAAGAGAAGGAACCATGGAGGCGGCGACTCCCCCACACCCATAGTGGCCCATGACGATAACATGTTTGACCTTGAGTGTTTCCACTGCGTAAGAGAGTACCGCATTGCTACATAACGAAATGGTTGTGAGGGAAAAAAAGGTTAACGTGCAGATAAAGGAACGGATGGAACGTACGAGGTTAGGTCGTCTTCATCAAATTGGTTTGCGATATTGCCAGCGGTAAACATGGTACCAGGGTCAGCTGAGAATATTCCTTGTTCGTTTACTCTGGAAGACTGAAATTGAGAATTGGACTAACGCCCTCAAAATAGAGGTGTACCTGCTATCTGAACAATCGAACAGCATAAACGGGGGCTCTGGTGAAGCAGGGCGAGCATGTTAGATTAATAGGATTGACGAAATAGACAAAGGGGCAATACGCACTCTGGCCTTCGTCTGCCAGGCTTTGAAGAAGCGCTGGATCCGTGTTTGCAATATACGCCTTGTTTCCACGGTACAGCGCTTCAATCTCAGGTGCGTATCC
>Ga0193743_1002981_pt1 | contig 11552 bp, 9 predicted proteins | sample L2c2metaG_FD_143038 | JGI IMG/M metagenome (GOLD analysis project Ga0193743, IMG submission 143038) | Soil microbial communities from a riparian zone of the East river system, Colorado, United States - L2c2 | ecosystem: Environmental > Terrestrial > Soil > Riparian zone | place: USA: East River...
CTCACGCCGCGCATCTTCGAGATGCTCGAGACCATCACACCCGGCGCGGGTGGCGAGCTGCAGCTCACCGACGGCATCAAGGCGCTGCTCAAATACGAGAAGGTCTACGGCTTCACCTACGACGGCAGGCGCCACGACGCCGGCGATAAGCTCGGCTTCCTTAAAGCCACGGTCGAATTTGGCCTAAAGCATGACAAGCTCGGCGCAGACTTCCGCTCTTGGCTCAAGCAGTTCCCGCTGTAGATCACAAAATGCAAATCCAAAAGCGTGTCATTCCATACGGATGACACGCTTTTTGTTCCGTGAGAAACAGCTCTGCATCCCGCGCTTTATCGAGATACTTGTGCAGATCTGGTGCTCGACATCCATCTCACAACATAAGGTGCAACGTTGTTATCGATCTGACGAAACTCTTCTTGCGTGAGAGGCAATTGATGCCATCTTTGCAACGCATCCTTAGGTAAATTACCAGGAGTCGCAGCATCGCTCCCATAGAAGATTCGCCGTACGCCAATCTGGCGAATTCGCTCGACGATCAGACTCGATTTGTCTTCCCATCTTCCCGATAGAGCGATCCCGCAGACATCGAAGTACACATTCTTCACGCGCGGATCATTGCGCTCGATTGCCTGGATGAATACCGACAGCGCCTCGTCGGTTGCCGGATCGTCATATCCGCCACCTCCAGCAAGATGCGCGATCTGCACAGGAATATTCGGTGCCTCAGGCAGAAGCTGCTCCAGAAAGATTTGTGCCTCTTTTGCTCCATAGGGTCGGTGATGGTCGATGTTGGCGTGCATATGCACTGTAATCGCCATCCCATGTTTATTTGCAGCACGGAGCACACGACGCACCCTGGCGACATGATCCGGATTATCGACGTTAACATCTGAATTCCCGAAGTGCAGCTTGAGCCCCGTGTGCAGGTGCGGATCCTTCGCACAACGCGTGATCTCCCTGACTGCATAATCCTTCAGCGGATTCACACTACAGAAACCAATGAGCCGGTCCGGGTATCTCGCCACTTGCGCGCTCGTCCAGTCGTTCTCAGCCATCACATGCGCATATTCCTTGGGAACAGCCGGTTTGTTTGGATTGGAAAAGCTATATGCGACCGAGAGCACAACAGCCCGCTGGATTCCAGCTGCATCAAGCTGCGTAACCAGATCCTTTGCGTCGATTCCCTTCGGTCCCGGAGAAGATCGCGCGCCTGCTTCGGGACTAAACAAATGCTGGTGATAGTCGATGGTCTCGGCAGGCGCTCGCACGGGTGCAAGCACACCAAGTACCGCCACGATCGCGACGAATCGGCTTACCAAGCAACTCTTGAAGATCTGGATTAACACAGAAGAACGCTCCATCCTCGTTGCAAGGAATTCGCCGCCTATCCTACATGTTCAGCGATCAGATTTGCACTAGGCTGTCTTTGATCGCTCGCACCCTTTCCACTTCGAACATCACCTAAGGATCCGCACTCCACAAACCCAGCTATTCATCCAACATTCAAGCCCCGCTCATTCGGAGTTGCTAGCGTATCGCACGCGTGGCTATATCGCCCGTGCGCATCCCAAAACTCCGAAAGGAAGCACAATGCCTACCTCCCTATCGCTCCTCTCCCTCCGCCCGCTCGTCGTGGCGGCAGTTTCGACGGCGCTTCTGCACGCCTCTCCGTCTTTCGCGCAGAATCAGACCGTTCCAGGTGCCGGCAACTCTCAGGCCATCAAGACCGCCCAGGCATCTCCGCTCGTAAACCGCGCCTACGAATTTCTTGTTGGACAGACCTTCCAACTCTCCGATCGCAAACTCAGAAACCAGACACTCGACGCTCTCTCCAATACCAGCACCTGCATCCTCCACCGCGCCAATCTCAAGCCTGCAGAGAAACAGAGCATCGTCTCCGAACTGTTCACCCAGGGTCTTCTGAATCCAGCTGACGACACCACCTTCCCGGGCGGCCTGCTCGCAGGCGTCTTTCCTCCCGTCCTCGACGATCCCAGCCCCTGCCCCCACCTCCCTCAGCGCTTCTGGTCTGCTCCCGGCAGCACCTTCGGTGGTCATCACTCCTACCCCGGCGGGCTCCCTGTTCACGAGGCCAACAACGACATCGCCGACATTAACCTTGCTGCAGAGTATGGCAACGTCTACGGCTCGACGAATGGTTCAGGCCTTGCAACCGTCAATGTTGCAGGCATCTACTTCCCTCTGCCGAATGATCCCCCTTCCAGTGCTCTCAAGCTCAACCGCGACCTCATCGTCGGTGCTCCTCTCTGGCATGACTGGGCCAAGAGCATCGTCTTTCAGTGGAACGCTGACGGCTCTGAATTTCAGGAGCTAAACATCGGCGGCAACGGAACTAATATGGATAACTATGGAGCCGCTGGCGACGCTCGCACCGGAGGACACCACATCCTTTCCATCGCCGAGGCCATGCTGCGCGGCTTCTCTCCGGCCTTCATCATCACGCAGGCCAGTGCTCACTCCGCTCCTACCAGCGGCAATGAGTTCAAGGTCGTCAACTGGATCCGGGCCGCCGCCATCGTCGCCCGGCTCGATCCCGTCGCCAAGGGATATCTCACCACCGACAACAAGGGCAATCTTCGCCTTCCGGCTCTTCGCCATACCGGTGAGGTGGATCTGATCGGCGCCGGACAGACCAACATCCTTACCGAGTACGAGCTCCATAACCTCTCCGACGCCGACTTTACCTTCTCCGGTCCAGCCGTCGCCGCCGATCAGCTGGTACTCGCACAGCTTGCTCCCTCGTTCGGCTACGATCCCTCCAAGCCCGTGATCTACAACTCCAACTATCGCAATGTCATCTTCAGCAACTTCAGCGCCGAGCGCCTCTACGCCATCTACACCGCGTCCGGCGTCGATGGTGTTCGCGCGCAGATCCAGAAACTCCGGGCCAACGGAAAGCTCTAACCTCAGTCGATGCCCTTGTACAGAGGTGGCGCCCGCAAAACATAGCAGGCGCCACCTTTCACGCTTGAGTAGAGCCCTCGCACTGTTCCGAGTCAGTTCCACGCACCTTTCTCCCTTCGGCAGTCATCAAACTATCCGCAGACTCATTAACGGAGCCAACATGCCTTCTCTGTTCGATCCCATCCAAATCGGCGATCTTCACCTTCCCAACCGCATCTTCATGGCGCCGCTTACCCGCCTTCGCGGCACCGCCGATCACGTCCCCACGCCCATCATGGCCGAGTACTACGCGCAGCGCGCCACCGCGGGCCTGATCATCTCCGAAGGCACTCCCGTCGATCCCTTGGGAGTCGGCTACCAGAACGTCCCCGGCATCTGGTCGCGGGAGCAGGCAGAGGCATGGAAGCCGATCGTCAAAGCCGTGCACGACAAAGGTGGACACATCTTTGCGCAGATCTGGCACGTCGGCCGCATCTCCGATCCTTCTCTCCTCGACGGCAAGGCTCCTGTCGCTCCCAGCCCCATCGCTGCGACAGGCAATGTCAGTCTGCTCCGCCCGCAGCGTCCGTATCCTCTTCCTCGCGCGCTTGAGACCCACGAGGTCAAGCAGGTCGTCGAAGCCTTCCGCCGCGCTGCGCAAAACGCGCAGACAGCGGGATTCGACGGCGTACACCTGCACGGAGCCAACGGATACCTGCTCGACCAGTTCCTGCAGGACGGCTCGAACCACCGCACTGACGAGTACGGCGGACCTGTCGAGAACCGCGCCCGGCTGATGCTCGAAGCCACCGATGCCGCCATCTCTGTCTTTGGCCCGGGACGCGTCGGGGTCCACCTCGCTCCCCGAGGCGACTCCCATGGCATCTCCGACTCCAACCCCGCCGCGACCTTCAGCTATGCTGCCACCGAGCTGGGCAAGCGCAAAATCGCCTTCATCGCCGCACGCGAACACGTCGGTCCTGACAGCATCGGTCCCCAGTTGAAGCAGCTCTTCGGCGGAGTCTTTGTCGCCAACGAAGCGATCGATCAGCAAGTGGGTCAACAGCTCCTCGACGAAGGAAAAGCGGACGCGGTCGCCTACGGCAAACTCTTTATCGCCAACCCCGACCTGGTCAGCCGCTTCCGCCGTAACACTCCGCTCAACCGCCCCGAGCCCAACACCTTCTACGCTCCCGGCCCGCACGGCTATACCGACTATCCCGCCTCTGCGGAATAATCGGCAATTCATAAACCCGGAGAACGTCCTCCGATCTTTCTGCATCACAAGGGATGACCCGATCCATCGGGGTGAGAAGAGAGGAACGATGCCAAAGACCGCAGGACCAACGGCTTCCATTACCCGCGAAAAACTGATCGACCTGCTCAATGAAGACCTCGAGCGCGAATACCAGGCCATCATCGCCTACGTAACTTACTCGCAGGTCCTCAAGGGCGCGCAGTACATGAACATTGCAGCTGAGCTTCAGGTTCACGCAGGTGAAGAGCTGGCTCACGCCCTCAAGCTCAGCTACTGGGTCGATCTGCTCGGCGGCATGCCGGCCACCCAGCCGAAGAATGTGAAGACCTCCGACAATGCCGAAGATATGTTGCGCTTCGACCTCGAAAACGAGAAGGAGACCATTCGCAACTATCGTCGCCGGATCAAACAGGCCGATGAGCTTAACGAGTTCGCCCTCAGCGAAGATCTCCGCGAGATCATTCGCGACGAACAGGACCACCTCAACGCGCTCGCCACCGCGCTCGGAATCAATACCCCGGATCCCGGCATGGCCGACTAGAACCGGTCTCATAAACAACCGGAATGTCAGTCTGGCACATGTGGAACCCGCCGATGAAGCGGGTTCCAGGATGATCGGACGCCACAAAAGTCAATATATGAGACCGGTTCTAGAATGTAAACGCCACTCCCACCGTGAAGCGATCCTGCAGGAACTTCTTCTCCGGTCGTAGGTCTCGTCGAGATCGTGAGAATCATAGTCCTCGTAGGAGTTCGCGATGATGTCTGGATTCTTCGTCCACGTCTCGCGGAAGTCCGCGCGCAGCATCATGCGTGGCGTCACTCTGTACTTTATGCCTGCGCCGTACTGCATCCCGATGCGGAAGATGCCGCCGCCATCGAGCGGTGGCGTGTTGCCGAAGTCGAAGGCAGCCTTGAACAATCCAATGTTCTTCAGGCCCAGCGTATACACGCCTGCGGGCTTCTTCAGCGGAGCTCCATTCAACGCGATAAGTTGCAATACAGGTCCCACCGCCGCATACGGACGCCAGCGTGAGGTCGGCCGTGTCGCATGAATCAGCAGGTTGTACTCAAACTGCCGCGTCACCAGGCCGACGGGCTCGATATCCAGATCTTCATCGCCGATGACCACATCGGTATTCGGAGGAATAGTGACGTCGGCGCTGGCAAGGCGATACTTCACCTGCTGACGGAAGTAGGAAAACTCGTTGGAGAAGTGTTTCCAGCTGTTCACCGTCACTGAGCCACCCGCCGCCCAGCCGTCCCCTACATCATCGGCAAGGAAGAGGAAGTACGTATCTTTATTTGGATCGGAGGATGTCTCAAGAACGCCCACTGCCGAAAGATAGCTCTCGCGCATGTGCATATAGCCTCCCTGCAGCGCGAACTCGTATCGTGGAGGATCCCACTTGTGGCTCTCCTTCGCCTTTGCAATCGCGGTCAGGTCCTCCGGAGCCAGAGTCATATTCCGGTCGCCCGGGGCTCTGTGTTGTAAACCAGGATTGCTGCCATAGCCCTTGTAATCCGAGCCCGAGGCATCTGTCTTGCGCCACGCTCCTGTATCCGGCGGAAGCTCGCTCGAGCTCTTCAGAAAGTCGTGCACCTTGAACCCGCCCGCGATCCCCTGATAGACAAGATTGCCGCGATACAGGCTGTTGCGGATGATCAACGAAGTATTGCGCGTCGAGCGCTCCACACGATTCGGCGGAGGAGCAGGCGTATCCGGAGTCGTCCTAGGGTTGTCGCAGTTGCTGATCTTCAGCACCGCGGCCTCGCCATCTGTCAGCAGCCGGTCACCGGTGGAGTTGTACCCATCGTGTGGAATCCATGGACGCTCCACCATGTCCAGGCTCTCCACGCAGCCTGTAAACATCAGGTCGTTGACCACCTTCGAGCGCTCGTTGTCGATATGCTGGTCGATCACGTGAATGAAGGTCTTCTGCTTCCTCGAAAACGCAATGCCGATATCCTGTGTCGACGAAGACGTCAGCACCGTCTGGCCGTCGTAGCTCTCCTCCGTCGGAAACACTCGCAGATGATGCCGCGATGCGAACGTATTCGTCGTCTTGCTGAGCGTGAAAAGAGGAGGACGCTCGTCCAGCAGCAGCACCGACATCGGAGCCTGTGTGTAGGTCTGGTTGCCCGTCAGCGTCTTTACCGTGCGAAAGGTCGAGCCTGCGTAGAGGTCGTCCGTGTGCAACCAGCCCGCCGCGACGAAGGCGCGTTGCAGTCCTGCAGGTGACCCAATGAACACAAGGTTCGTAATGTCGGAGACCTTGTTCGATCCCTTCGTCCGCGTCCGGAACGGCAGCTTCTTCACAAACGCCTGCAACTGCTCCTGCCCCCCGGCATCGTGCTCCATCGGCAACACCGTAGGCGGATATATCGTCGAGGTAATCAACGGCTTGGTGTTCTCCAGAATCAGCTCCGTGCCGCCCGGATACAGAATCTCCGACTCAGCGACGCCCAGCACGGCCGGCCCCGACGCCGACGCGAAGACATACGCTACAGGATCGACGCCTGCAAACGACAACACGCCGTTCTCTACCGAGCTTCCAATCGTTCCCGTCGAGCGGATTCCCTGAATCTTGCCCTTATCGGTCACCTTCTCCTGCGCGTTCTCCACCTCGAAGACACGCGCATCGAGCGTGAGCACGCGTCCATCCGACAGCGTTGCCTTAGTCCATTCCACCGTCAGCGAAGCTGTCTCATGTTTGAACCCCCAACCCACACTGTTGGCCTGTACTACCTTGCCTTCAAACTGAGCGCCCTGCGGGATCAGAATCTCGCCGTCCACCACCACGGGAGTAATGGAGACGGCCTTCACCGTATCACCCTCATGAGTGGATCGGGAGGAGAGATCCTGCGTCAGCCTTACACCAAATCGCGCTCCGGCAGGAACTCCTTTTGTCGCCGTCAGGTCTTTTACGGGGACCGAGTACGTAGCCGAGAGACCTGACAGATCGACCGTCTCCCCATTCGTCCGCCAGCGCCCCTTGCGGATCGAGCCATCGTTCAGCTCCACCATCGCCGTACCGTCACGAAATACCTGCAGGTACTTTGGTGCCGCCTGAGCCGTCTGGGGAGGAGCATAGATCTCATGCAGGTCCCCTCCCAGCAGCACCCCAAGCTTCGCTGTCTTCGATTCCCCACCCTGTGCATAGGTCAGCATTGCATCGTCATGAAACACAGGGGAGGCAGCATTCTGCAGAAATCCTGGAATCGCCTGATCGTCCCCTACCACCACAACGGGCGTTCCACCTGTGGGGTCAACCCCGCTCAACGCAAAGGCCCAACGATCGTCACTGACCTTTGTCTCTGCCAACGAGGCCGAGCTCATCGGGATCGCGCCCAGAACCCGCCTTCGCCCGCTGTCCAGGTCGTAGTAGCGCAGAACATACTGTTTCGCCACACTGCCCTTTGCAGGCCGCAGAATCACGATCAGCGCGCCGTCTTCTCCGCGAACTCGCCAGGCAGCAACCGCGTGCGGCGCAATCTTCCGTACTTTTCCCTTCTCCACCATCTGCGCCTGTCCGTCCTCATGGCCCGGCTTACGAACGATGGTGATCGGGGCCAGCGCAGAAGGCTTGCTTTGCGCATGTGCCATTGGCAGAACAGAGATGGCTATCGACAACCAGAGACAAGATCGGCGAGACAATCCTCTCGGAAGGTGAATGGCTTCCAGCGACCATAACCGCATCATGACCTCGTATAGGGTCTTGCTAGTTTTTCTATGGCAGAAGAAGCGGAATGAGCCCCTTCCGCTAAGTGCATCATAGCGCAGGTTTTCCAATCATTAAAAAGAAAAGCCCGCGTCCGAAGAGCTTTCGAACGCGGGCAAGTACTGCTGTCCTGTCGTCTTACACGGCGACTCGTTGTACGAACACACCGGTAAACGCTTTCCTTACCCCTGCGAAGACCACCAGCCACAGCAGGGTTGCAATCAATGCCATGGGCAGGCCGGCCGGCGCCATGAATGAATGGAACAGAAGAATGTTGACCAGCACCGGTCCCAGCAGCAGCAGGCCCAGAGGCACATAGCGATTGGCCAGCAGAAGCACGCCTCCGATCAGCTGCAGCAGAAAGACCACGACCAGATAGTGCGACACAAACAGTGCGCCGATATACTGACCGGCCAATCCAGGTATCGGTTGCTGCGGAATAAAGTGCAGAAACCCGTTCAGGCCAAAGATGGTAAACAGAAGGCCCAGCAAAATACGTGCAACAGTGAAAGCAATCTTCATGGCAATCTCCTTATTAAGGAAGGCGCTTATGCTGCGAGCGCCTTCACCTTCTCCACAACCGGCTTAATAAAGACGTCGCGCTCGACCGCGCCCGTCATCACCTGTGCAGCGCCACTGGCGGTGACCACACGAAAGTCCGTGATGCCGAGGAAGCCGAAGACAGCGCGCAGGTAGGGCTCAACGAAGTCCATGGCGGCTGCCGGACTGTCCGCGCTGTACACGCCGCCGGTCGAGATCAGGATGGTGGCCTTCTTGGCCTTCAACAGGCCTTCGGGGCCGTTCGCGCCATAATTGAAGGTTTTGCCGCGGCGTGAGACCTGGTCGATCCATAACTTCAAACTCGCGGGGATGCCAAAGTTGTGCATGCCCGCGCCGATCACCAGCTCATCGGCGGCCAGCAGCTCGGCGATGTACTTCTCCGACTGTGCCAGCAACTGCTTCTGCTCGGGCGCCTGGTTCTCTTCCGGGGTATAGGCGGCGAAGATCCATGACTGGTCGATCGGCTTGATCTCTTCGGCGAGCAGGTTGCGGCTCGTCACAGTTCCCGCGGGATTCGCGGTCTTCCACGACTCAACGTAGGCGGCGGTAAGCTCGCGGCTGATCGAGCTATCCAACGGACTTGAATCGATATGCAGTAGCGTAGGCATCTTCATCTCCTTTTGCGACACTAGAAGCTTAAACAACGTAAGTCGTCTTTCGTTATAGTAGACGACGGTTGTCGTGGAGATGATTCTTTTTCTCTCTGGTAGCCTCTAATAGGGGAGATCATGTCCGATCTCCCCGAGGAGAACCATGCCGATCTCCGATTGTGAAGTTCGCGACCCACGCATCCGAAGAACCCGTCATGCCCTGCAGGGGGCATTGCGCGATCTAATGCAGCAGAAGAGCTTCGAGGAAATCTCGGTGCAGGACATTACGGATGCGGCCGACGTCAACCGGGCGACTTTTTACGATCACTACACCGACAAATTCGCCCTTCTGGATGCCATGGTGGCGGGCGGTTTTCACAAGCTTCTTGCTGAGCGTAACGTCATGTTCGATGGAACCTGCCCGTCGGCAGCCAGCGCCATCATCCTTGCCACCTGCGACTACATCACCTCCAGCCATGCAGATGGAGACTGCAACCGCAATCACGCCTTCGAGCCGCTGGCCGATGCCGGTATCGTCGCGGCCATACGGCGTACTCTTCTGGGGGGAATGCAGGACAAGCCGGTTCCCGAGAACCTTACCCCGGGGATCGTCGCGACCACCGCAGCATGGGCCATCTATGGAGCGGTCAAGGAGTGGTCCGCCACAGAGAACCGCCCACCGGCCGCCGAGATGGTTCAGCCGATCCTGCAACTCGTCTTCCCCATCCTGATGACTGCAGGCCCCATCGGGCCGCACGACCAGGTAGAATCCCCCTTCGTGTCCTCCCATTAGGCAGCCCTGAGAGAACCCCTTCCAGGCAGCCGCTCAGGGGACTTCTCCTACCGTGTCCTGAAACGGAGCCCCGCAAAAGTGTCATCCTGAGCAAAGCGCAGCGGAGTGGAAGGACCTGCGGTCCTTCCACTCCAGCCCTGTCCCCAAAGGCCTGTCAATCCCATAATCCATCTATCCCTTTTAATAACAACTAGTTGGATCTGCCGATTGCCCCCACTCAACCTGCTATTCTTAAACCAGAACAAAAAGTCCCGAAGAATATTCGGGGCTTTTCCTTTTAATTCAATATTTTACGGATGCCGTCCATGCTAAACCCAATAAAAACAAGATCTTGCGTAGAGCCTATCTTCGTGGTCCAAGGCTAACCCAAGCATAATGAATATTTTGCACCAGAACGGGTGGAGGGGTTGAATCCAAACCTTTACGTAAAGCATCTTTATATCAAGATATGAGCAAACCAACCCAATCCGACCTCAGCGCCGTTCACCTCTGGCTTGTTCTCTGGAAGTCCGCACGAGCCGTAGAAGCGTACTCCACCCGCAACATCTCCCAGTTCGAGATGGCGCCGACCGACTTCGGCGTTCTCGAGGCCTTGCTGCACAAGGGCCCACTCACGGTGAAGCAGCTTGGAGAAAAGGTTCTGCTCACCTCGGGCTCCATGACCATCGCCGTGGACCGGCTGGAGAAGCGCGGTCTGGTCGTCCGGTCGAACGACGCCCGCGATCGTCGTGCTCGAATCATCTCCCTCACGCCTGCGGGACACGAGCTCATCGAGCGCGCCTTCGCCTGTCATCGCGATGCGATGGAAGAGGGCCTAAAAGAGTTCTCTCTGGCGGAACGCGTCATTCTGCTTCCTCTGCTGCGCTCGCTCGGCCGCGTAGCTGAACAAAGTAGCAGCAGAGCAAAGTCTCAACAACCGCCAGCAACCAACAACAACCGGTAACCCGGGGAAGGAGCAATACTCATGACCACCACAACCACCACACGGAAGAAGATTCTCGGATCCTACGGTTCCGGGTCCACCCACTGGGTCGGAGACGGTTTCCCGGTTCGCAATCTCTTCCCTTCGAACGGAGTTCAGCTTGAGGTCTCGCCGTTCCTGATGCTCGACTATGCTGGCCCGCAGTACTTCAAGCCCGCTCCCAAGCCCCGCGGCGTCGGCGAGCATCCGCACCGCGGCTTCGAGACCGTCACGATCGCCTATCAGGGGTCGGTCAGCCACCGTGACTCGGCGGGAAATGCAGGCACGATCTATCCCGGCGACGTCCAGTGGATGACCGCGGCCTCCGGAGTTCTGCACGAGGAGATGCACGAGGCCGAGTTCACCAAGAACGGCGGAACCTTCGAGATGATCCAGCTCTGGGTGAACCTGCCCGCGGCCCAGAAGATGTCGAAGCCCGGCTACCAGGCCATCACCAAAGAGCAGATCCCGACGGTGAGCTTCCCCACCGGAGGCCATGCCCGCATCATCGCAGGCTCGCTCGACGGTTCGAAGGGCGCGGCGAAGACCTTCACCCCGCTCAACGTCTGGGACGTCGAGCTGAAGGCAGGCGAGCGGGTCGAGCTGACGGTTCCCGAAGGCCACAACACCGCCATCGTTCTGAGGAAGGGCGACGCAACCGTGAACGAGACCGGCAAGCTGACCGGCGAAGCGCGCATCGTAACGCTGGGCCGGGAGGGCGACACAGTCACACTCGAGGCCACAGCCGATTCACAGCTTGTCC
>Ga0193743_1002982_pt1 | contig 11549 bp, 9 predicted proteins | sample L2c2metaG_FD_143038 | JGI IMG/M metagenome (GOLD analysis project Ga0193743, IMG submission 143038) | Soil microbial communities from a riparian zone of the East river system, Colorado, United States - L2c2 | ecosystem: Environmental > Terrestrial > Soil > Riparian zone | place: USA: East River...
GCACCACGCCGCGCCGTGCCCGCAGTTCCTCCTCGGTGCGGCCCTGCCGGACCCGCACGCCGGTGATCCGTTCGCCGTCCCGGCACAGTTCCAGCAGCGGGGTGTCCAGCCAGACCGGTACGTCCCGCGCCTGCAGTCCGGCGCGCAGCCCGGCGGCCAGTGCCTGCCCCATGACCAGCGTGTGCTGGCGGCGCAGCGCACCGAGTACCCGGCGGCCGAGCACCCGTCCGACCTTCAGCACGCCGCGTGGGTGCCGAGCCACCAGGTTCAGCCAGCGGTAGTCGGCGGCGGTGATGGTGAGGCCACCCGGGCTGGAGATGTAGGCCGGGTTGAGCCGGCGCAGCTCGTCGCCCAGCACGTGGCCGTCCAGCGGCTTCGGCTCGATGGTGCGGCCCTCCGGCATGCCGCCGGGCAGCTCCGGGTAGTAGTCGGCGTAGCCGGGCACCCAGGCGAACTCCAGCGGGGTCAGCCGGCGCACCAGGTCCAGCATGGCCGGGCCGTGCCCGAGCAGCGCCCGCCGGCGGGGCTCCGGCACCGAGTCGCCGAGCAGGTGGGTCAGGTAGCTGGCCGCCGCTTGCGGGGTGTCGGCCACGCCAGCGCGGCGTAGCACCGAATTGTTCGGAATCCACAGGCCGCCGCCGGAGCGCGCGGTCGAGCCGCCGAAGTGGGAGGCCTTCTCCACCACGATCACGGCGAGCCCTCGGTGTGCCGCGGTCAGCGCGGCGGTCATTCCGGCCGCACCACTACCGACCACGACCACGTCACACTCGCGCATGTCACCTCCGGCTCCGGTCGATCAGACTGGAACATGTTATAGAAGCGCTTCTTCGGTGGCACCGCGTTGCGTTCCCGCCTCGCCGAAGGGCAGTCTACTAGAACGTGTTTCACTTTGGGAGGTGCCGAGTGCGCGCGGAGGACGAGCTGACCGCCGATGTGGTGGTCGTGGGCTTCGGTGCGGCGGGCGCCTGCGCGGCCATTGAGGCGGCCAGGGCCGGCGCCGAGGTGGTCGTGCTGGACCGGTTCGCCGGCGGCGGGGCGACCGCGCTGTCCGGCGGGGTGGTCTATGCGGGCGGGGGCACCAGCGTGCAGCGGGAGGCGGGGGTGGTGGACACCCCGGAGGCGATGTACGCCTACCTGAACCGCGAGGTGGGCGGCGTGGTGTCCGAGGCGACGCTGCGCCGGTTCTGCCAGGACAGCGCCGGCATGGTCGACTGGCTGGCCGAGCTCGGCGTGCCGTTCGAGGCCAGCTTGTGCCCGTACAAGACCTCGTACCCGAGCAATCGGCACTACCTCTACCACTCGGGCAGTGAGGCCGCCGGCGGGTTCCGGGACATCGCGCCGCCGGCACCGCGCGGGCACCGGGCGCGCGGGCGGGGCATCTCCGGGGCGGCCCTGTTCGACGCGCTGGCCGGCGCGGTGCGCGGGCTCGGGATCCGCGTTCTCACCCAGACCGCCGCCACCGACCTGGTCACCGAGGAGGGGCGGGTCGTCGGGGTGGACTGTCGGCGGCTCACCGGCGCACCGGCCGCCGCGCACCGGTGGTTGTCCCGCTACGCGGCCAAACCCGGCATCTACTACCCGCCGCTGCGCCGGGTGCTGCACTCCAGGGCCGAGGCGCTGGAACGCCGCCGCGCCCGGCCGCTGCGAGTCCGGGCACGGCGGGGGGTGGTGCTGGCGTCCGGCGGCTTCATCCAGAACCGGTCGATGCTGCGCGAGCACGCGCCGGCCTACCGGGGTGGACTGGCGCTGGGCACCCCCGGCGACGACGGCAGCGGCATCCGGCTGGGCATGGCGGTCGGGGCGGCAACCGGCGAGCTCGGTTCGGTGTCGGTGTGGCGGTTCATCAGCCCGCCGAGTGCGTTTCTGGGCGCGGTGCTGGTGGACGCGGCCGGGCGGCGGGTGTGCGACGAGTCGCGGTACGGCGCCGCGCTGGGGCACGCGCTGATCACCGAGCACCGCGGCCGGGGCTGGCTACTGGTGGACGACGCGCTGATCCGGGACGCCCGCCGCCAGCTGCGCGAGCAGACGGTGTGGTTCCAGCGCGTGCAGACCGAGTACCTGCTGCGCTCCCGGCGAGCGCGCGGCGCCAGCCTGGACGAGGTCGCCGGGAAGGCCGGAGTGGATGCCGAAGGCCTGCGGGCCACGCTCGGCGCGCACAACGCGGCGGCCGCCGCCGGCCAACCCGACCCGGCCGGCAAGCCGGCGGAGTTCGTCCGCGCGCTGAGGGGGCCGTACTCCCTGCTGGACATCTCGATCGGGCCCAGCATGTACTACCCGTGTCCGATGCTGACCCTCGGCGGCCTGCTGGTGGATGAGGACACCGGCGCGGTCCTGCGCGACAGCGGGGCACCGGTGGACGGGCTTTACGCGGCCGGTCGCACCGCCGTGGGGATCTGCTCCCGCTCCTACGTCAGCGGACTCTCCCTGGCCGACTGCGTGTTCTCCGGCCGCCGCGCGGGCCGCCACGCGTTGGGCCTGCCCGCCGGGCTCGACACAAACGAGAACGTGTTCTAGTCTCGGCTCGCGGGGACCCCGAGACGGGGCCTCCGGAAGGCGAACGGAGCCGCTCATGGGCGACAAGGTCATCGAGGCCGTGCGGGAGCTGCTGCCGGTGTTCCGGGAACGGGCGCAGGACGCCGAGGACGCCCGCCGGATACCCGAGGAGTCGATGAAGGCGTTGCAGGAAGCCGGCGTGTTCCGGCTGCTGCAGCCGGCCAGATTCGGTGGCTACGAGGCCGAACCGGTCACCTTCTACACCGCTATCCGGCTGATCGCGAGCGCCTGCGGGTCCACCGGCTGGGTGGCCTCGGTGGTCGGCGTGCACCCCTGGCAGCTGGCGTTGTTCCCGGCCCAGGCGCAGGACGACGTGTGGGGCGAGGACCCGCACACCCGGATGTCCTCCTCCTACGCGCCGACCGGGCGGGCCACCCAGGTGGAGGGCGGCTACCGGCTGAGCGGGCGGTGGAGCTTCTCCTCGGGCTGTGACCACGCCAGCTGGGTGCTACTCGGCGGCATCGTCACCGACACCGAGGGCAACCGGGTGGACTTCAAGACCTTCCTGCTGCCCATCGCGGACTACACCATCGACGACGTCTGGGACACCATCGGGCTGCGCGGCACGGGCAGCAACGACATCGTGGTGGACGACGTGTTCGTCCCGGCCCACCGCTCGCTCAGCTTCATGGACACCTCGCGCTGCCGCTGCCCCGGCCAGGAGGCGAACCCGGCGCCGCTGTACCGGCTGCCGTTCGGCTCGGTGTTCTCCTACACGATCACCACCCCGATCATCGGCATGGCCACCGGCGCCTACCAGGCACACCTGGACTACACCAAGGAGCGGATCCGGGTGTCCTACGGCAACAAGGCCGCCGACGACCCGTTCGCGCAGGTCCGCATCGGTGAGGCGGCCAGCGAGATCGACGCCGCGTGGTTCCAGTTGGAGCACCACATGACCGAGCTGATGCGGCTGGCCAGGGCGGGGGAGAAGCTGTCCATCCCGCTACGCCTGGCCATCCGCCGCGATCAGGTCCGGGGCACCGGGCGGGCGATCACCGCGGTGGACAAGCTGTTCGAGAACTCCGGCGGGCGGGCTCTGCGCACCGGCACGCCGATCCAGCGGTTCTGGCGGGACGCGCACGCCGGGCGGGTGCACGCGATCAACGATCCCGAGCGGGCGCTGGCCATGTACGGCACCGGGGAGCTGGGCCTCCCGGTGCAGGACGCGATGCTATGAGCACGACGACCACGTTCGCCGAGGGGCAACTCGCGGAGGTCGCGCCGGGCCTGGCGCTGCACTACCACCAGGCCGGCGAGGAGCATGCCGAGACGGTGGTACTGCTGCACGGCGGCGGCCCAGGCGCCTCGGCGTGGAGCAACTTCGGCCCGAACGTGCCGGTGTTCGCCGGTGCGCTGCGCACCCTGGCGGTGGACCAGCCGGGGTTCGGCCGCTCCGGCGGCCCCGTCGAGGGCGGCCACTACTTCGCGCACAGCGCCGATGCGCTGGCCGGGCTGCTGGACACCCTGGGCATCGAGCGGGCGCACCTGGTCGGGAACTCCCTGGGCGGCGGCACGGCGGTCCGGTTCGCGCTGCGCCACCCGGACCGGGCCGGCCGGCTGGTGCTGATGGCCCCCGGCGGGCTGAGCATGAACGTGTTCGCCCCTGAGCCGACCGAGGGCATCAAGCGGCTCTACGGCTTCGCCGCTCCGCCCGGGCCCAGCCGGGAGAAGCTGGCCGCCTTCCTGCGCACCCTGGTGTTCGACCCGGCGCTGGTCACCGACGAGCTGGTGGTGGAGCGCTTCGCCGCCGCCAGCGACCCGGCGAGGCTGGCCGCGATGGGCGTGATGGGCCGGATGTTCGCTGCCGACCCGGAGGACGGCATGCTCTGGCGGGACGCGCACCGGCTGCGCCAGCGGGTGCTGCTGGTGTGGGGTCGGGAGGACCGGGTGATCCCGCTGGACGGGGCGCTGGTCGCGCTGAAGCTGATCCGACGGGCCCAGCTGCACGTGTTCGGTGGCTGCGGGCACTGGGCCCAGCTGGAGCGTTTCGACGAGTTCAACCGGCTGGTCTTGGACTTCTTGGGGGCACCGTGATCCGGTCGCTGGGCTACCTGCGGATCGAGGCCACCGACATGGCGGCCTGGCGGGAGTACGGGCTCAAGGTGCTCGGCATGATAGAAGGCAAGGGCGGCCACCCGGACGCGCTGTACCTGCGGATGGACGACTTCCCGGCCCGGCTGGTGATCGTGCCGGGGGAGCGGGACCGGCTGGCCGCCTCCGGCTGGGAGGCCGCCAACGCCGAGGGGCTGGCGGACATTCGAGCCCGCCTGGAGCGGGCGGGCGTGGCCTACAAGGAAGGCAGCGCCGCCGAGCGGGCGGACCGGCGGGTGGACGAGCTGATCCAGTTCGACGACCCGTCCGGCAACACCCTGGAGGTGTTCCACGGTGCCGCGCTCGAGCACCGGCGGGTGGTCAGCCCCTACGGGCACCGGTTCGTCACCGGCGAGCAGGGTTTGGGCCACGTGGTGCTGTCCACCCACGACGACGAGGCCGCACTGCGGTTCTACCGCGACGTGCTCGGCTTCCGGCTGCGCGACTCGATGCGGCTGCCCCCGCAGTTGGTCGGCCGCCCGGCGGACGGGCCGCCGGCCTGGCTGCGCTTCTTCGGCTGCAACCCCCGGCACCACAGCCTGGCGTTCCTGCCGATGCCCACACCCAGCGGGATCGTGCACCTCATGGTGGAGGTGGAAAGCACCGACGACGTGGGTCTGGCGCTGGACCGGGCGCGCCGGCGCAAGGTGCCGATGTCGGCCACCCTGGGCCGGCACGTCAACGACCTGATGTTGTCGTTCTACATGAAGACCCCGGGCGGGTTCGACGTGGAGTTCGGCACCGAGGGCCGGCAGGTCGACGACGAGGCGTGGATCGCCAGGGAGACCACCGCGGTGAGCCTCTGGGGTCACGACTTCAGCGTCGGCGCAAGGCGCAACCCAGATTGAGTATTCACAGCGGGGAGCCGGGAAAATCCTTGCTCACGTAGTGCAGAAACACCGAGGCCCAGCGGCGGCCGCCGGGCGGCGTGGTCGAGCCGCGGACAAGTTCCCGACCTCGGTAGAACAGCGCATCCCCGGACGCCTGATCGATGGGCACGGCACCCGCCGGGGTGGCCAGCCACAGCGGCTGAGGTCGCGCGCCGTCCAGCTGCGCATCCGAGTCAGTATCAAGTCGGAGAGCCACCGAGTACTCGCGCTGCTCCGGGTTTCCTTGCGCCGGCGGGTCGGCGCCCTCGTCGTAGATGGCCGTATAGGTGAACGAAGGCTTCACCTCGGCGCCGGCGACAATGGACACGATGGGCACGATCGCCAACTGGATCAGCTGGGCGACCTCCTCGTTGTGCAGGACCCAGCGGCGCTTGCTCTGCACCGCGCCGAAGTACATTCGCCCGCTCAGCCTGAGCGACTCGTGATGCTGCCTGAGGCTGGAAAGGTCGGGCGCCGCGAGGATGCTGGGAACCGTGCAATAGCCATCCCGGGCGAACCGCTCGTGGCAACTCTCCAGCAGGTCCATCACGCCCGGGCGCAGCTGGGCGCTGTCGATACACGAAGCCTGCATGCTCATCACCTCCTCGGCCGGGAAATGGGTCGGGCTATCGGTGCTGATCATCTTCAGATCCGCCGAGTCTTGAGCCTGTCGAATAGGCCGCATTCGCGCCATGGGGGGTTCCCCAGACCGGATGGTGGCGGCCCCAGGCCCACCGTAGGGCTACCCCGAGGTGCTAGGTCTCCCGGCCCACCGAGTCGGGCACCCTCGGCGGTTCTTCATTGGCTGGCGTGGAGCGGTGATCGGCGTTGGGTGTCTCGAGGGACGAATATCGTCCTTCTAGACACCGAAACGCGGATCACTAGCCCGGGTCGAGCACGAGTGCTTCGAGCCGCGCGATGTGCTCGCGGGGTTGGCCCAGCAGCTGCGCGCTGCCGTGCGCCCGTTTGAAGTATCGGTGCGCCTCGTGCTCCCAGGTGATCGCGACGCCACCGTGCAGTTGGATCATCTCGGCTGTCACCCGGCTGAGCGCCTCCGAGCAGTGCGCTTTGGCCACGGCGGCGAGCAGCGGCAGCTGTTGCTTCTCGGCCCGGGCGGCCGCCCACACGGCCGAGCGGGCGGTCTCCACCAGCACGTAGAGGTCGGCCATGCGGTGCTGCAGGGCCTGGAAATGCGCGATCGGCCGGCCGAACTGCACCCTCTGCTTGGTGTAGGCCACGGTCTGCTCCAGGCAGTACGCGGCGCTGCCGACCTGCTCCGCGGCCACCGCCACGCAGCTGACGTCCCGTGCCCGGGCCAGCGCGCCGCTCTGATCGGCGCGGTCGTCGATGGGGCGGCCTGGGCACTGGTCGAGCAGGACGGTGGCCAGCGGGCGGGTGGCGTCCATCGGGGTCGCCGCGGTGCGGGTGGTGGCGGCGGGGTCCACCTCGAACAGCCCGACGCCGTGATCGGTGCGTGCGGCCACCACGAACACCTCGGCGTCGGCGCCGTCCAGTACGTAGTGCGCCTCCCCGTGCAGCCGTCCGTCCCACCGACAGGCCGGGGCGGTCGGGTCCCAGTGGCCTTGGGCGCCGGCCCAGACCAGCGCGGCGGTGGCGGTGCCGGCGGCGATGCCGGGCAGCAGCCGCCGCTTGGCCGCCTCGTCGCCGCTGGCCAGGACCGCCTCGGCGGCCAGCACGGAGGAGCCGAGCATCGGGCAGGGCGTCAGGGTGCGGCCGAGCTCTTCGAGCACCGCGCACACCTCGGGGAGGCCCGCGCCGGCGCCGCCGTACTCCTCCGGAATGCCCAGCCCGGCGACCCCGATCTCGCCGCACAGCTTCGGCCAGGCGTCCGGGCCGGGGGTGCGGGTGAGCAGAGCGCGCACGGCGACCCCCAGCGCCTCCAGCTCCTCGGGGCCGGTGCCGGGGCAGGTCATCGCAGCGACTCGCGGACCCGGGACCGGTGTACCGCCGGGGTGCCCCACGCGGTGACCAGCGCGCGGACCTCGGTCAGCGGCAGCGCCAAGGCGTGCTCCTGGGTGTAGCCCAGCGCGCCGTGCACCTGCAGTGCCACCCGGGCGGCCCGGTGCGCGGCCTGACCGGCGGCTACCTTGGCCGCCGAGATGTCCCGGGCGGCGGTGGACGAGCGTGCCTCGAGCGCCACGGCGGCCGCGTACAGCAGCGGGCGGGCCAGCTCCAACCCCACGTAGACGTCCGCCAGCTGGTGAGCCACCGCCTGGAAGGAGCCGATCGGGCGGCCGAACTGTTCGCGCCGGCGGGCATGCTCCGTGGCCAGCTCGAGCAGCCTGGTGCCCGCCCCGAGCAGCTGCGCGGCGCAGGCCATTACGCCGACGTTGAACGCATGGGCCACCGCGCCTGGCACCTCGGTCGCTAGGGGACGGGAGGGTGCCGCGTGGAACAGCCGGCGGGGCGGGTGCACCGATCGGACCGGGCCGCCAGTCACCGTCGCCACGTCGACAGAGCCGCTCGGAGCGCCGTCGAGGTCGACCGCGAGCACCAGCCCCACGACGTCGGCATCCAGCGCGAGTGGGACGTGCGGCGGCGCGTACAGGCTGGCCAGCAGCTCACCGTCGGCCAGTGCGGGCAGCCACTCGGAGTGGCCGATCTCGACGAGCAGCGTGGGCACCGCAGCCATCGACTCGATCACCGGGCCGGGCACGCAGTGGCGGCCGAGCTGCTCCACCGCGACCACCAGGTCCACCGGGCGCGCGCCCAGCCCGCCGGCGTGTTCCGGCACCGCCAGCGCGGTCACCCCCAGCTCGGCCAGCTGCTTCCACAGCGCCAGCCCGGGCGCGGTGTCCCCGGTGGCCCAGCGCCGCGCCACCGCCGGCACACCGGAGTCGGTCAGCAGCGCGTGCAGGCTGGCCGCGAACTGCCGCTGCTCGTCGTTCAGTGCGAACCTCATCACCGCCCCCTCGGCAGGCCGAGCAGGCGTTGGGCGACCACGCCCCGTTGGATCTCGTTGGTACCCGCGTAGATCTGTCCGGCCAGCGCGAACATCCAGCCCTCGGTCCATGGCCCGGCCAGCTCGGCGTCCGCCCCGAGCAGGTCCAGCGCGGTCTCGTGCAGTGCGACGTCCAGGTCCGACCAGATCAACTTGTCCACGCTGGACTCCGCGCCCAGCCCGCCGCCGTCGGCGAGCCGGGTGACCGTGGCCATGGTGCGCAGCTGGTAGGCCCGGGCGGTGATCCACCCGTCGGTGACCCGGTCGGCCAGTGTGGTGTCCGTCGGGTTCCCGGTTTCCCGCCACAGCTCGACCAGCCGCGCGGCGGTCGCCAGGAACCGACCGGGGCTGCGCAGGGACAGGCCACGCTCGCTGCGCGTGGTGCTCATCGCCACCCGCCAACCGTCCCCGACCTCGCCCAGCACGTCGGAGTCCGCCACGAACACTCCGTCCAGGAACAACTCGGCAAACCCGTCCCTGCCGTCCAGCTGGGTGATCGGGTGGACCTGTACCCCGGGGGCGCGCAGGTCGAACAGGAAGTACGTCAGCCCGGTATGCCGGGCCGCTGTCGGATCGGTACGGAACAGGCCGAAGCCGCGGTCCGCCACCGGAGCTCGGGAACTCCAGGTCTTGAGCCCGCTCAGCAGCCAGCCGCCGTCGGTACGCTCGGCCCGGCTCCGGACCGCGGCAAGGTCACTGCCCGCATCGGGTTCCGACCAGGCCTGCGCCCAGACGTCCTCGGCCCGGGCCATCCGTGGCAGCAACCGATCCAACTGCTCCCGCGTGCCGTGCTCGAACAGCGTGGGGGCCAGCAGGAACAGCCCGTTCTGGCCGATCCGGGCCGGCGCACCGGCGGCGTGGTACTCCTCCTCGAAGACCAGCCACTCCAGCAGGGACGCGTCCCGTCCGCCGTACCGCTCCGGCCAGGACACCACCGAGAGCCGGGCGTCGGCCATCAGTCGTTCCCACTCCCGGTGCGCGGCGGCGCCCTCGGTGGTGTCCATGTGCGGCAGCGGCACAGCGGGCAGGTGCGTGGCCAGCCAATCACGCACCTCGGCGCGAAACGCCTCGGCCTCCGGCCCGTAGTCCAGATCCACCGCGACTCACCGGCCGTCGCGCATGGATCGGGCATCCTGGCCGGCCAGCGGGTCCGAGGAGACCTCCGCGTTGTGCGCGTGCGCGAGGTGGTGCAGCCCGAACGCCGCGTCCATCCCCGAGCGCAACCCCATCAGGTCCTCGGCCTGGTTCACCGCCTTCTTGGTCAGCGCCAGCCCGAACTGGGGCATCGTGGCGATCCGCTCGGCCAGCGCGAACGTCTCCGCCTCCAGCTCGCCGCGCGGCACCACCCGGTTGACCATGCCCCATTCACGGGCGCGGGCAGCGGGTATCCGCTCGCCGGTGAACAGGAACTCCTTGGCGAACCTCGGCCCCATCACCCACGGGTGCGCGAAGTACTCCACGCCGGGGATGCCCATCCGCACCACCGGGTCGGCGAAGAACGCGTCGTCCGCGGCCACCACCAGGTCCGCGCACCAGGCCAGCATCAGCCCGCCGGCGATGCACGCGCCCTGCACCATGGCGATCATCGGCTTGGGGATCTCCCGCCAGCGCCGGCACATGCCCAGGTAGACCTCGCTCTCCCGGGCGAACCGCTGGTCCCCGCCGGAGCGGCCGACGTGGTCCCACCAGAGCACCGCCTTGCGGTCGAACGAGGTGTCCACATCCCGCTCGGGGCTACCGATGTCGTGGCCGGCGGAGAAGTGGTCGCCGGCGCCGGCCAGCACGATCACCTTGACCTCGGCGTCGTCCACCGCCCGCCCGAACGCCTCATCCAGCGCGTAGGTCATCGCCGAGTTCTGTGCGTTGCGGTACTTGGGCCGGTCCATGGTCACCACAGCGGCCGCGTCCCGGCGCTCGTACCGAACCGTCACGTCGACTCCTTTCGAAGGCTGGTCTTGAGCACCTTCCCGCTGGCGTTGCGGGGCAGCTCGGCGCGGAACTCCACCTGGCGGGGCACCTTGTAGCCGGCCAGCCGTTGCCGGCAGAAGCTCAGCACGTCCTCGGTGTGCAGGGCCGCGCCTGGCCGGGGCACCACGAACGCCCGGCCGATCTCGCCCAGCCTTGGGTCGGGTACCCCGATGACGGCGGATTCGGCCACCCCGTCCAGCCGGGCCAGGGCCTGCTCCACCTCGGCCGGGTACACGTTGAACCCGCCGCAGATGTACATGTCCTTGAGCCGGTCGGTGATGCTCAGGTAGCCGCGTTCGTCCAGCCGCCCGATGTCACCGGTGTGCAGCCACCCGTCGGCGTCGATCGCCTCGGCGGTGGCGGCCGGGTCGTCCAGGTAGCCGAGCATCACGTTCGGCCCGCGCAGCAGTACCTCGCCGGACGGCTGGGCGATCCGCACCTCGAACCCGGCCGCCGCCCGCCCGCAGCTGCGGGCCACGGTGGCCGGGTCGTCCCCGGGCCGGCACATGGTGGCCACCACCGCCTCGGTGAGCCCGTAGGCGGTCAGCACGGTGTCGAAGGTCAGCTCCCGGCGCATCTGTTCGACCAGCGCGACCGGCACGGTGGCCGCCCCGGTGACCGCGATCCGCAGGCTGGACAGGTCGTAGTCGGTGCGGGTGGGGGAGTCCAGCAGCGAGCGGTACAGCGTGGGCGCCCCGGGCAGCACGGTGATCCGCTCCCGCTCGATGAGCGCCATCGCCCGATCCACGTCGAACACCGCCATCGGCACGATCGTCGCGCCGGTGAGCAGGCAGGCCAGGATGCCCGCCTTGTAGCCGAAGCTGTGGAAGAACGGGTTGATCACCAGGTACCGGTCCTGGTCGGTCAGCGCGGCGCACTCCGCCCAGGCCGCCGCGGCACCCAGCGCCTGGGCGTGGCTGCTCATCGCGCCCTTGCTCCGGCCGGTGGTTCCGGAGGTGAACAGCACGTCGCTGACCTGGTCGGGCCGCACCTCTTCGGCGCGGGCGGTGGCGTCTTCCGGGCTCACCTGGGCGGCCCGGTGGTCGACGTCGGCCCAGTCGATTCCGCCGCCCGATGTGCTGGGAGGCGCGACACGGTGTGCT
>Ga0193743_1002983_pt1 | contig 11547 bp, 11 predicted proteins | sample L2c2metaG_FD_143038 | JGI IMG/M metagenome (GOLD analysis project Ga0193743, IMG submission 143038) | Soil microbial communities from a riparian zone of the East river system, Colorado, United States - L2c2 | ecosystem: Environmental > Terrestrial > Soil > Riparian zone | place: USA: East River...
CGAGGGAAGTCTGCCATGGATACCAAAGCCGGCCGCGGGCTGGCCGGTCTTGGCATCGAGCGCAACTAGAGAGGCGCCGCTGGTGAAGAAAAGCCGGGCAGATAGATCCTTGTTGCCGGGCCAATAAATCAAACCGCGCTGGGCCGGATGCCCACCCGGTTTATAGCGCCACAGCTCATTTCCGTTTTCCGCGTTCAGGGCGACCACATAGTTGCCGGCCGTCGGCGCGTATAGAACCCCGTTCACGATCACCGGAGTGCACTGGATATTGGCGGCGCCGTCCCCGGAGTGATAGGTCCACGCCACTTGGAGGTTGCGGACGTTCTCTTTCGTGATCTGATTCAGCGCGGAATAGCGGCTGGAGGCCGCGTCGCCTTGCGACCGCGTCCACTCGATGTTCTTTTCGTTCACCGGCAAAGCGGGCGTTAATTCCGACTGTGCCGCTGCCGGAACATCCTGATATTCGGGTAATGCCTCGCGCTCCCGCGCATCCTCCACGGTGGCCAGCGCACCCGGATTTACCTTGGCGTTCCCCGGATGAATGGAAATCGGATGCCCGAAGTCATCCACCCGCGCACGCCTCTTATACATCCGATAAGCTCCAGCGAGAAGAACAGCGACACAGATAACGGTAACTACTCGTGCAAAGATGCGAACCTTCATGTAGAGATGCTCTTAATAGCGAGATGGTACTATCCGCTGCGCGAAAAGCACCGCTGTTGAGGGCTGGCTCGCGATTGGCTTCATGCGTATGTCGTCGACTCGCATGCTGGCGTTTGGCAAAAAGCTCTCGACCTCGAAATTCAGTGTGACAGTCTGTCCCACAGGCAGTTTGACGGGAAACTGGAATTCATTGACGTACGGTGGCACGGAGATGGCCAAATTCCGCGGCGTTCCATGAACGGTCACGAGATAGCGCGGGGTTGCTCCAAGCAGGGGAAGTTTTTGCCAGGGATTGGAAACTGTGTAGTGAATTCGGACCACAACTACTTCATCGGCCGCGCGCGCCACTGGCAGTTTTACCGTTTGCGCGTTTGCATCAAAGGGCAGCGCTCGAAAATCCTGCTCTGGATACACCCAGGCGCCTGTTTTGCGCTGCCAGAGGGTGGCGTGCTCAACTTGTTCGACCGGGCGGTAGTTGTTTAGCAAATCTTCGTAGAATTCCCAGCGTTCATTCTGCAGCCATTCGGCGAAGGAAAACTGGGGAGTCATGGTGGTGACGAATTCCGGATCGGTAGCCCGGAACGTGTTTAGATAACGATGCCAGCGTTCTTGCCCGACAGTGTGAATAATGTAATCCTCCGCTGGCTGAAACGACTTGTAATGCGTGTCGAGCAGGGCAGCGTATTCCGACCAAAGTGATATTTTGCCACGGGTGCGGTTGGAATCAATGGCCCGAGTCATGCGGTTCATGTACGTATTCCAGTAAGTGTCCAAATATTTGTTGTACACCGCAGGGTCGTTTTTTAAGTGGTTCTCGAGCTGCAATGCCGTGGAGGCGGATTGATACAGAAGCGACACGGCCATGACACCAAAAACAATGGGAAGCAGGAAGCCAGCCCGTTGCCAACTGAATTGCGCTTTCGGCGTTTTATACGGAAGCGCCGCGGCGTTCGCAATCAACAGAAATGCCACAAGCACGAAAATCCGTAATTGCGGAAACACATAGTGACGGCTCAGGATGCCGATGAGCGGTATGGCCGTTAGCGTCCCGTAAATCAGCATCAGGGCAGCAAGCGCCTGCCAGTCTCTTCCCAGACGAAGCGGCTTTTTCCAAAACACGGCCAGGAGTGCAGCCAGGGCGGCCAACAAGAGGTAGGTGGGCAGAAAGCACAAGATTACGTGATGATCGAGAAATAGTTGATGCCAGTCTTTGAGATACGGCATCGGTGGACTAGCGAAGAACCAAAACTGATCGCCAGGTAATTCGACCAGGTTGTAATGGACGGCCTTCAGTGCTCCGCCGGCGCCACAGAAGGCGACAAAGAGGGCGGCCGCTCCCAAGCCGGCGGTAAGGAGCGCCGTCAGCACGAGTGTCACGTTTCCGAAAAGCGATTTCAGGTCAAAGGGCTTGGCAAGAAGCGCTTGTACGACCGAAATTCCAGCAACGGCCATCAGCGCCAGCGACATGCTGATGCCGTGCTCGGTTCCGAACAGAAAAGCACAAGCTATGCAACAGCCGACGAGTATGCCCTTCACGACATTCGAGAGTCGCAACTGCAACACTGCGAAAGCGAAAATTGGCATGGCTGAACGGCCGGAGACAAAACTATGGCCAGGCTCCGCGGCGCGATGGAACACTGCCTCTATCGCAAGGATGCCGATAGCGGCGGCAATCCAACGCGTGGCGGAGCGCCGAAATGTAGCGCAGACAAAGCCGCTTAGTGTAGCGGCGAAAAGCAAGAAAGAAGTAAACTGCCGCGACAGTTCCGAAGCCTGCAGAGAATTGCCCCCGAATAGCCGGAACAAGGGATAGTGCAGAAATGGAACTCCGATTCCATGAAAAAACTGAAAATCCTGCCCGGCCCGCTGTCCGGCGGCCAGGCGCCGTAACGGATCAAAGAGCTGAAAAGGTCCGTTCACGGGATATCCGTCGAACCAAAAAGCTGCTTTGAGCCCGTTCACTAAATAGAAGACTGCCCACGTAATTAAAAAGACCTGCGCAAGGCGCACGGCAAACCGTTCCAGCCGTTGGTCGGAAAACCAACTCGCTTCGGTCGAAACGGTGATCGACGATGGTTCGACAGGAGATGTCACAGGTTAGCCTTAGCGGGCAAAGAGAATGCTACGTATTCATCACCCGAGGGAAAGGTCTCAGCAATTGAACCACCGCCGGCCGCGATCACAACGTACTCTATGCCGTTCATGGCATAAACGGTGGGTGTGGCGTGTCCGGCGGCGCTCAGTGGCGTCTCCCACAAGACTTTGCCCGTGTTCGCATCAAAAGCTCGAAATTTCCGGTCCTTTGTGGCGGCGATGAAAATAATTCCGCTGCGTGTAATAACAGCGCCGCCAATGTTGCCCGTGCCTGTTAGAGGAATGCCGCGCTTGGTCAGCTCCGCGTATTCTCCAAGCGGAACTTCCCACCGGATCTCGCCGGTGTTCAGGTTTACGGCGGATAGCTTGCCCCACGGCGGCTTAATCGCCGGATAGCCATCCGCATCGACAAACGGATCGCCGAAATTCTCGACAGTATAAGGAAATCCGGACTTGGTCTGACTCGGCGTGCTCTGAACTACACGAAGTAGATAAGGAAGTTCACTTGTATTCACAATCAGGTTTGCGGTTTCCGGATCGAAGGCCGCGCCGCCCCAGTTGGCGCCCCCTTGAAAACCCGGAACAACCAGGGTGCCGCGCCGGGCAGGAGGCACGAAAACCGCCGCCGGAGCCACTTCGCGGAAGCGTGCAAGGGCAGACGCGTGGGCTTCCGGCGAGAGGTCTGTTAAGTCGTTTTCCGTGATTGTTAGCCGTGTCAGGGGCGCTGGTTTGACTGGGAACGGTTGCGTAGGCCAGGCATGCTCTCCGGGCAGAAGGGAAGCCGGCGCCGCCTTTTCTTCCACGGGAAATAGCGGCTGCCCGGTATCCCGGTTCAGCACGAAGAGAAAGCCCTGCTTGGTTGGCTGCGCCAGCGCGTCCACCGGCTTTCCATCGCGTTGCAGCGTTACCAGAACCGGGGGACAGGGCAGGTCATAATCCCATAGATCGTGATGGACCATTTGGTAGTGCCACACTAGCTGGCCCGTCTCGGCCTTCACGGCCACTACGGAATCGGTGAAAAGATTCTGGCCGGTCCGATCGCCGCCGTAGTAATCGAAGGCTGCGGAGCCGATGGGTAGAAATACCAGACCGCGTGCCTCATCTACCGTCATACCAGCCCAATCATTTGCTCCGCCTACGTGCCGCCAGGCGTCGGCTGGCCAGGTCTCAAAGCCCGCTTCGCCAGGATGCGGGACGGTGTGAAAAATCCATTTCTGCTGCCCGGTTCGGACATCGAAGGCGCGCACATCTCCCGGTGGAACCGGACCAGGGCCTTCGCTCATCAACGATCCGATAACGACGAGATTCTTGTAGATAACGCCGGGCGAACTGACGGCGTATGGTAATCCATTCACCTTTCGGCTTAACCCTTCGGTAAGGTCCACGACACCGTTCTTTCCGAATCCCGCAATCGGCCGTCCCGTACTCGCATCCAGGGCGATCAGTCGGTGACCGCCGGCAAAGAGAATGCGCTTGTCCGAGCCGTCTTCCCAATAGGTCACGCCCCGGTTGGGACCGGAGTGACGTTGTTCAAGCCGTGGATTGGGCAGCAAGTGGCGTATCACGCTACCGGTCATGGTGGCGCTAACTCCGAGCAGAGCAATGGGCGCCAATGCACAAAATTGATAACTCCCTAGAGGCCTCTTAGAACGCCTTCGAACGAGACGAATAGCGCCGCCAGCGCCAAGGAGTAATACGAGCAAGAGTGCCGTGGCGATATATAGCCGTGCGTAACTCGGCTCTTCAGGAAATGGATTATAGGTCCAGATTTCACGACCTGTGGCAGCGTTGAGCGCTATCACCTCCATCACCGGAGACGTGACATACATCGTTCCTTTGACAACCAGCGGGGTGCATTCCATCGATGTCTTGAGTTCGCTGCTGCTATTACGGGCGTGGTAAGTCCAGGCCACTTGCAATTTCGCTACGTTGCTCTTATCTATCTGATCCAAAACCGAGAAGTGGCTGTCCTTTGCGTAATCTCTTCGAGGGTCATCCGCCACGGCTTTAACAGCCCCGATTCCGAGAGCAAAGATCAGGCAAACTAGCGGCAGAAATCGAACGGAGACGCGGCGGCTCTTCAAACGATATTCAGTCGTTCCTGGCTGGTTGCCGATACGCTGCTGTTGGTCTCGGACTCAATGAAATACAGCGGCTGCTCCTTCGTTTCATCCAGGATGCGCGCCACGTATTCGGCCAGAATCGCCATAATCAGGAACATCAGCAAGAACATCACCGTGTGCATCAGCGAGGTCGTGATCCAGCCCTCCGCGATCCGCGACTTCACTAGCGTGACGGCCATAATGTAAAAGAGGTAAAGCAGGTTGATCCCGCTTGCCAGTAATCCTAAACATGCCGCGAAACGCAGCGGAATGGCACTGTTGGAGACCACGATGTCTGCCGCCAGTGTCAACTGCTGGACGACGCGCTTGATTGCGGATGGCCGGACCGGCGCTTTTGCCGGGGTGTAGAAGAGAGTGCACTTGCGAAGTCCGATGAGCCCGTGCATGCAACTCAACGAACGGTTCTTGCTGCGGATTTTGATTAGCGAATTCACCAATCTCCGGCTGAACACTCGAAAATACGATTCTTCGGGCCGTAGTTGGAAGCCCATGATCTTGCTGGCGACTTTATACGCCGGTGTGGCAATCAGCTTTTCGAGGACGCTCCGCGAGTTGGTCGTCGGTTCGGCGACAACGGCGTCATACCCCTCGATGGCGCGCTTCACCATCTCGGGAATGAGACCGGGTGGATGGCTCAACGAATCCATGACCGCCACGTAATCGCCGACACAGTGATCCAGCGCCGCGGCGATCGCTACCTCGTTCGGATAGTTCCGCGACAGGCGCAGCATGCGTACATTGGGAACTACCTGCTGCAGTTCTTGAACGGCGCCATGAACCTCGATGGACGTTCCGTTGTCGATCAACAGCAATTCGTAGTAGGCGAAGGACGCTTCCAGTATGGCGATTGTTTCGCGGACAAACGCTTCCAGGCGATCCGCTTGCTGCGGCACTACCGCGCAAACCGAGACTAATGTGTCCACATTTCTGGAGATCGGCTTGTTCTCTTTTGCGGCGCCAGCAAATGACACACTAGCGGGTTCCATAAGCCACCTCGGGAACAATGCTTCCAGTCTCAACTGCCTGGATAATGTCGTAAATGTTATCGATTTTCGCTCCTAACACAACAAAGAGACCTTTCATTCCGTAATTGCCGCGGCACAAGATAGGCCGCCCATCATCAATTTCGTTCTGCAACAGCACGGTCTTGGTTTCAAAATGCGAGTGCATATAGCGAGCTTCCTTGAGCAAAGGCACGTAGCGCTGTGAATCCTTCAGCATGAAGACATGTTTTGACGGCCGGTCCGCCTCAAAATTTGACGGCCGGGTCTGCTGAAGGTCGCTATAAGATGCATGCGGTGTATAGGTCACGTGCGATAGCGTGTGCAATCCGAGTGCCGGAAAAGGCATGGCGGAGAAAAAGGCTCCGTCCATGACGGTGATGCCCAGGTGCTCGAGCTGTGGCGGCATCCGCACTAGTGCCAGTTCGGTCATCTCGTGTTTCAGCGGAAGCTGCGGCAGTCCGGACCGCGCAAGAATTTCGTTGATGTGCGAATAAGTGCAATTGAAAACGTAGGATGCTTCTACTTCGGCGCCATCCGATAGCAACACGCTTACGTTGCGCGAGGAGCCGGGCCGGACACGCTCCACTTCGCGGCTATAGGCCACTTCGACACCTGCGTTGGCGAGCTTTTCTTTGAGCATCTGCCGCAGTTTGACCGCGTCGAAGGCGGACTCTTCGGTCACAAACGTTTCTTCAATCAGCGTTTCGTTAAACAAACGGCTAATTGCTGGCGGCGCTTTGCGAGCCGGAATGCCCACGCGCTGGCAGAATTTAGAAAACTGGTAAGCCGTAACTTTCGACCCACGCGCAATGGCGTAAATCTTTTGAAAGCTGCTGTCAATACAGCCCTCGAATTCCTTCATAAATCGGGGGTAGTTAACAGCCGACCGCCCGGCTGTCAGCAGACTGCGCGGATAATGGTATCCGTTGTGGACCCTCGCCTGGTTGGCGTAGGAAGCGCGAGTGAGCAGGTCTTCCTGGCGCTCCACAATCAGGATGCGGCTGAAGCGGTCGGCAAAAGCAAGCGCCAAACAGCAGCCGTAAAATCCACCACCTATGAAAATGGCATCATAGTCGCGTCGAGCGAAGCTCATCATTGAACTAGTTGGGTTTCCATGGCGTGAGAATTATCTGTTAGACAGAAATTCCCTGAACAACGCCGGGTGCTTGTGGAACCCCCGATTTCCTCCTAAAAAGAGAGGCCTTTCCAGGCTAACCTCAATAAACGAGGCTTGCCGGACGGACCTTTGCTTACTTAAAGTCTGGCAGGTTATGGGGATTAAGCAAATAACGTTTTTAGTACTAGAAGTTTTAGGAATATATAGGACTATTGGTTTCCTCTTAATTTGCAAACTACGGACCTACAAATTGTTAGCCCCTTAATAATAAAGCATTTACTTTTCGTATGGGACTTTTCTCCGGGCCGGGTAGCTGGCGAGCGAAGATCGCTCTGACAAACAAACTCACTAGTACCAGTAAATATATCTAAGCTAAATATATTGGTGTTTGATTTTAATCGTTAGGCCCACAGGAACGAACGCTCTTATTGAGGCAGGTCGATATAGTGTTAATTAGGTCCCTTTATTTTGCCTCGAACCTGTCTTATTGGCTATTCCGGATTCGTCGGTGCGAATCTCCTCCGGCAGCATTCTTTTGATGACCTCTACCGCTCTTCGAATATCGAAGAGATTCGTGGAAAGGCGTACGACCTGCTGGTCATCTCGGGCGTCAGCGCGGCGAAATGGCGGGCAAATAAAGCGCCGGAAGAAGACCGCCAAGCTATCGACCGGTTGTTGGGAAACCTGACGTCGGTCCAAGCCGGGCGGGTCGTTCTGATGTCGACCGTTGATGTTTACCCCGTCGGCACGAATGTCGACGAATCCTTCGACTGCCACAGCCTGGCGAATCATGCCTATGGGACGAATCGCCTGTATGTGGAGGAAAGCCTGAAGTCAGCTTTTAAGGAAGTATTCGTAGTGCGACTGTCAGGCCTGTTCGGTCCCGGATTGAAGAAAAACGTAATTTACGATCTTTTGCACGATAATAGCCTCAATGTAATTAATCCCAATAGCGTCTTCCAGTATTACGACATGACGCTCATCTGGGAAGACATCCAGATCATCCTGAAGCAGTCGGTCCCGCTGATCAACCTGGCCAGCGAGCCCATAGCAACAAGTTTGATTCGAGACACCTGTTTTCCCGGTAAGCAAATTGGTGCGCAGGCCGCGCCGCTCGCCTCGTACGATGTTCGCAGCCTGTATACAAATATCTTCGGAAATCGCACTGGATATCGTCTTCATTCCGGTGAAGCTATGGAGCGCTTGGGCCGCTTCGTGCAAAGCTCTCGCGACGGCGGCTTCGGCGAGGCCACACACGCGTGAAGCTCGCGGTATCGAATATCGCGTGGTCCGGCCCCTTCGAGGAGGAAGCGGTCCAGGCGTTACGGGCACTTGGTGTTGAGGCATTGGAGCTCGCGCCAACGCGGCCTTGGCCTGATTGGGTGGATGCATCGGCGGAGAACGCAGCCATTGTACGGAAGCAATACTCTGCGCGCGGCCTTTCCATCCCTTCCATGCAGGCGATACTGTTCGGCAAACCGCAGTGTAAACTTTTCGGCGCCGATTCCGAGCGCGACAGCTTATTGAAACACCTGCGTTTTTGCGCCGATCTAGCCGTGGGGCTTGGCGCGCAAAGTCTGGTGTTCGGCGCTCCCAAAAACCGCGATTTAAATGGACTTACGCCTGAGCAGGCATTTGACAGCGCGCGCGAAACCTTTGCCGCGGTAGCGGGTTATTACCACGCGAAGGGAGTTTGCCTTTGTCTCGAAGCAAATCCTCCTCAATACGGGTGCACTTTCATCACAAATAGCCGCGAAGCCAGCCGGCTGGTAACTGCCGTTGATTCTCCGGGATTCCGGTTGCACTTGGATACGGCTTGCATGTTTCTAGCCGGCGAAGATATTCCGGCCGCCATCGACTCCAGCCGTGACATCCTGCAGCACTTCCATGCGAGCGAGCCGAATCTCGGCGACTTTGGTGCTCCGTTGGTGGACCACGCGTCCGCCGCTCGCGCGTTGCGCTCAATTAATTATTCGAATTGGATCTCGCTGGAAATGCGTGAAGCGCAGCAACCGGTCGCTGCGCTGCGGGACGCGGTGCGCTTTGTTACCGGCATTTATGGTTTTGGATCGTAATGCCCGAGCGCGGATAAAAACAGCAGTTTGACGATCTTCAACTTGCCCGAGACCCCCGATATTTTGGAAGGCGTTGGTCCCGACTTCGGATAGGAGCGGGTTACCGGCAGCTCCTTCACCCGGTACCCCAGGCGCGCCGCTTTGATTGATAGATAGTAGTGCAGGTTGTATGTATCGAAGACGTCTCGAAAAGGTTTAACGGCCGGATCCAGCAGAAACCTGCTACTGAATGCACGGAAACCATTAGTCGTGTCTGTATACCGGAAACGCGCGGCAACGCTGATGACGGGCGCGTGCAATAGCTTCAATCCAAGCTTGCGGTCGAGCGGCGTATTGTGCTCGACCCCGCCCGGAACATAGCGCGAACCCTGCACGAAATCGAACCCTTCCTCCAAAGCCTGGTAGAAACTGGGAATCGCTTCGACGCCGTCTTTGCCGTTTCCGTCAATCGTCACAATGCCCGCATAGCCCTCTTCCAGGGCATAAGCGAAAAACATCCGCATTTGCGCGCTCAGCTTGCCCGGGCCGGTCTTGATCAATAGCGTCCGGACGTTCAAGCTCCGCAAAAGATCCTGATCGTTGCTGCCGTCCGTGCTGCCCCCGTCGGCGATGATGATGTCGGCCCCAAGCGCCAGGGCATTCATGCGCTGCAGTTGTTTGGTGAGCTTGGCTCCTTCGTTAATGACGGGAATGCAAACACAATATTTCGTACGCTTAGGCGCAAACTCAATTTTTTTGTACGCGGGCACTTGCCAGAGAGACTGATCTACCATGCTTTTCAATTGAACACCGATGCTAGGTTTATCTTCGCCGTCGATGCAACACCAAGTCAATTGGAGCGGCGGGATCAGGAGCGTGGGTTTACTATGATGAAGCTAAAGGGCTCTTCCAAGACCTCGCAAGCCCGGGTGGCGAAATCGGCAGACGCAAAGGACTTAAAATCCTTTTTCGCGCAAGCGGAGTGCGGGTTCAAGTCCCGCCCCGGGCACCACTTAACTCGCCTTGGTACCAAAGTACTCCGTAGGTTTTTCCGCATGTTGATCCTTTCTTTCTGAGTTTAAATAGGAGCCGGTGCGTTTACCGGCCTCTTTGATATCACGCGTATCCGTGATGTTGTACCCCCACAGCATGCTCGCAGTTTTGTGTCCCGAGATCTGCATGGCAACCTTTTCGGGTACGCCGGCCCTGATCATGTTGCGAACCGCCGTTCGACGCAAATCATGGAAGAGCAGACCGGGTAGCCCGGCTGCTTCACAAGCCCTCGCCCAATCCGCTCGGAAACTCTTGATCGGTTTACCGTCTCTCGAAACAGCCAAACACACTTGGGCGACTCCTCTTCGCCTTGGCTGAGCAGTTTCTCCAGCCACGGCTTCATCTGCCCGTAGATGGGAGCGATTTTGGATGCACGATTCTTCGTCACCCGTCCATTCACATAAATCAGTTCTTCCGGTAGATCGACCCAACTTCGTTTGATCGCCAGCAGTTCCGAGATCAAATGTTCTGCTACTCCAAATTCATGTCTATTAACGGCAGACAGAGCGTCCGTCAGGTATTTCGCAACGATATAGTCGGATTGAGACCGCACTTGAACGGTCCGTATCGAGTATCCGTTGGTTCTTCCATTTGCGGCGATTTCCCCGCTTGCTTTTGATCATTCGCGCGTCTTCTCTCCTTCAACTCGTGTGCAACGCTTAGCGGAACAGGATGTGTTCGGGGCTAGATATTCGCGCGCCAGTTCAGATAAATCGTACGTTGACCGAAAAGACGCGCCGCGCGACAGCGGCAGCATATTCACCATATTGGTTGTGAGCACTTGCTGAAGGCTGCGCTGTAAGCTCACGGAATCAAGCGTGCTCAGGAACGCAAGCTCGGCCTGACTTTTTTGAGGCGGATACATATTGAAGGGTTTGCAGTATACGCCTGCGGTCCGCTGAGACAAATTTGTAGATATTGGACATGCAGAAATCCAAGAATGGCGTTGGATTCGACAGTACCTCCTCGGGCCTGGCACCAGATTGCACCGCAGACACAAACCACTTGATGAAGCCAGGATTATTTTTCATCTGCTCGCAATATCCAGCTACCACCTGGTTGCTAACATTCAGAAGGCGATTCAGTCCTCTTACTTTGTAAGCGCACGAAGTAATTTGAACCGCTTCAGAGTTCGACAGTGGATCCAGCTTGAGGGGATGTTCATATGCCCCAATACCAACCCCAAAATGTTGTTATGGCGATAGGGACTCGCAAGCACCGGCAGCGCAAGAGCAGCTCTGGGTGACCCATAGTGAGTTGGCGAAGGCGCCTGGGCATTCTTTCTATAAACGGCTGAGCGAGTTTCTGGGCGGCGAGAAGTTCGACGAGTTCTGCGAGCACGCGGTTCTACGCGGATCAGAATGGACGTCCATCGTTGACGCCGGGCACGTACTTCCGGCTGTTGCTGGTGGGTTACTTCGAGGGAATCGATTCGGAGC
>Ga0193743_1002984_pt1 | contig 11543 bp, 13 predicted proteins | sample L2c2metaG_FD_143038 | JGI IMG/M metagenome (GOLD analysis project Ga0193743, IMG submission 143038) | Soil microbial communities from a riparian zone of the East river system, Colorado, United States - L2c2 | ecosystem: Environmental > Terrestrial > Soil > Riparian zone | place: USA: East River...
CGGCATCGAGGCGACCCGGCTGCTGACCGCGTCGCCGGCGCACCCCCGGGTGCTCATCCTGACCACGTTCGACCTGGACGAGTATGTCTACGACGCGATCCGCGCGGGTGCCAGCGGCTTCCTGCTCAAGGACGTGCGCGCGGAGTCGCTGTTCGACGCCGTCCGGGTGGTCGCGGCGGGGGAGGCCCTGCTCGCGCCGACCGTGACCCGCCGGCTGATCAGCGAGTTCGTCCGCCAGCACCGCCCGTCGGCACCGGACCCGGCGGCGCTGGCGGCCCTGACCCCGCGGGAGACCCAGGTGCTGAGGCTGGTGGCCGAGGGCCTGTCCAACCCGGAGATCGCCGCTCGCCTCGTCGTGACGGAGGAGACGGTCAAGACCCACGTCAGCCGGATGCTGACCAAGCTCGGCCTGCGCGACCGCACCCAGGCGGTGGTCGCCGCGTATGAAACGGGGCTGGTCGTCCCGCGTGGCCGCTCTTAGCGGGCTGCCAAGGCGTCGAGGTCGCGCTCGGCGTAGAGCCGGTGTTCCCATTCATCAAGGCCAGGTCGACATTGTCGAACCGCGAATCGCGAAGATCCTGATCGATGAAGTCAGCCATGCGGAGACGATAGTGGCGGCGTACGACATTCCGCGGCCCTCGTCCAGATGGGAGACTCGAGCCGTGGCTACCCCGAAGAAGGCGCCAGTGATGATCCAGGTCGGTGACGCGGTGGAGCCGTTTCTGGCGGCGGTCGCCGACGTCCAGCGGCGCGCCGACGCAGTGCGGTTGTGTGCGCTCATGGAAGACGTCGCCGGCGAGCCGCCGGTGCTGTGGGGCGCGGGCATCGTGGGCTTCGGCAGTTACCACTACCGCTACGACAGCGGCCGCGAAGGCGACGCGCCGCTGGTCGGATTCGCGCCCCGCAAGCCGCACCTGGTGGTCTACCTGGTCGGCGGCTTCGAGGACCGCTACGAGAGCACGCTGGCCCGGCTCGGGCCACACAGGACCGGCAAGGGCTGCCTCTACCTCAAGCGCCTCGACGACATCGACGAGACCGCGCTGCGGGAGCTGATCGAGCGGTCCGTTCGGGTGCACCGGGGAGCCGATCGGCCCAACCCCTGACTCCGGGGCATCGGGGGACCGGCACATCTTCCTAGACTTTGGGCCGGTTGATCATGATCAAGAGAGGCATGACGTAGATGGCCCTGCGCGACAAGCTCATCCAGCGGACCCAGCCGCTGCTCCCCAACGAACAGATCCAGCAGATCTTTCCCGCACAGTCGGGCGTCTCGCCGTGGCTGGGCGGCCTCGCCGGCCTGCTCGGTCAGGTCGCGGTCAAGCGCCGCATCGTCGCGGTCACCGACCAGTCCATCGTGGTGCTGACCGCCAACTTCAACGGCACCTCGCCGAAAGAGGTGCTGCGCCGGCTGCCGCGGCAGACGACGATCGGCCCGGCCAAGGGCGTCTGGGCACGGGTCAACGTCGGCGACGAGAAGACCTGGTCGCACGCCAAGTTCCGCAAGGAGATCCAGGCCGCGGACGCGGCGCTGGCCAACAACGGGCGATAGCCGCCACGGGGTGGCGACGGTCCCATCGTCACCCCGACGCGGCAGCCGACGTCGTCGCGGCGAACGAGGACATCGACTACCATCTGCGCCGCCAGTCCGGGTTCCGCTGGCGGCGGATCACTGAGGCCGACGACGGCACGATCACCGACATCGTCTGCTGGGACTCCGCCGCCGACGCGCGGTAGAGCGCCGCAGGGATCATGACCGAGCTGGCCGGTTCACCGGTCCACGCGACGATCGACCAGGCCACCGTCGACTTCCGGATCGCGACCGTCCGCCACCACGTCAGCTAGCGGGGGCCGGCGTCAAGGACGAGTCAGATGCGAGGCCCGCAGCGTATCGACGGCGTCAAGGAACGTATACGGGCGGCCCGCGCGGGTCCACGATCAGGGGCATGAGCGGAGAGGTCGAAGCGGTGGTCCTGGTGTGGCTCAACCACACCAAGGACGCGCCCTGCCTGGAGGCCTACCTGGCACGTCGGCCGGAGGTGGTCGATGCCTGGTGGGTCGCCGCCGATAGTGATGCCGTCGTCCGGGTGCGGTGCCAGGACATGGCGGCCCTCGACGGCCTGGTCCGCGGGCTCCGGCACCATGCCGGGGCCGGGCGCACCCTGACCCATCTTGTGCTGCGCCCGTTCGACCTGCATCCATCAAGGAGCTGGCATGAGCCTCTCGGATCTCATCCCGTCACTACGCACGTCGTTGCCACCGCAGCGGCTCTGCACTGAGATCTGGCCGGCGTCCACCCGTCACACCGGGCACGGCGCGATCACGATCGGCGGGGTCGAGCTCGCCGACCTCGCGGAGCAATACGGAACACCGGCGTACGTCATTGACGAGGGAGAGGTTCGGGAACACTGCCGGGAGTACGGCGCGGCCTTCGGCAAGGGCAACGTCGTGTACGCGGCCAAGGCGCTGACCAGCCGGGCGGTGCTGCGTTGGATTCAGGAGGAGGGGCTCGGGCTCAGCGTCTACTCCGAGGGGCAGCTCTCGGTCGCCGCCGCGGTGGGCTTTCCGGCCGAGCGGATCGTCCTGCACGGCGACGCCAAGACACCGGCGGACCTGCAGGCCGCTCTTGACTACGGGGTCGGCCGGGTGGTCATCGAGTCGGCGTCCGAGGTGACCCGGCTCGCCGCGATCGCGACGCGGAAGCAGCGGGTGCTGATCCGGGTGCTGCCGCCGCACGACGAGGTCTGCGCCGGCATCCCTGCTGCGTGCGACGCCGACCGGTTCGGTGTCTGCGCGCCCAGCGACGCCTTCGACGACCTGGTCAAGCGGATCGTCGCCCAGCCGAAGCTGCAACTGGTCGGCCTGGACTGTTACGTCGGCTCGCAGATCAGCCGGTTCGGCGGCTACGAGCGGGCCATCCAGCGACTGGTCCAGGTGGCCGGGCATCTTGCCCGTACCAAGGGAATCCTGGTCCGGGAAATCAACATCGGCGGGGGTCACGCCGCCCCCGCCGTGGACGGCGAATCCCCCTTCGCCGTCGCCGCGTTCGCAGGCCGGGCCCGGGCGGTCCTGGGTCTGGCTTGCGAACGCCAGGGCGTGCCGGAACCGGAGCTCGTGGTGACACCGGGCCGGGCGGTTGTCGCCCGGGCCGGGGTGGCCCTGTACCGGGTCGTGGCGGTTCGCCGCGAGCCGGAGGGCACCCAACTCGTCGCCATCGACGGAGGGCTGAGCGACAACCCCCGGCCAGCTCTCTACGGAGCCCGGTATACGGCCGTCCTGCTAGGCCGGGCCGGCACCGGTCCGGCGGTGTCGAGCACGATCGTCGGTCGCCATGACGAGGCCGGCGACGTGCTCGCCCGGTCGGTGCCGCTGCCGGCCGACCTGCGCCCCGGCGACCTGCTCGCCGCGCCCGGCGCGGGTGCCTACCACCTGCCGCTGGCGTCGAACTACAACCTGGTCGGGCGCCCGCCGCTGATCGCGGTGCGCGACGGCGCGGCCCGCGTCGTGGTGCGGCGGGAGACGATCGACGACGTGCTCTGCCGGGACGTCGCCTAACCGCTCAGATCGTGATCCACTCGGTGACCACGACGGCGTCTCCGGCGTGCAGGTGCAGCCGGAACATGCCGCGCGGCAGCGGGCCGAGCACGAACCAGCCGACGTCGTCGACCTGCGCGACCGCCACCACCCCCGAGCGGTCGCGCAGCTCGATCTCGCCGCGCCGGGGCGGCACGACCTGACCGTGCAGCGCGTCGTCGGTGACCTCGACCTCGATCGTGAGGTCGCGGGCGGCGAAGGTCAGTGCCCGCACCGCAGCCGGTTCGGCTCGGGCACCGACCGCCGAGTCCGGGGTGAGGGCGGCCAACTCGGCGTCGACCGTCCGCCAGGCGAACGCCGACCGGCCGATCTCGCGGATCCGCTCCGGCACGTCGGAGGCGGAGTGCCGGGCCGCGGCGAGGGCGGCCAGGATCTCGTCGTCGTTCATGGCTGCTCCGCTCCGGCGACCGCGGCCAGCGCCGGGTCGCTCCGCAGCTTGTCGAGGCAGCGCCGGCGGGTCGGCCCGATGGCGCCGACCGGGGTGCCGGTGCTGCTGCTGATCTCGGCGTAGGGCGCCGGCGGGTCGTCGAACAGCAGCGTGAGCAGCCGCCGGCAGTGCTCGGGCAGGTTGTCGAAGGCGGCCCGCAGCGCGATGTGCCGCTCCTGCGTCAGCAGCAAATCCTCGAACGCGGGGTCGTCGACGGTGTCGAGGCCGAACTCGTCACCGACCAGCACCTGGCGCCGCCGGGACCGCAGCAGTGCCAGGCACTCCCGGCGCACGGTAGTAGCGAGCCAGCCGGGCAGTGCGGCCGGCTCGCGGATCGTGTCGAGGCGCTCGACCAGGCGCAGCCAGACGCAGGCGGCCACGTCTTCGGCATCGGCCCCGCCGACCCCGTAGCGCCGGCAGATCGCCCACACCAGCGGCGCGTATCGGGCGACCAGGTCGTCCCAGGCCTGGGCGTCGCCGTGCCGGGCCAACTCGACCAGGCCGACGACGGTGGGATCGTCGCGCATGACCCGCCGCCTACCAGCGGAACCGGCTGACGCCGGACGTGGGGTCGTCGAGCAGCCGCGCGTAAGCCGCGGCGGGGCTCTCGTCGGGGCGCAGCGCGGCGGCGACCGCGCCGCTGACCGCCGCGGCGGCGAACGAGGTGCCGCTCCAGGTGGCGAACCCGTCGAACTCGAAAATCAGTTCGTTGACGGTGATCGAGCCGTCGAGGAACGTCGATGTGACGCCGGAGCCGACCGCGACACAGTCGACCCACGGCAGCCGCGGGCTGATCTCGGAGAGCACCGGCTGGCCGTCGTTGAGGAAGTTGGTGCCGACCGCGACGACACCGGGGAAGGCCGCTGGCCAGGCCGGCGTCGCGGGCCGCGCCGACGCGCCGTGGTTGCCGGCGGCCGCGACCACCAGGGCCCGGCCGGCGTGCCGCTGGACGGCGCGGCGCAACGCGAGTGGGCCGGTGGGGCCGCCGAGCCGGCAGCCGAGCGACAGGTTGACCACGGCGTAGCCGTTGCGCTCGTCGGCCAGCGCCGCCAGCGCGACCGCGGTGTCCCAGGTGGTGGCCCGGCCGTCGGAGTTGAGCACCCGATGGACGACGATCTCGCAGCCCGGCGCCCGCTGGGCGATCAGCCCGGCGACGAAGGTGCCGTGCCCGAGCCAGGCGGTCAGCGGCTCGGCCGTGCCGATCAGGTCGCCGGGCGTCGCGGCGGTCGCGTGCGTCTTGAGCGCCGGGTGGTCGAGCAGCCCGGTGTCGAGCACCGCCACCCGGACGCCGTCGCCGGCACCGTTGGGCTCGATGGGCGCGATGCTCGGCGCCGTCATCAGGTCGGGGGTGAAGGCCATCGGCTTGGTGTGCGGGAACCCGACGATGCCGGTCACCGTGGGGTTGGCCTCCATCTCGGGCACCCAGCCGTCGAACTGCGCGGCGAACCCGCGCCGCAACTCGTCGAGGACGAGCTGGATGGCACGGCTGTCGTCGGTGGCGAAACCTTTGTCGGCGCCGAACTCGGGCACGCCTTCGAGGTGGATGCGGCTGAGGCCGAGCGCTTCGCTGTCGACCACTTCGGTGATCCGCAGCAGCGGTCGGGTGGTGTCGCGCAGGCGCTGCTCGACGAGCTCTCGATGGGGCAGGTCGACGACGATGTCGCCGACGGTGAAGTCGTCGGAGGGGTCAAGGAAGTCGCTCACGGTTCCTCCAGAGGGAACGAACGGACGACGCCGGTCGACCCACGGACACACTAACGGTCGCGGTTGATACACCCACGGCTATATTTTCTGGAGTACGGGCGCCGTACCCCGACAGGATGAGGGCGTGGACGCGCGGGCCCAGGCAGACGCGGTCGCGCTGCTCGCCGACACCCACCCCGGTCGGGTGCCCCTGCTGGCCGCGCGGGCGCTGCATGCCGCGCGCCGCTCCGGCGACCCGGCCGCCGCCGCGATCACCCAACGGGCCTGGGGTCACGCGCTGCTGCAGACCGGCGAGATGGACGACGCGATCCGTCACCTGCGTTCGGCGATCACACACAGCCGCCGGGCCGGACTGACCACGGTGGCCGGTGAAGCGCGGGGCAAGCTGGCGTACGCGCTGGTCATGCGCGGCCGCCCGCGGCAGGCCCTGGCCGAGGTGGACGCCGCGCTGCGCACCCTCGACGGCGTCGCCGCCGACCGGGCCCGCGCGCAGCGGGCGGTGATCCTGACCGAGATCGGCCGGCACGACGAGGCGCTCGCCGACTACAAGGCGGCGCTGCCCGGCCTGCGCGCGGCCGGCGACGAGATCGCCGTCGCCCGGCTGCTGACCAACCGCGGCGTGCTGCTCGCCCACCGCTACGCGCTGGCCGCCGCCGAGCAGGACCTGCGCGAGGCCGAGACGATCTCGTCACGGCTCGGCCGGCCGTTGGCGGTCGGCATCGTCGCGGAGAACCTGGGCTTCGTGGAGACCTTGCGGGGCGACGTGCCCGCGGCGCTGGCCCAGGCCGACCGCGCGGAGGACCTGATCGCGGCCAACGGCGGGCATATCGCGCTGGCCATCTACGACCGCGGCGTGCTGCTGCTCTCGGCCGGCCTGGCCACCGAGGCGCGGCAGGCGGCCGAGCGCTCCGTGCGGATGCTGCAACGCGAGGGCCACCGGCTCAAGGTGCCCGAGGCCCGGCTGCTGCTCGCCCAGGCGGCGTCGGCGGCCGGCGACTGGCGGGCCGCGGCCCGCGACGCCGAGCGGGCGACCCGCGAGTTCGCCGCGCAACACCGGGTCGAATGGGCGGCGGTGGCCCGGCTGACCCTGTTGCAGGCCCGGATCCGCACCGGCACGCGCAGCGCCCGCGGTGTCGATGGGCTGGTCACCACACTGGCCGCCGCCGGCTGGCCGGCCGCCACGGTCGAGGCACACCTGGTCGCCGCGACGTTGCGGCCGCGCGCCGCCGCGGCACATCTCGCCGCCGCCGCCCGGTTCGCACGCCGCCGCGGACCGGCCGCGATCCGGGCCCGCGGCTGGTATGCGGAGGGGTTGCGGCACCAGCACACCGACCCGGTCCGGTCGGTCGCGGCGATCCGCTCCGGGCTGCGCATCCTCGACGAGCACGGCGCCTCGCTCGGCGCGGCCGACCTGCGGGTGCACTCGGCCGTGCACCGCCGCGACCTGACCGCGCTGGGCATGCGGCTCGCGCTACGCGACGGCCGGCCGCACAAGGTGCTGGAATGGGCCGAACGCGGCCGGGCCAGCCGGCTCGGGCAGCGCCCGGCCCGGCCGCCCACCGACCCGGTGCTGGTGGACCTGCTGGCCCAGCTCCGCGGCGTCGCCTTCTCACTCGCGTCGGCTGGTGCGGCGGAGACCGCCCGCCTCGTGCCGCGCCAGGTGGCCCTGGAACGCCGGATCCGCGACCACGCCCGTCTCCGCCCGGCCGACGATGCTCCACTCGGGACGCCGGTGCCGTTCGCCGCGCTCGCCGCCGCGCTCGGCGACCGGCGGCTGGTCGAGTTCGTCGAGTCCGACGGCGTGCTGCACCGGCTCTCGCTGGCCGGCGGACGCCTCGAGACCCGGTCGCTCGGCCCGGTTGCCCCGCTGGCCGACCTGGTCCGCCGGTTGCCGTTCGCGCTGCACCGGCTGGCCCGCCCGGGGGAGCCGCGCCGGGCAGCCGCGGCCGCGCTGCTCGAGGCCGCCGCCCGGCGGCTCGACGAGATCCTGCTCGCCGGCCTTCCCGACGGCCCCCTGGTGATCTCACCGACCGGCGTCCTGCACAGCGTCCCGTGGTCGGTGCTGCCCTCGTGCGCGGGCCGCCCGGTCGCGGTCTCCCCGTCGGCAACCCTCTGGTGCGCGGCGGCCCGGGTGCTACCCAACGGCCCTGCCGGCAGCAAGGCTGGCGCGGGCGAGGTTGTCGGAGGGAGCCAACGCCCGTCCCTTGCGGAGGTGGCCGTGGTTGCCGGGCCGCGGTTGCCCGGGGCTCGGTCCGAGGCCGAGCGGGTAGCCGCGATCCACGGCGTCGTGCCGCTGCTCGACGCGCCGGTCGCGGTCGTGCTCGGGGTGCTCGGTCGGGCCGGTGTGTTGCACCTGGCCGCGCACGGCCGGCTGTCGACCGACAACCCGCTCTTCTCCGACCTGCAACTCGCCGACGGCCCACTGCTCGTGCACGACCTGGAGCGGCTCGACCGCACGCCACACACGGTCAGCCTGGCCGCCTGCGACAGCGGGCGCGCCGCCGTCTACGCCGGTGACGAGTTGCTCGGCCTCAGCGCCACGCTGGCCGCCCGGGGCACCGCGCAGCTCGTCGCACCGGTGTTGCCGATCCCCGACCTGGCGACCGAGCCGGTGATGGTCGCCTACCATGAGCGGCTCGCCGCCGGTGCGCCGCCCGCGGTCGCGCTGGCCGCCGCGCAACACGCGCTGCGCGACGCGGACCCGCCGGTCCGCGCGGCCGCGGCCGGCTTTCTCTGCTTCGGCCACGGTTTCACCGCACCGCTCTAGAAAAGAGGTCCATGGTGGACATTCACCTCGTGCTCGCGTTCGTCGTCGCGAGCGCGCTGCTCGCCCTCGCGCCCGGCCCGGACCTGTTGTTCATCGTCGCCAACGGGGTGGCCGGCGGCCGGCGCGCCGGGGTGCTCGCCGCGCTCGGCATGTCGACCGGTCTGGCCATCCACACCGCCGCCGCGGCGTTCGGGCTCGGCGCGCTGATCCGCGCGGCACCGCAGGCGCTGACCGCGGTGCGGATCGCCGGCGCCCTGTTCCTGCTCTACCTGGCGGTGACCACCTGGCGCAACAGCCGAGCCACGCACGAGCCGACGGCGGTGCCGGCGCGCCGCTCGCTGCGCCGCACCTACCTGATGGCGACGCTGACCAACCTGGCCAACCCGAAGGTGATCCTGTTCTACTTCGCCTTCGTGCCGCAGTTCGTCGGCACCGGGTCCAGCGCCTGGCCGGTCACCGCCCAACTGCTGCTGCTCGGGCTCGTCTTCATCGTGGTCGGCCTCGCCGTCGACGCCACGGCCGGCCTGCTCTCCGGCACCCTGGCCGAGAAGATCGCCGCCCGACCGGGCTTCCGCCGCCGGATGGCACGCGTCTCCGCAGCGGTTTTCGCCGGCCTCGCCGCCCGCCTGATCATCGACAGCTGAAGATCATTTAGGGCATTAAGTCCGCGGTTTCGCACTGCCGCTGTCCGCGGATCCGGACGATCGTCCGGTTCGTTCAACCCGCGTCGACGTGGGGCGGGACCGGGTCGTAGACGGCGGTCCAGGGCTGCGGCCTGGTGGTCAGCCGCCGCGGTGCCGGGTCTGAGCCGGCCAGGATTCTGGCGGCGACGGCGCCGAAGGTTTCGGCGGCCGGGTGCGGCGAGCGGTCCGGCCAGACGGCCGACGTGCGGCGTTCCAGCGCCGCGCCGGTGAGCGGGCGCCAGGCCACGCGCGGCTCGCCTACCTGCTGACGGTGCGTGACGGGCCGTCGGTGTTCTTCATGGGCGCCAGCGACTTCGTCGCCCGCAACGTCTCCGGGATGCGCCCGGACATCGCGATGGTGGCGATGGCTTCAAGCACCGCGACCCACGACTACGTGCCGCGGTTGCTGGAAGCGCTGGGCCGCACGGCCGTGGTGGTGCCGGTGCACTGGACAACTTCGAGACGCCGCTGAAGAACCCGCCGCCGGTGGCGCCGGCCGACCGCGAGCGGCTGGATGCGATGATCACTTCGATCCGGCGGGTCGCGCCGCGGACCCGGATCGTCGTCCCCGACTACCGGACTCGGCATACATTCGCATGACACCACGCTCCACCCGCGTCGCGTCGCTCGCCGCCGCCGGCGTCCTGCTGCTGGCGGCGTGCGATGCGCCGGCACCGCTGCCGCCGCCCGTGCCGCCGCCGTCATCGGCTCCGACTGTCGCCGCCTGCGCCGACGGTTTCCAGATCAGCGGGGACGAGGTCGAGGCCGCATCGGGTTTGCGGGCCTTCGGCATCACGTTGCGCAACTGCGGCAACCGCCCGTACCGCGTCGACGGTTTTCCGGTCATCACCATGCTCGACAGGTACGGCCGGCCGATCGAGATCACCGTCGGCACCGGGTCGGAGCCGGTGAGCTCGCCGGACGTCTGGGACCGCCCGCACAAGCCGATCGACGTCGGACCCGGCGAGACGGTCCGGGCGCGGGTGCTGTGGCGCAACACCGTGACCGACGGCGAGTCGGTCACCGGCAGACACCTGATGGTCGCGCCGGCGAAGGGCGCGACCGCCCAGTTGGTGACCCCGAACGGCGGCATCGACGTGGGTACGACGAATCGGCTGGCCGTCAACGCCTGGACTAGGGTCGACCGGTGAACTGGGGTTCCTACGCGTCCTTCGTCGTGTTCGCCCTCGTGCTGATCGCCATCCCCGGCACCGACTTCGCCGTGACGGTGCGCAGCACCCTCGCCGGCGGCCTGCGGCAGGGCCAGTGGAGCGCGGCCGGCATCGCGACGTCCAATGTGGTCCAGGGCCTGCTCGCGGTGGCCGGCCTGGGCGCGGTCATCGTGCATATCGAGCCGCTCTTCCAGGCGGTCAAGTGGGCCGGGATCGGCTACCTGCTCTACCTGGCGGCCCAGTCGTTCCGCTCGGCCTGGCGCGGGGACTACGCGGCGCTCGACGGCACCGCGACCGGCGACGCCGGCAGCGCCTGGACCGGCTGGCGGCAGGGCTTCCTGTCCAACATCACCAATCCGAAGGTGCTGGTCTTCTACCTCGCGGTGCTGCCGCAGTTCCTCGGCCCGGGCACCCCGGTCGTGGTGCTGCTGGCGTTCGCGCTGACCCACGCCGCGCTCGGCCTGCTCTACTCGCTGCTGGTCGTCGCCGGCCTGCACCGGGTCCGCGGTGTGCTGCGCCGCCGCCGGGTCCGGCGGGCGATGGACGCCGCCACCGGCGCCGCCCTGACCGCCTTCGGCGCCCGGCTCGCGGTCGAGAACGGCTAGACCGGGCGTCCCCCGACGACGGTCGCGGTCGTCGGGAGCGCCAGCGTGCTGTCCGGGCGCTGGTGATCGTGGACGAGGCCCTCGATCGCCGTGTCGAATTCGCGGGCCTCTTCCGCCGGCATCAGCTCCCTGGCCAGCGACGACGTTGAATGGAACTGCTCGAGTAGGCCCCGACGTCCTGCACGAACTCCGTCGGCGGAGTCTCGTGTCGCCCGATGATTTGCCAATGATCGAGCCGGGCCAACTCGGACGGCAGCGAGAAGCCGCGGTCGTAGGCCGGCGGTGGCCAACCCGTATGGGCCGGCCAGGGAAAGCGACTCGCAGGCGGGTAGGGCGGGCGGTGCGCGTAGGCGGCGGCGACTCCGGTGTGCCGGAACGATGTCGCGAGAGTGCGGTCTTGCGAGGTCATGAGTCCACCGTGCCGGATGGATCGTCCGATGAATCGCCCCGAGCGGATGTTAACGATCGGGGACGTCCGTACTTTTGCTGGCGAAGATGAAAGTCTGCTCTAGACCATCGAAAGATATGGACATGTTGATGATCAGCGATTAGGGTCGGCTCCAGACCACGTTGTTTCGTCGATGTAAACGGCGT
>Ga0193743_1002985_pt1 | contig 11542 bp, 9 predicted proteins | sample L2c2metaG_FD_143038 | JGI IMG/M metagenome (GOLD analysis project Ga0193743, IMG submission 143038) | Soil microbial communities from a riparian zone of the East river system, Colorado, United States - L2c2 | ecosystem: Environmental > Terrestrial > Soil > Riparian zone | place: USA: East River...
GGGAATCGCCTGCAGGATCCGGAACCCGATCAGCACGTCGAGATTCCAGGCCATCCCACACAGCCCGGAGGTAACCGCGAAACCGACGAGCGAGATCATGTACACCGAGGTCAGCCCGATCCGCAGGCCCAGCCAGCCGCTCAGCGGCACGATCACGCCGAGGGCGAGGGTGTAGCCGGTGACGACCCACTCCACGTCGTCGGCGCTGGCGCCCAGCTCGGTCTGGATGTGCGGGATCGCCACGTTGACGATGCTGGTGTCCAGCACCGACATGAAGCTGCCGACGACCAATACGACCAGAGGTACAACCCAGCTCGTCGCGCTTGCCTCGCGATTAGGCGCATTCACCACGAACGGCAGGGTGCCAAAGGGAACTTCGGGTATCGAGCGGGACGACGATTAGTACTCTAACGAGCTAACTCGATCACCCCACGGTGGCGACTCAGGGCGTGTCCCGTGGATCTATGCCGAGCTGCGCGGTGATCCAGATGCATCGCATCGGGTCGTGTGAAGGGAGCCGCCGATACCGCTGTTGTATCGGCGGCGACGAGAACCCGGGGGACGGCAGCCGGCGGAGCCGGCGGGGTGGGAAAGGCACAGCGGGGCGCCATCTGGGCGCCGCGCGGCCGGCTGGATGATCCGCGGGACACGGCCTAGCTCTCAGGGCAACCCGCGCCGCCGGCTGAGCACCGTCTGCAGCAGTACCACCAGGGCGAGGAAGGCCCCGTTCACCAGGTCCGAGGCCGACGAGCCGTAGCGGGAGAGGTGCACGCCGATCAGGTTCAGGATGACCGCCAACAGCAGCACGCCGGACGCGGTGCCCAGCACGGAGCCGGCGCCGCCGGTGAGCAGCGTCCCGCCGATGATCACCGCGGCGATCGCGGTCAACTCGTAGCCCACGCCGATGTTGGTCACCCCGGACTGCAGCCGGGCGGCGTTGAGCATCCCGGCGCCGCCGGCGAGCAGCCCGGACATGGTGTAGACCAGCGTCTTGGTCCTGGCCACCGGCAGCCCCATCAGCACGGCGGCCTGCTCGTTGCCGCCGATCGCGAACAGCGCCTGGCCGAACCGGGTGCGCAGCAGCAGCACCCCGCCCGCCGCGAACAGCACCACCGCGGTCAGGATCGGCGGCCAGCTGCCCCTGCCCACGGCCAGGAACGCCGAGTCGGGCGGGACCAGGTAGGTGGTGGAGCCCTCGTTCGACATGGCCTGTAGGAACCCCCTGGCGAACAGCAGCCCGGCCAGGGTGACGATGAACGGGGCCAGCCTGGCTTTGCTGATCAGCAGGCCGTGCACGGTACCCAGCGCGCCGCCGCAGGCCAGCGGGAGCAGCACCGCCACCGGCGTGCCACCGTGCTGGACGCCCCAGGCGGCCAGCACGCCGCCCAGGGCGAACATCGAGCCCACGGACAGGTCGATGCCGCCGGAAATGATCACGAAGGTCATCCCCAGGGCCAGCAGTGAGCTGTAGGCGTTGCCCACCAGGATGCTCTGGAAGTTGCTCCAGTCGGCGAAGCCGGGGGACAGCAGACAGGCGGCCAGCACGACCAGTACCAGCACCGCCGAGCTGCCGTGGCGCTGCGCGATGCCCAGCGCGCGCTCCTTGGGCGTCTCGGTGCTGGTGGCCGTGGGTCCGCTGGCCCGGCGGCGCATCGCCTTGTCCACGACCTCGCTCATGGCCGCCCCCGCCCCCGCGCGGCGTAGACCGCGGCCACGATGATGATCGACTCGGCCATCTGTTCGTAGGAGGACTTCACGTCGTGCTGGATGAGCGTCGCGGTGATCAGCTGCATGAACAGCGCCCCGGCCGCCGTACCGAGCACCCGCACCTGGCCGCCGGACAGCGGGGTGCCGCCGACCACCACCGCGGTGATCGCCAACAGCTCGTAGTCCAAGCCGTAGTTGGCCGGGTCCGCGTAGCCCCCGTGCCCGACCAGGAGCACCCCGGCGAACGCGGCGAGCACCCCGGAGATGACATAGACGGTCAGCAGCACGCGGCGCACCGGGAGCCCGGCCAGCGCGCTCGCCGCCCGGTTGTCGCCGATCGCGGTGAGTTGGCGCCCGAACGTGGTGCGCCGCACCAGGAAGGCCACCGCCACCACCAACACGACGGCCAGCCAGGCCATCTCAGGCACACCCAGCCAGCTGTCCAACCCGAGCCCGGTGATCTCCGGGTCGTTCACCGGCTTCGCGGTGGCCCCGTTGAGGATCACCGCGAACCCGCGCAGCCCGATCATCAGGGCGAGCGTGGCCACGATGGGCTGTACCCGGGCGAAGGCCACCATGCTCCCGCCGACCAGGCCGGACACCGCGCCGCCGACCAGGGCCATCGCGATCGCCGGCCACGGCCCGTAGCCCAGGTAGAGCGGGATGAGCGCGGCGGCGACCGCGATCACCGCGCCCACCGAGAGGTCGATGCCCTCGGTGCCGATGACCAGCGCCATGCCCAGCGCCACGATCAGCACCGGCACCGCCTGGAACAGCTGCACACGCAGGTTGTCCAGACTCAGGAAATGCGGCGTGATGACACTGTTGATCAGGATGAGCAGCACGATCGCCACGTAGACGCCGTAGTCCCGCGCCGCGCCGAGGACCTGGTCGCGGTCGATGCCCAGCCCCCGGGCCGGCGCCTCAGTGGTCATCGCCGCTCCCGGCCTCTGGTTCGCCGGCGAGCGTGCTGAGCAGCTCCGACTCGCTCACCTGCGCGCCGGCCAGCTCGCCGACCACCCGCCCCTCCCTGAGCACCAGGACCCGGTCCGAGCCCTCGATGAGCTCCTCCAGGTCGGAGGAGATCAGCACGACGGCCAGCCCGTCGGCGGCCAGCTCGTCGATCACCGCTTGCACCTCCGCCTTGGCGCCGACATCGATACCCCTGGTCGGCTCGTCGAGCAGCAGCACCTTCGGGTTCAGGCACAGCCAGCGGGCCAGCATGACCTTCTGCTGATTGCCCCCGGACAACTCGCTGACCTTCTGTTCCGGGCTGGCCGCGCGGATCTTCAACCGGTCCATGAAGGACTGCACGATCGCGTCCTGTTTGGCCCGGTCCACCAGCCCGGCGCGGGAGATCCGGGGCAGCGCGGCCAGCACGATGTTCTCCCGGACCGACAGATTCGGGATGATCCCCTCGCTCTTGCGGTCCTCCGGGAGCATCACCGCGCCGGCCCGGATGGCGGCGCCGGTGGAGTTGCGGCGCACCGGGGTGCCGGCGATCTCGACGCTGCCCGCGTCGGTGTGCAGGGCGCCCACCACCGCCTTGGCCGTTTCGCTGCGACCGGCGCCGAGCAGCCCGCCGAGCCCGAGCACCTCGCTTCGGCGCACCTCCAGGGATACCTCGTGCAGGCGGTGCCGCGAGCTGAGCCCTCGCGCGCGCAGCACCGGAGCCTCGCCGGTCGATTCGTGCTCGCCGCCGTGCTCGGAGAACGCCGTCGTGCCGTCCCGGCGCAGATCGGCCACGTCCCGCCCGAGCATCAGCGAGATCAGGCCGAGCCGGTCCAGCTGGGCCATGTCCGAGACGTGCACCACCCGCCCGTCCCGCATGACGGTGACCCGGTCGCAGATCCGGTAGAGCTCGTCCAGACGATGGCTGACGTAGACGATGCCGATCCCGGCCGCGCGCAACCGGTCCACCACGCCGAACAGCGTCTCCACCTCACGCTGCTCCAGTGAGGAGGTCGGCTCGTCCATCACCACGACCCGGGCCTCGATCTGCACGGCCCTGGCGATGGCCACCATCTGCTGCGCGCCCAGCCCGAGCGAACGCAGCGGCTGGGCCACGTTCACCTCGACGCCGTAGTCGCGCAGAATCTCCTGGGCCTCCCGGCGCATCCGGGCGCTGTCGATCAGGCCGAAGCGGCGGGGCTCCCGGTTCAGGAACAGGTTGCGGGCCACGCTCATCATCGGGATGAGGTTGACCTCCTGGTAGATCGTGGAGATGCCGGCCCGTTGCGCCTCCAGCGGACTGCGGTAGGCCACCGGCTCGCCCCGGTACCGCACCACCCCGGAGTCGGCCTGGTAGACACCGGTGGCCACCTTGATCAGCGTGGACTTGCCCGCGCCGTTCTCGCCGACCAGCGCGTGCACCTCGCCGGGCCGCAGCTCGAAGCTGACCTCGCGCAGCGCGTGCACCCCGGGGAACCGCTTCGACACACCCTCCAGCCGGAGGATCGGCTCGCCATTCACCGAGCTGCCTTCGGTCGGCTGCACGGCTGGCGGATTCAGTAGACGTCGCCGTTGTTCAGTGCGGTGGCCGCGTTGTCCTTGGTGAAGTGGTGGTCGGAGATGATCACCGTGGTGGGCACGCCGGCGTCGGTGTAGAACTTCCGCAGGCTCTCGAAGGCCAGCGGGCCGAACCTCGGGTTGGTCTCCACATCGGCGACCATCACGCCATCGGCGACCGCCCGGACAGCCTGCTGGGTGCCGTCGATTGCGACGATCTTGATGTCCGTGCCGGGGGTCTTGCCGGCCGCGCGGATGGCCTGGATCGCCCCCAGCGCCATGGTGTCGTTCTGCGCGTAGACCCCGTTGATGTCCGGGTTGCGCTGCAGGATCTGCTCCATCACCCGCTGCCCGGTGGCCTGATCGAAGTTCGCCGTCTGGGACGCCACGATCTTGATACCCGGGTACTTCGCGGCGATCTGCTGGTTGAAGCCGTTGGTGCGGTCGGTGGCCACGTTGTTGCCTGAGGTGCCCTGCAGCACGGCCACATTGCCCTGGCCGTTCAGCGCGGCACCGAGGTCATCGGCGGCGATCTTGGCCTGGCCCAGGAAGTTGGAGCCGATGAAGCCGATGAAGTCGCTGCACGCGGTGCCGTTGACCGTCCGGTCGATGGTGAGGACCGGGATGTGCTTGGCCTTGGCCTGCGCGAATGCCGGGGCCAGCCCGTCGGAGTTCTCCGGAGCGACGATCAGCACCTGCGCGCCCTGGGCGATCATGTCCTGGATGTCGGTGTTCTGCTGGGAGACGTTGGCGTTGGCGTTGCGCTGGATCAGGTTGATGCCCAGCTTCTTGGCCTCGTCGGTGATCGACTGGGTCTCGGTGGCGCGGAACGGGTTGCTGGTCGACTCGGACTGGGAGAACCCGACGACCGCCTTGGTCAGATCCAGCTGAGGGGCGCCGTACTGGGCGAAGCTGCACGGCGCGCCGCTCGAGCCGCCCTCGGCCACCTCCTGCTGACCGGCGCCGGCGCCGGCCGGGGCGGGGGGAGCGGCGCTTTCGACGCTCTTGGCGCACCCGGCGGCGAGCAGCGCGGCCGCCGCCGCGAACCCCACGACCGCGGTGAACCGAGCCCGCCGGTGGTTGGCAGAAACCATTCGCGCCTCAACTCCTTCTGCTGTGGTGCGCAAGAGCACCGGTAGCCGCCGGGGCACAGCGGCGACCGACGTGGTCGCCGCGCACCGTGGCGACGCACAGAACGACCGGTGGCGATCGGCCGGGTCGAACCGGATGAGAACGGTAGCCAATGTCTTACATCGTTGATACAACGTTGTAAAGACGATTTACCTGGATAAACTCTGTTGCCGCGGCACGGGGAGGTAGAGGGGGCGGATGGCCGTCACGCTCAAGGACGTCGCCACGCTGGCCGGTGTGTCGGTCAAGACGGTGTCCAATGTCGTCAATGGCTACGCCTTCGTGAAGGCCGACAACCGGCGCCGGGTGGAAGCGGCACTGGCCGCCACCGGTTACCGGCCCAACCTGGGCGCGCGCAATCTTCGGCGCGGACGCACCGGGTTCATTGCGCTGATGGTGCCCGAGCTGAGCATCCCGTACTTCGCCGAGCTGGCCGGCCTGGTGATCACCGCCGCGCAGCGCTGGGACTGGAACGTGCTCATCGAGCAGACGCTGGGCACCCGGGAGCGGGAGCGGGCCAGCCTCGGCTCGCTGGGCCCGCACCTGATCGACGCCGCGATCGTCAGCCCGGAGGCACTTGAGGCCGAGGACTTCAGCGAGCTCGGCCCCGGCGTGCCGATGGTGCTGCTCGGGGAGCATTCGGTGGACCTGCCGATCGACCGGGTGGCCATCGACAACGTGCGCGCCGCGCAACTCGCGGTGGGCCACCTGATCGGAATGGGGCGCCGGCGGATCGCCGCGATCGGCCAGAACCCGCACCGGGGCACCGCCGCGCTTCGGCTGGCCGGTTACCGGGCCGCGCTGGCCGAATCCGGGTTCCCCGAGCCCAATGAGCTGGTGGCTCCGGCGATGAACTACCACCGCCGGGACGGCGCCGAGGCAATGTCCGCGCTGCTCGCCGGGGCCGCACCACCCGACGCGGTGTTCTGCTTCAACGACCTGCTAGCGGTCGGCGCACTCCGGGCGGCCGAGGAGCGCGGCCTGCGGGTACCGGAGGACATCGCGATCGTCGGGTTCGACGGCACCGAGGAGAGCGCGTACAGCCGGCCCTCGCTCACCACGATCGCCCCGGACAAGGCCGCCATCGCCGAGCAGGCCGTGAAACTGCTGCATCGCCGGGTGAACTCGGACGAGCCGTTCCCGCCCGAGGACGTCCAGACGCCGTTCTCCCTGCGCATCCGGGAGAGCACCACCGGCTCACCTGGGTAGCCTGCCGAGCCGCGGCCTGTTGCCGAGCCGCGGCCTGTTGCCGAGCTGCACACGGCGCAGCTTTTTGGCGCGCGCTACCTGTCTGTTGTGCAGCTGGGTAACCGCGGACAGGCTGCCTTGGACTGGCCGTTGGCCGGAGTGGGCCGGGAAGGTTCGCGGCCCTGGGTCGGCGGGGTGGCCAGCTTCGGGAAGGGCCCTGGTGGCCACCAGCGGGGCGTGGCCGGCGGTGGCGGCGGGGGCCTGTCCGGCGGCGCTGGGGGTGGCCATCGGCGCGGGTATGCGGAGCGTGGTGGTGGCCGTGGTGGTGGCCGTGGCCATGGTGCGGTGGCCATCAGGCGACCAGGATGCGGTGGCCGCCGGCGGTGCCTTGGCCGGTCGGTGGGGCGGTGGCGATGGGTTCCTGGAGGGCCGGGGCGGCCGGGTCGCCCGGATCCGGTGGGTCGAGGCGGGCCAATGTGCCGCGCAGGGTGGACACGGCCGAGGCCATGGTGTGTTCCTCAGCCATGGTGAGGTCCGCGCGGGCATTGGCGCGCAGGTCGGTGTCCACGGTGGCGATGGTGTGCTGGGCCGCGTGCAGGGTGGCCAAGGCGCGCCATTCCGGGAGGGCGGTGAGCTCGGCCAGGGTGCGCAGCCGGGTGTCGAGTTCCCAGGCGAAGCGGTGCAGCGGGAGCTCGCCGGTGGTGTACGAGTCGATGGTGTCGCGCAGTCCGTCGGCGACGAATCGGCGCAGCGGGGAATGGGTCAGCGGAGTCATCGGTGCGATCCAGTCCAAAGACGTGGCGTTCCGCGAGCATGCGGGTACGACCAGGGACATGAGTGATGAACCTGGCCTCCGCGGCACACTCACACCGAGACCTACAGTGCCCGGACCTGGCGCGAAGGCGGACTACAACACACCAAAGCGCGCTGCCGAGCTGCGATCACGCTAGCGCCGAGGCGCCGGTCGTGCAACCGATTCGGGAAAACCCGCCGGGCTGGTCCAAGGGGCGCGGGTACTCCCGGCGCCGCGCTAGGCGTGCCCGGAGGCGCGTCGGCACGCCGAGCCGCCCCCGAGCAGCCTCTTGGAGTCGAGTGTTGAGTGGCCAGGACCCGATGGTCCGGACGGTGGCCGAGCTCCGGCGGCTCGGGTGGCCACACCGACCGGTGGCCAAACCGCCGGCGGTGGGGTGACCGGTGGCCAACCCGGGCGGTGTGGCCGCGGCCGAGCGGTCGGCTCATGTGGCCGAGCGCCGCGGCTCGGGCGGCCGGGTGACCGGGTGGCCGAGCTCAACTCCGCCAACCGACCGTCGAGCGGCACGTCAGCCGTCTTTGATCAAGAATGGCAACCGACTGGCGTGCCACCCGGTGAGCGCCGGGCTGCTAGCCACAAACCGGCCGCTGACGTCCGTGGACTCAGCCGTGCTGGTGCTCGATCACGCCGCGCACGTTGTGGCCGGCGAGCAGATCCGCGTAGCCCTCGTTGACCTGCTCCAGCGAATACCGGCGTGTGATCAACTCGTCCAGCTTGAGGTCGCCGGTGCGGTACAGGCCGAGCAGCCGGGGGATGTCGGTGGTCGGGTTGCAGTCGCCGAACAGGCTGCCCTTGATCGTTTTCTTGTACAGCGTGGCCACCACACCGGACAGCAGCCGCAGCGTCTGATCAGTGAACCCGGACATCGCGGTGAGCACGATGGTGCTGGCCTTGCCGGTTGCCTCGAACGCCTCGGCCACCACCTCGGCGGTCATCTTGTCCACGGTCAGGATGGCCTTGTCGGCGCCGAGGCCGCGGCTCAGCTCGCGGGCCAGGGCGGCGGCCTCCGCCCCGGTGGCCACCGAGTGCGTCGCGCCCAGTCGCTCGGCCATCTCCCGCTTGTTCGCCAGCGGGTCCACCGCGATCACGTACTTGGCGCCGGAGAACCGGGCCGCCTGCACAGCGTTCACCCCGATTCCGCCGACCCCGAAGACGATCACGCCGTCGCCCGGGCGTACCTGCGCCGCGTTGACCGCCGACCCCCACCCGGTGGGGACCCCGCAGCCGACCAGCGCGGCGACGTCTAGCGGCAGGTCCGGGTCGATGCGCACCGCCGAGTTCTGGGAGATCACCCCGTACTGGCTGAACGTGCCGAGCATGCACATGGCGCCGTACCGCCCGCCGGGCCCGCTGATCGGCCAGCGCGGCCCGGGCAGGTGCCCGCGCATGATCGCTGCGCCCATGTCGCAGATGGCCTGCTGGCCGGTCGCGCACCAGTGACAGCTGCCGCAGCTGGGGATGAACGAGCAGACCACGTGGTCACCGGGCGCCACCCTGGTGACCCCCGGACCCACGTCCTCCACCACTCCGGAGCCCTCGTGGCCGAGCACCATGGGCAGCCAGCCCTCGATGTCGCCGTCCATCACGTGCAGGTCGGAGTGGCACAGCCCGGCGTGGGTGTAACGGATCAACACCTCGCCCTCGGCCGGCCCGTCCAGCTCGATCTCTTCGATCTCCAGCGGCTTGCCGACCTCGTGGAGCACGGCGGCGACGGACCTCATGCCGAGGACTCTATAGACGTCGGCTGAGCTGTCGTACCCGTCGTGCGGCCGCGCCGGGCGAAACGGAGCGTTCACAGCGCCGACTTTGCCCGGACACCGACCGGGCATTCGATGAGGTCGTCCCAGCCAGGAAAATGTGCGCCGGAGGTGGCCATGAGCGGCATCAGCCCGTTCACTGAGGTCCCGGTCATCGATATCTCGGGCCTGCGTTCGCCCGACCCCCACCGGCAGCGGCAGGTGGTGGATCGGCTGGGCTGGGCCGGCCGGGAAGTCGGGTTCTGCTACATCACCGGGACCGGAATGGCGCCGGAGCTGTTCGAGGCGCTGCTCGCCGCCACCAAGCGCTTCTTCGCGCTGCCGATGGAGCTGAAGATGGCTTCCTACATCGGCAACTCCACCTGCCATCGTGGCTACGTTCCGGAAGGCGAGGAGGTGTTCAGCGGCGGCACGGTGGACCGCAAGGAGGCCTTCGACACCGGCCTGGACCTGCCCGCCGACGACCCCGACTACCTGGCCGGGAACCCGTTGCTGGGCCCGAACCAGTGGCCCGACCTGCCGGGGTTCGCCGACGCGGTGACCGCCTACTACGCCGAGGTGCTCGAGCTCGGCCGGCTGCTGCTGTCCGGCTTCGCGCTGGCGCTCGGCGAGCCGCCGGAGTCGTTCCAGCGGGTGGTCACCAAGCCGCCCAGCCAGCTGCGGCTGATCCACTACCCGTATGACGCCGACGCTCGTGACGCGGTCGGCATCGGCGCGCACACCGACTACGAGTGCTTCACCCTGCTCAAGCCCACCGCGCCCGGGCTGGAGGTACTGAACGGGGCCGGCGAGTGGATCGACGTGCCGCCGCTGCCGGACGCGTTCGTGGTCAACATCGGGGACATGATGGAGACCTGGACGAACGGGAAGTTCGTGGCCACCACGCACCGGGTCCGCAAGGTGCGCGAGGAGCGGTACTCCTTCCCGCTGTTCTTCTGCGTGGACTACTCGACGCCGATCGCGCCGCTGCCCCGGTTCGTCAGCGCCGACCAACCCGCTCGGCCCGGATTCGTGGCCGGTGAGCACCTGTTCGCGCAGACCGCGCAGAGCTTCGCCTACCTGAAGCGCCGGCTCGCGGCCGGCGACCTGGTGCTGCCGGACGGCTCGCTGGCGCTGTCCAGCTTCGGTCAGCAGGCCCGAAGGGCGCGGGCTTGAGTAGGCCGGCCGCGGCTACCGGTGAAACAGGAGTGCTCTGTTGGGACCGCTGTTCACAGACCTGACACGCATCGGGAAGAAGAGTGTCATCCGCGCGGGGTGTCCTTGTGGGGACTCATCCAGCGTGAGGCGTGTCTAGGGTTCCGTCGCCGCACTTCCACCCCAAGTACGCGGCGGGTCTGGTCCGAGAGACACAGGCGGGGCCCGACGGGCTCCGTTCCACGGCGGGACAAAAGCCCGGGAGAAGCCCTAGCCGGCGACTCCAGGACTGCCGGCGTGAGTCTCGCGGAGGACACATGGTGGCGCTGGACAACGCCGGTCACTCCCCGGGCCGGCCGGTGATCGCCGCCTCTGGTTCCTGGCAGCCCGACACCCTCGACCCGGTGGTGGAGGCGACCGACCTACGGGTCTCGTTGTCCCGCAACGGGCAGCGGTTCGAGGTGCTGCGCGGGGTGGACCTGCGGATCCGGCGGGGGGAGATCCTCGGCCTGGTCGGCGAGTCCGGCTCCGGCAAGAGCGTGCTCAGCCTGGCCATGCTCGGGCTGCTGCCGGTGACCTCGGCGCCGGAGTTGACCGGGCGGCTGCACGTCACCGGTACCGACATGCTCACCGGCGACGCCGAGGCCCGCCGGGTGAACCGCCGGGATCACCTGGGCGCGGTGTTCCAGGACCCGATGACCTCGCTCAACCCGACGATGCGGGTGGGCCGGCAGGTGATCGAGGCGGCCGGCGGGGTCGAGGAGGCGGTCCGGCTGCTGGACCTGGTCGGCGTGCCGGACGCGCGGAAACGGATGAGCAGCTTCCCGCACGAGCTGTCCGGCGGGCTGCGGCAGCGGGTGATGATCGCGATGGCGGTGGCCGGCAACCCGGACCTGGTGATCGCCGACGAGCCCACCACCGCGCTGGACGTTACGGTGCAGGCGCAGGTGCTGGGCCTGCTGCGCGGGCTGCGTGACGAACTGGGCTGCAGCGTGCTGATGATCACCCACGATCTCGGGGTCGCCGCACAGGTGGCCGACCGGGTGGCGGTGATGTACGCCGGCCGGCTGGCCGAGTTGGGGCCCACCGAGTCGGTGCTCACCGAGCCCGCGCACCCGTACACCGCCGGACTGCTGCGCTCCCGGCTCTCCCTGACCACCGACCGGAGCGCCCCGCTGGTCACCGTGCCCGGTACCCCGCCGCTGCCCACGGCCGTCCCGGCCGGGTGTGCCTACGCGTCGCGCTGCCCGAGCGTGATGGACACCTGCCGCACCGAGCTGCCCGAGCTCGAGCCCCTCGACACCGT
>Ga0193743_1002986_pt1 | contig 11537 bp, 10 predicted proteins | sample L2c2metaG_FD_143038 | JGI IMG/M metagenome (GOLD analysis project Ga0193743, IMG submission 143038) | Soil microbial communities from a riparian zone of the East river system, Colorado, United States - L2c2 | ecosystem: Environmental > Terrestrial > Soil > Riparian zone | place: USA: East River...
CGGCGCGGGCACGGCATTGGTGGGCAGCTACGCCGACGTCGAGGAGCGGATCCGCGAGTACGCGGCCCTCGGCATCGACGAGTTCATCCTGTCGGGCTGGCCGCACCTCGAGGAGGCCTACCGGGTGGGTGAGTATCTGCTGCCCCTGCTGGCCCGGGACCGCGCGGCGCTGCCGGTGGGCGGCTGAGCAGGTCGGCGAGCGAGGTCCGGTCGACGATCTCGGCGATCCGGTCGTGGACGGCCAGCCAGACCTCGCGCAGCCCGGCCGCCGCGGGTGGATACGGCGCGGTCTCGGTCGGCAACCCGCGCACGGTGGTCAGCGCGCCGTTCACCGCGCGCACCACGTCGCCGACCGAGATGTCGGCGGCGGGGCGGGTCAGCGCATACCCGCCCTCGCCGCCGCGCTGGCCGTGCAGCAGCCCGGCCCGGCGCAGGTCGACCAGGATGCTCTGGAGGAACGCCGGCGGCATCTGCTGGGCGCGGGCCAGTGCCGCCGCGGTGACCCGGCCCGGCGCGTCGGCCACCGCGAGCATCGCGCGCAGCGCGTAGTCGGTGCGGGCGGAGACCTGCATCAGTCCCGGTCCAGCAGACCCCAGCGGCGCCGGATCGCCCGGTCGGCCTTGGTGAACGCGAGGTCGACCACGAGGCCGAGGATCAGGATGACGATCATCACGCTGATCACCCGGGGCGCGTCGGAGAGTTCGCGGGCGTAGGTGAGCTGCACGCCGATCGACGTCGAAGAGGCGATGGTCACGAGCAGTTCGCCGGCCATCAGGCTGCGCCAGGCGAACGCCCAGCCCTGCTTGAGCCCGGCGACGATGGCCGGCAGCGCGGCCGGCGCGATGACATAGCGGTAGAGGTTGAACCCGCGGGCGCCGACGTTGCGGCCGGCCCGCACCAGCAGCGGCGGCACGTAGTCGACGCCGTGGATCACGCCGTTGGCGACCGAGGGCGCGGCGCCGAGCACCACCACGAAGAAGATGGCCTGCTCGCTGAGCTGGAACAGCAGGATCGCCAGCGGGAACCAGGCGATCGACGGCATGGTCTGCAGCGCGGTGATCATCGAGCCGAGCGCGGCCCGGAGCACCCGGACCCGGGCTACCGCGAGGCCGAGCACTAGGCCGATCGCGACCGCGACACCGAAGCCGATGCCGGCGCGACGGGCGGTGATCAGGAGGCCGTCCCAGAGCGCGCTGCTGGTGAGGTAGGCCCAGAAGTCCTGACCCACCGCCTCCGGGCCGGGCAGCGCGTACTCCGGCTTCCAGCCGCTCCAGACGACCACCTGCCAGACCGCCAGCACCAGCGCCAGCGCGGTCAGCTTGGGCCAGGTCGCGGCCCAGATCCGGGCTGCCCGGCCGGCCACCTGCTGCTGGCTGGCGATTTCCAGCGCGTCGAGGCCGGAGATGGTCCCGGTGTCGGCGACCAGGTTGTCAGTGGCCATGGCGTCCCACCTCCGCGCGGAGTCGGTCGGTCACCTCGGCGGCGATCGCCGCCACTTCGGAAGAGTCGATCCGGCGCGGCCGGGCGATGTCGACCTTGGTCTCGAAGATGACCCGCCCGGGCCGACTGGAGAGCAGCACGATGCGGTCGGAGAGCCGCGCCGCCTCGCGCACGTTGTGTGTCACGAACACCACGGTCAGCGGTTTCCCGCCGGCGTTGCGCGTGGTCCACAGCCGTTCCAACTCGTCGTGCAGGCTGTCGCGGGTCATCGCGTCCAGCGCGCCGAACGGCTCGTCCATCAGCAGCACCGGGGTGTCCAGCGCGAGCGTGCGGGCCAGCGCCACCCGTTGCCGCATGCCGCCGGAGAGTTCGTGCGGCCGGCGTCGGCCGAACTCGCCCAGGTGCACCGTGTCGAGCAACTCCGCGACGCGCGCCTTGCGCTCGGCGGCCGGCATGCCCCGCAGCTTGAGCGGCACCTCGACGTTGGCGCCGACGGTCAGCCAGGGGAACAGCGCCGGCTCCTGGAACATCAGCCCGGGCCGCGCGTCGCCGGCCACCCGGATGCCTCCGCCGCTGACCGTGTCGAGGCCGGCAACGAGGTTGAGCAGCGTGCTCTTGCCGCACCCGGAGGCGCCGACGAGACAGACGAACTCGCCCGGCGCCACGTCGAGGGAGACCCGGTCGAGCGCTACGACGGCGTCCGCACCCCGGCCGTACACCTTGGTCACGCCGGAGAGCGCGACCGCGGCGGTCGCGCTTCCCGGGGTGGTAATCGTGCTGGTCACGGCAGGGGAACCTCGGTCTGGCCCTGCGCCTTGAGCGCCTCGTTCAGGTAGCTCAGGTCGTAGAGCCCGGCCAGGTCGACCGGCTGGGTCAGGCCGACCGCGACCGCGTGGTCGAGCCCGGCCTTGAGGGACGACGCGATCGGGTCGTCGGTGAACTGCAGGGTCGGCCAGGCCTGCTTGATCAGCTTGAGGTCCAGCGGCTTGCCGGTGATCTTGCCGATGTGGTCGGAAATCGCCTGCTGCGCCTCGTCCGGCTTCTGGTTGACGAAGTCGTTGGCCGCGACCTGACCCTCGACCAGCCTCTTGACCGCGTCCGGGTGCTCCTTGAGGAACTTCGTGCTGACGATCAGATTGGTGATCACGAACTTGCCGCCCGGCCACAGGTCGCGCTCGTCGACCAGCACCTTGCCGCCGGCGTTGACGAGCTGGGAGACGAACGGCTCGGGCACCCAGGCGCCGTCGATCGCGCCGCTGCGGAAGGTCTCCAGGGTCTGCGCGTTGGCCTGCGGCACGATGCGGACGTCGCCGCCGCCCTCCTTCGTGGTGGTCAGGCCCTTCTCCTTGAGCCAGTAGCGCACCGCCACGTCCTGGGTGTTGCCGAGCTGGGGCGTGGCGATCTTCTTGCCGCGCAGGCCCTCGACCGAGGTGATGTCGGGCTTGACCACGAGCGCGACGCCGCCGGACGCGGCGCCGGAGACCACCCGTACGGCCTCGCCCTTCGACTTGGAATGCGCGTTGACGGTCGGGTTCGGACCGATGTAGGCGGCGTCCAGCGCGCCCGAGAAGATCGCCTCGATCGCCTCCGGGCCCGCGTTGAAGGTCTTGGTCTCCAGCTTGACGTCGCTGCCGAGCTTGTCGGCGAAGATGCCCTTCTCCACGCCGACGATCGCCGGCGCGTGGGTGATGTTGGGGAAGTAGCCGAGCCGGAGCGTCACCGGCTTCCCGGCGGAGGCGCCGGTGTCGTCGCCGCTGCCGCAGGCGGCGGCGGTCCCGAGCGTCGCGGCGGCCACGATCGCGACGGTGGCCAGCGAGCCGAGCCGGTGCAGGGGGAGACGTCTCATCGCGCCATCCAATCCATTGTTTCCCTACTTGATTGATAGGAAGGATGGGATACGACGGAGCCCGCGTCAAGGTGACGTCCAGCATCTGAGAGGGATCGACGGCGGAGAGTTACTTGCCGCGCGACATTGTTGGCGCTTAGCCGGTCCTTAAATCTTCCTGTGCCGGTTGCTTAGGCCCGTGGCCTGCCGGCTTACCCGGTCGTGCCGGCCCGACCGGGCCCGCACGCATCGAGGCAGCGTGCTGCCCTTCGCCGCCGGCGGCGGCCGGCGGTTGATCGACTAAGCCGGCCTTAAGTCACCCGATCCGAGCCGCGAAGACTGCCCTTGAGCAGGTCAGGGGGCGTGGCTTAGCTTCCGTGACGACCCTCGACATCAACCGCCGTCGAGGTCGGCCGCAGCAGCGCGGCCGGCAACGGCGCACTCGCGAGAACCGGGATCCGCACATGGCCAACCGGAACGTGCCGCCACAATGGCCGGGCGACGACGGCCGCTGGGACAGCCGGCCGCACCCCACCACGGACAGGTACCGTGAGCGGCCGGTGCAGCAGCGTGGCCCGCGCTGGGTTGGTCCGGACGGCGGCGTCGACTTCGACTCGGTCGCCGGCCTGCCCGAGATCTACGAGGACGACGACGAAGAAGACGAGGGTCCGGACAAGGGTCGCCGCCGCGCGCTGATCGCCCTCGGTGGTGCGGTCGCGGCCGTCGCCGGCGGTGCCGCCCTCACCCTCACCTCGCAGGGCCGCGGCCTGATCGACAAGCTGACCGGCAAGGATGGCGTCGACACCACGGCCGCGCAGCTCAACAACGCGATCTCCAACTCGCCGGCGCAGCAGCAGCCGAGCACGGTGCGCACCTACACCGAGCAGAACGAGTCCTACATGGGCTCCCGGGCCGGCAACGAGTTGCGCAAGAACATGCCGGTCACCGGCAAGCTCTACCCGACGCCGAGCGCCGCCGCGGCCAACACCAAGGTGACGGTCAAGACGGTCCTCGCCAAGGACCCGATCCGGCACCTGGCCAGCCGCGCCACGTTCGGCCCCAACCCGAAGGTGCTCAGCGACATCCGCAGGATGGGCATCGACGAGTGGATCCGGATCCAGCTGCAGCCGGAGAAGGTCGCGCCGACCGCGGGTGAGCTCAAGCTGGCCGAGCTGTCCACCCTCAAGATGGACATCCCGCAGCTGCGCGCCGCCCGGGAGGCCAACAACCAGAAGGGCATCCAGGCCGACCAGGAGGTCATCGACGCCGCGGTCGGTCGGATGATCTTCTCGGAGCGCCAGCTCTTCGAGGTCATGGTCGACTTCTGGAACGACTTCCTGCACGTCGGGCCGTTCTTCGACGGCTCCGACACGGTGCGCTCGAGCTTCGACCGGGACGTGATCCGCAAGCACGCGCTCGGCCGCTACCCCGAGATGCTGGTCGCCGCCAACCGCCACCCGGCGCTGCTGATCTACCTCAACCAGAACCAGTCGTCGAAGGACAACGTCAACGAGAACCTGGCCCGGGAGAACCTGGAGCTCTACTCGGTCGGCGTCGACGGCGGCTACACCGAGAAAGATGTCAAGCAGGCCGCCCTGCTGCAGACCGGCCGCGGCGTGCGCGACGACCAATACGTCTACCAGCCCGAGCGGCACCACGTCGGGCCCATCAAGATCATGGGGTTCAGCCACCCGAACTCGACCGCCGAGGGCGGCGAGGCGGCCAGCGACGCCTACTTCCGCTTCCTCGGCACGCACCCGTCGACCGCCCGCTACGTCGCGATGAACCTGGCCACCCGGTTCGTCTCGGACACCCCGCCGAAGTCGTTGATCGACCGGCTGGCCAAGACCTACGTCGCCAACGCCGGGGCGATCAAGCCGGTGCTGATGACGCTGTTCTGCTCGTCGGAGTTCTGGGCCTCGGTCGGCCAGAAGGTCCGCCGCCCGATGGAATACCTGACCGCGACCTACCGCACGCTGGGCGTCGCGCCCACCCCCAGCCCCGGTTTCCAGCAGGGCAACAAGAACCGGACCCCGTTCGCCGAGGGCCTGCGGCAGATCCGCAACAAGATGGAGGAACTCGGCCAGTTCCCGACCGGCCAGGCGACGCCCAACGGCTACCCCGACATCTTCGTCGCGTGGACCTCAGCCGGCACGATGATCAACGGCTGGAACGAGGCGCTCGACGTCGTCAACGGCAACCGCCGGATGTTCTCCTACCTGAAGCCGGAGCAGTTCGCCGGGTCGAAGCCGCCGGCCACCGCGGGCGCCTACGTCGACGCCCTGGCCAAGCGGTTGGTGCACCAGACGCTGAGCGCCAAGGAGAAGGCCGCGATCCTCGGCATCGCCGGCGTGGCCGCCAACACCAAGGTCGACGCGTCGTTCAACGGCGCGCTGACGTCCGTCGTGCGGGCGCTGCTCGCATCCCCGCAGCACCACCTCCGGTGAGTCCCTTGGAGAGCAGCGTGTCCCCATTCCCGATCCACCCCGACTGCCCTGACCTGGCGCGGCTGGCCGACAACCGGTTCGACGCCGTGCTGCGCGCCGAGGCGATGGCCGTCGAGGCCGAGAACGCGGCCGAGCGCGACCGCCTCTACCAGCTCAACGAGCTCGAGGAGGCGCAGCAGGACGGCCGCGGGGTGACCCGCCGGACCTTCGTCACGGGTGCCGCGGCGACCGTGACGGCGCTGGCCACCACCCAGTTCATCTCGACCCGGGCGTCGTTCGCTGCGACGAAGACCGGCACGCTGATCCACGTGTTCCTCTACGGCGGGCTCGACGGCCTGGCCATGGTCGCGCCGGCCGACGACCCGGTGCTGGCCAAGGTGCGCCCCGACCAGCTCATCCCGGAGAACGGCGGGATCGCGCTGCAGCGCGGCTTCCGGCTCAGCGGCTCGTTCGCGCCGCTGCGCAAATACCTGGCCGCCGGCCAGCTCGGTTTCGTCCCGGCGGTGACCGACCCGCGGCTGTCGCTGAGCCACTTCCAGGCCGCCGACGCGTGCAACCTCGGCGGCCTGCCGGGGGAGACCGGCGGCCGCGGCTGGCTGGACAGCCTGGTCGACGCGCTCGGCCCGGGCACCGCGTTCCGCAGCGTCGGCATCGGCAACACGCTGCCCCGCTCGCTGGTCGGCAACAACGGCGCGATCGCGCTGAACAGCGTCGGCTCCTTCAACCTCAACGGCGACCAGCGGTTCAAGGCGGGCACCGCCAAGGCCATCAAGACGCTGTTCACCGGCATCAACCACCCGGTGCAGGAGTCGGTGCAGGAAGGGCTCGCGGCGCTGAGCCTGGCGCAGAGGCTGTCGGCCGACGGCTACCAGCCGGCGGAAGGCGTGGAATACCAGGGGATCGGCTTCGCCTTCCAGCAGCTCGCCCACCTGATCAAGGGTGGCGCCAACGTCCGCGTGGCGACCATCGGGATGGGCGGCTGGGACACCCACGAGGCACAGGGCACCCAGGGCGGCTACGTCTTCAACCACATGGGTGAGCTGGCCAAGGCGATGGCCGACTTCTTCGACGACCTGGGCCCGGCCGCCGCCGACGTGACCGTGCTGGTGTCCAGCGAGTTCGGTCGCCGGGTCAGCCAGAACAGCAGCGGCACCGACCACGGTCACGGTGGCGTGATCTTGCTGCTCTCCGGCAAGAAGCTCGCCGGCAACCTGCTGGGCCGCTGGGACGGCCTGACCAAGTTGGACGGCGGCAACGTGCCGGAATACAACAACATGTTCAACGTCTACGGCGCCGTCGCACAGGGCAGGTTCGGTCTGACCAACACCGAGGTGGACAAGATCTTCCCCCGACAGAAGTACGCCCCGGTGAAGCTCTTTGCGTGACTACCCCACGCGCGTCGTAGTAGCGGGCCACCGTCGGGCCGGGGACCCCCCGCCCCGGTCCGACGGACGGCCCGTCGCCATGCCCGTCAACGTGCCCGCGCGGCGCGGTGGCACCGGCCGCCGCCTGCTGCTCCTGCTCTTCTGGGTGGGCCTGGTGCTCGCCGTGCTGCCCTGGTGGCTGACCACGCCGGCCGGCTCGCTGGCCGACACCGGCGCGGTGATGCTCGCCGCGGGCCGGATCGTCGGCCTGGTCGCCGGCTACACGATGTTGGTCCAGGTCGTGCTGATGAGCCGGTTGCGGCTGCTCGACCGGTTGGCCGGCGAGGAGCTGATGACCCGCTGGCACCGCGACATCGGCGGTACGCTGATCGTCGCGGTGCTCGGCCACATGGCGCTGATCCTGGTCGGCTACGGCGCGCTCGACGGGTTCAACCCGCTGGTCGAGGCGAAGGTGCTGATCTCCGGCACCCCGGACATGCTGACCGCGTTCCTGTCCGCCGGCATCCTCACCGCGGTCGGGCTGTTCTCCATCCGGGCCGTCCGCAACGCCATGCCCTACGAGCTGTGGCGCTGGCTGCACATGTCCACCTACCTGGTGCTCTACCTGGCCTTCGGGCACCAGTTCTCGCTCGGCCAGCAGCTGTTCAGGCCGGGCATCGTGCGCACGGGCTGGCTCGCGGCGTACGTCGGCGTGGTGGTCGTGCTCGCGTACGGCCGGGTGATCGCGCCCTTGATCTTCAACCTGCGGTACGCCCTGCGGGTGGCCGACGTGATCGCGGAGAGCCCGGACACCGTCTCCATCTATTTGAGCGGCCGCAAGCTCGACCGGCTCAAGGTCCTCGGCGGACAGTGGTTCCGCTTCCGGTTCCTGTCGCACGGGCTGTGGTGGCAGTCGCACCCGTTCTCCGTCTCCGCCGCGAAGAACGGCCGCTGGCTGCGGCTGACCATCAAGGTGGTCGGCGCCTACACCCGTGAGCTGCGCGAGCTCGACGCCGGTGCCCGGGTCTGGGCGATCGGCCCGCGCGGCAACTTCACCGCCGCGCAGCGCACCGCGGCGCGTTCGTTGCTGATCGCCGGCGGCATCGGCATCACGCCGATCCGGGCGATGCTGGAGGAACTGCCGCCAGGTGCGACGCTGATCTACCGGGCCAGTACCCCGGCCGAGGTTGTGCTGCAGCGCGAGATCGACTGGTTGGCGCGGGCCCGCGACGTCGACGTCTGGTATGTGATCGGCGCCCGCACCGACCCCGGGCCGCGCCAGGTGATGAGCCCCAACGGCCTGCGCCAACTGGTGCCCGACCTGGCCCGCCGCGACGTCTACCTGTGCGGGCCGCCGGGCTTCGTGGAGGCGGCGCAGAAGACGGTGCGCAAGGCCGGCGTACCCCGTTCCAAGATCCACCTTGCCGCCTTCGAGCTGTAGGAGAACCTCGTGCGCCGTGCTGTCCTGGCCGTAGCCGGGCTCGCCGCCGGCACCTCGCTGCTGGTCGTGGTCAAAGGCGGCGCGGGCGCGGCGCCCGACACGGTGGCGGCGGCCAACGCCGGCCCGACTCCGTCCGCGGGTGCCGGCTCCCCGGACCCGTCGGCGCCGGCGGGGAAGAACCCGGCGCCGACCCCGTCCGCTACGAAGAAGACCACGAAACCAAAACCCGGCAAGGCCAGCACCGCCGCGCCGCCGCCGAAGTCCAACAAGGTGGTCGGGCCGCGGGTGGAGAACCCGTACGGTGCCGTGCAGGTGGTCATCGAGCTGTCCGGCACCCGCATCGTCAACGTGCGCACGCTGGAGATGCCCGACCTGGAGGCGCGCTCCGACCAGCTCAGCGCGCTGGCCGAGCCGCAGCTTCGCGACGAGGCGATCCGCGAGCAGGGTGCCAACCTCGACACCGTGTCCGGCGCGACGGAGACCAGCGAGAGCTATCAGGATTCGCTGCGGGTCGCCATCGAGCGGATGAAGAAGGGCGAGCGTGACTGAGTTCCGTGCCGAGGAGTGCATGGGCACGGTGATCAGCGTCGAGATCGCGTCCGGCGGCTCGCCGGCACTGCTCGACGCGGCGTTCGCCTGGTTCCACGAGGTCGATGCCCGGTTCAGCACCTACCGCGAAAACAGCGAGGTGAGCCGGTTCGACCGCGGTGAGTTGCGGCTCGCCGAGGCCTCCGACGACCTGCGGATGGTGCTGGCCCGCTGTGCCGGCCTGTGGGGCGAGACCGACGGCTACTTCGACGGCTACGCGACCGGCCGGTTCGACCCGTCCGGGTTCGTCAAGGGCTGGTCCGCGCAGGTCGCCTCGGACCGGCTGCTGGCCGCGGGCGCGACCGACCACTGTGTCAACGCGGGCGGCGACGTGCGGCTGCGCGGTCACTCGCCGGCGGGTCGCCCGTGGCGGGTGGGCATCCGCCATCCGTGGAACGCGCAGGCCACCTGCCATGTGGTCGAGGGCACCGACCTCGCGGTCGCCACCTCCGGCGTCTACGAGCGGGGGCACCACGTGGTCGACCCGCGGCGTGGCCGCCCGGCGGAGGGGCTGCGGTCGGTCACCGTGGTCGGTGCCGACCTGGGCGTGGCCGACGCGTATGCGACGGCGGCACTGGCGATGGGTCGCTCCGGTGCCCGCTGGCTGAGCCGGCTCGACGGGTATGGCTGCGTCGTGGTCACCGACCAGGGGCGGAAGTTGAGCTCCGCGGCACTACCGTCGGCGGCTTAAGACAACTACCATGGTAACTCGTGTACGGTCAGCGTCGAATCGGACGGTGGGTGCCGGCGGGTCGTGACCCCGTCGGCCGCGACCCGGTGGGACGCGAACCCGAAGGGCGGGTTCCAGCCCATCTTTGGCATCGATGTCCGCCGTTCAGGGGGTCGACCTCGGCGGGCCTCGCCGTTACCTTGTCACCTAGCATGTATGCCCCTCGTCGCCGCGCGCCCAAGTGGGCCGCCACCTGCATCAACGACCGGTCCGCGGCCCGGACGTGCGGCTCTGCGCGTCCTGTTGACGGGGTCATGCCCGGTCTCGTGGGCGGGATCGGCGATTCGCGCAATCCGGCACTGGGCCGCTCACGCGGCCCGGCGTGCGGTGGACAGTTGGCGCGGCAGGTGCGGGTAGCCGCTCGGCCGGGTGAAGGCCGAATCGACGATCATGCGCTGCACGGCGTAGGAGTCGGGCAGGCTCCAGGCGACCTCTTCCGGCGCCACCACCCAGCGCACCGCGCCCTCGGGCAGGCGGGTCGGCGGGGCCGGCACCCACGAGCCGGTGCCATGGCGCACCACGTCGAGCGAGTTCTCCAACTCGGGTCGCAGCGGGTCGCCGGGGCGCACCAGAAACATCCAGCGCCCGAGCGGCGTCGCGGCGACCGGGCCGCGCACCTGCAGCCGGCCGGGGCCGAGCACGCCGGCGTGCATCCGCGCCGCGGCCAGCACCCGGCCGCCCAGCGTGTTGGGCACCTCCAGCACGTCGAAGGCGTGCCCGGTGGCCAGCAGCACCGCGTGCGGCCGCTGCCGCCACCACTTCTCCACCGTGGACGGATCGGCGCTGGCGCGCCGCTCCCAGCCCTCGAGCGCCGGATGGCAGCTCGTCGTCGGGCAGCCAGGCCGCTCGCACGCGAACCGGCTGCCGTCGAGCCACGCGCCGGGCATGACTTCCCAGCGATGGTCGGCGTAGCGCATAGCCGAGCGGCGCAGTGTCACTCGTGCGAATGGTGGTCGGATATTCCACCGCATGGTCAGAAACTCCCTACCTCTGGGTCCGACACGCCCTAGCAGGCCGTCGGCGCCGTATCTCGGATCGACACGCGGTCGTTGCGTTTGACAGATGGCTGAATGCAACTTGCAATCGAAAACTACGAGTGCAGATGTGACGGGGAACGCACTCGATGTGCGATCGGCACAAACGGGTGATATCCGCAAGACCGCCCAGCAAGCCCCGAAACAGACAGCCCCTGAACGAGCAGGGGGGAGGACGGACATGGACGAGCTCCCCATCGGCCGCCGCGTCGCCTACTGGCGCGCCCGTCGCCGGATGTCCCAGCAGGTTTTCGCCGACCGGCTGGGCAAGTCGAAGAGTTGGGTCGACAAGGTCGAGAGGGGTGTTCGCCGGCTAGACAAGTTCTCCGTGGTCTACGAGATAGCCGACGTGCTGCAACTCGACGTGCAGCTCCTGTTGGGCAAGGACCCGGAGCGCCGGCCCGACTCGATCAACTGCATCGACCAGGTCGAGGTCGAGGAGATCCGCGCCGCGCTGGAGCGCTACGACTCGATCAGCGCGTTCTTCGACACCCAGCCCAACCCGCAGCCGCTGACCGAGATGCGCAAGGCGGTCAGCCACGCCTGGCTGACCTTCCAGCACGCGAAATACGGCGTGCTGGCCCGGGCGCTGCCCAAGCTGCTGCGCGACGCACAAGCCGCCGACACCGCGTACGCCGCGGGCACCGACGCACACGACGCGGCGCACC
>Ga0193743_1002987_pt1 | contig 11535 bp, 6 predicted proteins | sample L2c2metaG_FD_143038 | JGI IMG/M metagenome (GOLD analysis project Ga0193743, IMG submission 143038) | Soil microbial communities from a riparian zone of the East river system, Colorado, United States - L2c2 | ecosystem: Environmental > Terrestrial > Soil > Riparian zone | place: USA: East River...
GTGGGCGTTCTCTTCGGTGGGGCGACCGTGGGTGGCCCAGCGGGTGTGGCCGATGCCGAAGGTGCCGTGGAGGGGATTGTCGGCGATGACCGTTTCAAGGTTGCGGAGCTTGCCGGGGGCGCGGCGAAGCTCTAGTCCGGCAGAGTTTCCGGCGACGGCGATGCCGGCAGAGTCATAACCGCGATATTCGAGACGACGCAAGCCTTCAAGGATGACAGGCACGACGGGTTGGGGGCCGATGTAACCGACAATTCCACACATGCGTTGAGTGTAGATGGAGAGTGCAGATTTTTGCTAAGAAGCTCTATGACTTTTGTGGAAGGGGGACCGGGGAAGGTGCATGGAAGCGTATGAACCTTCCCGCAAAGGCTGATCTACAGTCCGTTAAGAAAACCGAGCAGGCCAAGGAGTTCTCGTGCAGTGATGACCTGTTCAGGTGGAGGAACATTGCCGGTGAGAAGAGTGACGATGTACTTGCGTACGTCAGGGTTGTAGAAGAGGACGTCATGCCAGACGGGATAGTTGGTCACGTGGTTCCAGGGGAGGCTGGCGGGAATGGGAAGGCTGACGGGGTTGGTGCAGGTGCCTTTGCCGGGAGGACGGGAGGGATAGGGCCCGTTCCCCCACTGCACGCGCGTGATGTGCGGATCGCCATAGACATAGCCCTCATAGGAAGTGAAGTAGCCGTTTCCGTCGCCTGCCCAGGGTTGATTGATCTCGGTATCGCCGATTCGAGGGAAGAGCGATTGCGAGACGTAGTTGGTTTGGGGATTGGGGTCCAGGAGATTGAGCAGAGGAAGGTATTTGCCTCGATTGTTACTGAGTTGCGTGATGCCAGTCGGGCTGCAGATGTAGTTGTTTCGATTGACGAGACCGGCCTCAAGAAAGTCGAGGTCGCTGCCTTTTTGGCGGGCTCCGATGGAGAAGGTGTTGATGACGCCGCCGTCGATGTTGGGCGTGCCGGGAATGCCGGGGTTCCCTATGAGCTGTGCCCAGGGATTGTTGCCGGGCGATGAGGTGGCGTTGAGGTCAAGGAGAACGTCGCTGCGGACGGAGGGGTCGTCATCGACGTTCTGGGGAGTGTTCGATCCCGGTGGTGTGAGGAAATCGGTAATGGGCATGAGACTTTGCCGCATGGTGGTGTAAAGGCGGAAGAAGGCGACTGGATCGGGGCGAAGTCTTCCGTTCTTGTCTTTTTTGAGGATGTCTTTGAGAGTGATGTTTCGATCGGGGCCGTTGATGGTTCCACCGGAGCTGACGAAGGCGAATGCGGTAGCGGTGATGCGGCCTTCGATCTCCGTGGTAGGAATGAAACCTCCGAGAACATCCTGGAAGTCTTCGCCCCAGGGGCGAAAGGAATGGACCGTTCCGAAGTGAATGCATGCGCCAAGGATGAGAAAGCGAATTCTGGGCAGCTGCCGTTTCTGTCCTAGCTTATTGGTATAGGTGGCGCCGTAAGCCGGAACTGAATGTAGGAACGGATGAGAGGTCCACCGGTGCTGTGGGTGACGACGTCGACATACTGCAGACCGGGGTTCGCCTCTGCGGCCTGCATGAGCCAGTAGCCGAGATAGTTAATGGCGTAGGAGTAGTTGCCGCTGGTGATGAATTGCGGCGTGACCAGATTGAGGTTGCCATCGTAAACGCCATCGTTGGGCGCCATGGGCACGCGCCAATCGTAGACGGCGCCGAAGAAGGTTTTGCCTTCGATGTACCCGGCGTTGGTGAGGCTGCGAACGAAGGGAGAATAAGAAGGGGAGAGGTCGAGGGTCTGCGGGTTGGCTCCGCGGTTGAAGACATACTGGAGGGTCGTTCCCTGATGCGGAGAGGAGGCGGCGTATCCGGGGACGAAGAGGACAGGCACGGTGGGAGCGGCTGTTGCGGAGCCGCAGATTGCGAGCAAAAAGACAACGAGCTGAAGAAGGAAGCCGCGACGATCTACGCCGCATGGAGCGGAATGCTCTCGTTGAGACATAAAGGTTGACCTCAGGTTTCTTAGGAATGCCGCACACCAATGGCTCACTGTCCATCGCGATACGGAGCCCACATCGAAGCCCGGTTCGCGGCCCGTTTTCTGGAGAGGGTGGAGATTATAGGCAGTTGAGAGAGGTAAGCGCAAACCCTAAGGGACATGAGACTTTTGGGCGACGGACGCAGGTAGGTCTGGTGGACGGAAGGATGGTCTAATAAAGACTCATGATCTCGGTTCTCATTCTTACTAAAAATGAGCAGCGCGACCTGCCGGAGTGCCTGCAGTCGGTGGCGTGGTCGGATGATGTGCATGTCTTTGATTCGTATTCGACGGACGAGACGGTGGCGATTGCGAAGGCTGCGGGGGCGACGGTGACGCAGCGGGTCTTCGATAACTATGCGGCGCATAAGAATGCCGCGCTGGCGCAATTGAAGTTCAAGTATCCCTGGGTGTTTCTGCTGGATGCGGACGAACGGCCGACCCCGGAGCTCTCGCGGGAGATGCAGCAGGTTGTCGTAGCTGCGGGGAATGATGTGTCGGGATTTCGGATGCGGCGGCGGGACTTCCTGTTCGGGACCTGGCTGAAGCATGCGCAGATCTCTCCGTTTTACATCCGGCTGGTGAGGCCAGAGAAGGCGCAATTTACGCGGGCGATCAATGAAGTGCTGGAGGTAGAAGGGCGAGTGGCGGAGCTGGGTTATCCGCTGGATCACTATCCCTTCTCGAAAGGAATCGGGCACTGGGTGACGAAGCACAATCTGTATTCGACGATGGAAGCGGAACTGATCTACAAGCAGCAGGGACTGCGGCAGCCATCGTGGATCAGCGCATTACGCGATCCGGACTTCCATACGCGCAGGCTGCACCAGAAGGCTCTGTTTTACAGGATGCCGGGGCGGCCGCTGATCAAGTGGGCCTACATGATGTTTTACCGCTTGGCGATTCTGGATGGCGCTGCGGGACTGATGTATTCGACGCTGCAGTCGTTTTATGAGTACCTGATTGTGGTGAAGACGCGGGAGCTGGAGCGGGGCGGGGCTTAGGGGTATCTAGTCGCCACGAAGCGGTCGCGGCGGGTAAGACGATTCGTAGATCTTTACGACTCAGCAGAGGAGCGGAGTGATCCCGACGAGGAGATCACCCCATTCTCAGTGAACCGGACATCCCAGGTTTAGAAGTTCCATGAGACAGTACCGCGAATGACACGCGGCTCGCCCGGTTTCACGTAGACGTCGCTGTAGGAGCCTGCCCAGTAACGCTTGTTGCCGAGGTTATTCGCGTTGAGCTGCCATTGGGCACGACCGCGGCGGTAGGTGGCCGAAGCATCGACTACGCCGTAGCCGGGCAGCTGGAAACTGTTGGCCAGATCGCCCGACTGATCGGTGTAGTGGCGTCCACCGATACCGAAGCCCAGGCCGCGCGCAACTCCTCGCGGGATCTCATAGGTCGTCCAGATGTTGAAGAGGTTCTTGGGCGCGTTCAGCGTCGGCGTTCCTGCCGGGAGCGAGGTATCGTGCGTCACCTCGGCGTTGATGTAGGAATAGGCGGTGGTCAGGTTCCAGCCTGCGAGCGGGTGCAGCGTGGCTTCAAGCTCCGCGCCGCGGCTGCGCTGCTGCCCGGTTACGAGGTAGAAGTTCGGATGACCGGGGTCGGTCGTGGCCACGTTTCGGCGATCGAGCTGGAAAATGGCAAGTGTCGTCACGACACGGCTTCCCCATGCCGCGCTCTTTATGCCGCCTTCCCACTGCTGGCCTCGCTCGGGAGCGATGAAGCTGCCGGTAACCGAGCCATCAAAGACGAAGCCTGACTGCGGCATGAACGATTTGCTGAAGCTGGCATAGATAGTCGTCGACGGGATGGCCTGCCAGGTAACGCCGATGCGAGGAGTAAGGCCAGTGGCGTTCTGGTTTGGCGAGCCTTTGCTCTCGTTCTTGGCGAAGTCGAGGCGGCCGCCTGCGGTGACCGTGAGCTGCTTTGGCAGTCGAACGTGGTCCTGCAGGTAGATGCCGGTGTACTGGGTTACGGTATCGCTGCTGGTGTAGAGCGCGAGAGGGCGAATTGGGTTGGCGCCGTATACCGAATTGTAGAGATCGATCGGTTCATACTGCGACGGATCGGCGAAGTCGATGGAGTAGCCGCGCGCGGTGTTGGGGTTGCGATAGAAATCGACGCCAAGCAGAGCACTGTGCTCCATGTTCCAGAAGCTGGCGCGGCCCTCCATGCTGGTGTCTACCTCATGGTTCTGCCATGGTCCATGCCAGCTCAGCGGATAGCGATAGAGTGTGCGCTGGTCATCACCCAGAAAAGATGGGTAGTAGATGCGGTTCCAGTCCTGCTGGTACCAGGCAAAGCGAGCGTTCTGCCGCAGAGCGAAATGCTCGTTGACGCTGTGCCGGAACTGGAAGCCGAACTGCTGATTCGCCTGGGCAAGCTTGTTGGCGTTAGCATCCAGCTCGCCGTTGTATGTGTGGATGGAGAGGGGTCCGTTGATGTTGGGAAGAGCTGTGCCAAGAGCAGGCAACGGCATACCATTGCGACCGTTGTCACGCTGAATGCGGCCGATCAAAGTCAGCGAGGTCGTTGGCGCGGGCCGCCAGGTGATTGACGGTGCGAAGTAGTAGCGGTGCCGGTAGGCGTAGTTCACATACGAGTCCGCGGAGTGATAGAGCGCAGCGAGGCGTCCGTAGACGGTGTGCGAGGAGTTCAGCGAGCCACTGACATCGATGGCCGGATCCAGAAAGTTGAAGGAGCCCGCCGTGAGCTGCACGTGGGTGAAGCGGTCTGGCACGGGCTTGCGGGTCACGATGTTCACTAGTCCGCCGAGGACGCTCTGTCCATAGAGCGCAGACGATGGGCCCTTGAGCACCTCCACGGACTCGAGTCCCCAGGTCTCTTCCATCATGCCGTTGCCGCCACGCAGGCCGTCGATGTAGGTGTTGAACGAAGCGTCGAAGCCGCGGATACGGTAGTAATCCCAACCATCGTAGTAGCCGCCAGGCATGACACCGGCGACGTTTTTGAGCGCATCGTCAAGCTTTACGACGTCCTGGGCATCCATGATTTGGCGATTGACTACGCTGATGGCCTGCGGAACTTCATTGAGCGAAAGCTCGGTCTTGGTGCCGCTGAGAGTCTCGGTTGTAGCGTACTCATTTCCTGCTGAGACAGTTACGGCGCTTCGGATCTGACCAAGTTGAAGCACCGGGTTCAGCTCGGTGGGGGAATCCGCATCCGCAACCGTGATCTCCTGAACGACGTTGCTAAAGTTCATGGCTTCTATGAGCAGCTGATAGGCGCCTGCGGGAATTGCAAACGAATAGGCACCATTGGCATCGGTTGTGGTCTTTGCGTGAAAGTCTCCGCATGCGAGCGTGAGTTGCGCGTAAGGAATGCGGGCTCCGGTCTGGTCGGTAACGACTCCCGTGAGCTTGCGGAGAGTGCCGTTGGCGGCATTAGTGCAGGGAACGGCCGCGCTCTCTGCCATCGATGAATCATCCGGGGTATGCGTGATCTTCTCTCCGTCTGCCCAAACGTAGCCGCTTGTCATTGCAGACAGAAGACAGATGAAGAAGCTGATGCGGAGAACATCTGTAGAGGATTTGACCAGAGACCTTGAGTGCATAAAGAGCCTTCCAATATTTTTTGAAATGTTCAGGGTGACAGCCTGCGAGTCGCACGCTGAGTCGTGCGTGGCGCTGCTTCCTGCCTGGGAGTGCAAGGAAAGGAACGTGTTGCCTCATGCCCGAAGCTGGAGCAGGGCAGGCAGTGATCTCGAGCAAAAATTATTGAGAGGTCATGGTCGTCTCCCCGGTGTGAGGACACGGCACACACCGGGGGTGTGGCCGGAATCCTCTGTCGATCTCTTCAAATCGCGCGGCGCTTCGCCAAAAACTCCGCATGATTTGATCTCTGAAGGCAATACAGGACTAAATTAGTCCTATATGCGAAGGTAGCATGACGCAACGCTTCCGGCAATGATGAGCGACAAATTTCGCAGGGTGTGAACGGATGGCACAAGAAAGAGACCTCTGCAAGGATGACATTGCAGAGGTCCGGAGAAATTCAGGTGATTCTTTCGCTGATGGCGAAGGTTAGAAGGGCCATTTCCAGTCGGTGATCTCCTTGCGATCGATTCCGTTTTCGTGGGCGTAGTTGACGCTCTCGATGATCTGGTCTTTGAGCCACTCCTTGAGGTGCGCGGCGGAAGACTGCAGTGCGGGGACACGGTCGATGACGTCGATAGCGATGTCGAAGCGGTCGATCTGATTGAGAATGGCGAGTTCCAACGGCGTGTTGATGTTGCCCTGCTCCTTGTAGCCGCGCACGTGGATGTTGCTGTGATTCCTCCGCTTGTAGGTGAATTTGTGGATGAGCGAGGCGTAGGCGTGGAAGTTGAAGATGACGGGCTTGTCGAGGGTGAAGAGGGAGTTGAACTCGCGCTCGGGGAGGCCGTGGGGATGCTCGGTATCTGGCATGAGGCGGAAGAGGTCGACGACATTGACGAAACGAATCTTGAGGCCGGTGCAGTGTTCGCGGAGGATGGCGGTTGCGGCGAGGGCTTCGGCGGTGGGGATGTCTCCGGCGCAGGCGATGACGACGTCGGGCTCGGAGCCGGCGTCGGTGGAGGCGAAGTCCCATATGCCGATGCCTTTGGTGCAGTGCTTGATGGCCTCGTCCATGTTGAGGTACTGCAGGTGAGGAGCCTTATCGGCGACGATGACGTTGACGTAGTTTTCGCTGCGCAGGCAGTGGTCGGCGACGGAGAGAAGGCAATTGGCGTCGGGCGGAAGGTAGATACGGGTGACGTGCGGACTCTTGTTGGAGACGACGTCGATGAAGCCGGGGTCCTGGTGGGTGAAGCCGTTGTGGTCCTGCCGCCAGACGAGCGAGGTGATAAGGAGATTGATGGAGGATATGGGGGCGCGCCAGCGGAGCTCGAGCTTGCTCTTTTCGAGCCATTTGGCGTGCTGGTTGAACATGGAGTCGATGATGTGGACGAAGGCCTCGTAGCTGGAGAGGAAGCCGTGGCGTCCGGTGAGGACGTAGCCTTCGAACCAGCCTTCGAGGGTGTGCTCGGAGAGCATCTCCATGACACGGCCATCGGGGGCGATGTCGGTTCCGTCGGCGTCCTCGGGGAGGATCTCGGCCATCCAGGTTTTAGGGCTGGCTTCGTAGACGACTTGCAGGCGGTTGGAGGCAGTCTCGTCGGGGCCGAAGACGCGGAAGCTGGTCATGTTCTGACGCATGACGTCGCGGAGAAAGGTTCCGAGGGTGTAGGTGGAAGAGACCTCGAGCTGGCCGGGCTTTTTGACGTCGATGGCGTATTTGCGGAAGTCGGGCATCTCAAGCGGCTTGCGCAGAAGGCCGCCGTTGGCATGGGGATTTCCGGTGATGCGGCGCGTGCCTTTGGGGGCGAGCCCGCGAAGCTCTTCGATGAGGCGGCCCTTTTTGTCGAAGAGCTCTTCAGGCTTGTAGCTCTTCATCCAGGCCTCGACCTGCTTGAGATGTTTGGGGCTGGTTTTGGGGTCGAGGATGGGAATCTGATGTGCGCGCCAGAAGCCTTCGACCTTGTGGCCGTCGACTTCTTTGGGGCCGGTCCAGCCCTTGGGGGTGCGGAGGACGATCATGGGCCAGCGGGGGCGTTCGGGTGATTTGGATTTGCTGCTGCGGGCTTTGGACTGGATGTCGCGAATCTCGGTGATGCAGCGCTCGGTGACCTCGGCCATGAGCTGGTGCATGAGCTCGGGATCGTCACCTTCGACGAAGTAGGGGGTCCAGCCGTAGCCGCGGAAGAGGGCGTCGAGCTCTTCGTGGGAGATGCGGGCGAGGATGGTGGGGTTGGCGATCTTGTAGCCGTTGAGGTGCAGGACGGGAAGAACGGCTCCGTCGCGGACGGGGTCGAGGAACTTGTTAGCGTGCCAGCTGGTGGCCAAGGGGCCGGTCTCGGCCTCGCCGTCGCCGACGACCACGGTGACGATGAGCTCGGGATTGTCGAAGGCGGCGCCGAAGCCGTGAGAGAGGCTGTATCCGAGCTCACCGCCTTCGTGGATGGAGCCGGGAGTTTCAGGGGTGCAGTGGCTGCCAATTCCGCCGGGAAAGGAGAACTGCTTGAAGAATTTCTGCATCCCGGCTTCGTCTTCGCTCTTGTCGGGATAGACCTCGGAGTAGACGCCCTCGAGGTAAGAGTTGGAGAGGGTGGCGGGCGCGCCGTGGCCGGGACCTGAGAGAAAGATCAGGTCGAGGTCGTACTTTTTGATGAGCCGGTTGAGATGAACCCAGGTGAAGCTTTGGCCGGGGTCGGATCCCCAGTGGCCGAGCAGGCGGTTTTTAATGTGCTCGGGCTTGAGAGGCTGGCGCAGGAGGGGATTTTCCTGAAGGTAGAGCATGCCGACGGAAAGATAGTTGCAGGCGCGCCAGTAGGCGTCCATCTTGCGGAGTTCGTCGCTGCTGAGGGGGCCTGCTCCTGGTTTCCTGGTTTTTTCGGGACGCGTTGCCGGCATGTGCGATCTCCTTCGAGTGAGGTAAAAAAGGACTCAACTTCAATGACCCGTCAGGCAGAAGTGGTGCAGGCGTTCAGTTTGCGCCGAGCATGCGCTGGACATGTATGGCGATCATCCAGTCTTCTTTGGCCGGAATGAGCAGAACTTCTGTTTTCGATTGAGATGCCGAGATTTTCTGAACGGGATTTCCCACATCTTTCTTTTCAGCGACATTTAACTCAGGATCGATGTGGATGCCCAGCGGGTGGAGTCGGTCGAGGATCTCCACGCGGGATTGGGAGTCATGCTCCCCGATGCCGCCTGTAAAGACAATGGCGTCCAGACCTTCCAGGAGCCAACTGAAGCTTCCGATGGCCTTGCGAACGCTACGGGTGAAGACGGCGATGGCGAGCTGTGCCTGCGCATTGCCTTCCGCGGCGGCCTTGCGGGTGGATTGCATGTCGTTGGGGAGGCCGGAGAGTGCGGCGATTCCGGAGTCGTGATTGAGGAGCTGTTCGACTGCGCGGAGGGCCTGGTCGCGATCTCCCTGCATCTGGCGCAGAAGATAAAGGACGAGGCCGGGGTCGAGGTCGCCGGGGCGGGTTCCCATGACGACCCCCCCGGTGGGGGTGAGGCCCATGCTGGTATCGATGGAGCGGCCCTCCATGAGGGCGGTGACGCTGCAGCCACTGCCGAGATGGGCGATGGCCATACGTTTTGGGATGGATGCGCCGGATCGGCGCATCTGCTCAACGATGGATTCACAGCTGAGGCCATGGGCGCCATAACGCCGGACGCCCTGCTTCCGGTATTCAGAGGGAATGGGATAGGCGGTGGCGACCTCGGGCATGGTCTGGTGAAAGATGGTGTCGAAGCAGGCGAAGTGCGGGATGCGGGGGAAGCACGCCATGGTTTCGCGGATGATTTTGACGGCCGAGGGATCGTGGAGCGGGGCGAAGAGGGCGGCTTCGTCGAGGTCGTGCAGTATGGAATCGTCGATGCGGACGTGGCGATCTAGTTTCGGGCCGGGATGCACGACGCGGTAGCCGACGGCATGGATGGATGGAATGTCGGATTGGGTGACGGCCTCGACGACCTTCCCGATGGCTTCGACGGAGTCGTTGGCCTGGATGCTGGACGGAGTAGATTTTTTGCCGCTGGGATGAAAGCTGAAGGTGGCGTGACCGGAACCGATTGCTAGGGCTTCGCCCTCATACAGAGAGTGAGGGGATTCGCCGTCGGCGGCGAAGATGGAGAACTTGATGGAGGACGATCCGCTGTTGATGACGAGCAGGTTCAAGGTGCTTCCCTCCGTGCGGTTAGAGAGCAAAGGCAAAGACGAAATACAGGGATTCCTCGAATCCACTTCGCTCCGCTCAGAATGACGTATCTTGCGTCCAGACCTCCCTGGGATTTATCACGACGCTTTTTCTCCGGATTCAGATGCGGCTGCTTCGTCGTCTTTGCGCATCAGGTCGATGACGGTCTGGTAAAGGCGGTTGCGTACGTTGAAGCGGTCCCCGGCGCGGGTGATGTAGCGGACGATGAGATCGATGCCGGATGAGGCCGGGCGAAGATCGACGGAAGGCTCGGCGCTGAAGTGGCTGAGGTCATGGGACCCGGTGGCTCGCTGCCACTCGTAGATTGCAAGCTTGGTGGTCTTCTCGGTCTCCAGCCGAACAGCGGTGCGGATGGCTTCGATGACCTTATAGCTGTGCTCACTGGGGGGGATGTTGACGTGAATTTCATCCCAGAGCCATTGGCCAGAGGTCGAGAAGTTGAAGTACTGCCCGCGGATGGCGAAGCTGTTGATGAAGTTGATGCGGCGGCCGGTGGGATGGCCATTGTCGGTCCAGTTGCCGGTTTCGAGCAGCGAGGTACGGAAGAGGCCAACCTCGAGGACTTCGCCGCCTACGCCATTGATCTCGACCCAGTCGCCCACGCGAATACCGTTCTTGCCCATGAGGACGAACCAGCCGAAGAAGGCGAGGATGAAGTCCTGGAAGACAACGGTGAGGCCGGCGGTGACGAGGCCGAGGATGGTCGGCATCTGGCTGGGGACCCCGAAGATGATGAGGATAACGAGAAGCAATGTAACGAACTGGATGGCCAGGACAGCGATGGTGCGTAGCGTAAGCAGGGTGCGGCGGTCGATCTTCAGCCGGTCGAGAAGCTTGCCGACGAGGACGGTGATCACGGCGGAGCAGAGGAGGAGGAAGGCGATCGCCGCGACGGATTGAAGGATGAGATGGACAACGATCTGATGCTGGCGTCCGACCTGATCTACCCATCGTCCGTAGACGGCGGAGAGCTCCTTCTGGGTTTGCACGCGATCATCGAGAATGGAGCGGATCTGCGAGAGGGAGTGCATCTGCGCGAGGCGCGCGACGCGGGACATGGCACCGGCGTTCTGGCCGTTGGGAGAATTTGCGGCGTTCAGCTTCGCTTCAATCTCGGCCTGTTGAGCGGCCAAGGATGCTGCATCGGCATTGGCCTGCGCCTGAGCCTGGGCGATGGAATCTGTGCGGCTGCGCTGGTCAAACCAGGCAGAGATGCGGCCTGCGAGAGTGCGGTAACCCTTCGCGGTCTGTACGGCTGAAGGACCGGCGGCATCGGCCTGCTCGTCGCGCTTCTTCATCGCGGCCTGGCGAGTGGCGAGCTCGCGCTGAATCTCGTCGCGATGGTCTCCACTGAGACGAGCGAGCTCTTCGTTGGCATCGTCCAGATTGTCGCTGTCGAGCTGCAACTGCGCCTTGGCGATGTCGAGGTCATCACTGGTGGGAGCGGCCGTGCCAGGGACAGTGGGGTTCTTCAGTGCGGCGGTGAGGCTGTCGACCTTGGCTTGATCTTCCTTGATGACTACCTGCAGCGCACTGACCTTCTGCTGAACCTCCAGCGCCTTGCCAGTCAACGTACGGGTATTGAGCGTGGCCTGGCGGAGAGCGTGGGCGAAAGCCTGGTCGACTTCGTGATCGGCGAGCCGCTCGGCTTCCCGGGCGAGGCGCTTTTCTTCGGAGGAGACAGCGAGAGGGGAGAGCGCCTCGATGGTCTGCCAGGGACGTTGATCGACAAGGCTGCCCGCGG
>Ga0193743_1002988_pt1 | contig 11530 bp, 12 predicted proteins | sample L2c2metaG_FD_143038 | JGI IMG/M metagenome (GOLD analysis project Ga0193743, IMG submission 143038) | Soil microbial communities from a riparian zone of the East river system, Colorado, United States - L2c2 | ecosystem: Environmental > Terrestrial > Soil > Riparian zone | place: USA: East River...
TGACGGGATTGATCAGATTGAAGCGAACCGTCTCCGCTTCGGTCGTCGCCGGATAAAGGGCGACGGGACAAGTAACCAGGGACAGGCGCAGATGCCCTTCCCACGACGGACGCACGGCCATACGAATCCCTCCTGTGGACCCCTTATCCACAAGCAAACTCTACACTGCGTAAGTGCAGCGCCTGCAACATTTTTCGTAATTCTAGGGATTGTGGCACGTTCGCGATTCGGTCTCGCAGATGTGGACATGCGGGGCGGAAAGCGTCGCGCCGATGGAAACGCCTCAGGGGGATTTGCCATCGAGGCGAAGCAACGGAACGAGGACCAGGGCGAACGCCGTGGTGGCGGCGGAGACGATGATGAGAGGTCCAAGCTGGTCGTGAAACACATGCTCGTAAAGGAAAGCGCCGACATTGTTGGAAAACACATCGGCGAGATTCATGATCGACATCAGCCCGGCGAACGCGAACCCCTCCGAGCGCTTGGGACAATAGTCCGCGGCGAGGGTAAGCGAGGCGATGGTGGCGATCATCATGGCGGCACCGTTGGCGAAATTCACGATCGCGGCCGTGACCTCATCCGCGAGCAACAGGAACGAGGCGGCGGCCAGCGTTCCGAGCACGATGCTGAGATACAACAGCGCCTTCGAGCTCATCTTTCGGAGAAACAACCGATAGGCCAAGGCGCCGACGATCCAGCCCGCGGAGGCGATCGAGCCGAGAATGCCGATATACGCTTGCGAGAACTTGAGCTCGTCGGTCATGAAGTAATAGAGCGGCGTGCCGAACCCAGGGGCGAAGGAATACAGAAAAAGGAACAAGGCGACGATGTACAGCTTCGAGGACTTCGACGCCGTGACGACGCTTTGAAGCGTGCCTCGCATTTCCCCTCGACTCGCCGTGGTTTTCCGCTCGTCGAGAAGGAACAGCGCCGCAAAGACGATCGCTATGGACGCAACGGCCGCGATACCGGCGGCAGCCTGCAAAGCCGAAAGGGGCGGCAGGCGCTCGACCAGCGCACCGCCGACGAACGCACTGGCCATGATGGCGATGTAGAACCACAGCCATTGCTGGCTGACGAAGGTGCTACTGAGACGGAAGCTCTGGCCGTTTTCCGCCAGGAGCGCGCCGCACAGGGTGCTCGAGGTGGCCATGGCGTACGAGGTGAGGACGAGCAACAACGCGAACTCGCTGGGCTCGGCCAGTCGAGCGATCCAGGCATAAGCGCCCACGCCACAAATGCTCGACAGGATCAGATAGCTCTTTCGCCGATAACCAAACAGCGGAATGAAATCGGAGACGAGGCCGAAAACCGGCTTGATGATCCACGGGAAGTTGAGGATGGCGAGATAGGCGGTGACCTGAACCGGAGTCCATCCGATCACCTTCAGATAATTGTTGAGGGGCTGGAAGATGACGCCGACGCGCGCCTGGCCGATTCCTTCCACGACATAAACGATGGCGAAGAAAAGCATGAGCCGACTGATGTGCCGGGATTCTTCTGCCGTTCGCGAGGGTGCGGGATAGGCGATCGAAATTCCTCCAGAGGCGCCACGGCTGGTCTTTGGGATCCGTTAACCAGCCCGAGAAGCTTCAATGGTCCAGGCGTTGACCGTCAACCAAGTTTCCTTGGGCAACCATCCGGCGCCGACGAGACGCGGCTAACCGAGGCATCACGCTGAGGCACGCCGCTCATTGAAGAGCGCGCCTGGTCCAGGACGCAACTTTTGCTCGATCAGACTCGATGAGCCAGGAAGACGAGAAGCAACAGGCCAAGGACGACGCCTATCATCGCGTATAGTGCGGTCGTCATGAGCCGCTGACGCCTTAGAGCCGCTGCCCTTTCCCGCGCATATTGCGCCGGACTGACATCGTCAGGTCGGTCGGTGTGCGGCGATCGCCAACGCAGCCGTCGCGTCCCACGGTACCAGCCCCAACAACCACCCACCGCAGCACACAGCAGGAGGTATCCCCCAATAAAGTAGATCATAGCCCCAGTCCCCACGCCCAGCGGCGCATGAATCCTGACCTATCGCAAGCGCCGACAGCATCGTGCCGCGCGAAAATGGACGAGTTTGCTGCGCAGCGCCCGGCGGCAGCAAATTATTCTCCTGCGCCCGCAGCGAAGGACCAGACCTATGCAATAGCGCGCGGGCGCAGCGGATCCTGACCGAAGCGGTTGGGGCCTATGGTACCCCTCAGGAACCCGCATTCGATGAGGTGCCACAGCCAACCGACCACCGGCACGAGATTGATCAGAATCCACCGGCCCGATTTGTTGCGATCGTGCCAGCGCTTCACGGACAGGACGAGGCCGATCCATAGCGATGGCGGAACGACCAACAAGGCCCAAAGCCGGCTCGGGCCTTTGCGCTCGACGGCAAGCGTGTCGCCGTCGAAGAGTTCAAAGCCGCCGATGACGCCGAACGCGATCGAGTCGACCAACAGCACGGCCAGCAGCGCCAGCCAATAGGGCGCCCTGCTGACCCGACCGTCGAAACGGAACAAGAACTTTCCCAACCCACATCCCCAGTGCCCGCACCCCTGCGGACAGACGCACCATGCAGTCCTTGGCTTACGCGTACCTGACGCTACGGGCGAAATCGCCGGGTGAGTGTGTCGAGGAGCACCGAGGGAATTTCGCGGGCCGCCAGCGTAAGGCGCGAGCGCGCTGCTGTCCTGTTGAATCGATGCGCGTGTATTCCGGGGCACAGGGCGACCTTACGGAAATCCCCACATGCGGTAGCTCTGGCATGACGGCGGAGGACGAAGAAGGTTAATCCCGGATCGCCGCGAGGATCGACCTGGCCGCCTGGCCGTCGGCTGCGATCTGGGCCTTCAGCTGGTCGAGGCCGGAGAACTTCATCTCGGGACGGATGAAATCGACCAGCGCCACGCGCAGCGTCTTGCCGTAGAGGTCGCCCACGAAATCGAACAGGTGGACCTCGAAATTCTCCTGCAGCTTGCCGAAGGTCGGGCGCCGGCCGAGATTGGCCACGGCGTCCCGCCAGTTGCCGTCGACCATCGCGCGCACGGCATAGACGCCGAAGCGCGGCCGGAGATGCTCGCCCAGCGCCACGTTGGCGGTCGGGAATCCGATCGTGCGGCCGCGCTGGTCACCCAGTTCGACCGCGCCCTCGATCTCCCAGGCATGGCCCAGCAGTTCGCCTGCTTCGCGGGCCCAGCCGTGGCGCAAGGTCTCGCGGATGCGGGTCGAGGAATAGATCTCGCCCTCGTGCATCACCGGATCGAGCACGGTGACGCCGAAGCCCTTGCTGCAGCCCTGCGCGCGCAACATCTCGACATTGCCGCTGCGGCGCGTGCCGAAGGTGAAGTCGTAGCCGCACACGACGTGACGCGCGCCCAGCCCGGCCAGCAGCACGTCGTCGATGAAGGCGTCGGCCGACAGCGCCGCGAACGCCGCGTCGAAGCGCTGCGCCAGCACGGCCTGCACGCCGGCCTCGGCCAGCAGCCGGACTTTTGCCGGCGGCAAGGTCAGGCGGAACGGGCCGGTGTCGGGCACGAAGAAGCGCCGCGGATGGGGCTCGAAGGTGAACGTGACCAGCGGCGCGCCGAGCGTCCTGGCGCGTTCGCCGGTGTGCGCCAGCAAGGCCTGATGGCCGCGATGCACGCCGTCGAAATTGCCGAGTGCCACGGCGCCGCCCTTCCAGGCCGCGGGCGTGGCCCGCCAGTCGTCGAAGACCGGGATCATTTCGGCGTGCGCCGCGGCACCGAGACGACGGCTTCGCCGTCGATCACCACGGTGTCGCCGCTCAGGCACTGCGTCTTCAGCGTCACGCGGCGGCGCTCGTGGTTGATGTCGGTGATGGTGCAGATCGCCGTGACGGTGTCGCCGATCGACACCGGCGCCGTGAAGCTCAAGGTCTGGGAGACGTAGATCGAGCCCGGGCCCGGCAGCTTGGTGCCGACCACGGTCGAGATGAAGCTGCCGCTCAGCATGCCATGGGCGATGCGCTGGCCGAACCGCGTGGTGTGGGCGAAACCGTCATGCAGGTGGAGCGGGTTGGTGTCGCCGGAGACGCCGGCGAAGGCCGCGATATCGGCCTCGGTCACCGTCTTGCCGAACATCGCCGACATGCCGACCGTGAGGTCCTCGAGATAAAGGCCGTGCATGGCCGCAAACGTGTTCGACACTTCCGTTGTTCTCCCCCCGCCAAAAATCCCCGGGCAAAAAATCCATCGCAGGCGGCGCCCTCTTACCACGCCGCGGAGCCTGTGCCACAGTCCGGTGAATGACCGTTCATATGTCGACCGAAGCGGAAAACGTCGCCAGTGTCATGGCCACCGTCGCCGGCCGTCATTTCGGCGGGCCGGCCACGATCGAGCACCTGGTCCGCGAGTCGGGCGGCGCCTCGCGCCAGACCTGGAGCTTCGACGCCGTCGTGAATGGCGAGCGCCACGGCCTCATCCTGCGGCGCGATCCGCCGACGCTCAGCCTCGCAGTGGGGGCCCCGGCCGCGGGCAACTCTGCAGGGGGCAGCCCGCCGAGCGAGCGCTCGACGTCGCTCGACCGCGCCACCGAATTCCGCGTCCTGCGCGCGGCCTTCCGGGCGGGCGTGCGCGCGCCCGAGGTGCTGTTCGCGCTTTCACCGGCCGATGGGCTGGGCGAGGCCTATGTCATGCGCCGGATCGGCGGCACGGCGATCGCGCGCAAGCTGTTGCGCGATCCGCCCTACGCGGCGGCGCGCGGCCGGATCGCGGGCCAGCTGGGCGAGATCCTGGCGCGCATCCATGCCACGGACGTGGGCACGCTGCCGCCGCTGGCGCATCGCGAAGCCGCCCATCACATCGCGGGCCTGCGCCACCAGCTCGACCTGCTGGGCCAGCCGCAGCCGGTGTTCGAGCTGGCGCTCGCCTGGCTCGACCGCCGCAAGCCCGCGCCGACGCCAAGGCCGGTGCTGGTCCATGGCGACTACCGCACCGGCAACTACCTGGCCGACGAATCGGGCGTGACCGCGATCCTCGACTGGGAAGGCGCGCATCTCGGCGATCCCGTCGAGGATCTGGGCTGGCTGTGCGTGAAGAGCTGGCGCTTCGGCGCGGTCGACAAGCCGGCCGGCGGCTTCGGCAGCCGCGAGGTGCTGTGGGCCGCCTACGAGCGCGCCGGCGGCGCTAAGGTCGACCCGGCACGCGCCCGTTGGTGGGAGGTCTTCGGCACGGTGCGCTGGGGCATCATCTGCCACAACCAGGCTTTTAGGCATCTCTCGGGCTCGATCAAATCGATGGAGCTCGCCTCGATCGGCCGCCGCGCCGTCGAGACCGAGGTCGATCTGCTGCAACTGCTGAAGGGTGGAGGCTAGGGCATGGGTCGATCGGCTGCGCTCATGTCAGACGGACCGCGGGCGTCCCGCCCGCTCATGATCATGAGCGGGCGGGACGCCCGCGGTCCGGAAGAATTCTGACGATGGCGCAGGATCGTCCGACCGCATCGGAGCTTCTGGCGGCCATCGCCGACTTCCTGCGCGAGGAGGCGACGCCCGTACTGGATCGTGCCGATCCCCGGCTCGGCTTCCAGATGCGGGTGGCGGTGAATTCGCTCGCCATCCTCGAGCGCGAGGCGCGGCTCGGCCCGGCCGCCGATGCGCGCGAGCATGAACGGCTGGCGACGCTGCTGGGCCGGCAGGGCACGCTCGAGGAACTCAACCGCGAATTGGCCCGCCAGCTGCGCGCCGGCCAGCGCGACGAGCGCGATGGCACCCTGATGGCGCATCTGGAAGCCACCATCGCCGACAAGATCGCCATCGCCAATCCGAAGTGGCGTTAGCTCTTTGCTGGGAGCGCGCCACTCCGTGGCGCTCTTGGGCAGCGTGATCGACAAAGACGCGCCACGGAGTGGCGCGCTCCCAGCCATGACAATGCTCATGCTCTTCTCCCCCAAGGGGGAGAGGAACATGAAACATGAGCGCCACGGAGTCGCGCGCTCCCAGCGATGATCCTTCGGTGACCACCGAAGCATTGACCCTGGCGGAGAAGCCAGCGCAGGCCTAAATTCTCATCATGATCACCGTCAACGCCCTTTCCGAGGTCGCCGCCCTGATGGGCGACCCGGCGCGCGCCGCCATGCTGCAGCTGCTGATGGACGGCCGCGCCCACACCGCGTCCGAGCTCGCGCTCACGGCCGGCATCACGGCGCAGACCGCGAGCGGACATCTCAGCCGCATGATCGACGGCCACCTGCTCGCTGCCCGCGCCCAGGGCCGCAACCGCTTCTATCGCCTGGCCACATCAGACGTGGCGCATGCCATCGAATCGCTGATGGCCGTGGCCGGCACCGGCGTGTCGCCGGCCGCCAAGACGGCGGCGTGGCGGCGCGACCCCGATCTGCGCTTTTGCCGGACCTGCTACGACCACTTGGCGGGCCAGGTCGAGCTGTTCTGCCAGAGGATCGGCGTCGACGTGCCGGGCGCGCGCCGCGCCGGCACCCGCCACTTCGCGCGCCAGTGCCTCGACTGGAGCGAGCGGCGGCCGCACATCTCGGGCGCGCTGGGGGCGGCCATCGCCGACACCTTCTTCACGCGCGGCTGGGCCGAGCGGCTCCGCCGCAGCCGCACGGTGCGGCTCACCGATTCAGGACGCCGGGCGATGGGCAGCCACTTCGGCGCCACGGTCTAGGCGGGCCTTGCCGAAGGCGAGGCCATCGCCCGACGGGATCTTGGCGATCTGCGAGGCGCGTAAAAACTTCTCCTCGCCCACCGTGAGATAGATGTTGGTGAACAGGAGCGATCGCGTCTGGCGCACGACCTCGGCACGGCCCTCGATCCAGTCGCCAACCTTGGCGGGCGCCACGAAATCGAAGGTCATGCTGACGGTTGGCAGGAATTTGCGCAGGCCAACGAGCGTGCCGCCGCCCATCGTGCCGACCAGGTCGGCCACCGTCATCATCATGCCGCCATGCAGGCCGCCTGCCGGATTGCACATGTGCTTGTGGACGCGAAAGCCCAGCACGAACTCGTCGCGCGTGCCCTTCTCGCCGCGCTTGGCGTAGAGGTTGCCGACATGGCTGTTGAAGGTGGGGTCGGGCCGGCCGCGGTCGAAATCGATGCGCAGGAAACCTTCAGGCGGCCGATCATCTAATCGTTGGGCGTCGAGCAAAGATCCAACTCCGGGTCGTGAGCGTGCTGGCGCGGACCATAGAGACGGTCCCGCATCCGCGCCACCAGCTCTCACGACGGGCGGTTGGGCAGGAACCGGGCGAGATCGGCCGCAATCTCCGCGCGATGCGGCGGGTCGGCGCCGGGACGGCTGCAGGTGATGGCGGCGCAGTGGGCGGCGAAAGACAGGGCGCGCCGCAGCTCGTCGGCGCCGATCCCGGCCAGGGAGGCCGCCTCGCTTCGACCCAGGGCCTGCAAGGCGAACAAGAAGGCGGCCTGAAAGCTGTCGCCGGCGCCGATCGTGTCCGCCACCGGGCCCGCCGGCGCCGTCACCGCCACGGATCCCGCCATCTTGTGCCAGGCCTCGGCCCCCTGCGCACCGCGCGTCATGATCACCAGGCTGGCGCCCGCCGCGATCAGGGACGCCGCCCGGCGCGCCGGGTCGTCGTCGCCGTAGAGATAGTCGAAGTCGACATCGGACATGCGGACGATATGCGCGGCTGCGGCGAAGGCGGCCATCCGTTCGACGTAGCGGCGCTTGTCGCCCACCAGGTTGGGCCGGCAGTTCGGATCGAAAGAAATGGTAACCGACCCGCGCGCCTCCTGCACCAGGGCGAGCGCCTCAACCGCCGACTGCTCGTCGACCAGGGTCGTCGAGCCGACATGGAGCGCCTCGATCCGGTCGAACGGCAGCGAGCGGCTGCGCCAGGTCCAGTGCCGCGACGCCGTGCCCTCGTCATAGAAGGCATACTGCGGCTCGCCGCCGACGGTTCGCACGAAGGCCAGCGTGGTCTGGTGGTCGCTGCGCGTCGCGAAGCGAAGATCGACCTGCGACGCCCGGGCGTGATCGGCGATCATGCGGCCGAAGAGATCGGTCGAGATGCCGCCCACGAATCCTGCCTCAACCCCGAGCCGCGCCATGCCGACGGCGACGTTGAGGCAGGATCCGCCGACCGCCGGCACCAGCGCATCTCGTCCATCCACGGCCGTCACCGGCAGGAAGTCGACCAGGGCATCGCCGCAGCTCAGCATCATGGTCCCCTCCCCCTCGCGCTTCAGGCGCGGCAGCCGCCGCCGGCGTCCCGCATGGCCGTGCGGCTCGCGTGATCGAGCGTGCGCATCAGCCGATAGACGCTGCGTTTGGACCGGTGGAAGTCCGCGACGTCGGTGCCTGTCGGCGCGCTCGACCAGCCGATCGCCGACATCGACGTCATGGCCTCGCCGATCGATCCGTAGACCTTGCCGGCGACGGCGCCCAGCATCGCGGCGCCCAGCAGCACCGGTTCCTGGGTTTCGGGCAGGGCTACGGTGAGGCCGGTGGTGTCCGTCATGATCTGGCGCACCAGGGCGCTGCGCGCGGCGCCGCCGCTGATCACCATCAACTCGCTCTCGACGCCGTGCGCACGGAGGGCGTCGACGACGTCGGCCAGGCCGTAGGCCAGGCCGCACAGGCCGGCGACGAACAGCCGTTCCATGGCGCCGATATCGACGTCGAGATCGAGGCCCGCGACGATGGCGCGCGAATCCGGATCGGCATAGGGCGAGCGATTGCCTAAAAATTCGGGCAGCACGTGGATGTCGTGGGCCAGCCGCGCGGCATCGCCGGGCTGGGCGAAGCGCGACACAACGCGCCGCTCCAGATAGTCCAGCACCTCGAGACCCGCGGCGCGCGCCGCCTCGACGGCCTGTTTGTAGGCGGGGTGCGATCCGATCAGATGATCGATCGCGGCACCGGCCGCGGACTGGCCGCCCTCGTTCAGCCAGAGGCCGGGCACCATGCCCGAGTAGTAGGGCCCCCACACGCCGGGCACGAAGCAGGGCTCGCTCGTCGTCGCCATGATGCAGGCCGAGGTTCCCATGATGTAGGCGAGCCGATTGCAGACGTCGACCGGGCCGCCGGATTTCGTCCGCCCGCCGATCGTGCCGACGCCGCCAGCGTGGGCGTCGATCAGCGACGCGCCGACCGGCGTGCCCTCGAGCAGCCCGAGCTCTTGCGCGGCGGATGCCGACAATCCTGTGCCCAACGCGGTGCCCGGCGCGGCGATCTGCTGGCCGATCCGCGCGTAATCGCCCAGCGCCAGATCGCCCAGGCCGACGCGATCGAGGTAGCGTCGGCTCCAGCGTCCTTCGTGGGCGAGAAAGTTCCACTTGCAGGTGAGCGTGCACATCGAGCGCGCCACAGACCCGGTGGCCTTGAACGAGAGGAAGTCGGCGAGATCGAAGAAATGGCCGGCGCCATCGTAGGTCGACGGCAGGTGCCGCTTCAGCCAGAGCAGCTTGGGAATCTCCATTTCCGGCGAGATCGAGCCGCCGACATAGCGCAGGACGTCGTCCGCGGTGTCGTTGACGGTGCGCGCTTCGGCCATGGCGCGATGATCCATCCAGACGATCACGTTGCGGCGTGCCTCGCCGGACGGGCTGACGGTGAGCGCGTTGGCGCCGGCGTCGAGCACCACCAGCGAGCAGGTCGCATCGAAGCCGACGCCATTCACGGCCGACGGCGGCAGGCGGGCCTCGGCCATCGCCAACCGCACCGCTTCGGTGCAGGCCGACCAGATCTCGGACGACGATTGCTCGACGACGTTGCCCGCCTCGTGCCAGACCGTGATGGGATGGCGGGCGGTCGCCAGCAGCGCACCCCGTTCGTCGAACACGCCGGCCCTCGCACTCGATGTGCCAACGTCGACGCCGATGAAGGCTTGCCTCATTACGACCCCTCAGCTCCGGGCGAGCCTGTCAGTCCCGGGGGAGCCTACCAGCAAGTATAGCCGCCATCGACGAGGACAACGCTGCCGGTCATCAGGCTGGCCGCATCCGACGCCAGGAACAGCACGACGGAGGCCACTTCGTCCACTTTGCCCATGCGGGCCATCGGCGTGCCGCCGATCCAGGCCTGGTACATCGGGGGATTGTTGCGCACGAAGGCGTTCAGGGGGGTCTCGATATAGGTCGGCGCCACGGCATTGACCCGCACGCCGCGGGTGCCCCATTCGGCGGCGAGCGACCTGGTGAGATGGTGCACCGCGGCCTTGGAGGCGTTGTAGTAGCTCTGCTCCTGCGGCTTGTTGACGATGAAGCCCGACATCGAGCCGATATTGACGATGGCACCCGACCCGGCGTCGAGCATGTGTTGGCCGAAGGCGCGGCAGCACCAGAAGGTGCCGTTCAGGTTGACGTCGATGACGTTCAGCCAGTGCTCGTCGGCGACCTTTTCCGCCGGCGTCTCGCTCCTGGCGATGCCGGCATTGTTGACCAGGATGTCGACCTTGCCGTGCCGCCGGGCGAGCTCGGCCGCGACCTGCGCGACGCGCGCCGAATCGGTGACGTCCATGACGACGGCTTCGGCGGCGTAGCCCTTTGCTTTCAGCCCGGCACTGCCCGCTTCGGCCATCGCAGGATCGCGATCGGCGATGACGATCCGGGCGCCGGCCTCGCCGAGCGCCTCCGCGCAGGCCAGGCCAATGCCCTGTCCACCGCCCGTCACGACGGCCGTGCGACCGTCCAGCTTGAACTTCTCGAGATACATACGCGCCTTCCCGTCATGGATCGCCACCGCTCACTGGCGGATGGCCATTCCGTCCTTGTCGAAGCGATGCAGCCGGGCGGGATCGGGCGACAGCCACACAGCGTCGCCGCTCTTCAGATGAATCTCGCCAATGCCGCGCACCGTCAGCAGTCCCAAGGCGCCGGCATCGACATAGAGGAAGGTGTCGCTGCCGAGATGCTCGGCGACCGACACCGTGCCCGGCCAGCCCCCGCCCTCTCCCTCGGGCGCGATGCGCAGGTGCTCGGGCCGGATGCCGATGGTGGCGGCGCCATGCTGGCTGGCCGGCGGGCCGGAGACGAAATTCATCTTGGGCGAGCCGATGAAGCCCGCGACGAACAGGTTGGCCGGCCGCTCGTACAGCTCCAGGGGCGAGCCGTACTGCTCGACCCGGCCGGCGTTCAGCACCACGATGCGGTCGGCCATGGTCATGGCCTCGACCTGGTCATGCGTGACGTAGACGGCGGTCGTCGCCAGCTGCTTCTGCAGCCGAGTGACTTCCATGCGCATCTGCACGCGCAGCGCCGCGTCGAGGTTGCTGAGCGGCTCGTCGAACAGGAAGGCCTTGGGTTCGCGCACGATGGCGCGCCCGATCGCCACCCGCTGGCGCTGCCCGCCGGAGAGTTCGCGCGGCTTGCGGTCGAGATAGGGCGTGAGGTTGAGGGTTGCCGCCGCGGCGGCCACCTTGCTGTCGATCTCGGCCCGCGGCAGGCCCGCCATCTTGAGGCCGAAGGCGATGTTGCCGCGCACGCTCATATGTGGATAGAGCGCGTAGGACTGGAAGACCATCGACAGGCCGCGCTTGGCCGGCGGCACGTTCACCACGTTCTTGCCGTCGATCAGGATCTGCCCGCCGGTCACATCCTCGAGGCCGG
>Ga0193743_1002990_pt1 | contig 11526 bp, 8 predicted proteins | sample L2c2metaG_FD_143038 | JGI IMG/M metagenome (GOLD analysis project Ga0193743, IMG submission 143038) | Soil microbial communities from a riparian zone of the East river system, Colorado, United States - L2c2 | ecosystem: Environmental > Terrestrial > Soil > Riparian zone | place: USA: East River...
GAGACCGCACGGGCGATATGATCGATGACGGTGTCTCGCCGCACGGCCGCCAGCACGCCGAGCGGCAGGCCCACCAGGAGGGAAAGGATGAAGGCGACCGTCGCGAGTTCAAGGGTAGCGGGGGCGTAGTCGATGATGTCCTGCAGCACCGGCCGGCGCGAGGAGATCGACACACCCAGATCACCATGCGCCAGCCGTTCGAGGAACAGCCAGTATTGGTGCCACAGCGGCAGGTCGAGGCCCCACCGGGCGCGGAACTCCGCCACCTGCGCCGGGTCGGAGGCCGCCATGTCGCCGAGTGCCGTCAGCACCGGATCGCCTGGCACGGTGTTGGCGATCAGGAAGATGACGAGGGTGGCGAGCAGCACCATGGCCACCGAGACCACCAGGCGCGAGACGACATAACGGATCATGCGGCATCACCCCTTCTCCCCCGCCGCCCAAACTCCGTCATCCCGACCGGAGGCGAGCCCCGCGAGCCGAAGTGGAGGGACCTATTCATGCCGACGCGTCGACAAGAGCAGGTCCCTCGGCTCCGCTCGGGATGACGGGAAAAGAAGCATCAAGCGGGCTTGGCTTCGCCCAGCTCGGCCATCCAGCCTGCCGCCGTCAATTTCAGGCCGGACACGCTCTTGCGCACCGCCACCTGATACACCGGCTGGATCAGCACGAAGTGGTGGGCCGCATCGACCATCGCCTGCTGGTATTGCTTGTAGAGCGCTGCGCCCTTCACCAGATCGCGTTCCGCGCCTGCGTCGGCCACCAGCTTGCGGACTTCGTCGGGCACCTTCCAGTGCACGCGGCCTGCCACGCGGTTGATCGTGGCGCTGCTCCACAGCCAGTTCTCCGGCGCCGGCGGGTTCCAGAAAGTCAGCGCCGCCTCGAGCTTGCCTCCCAGGTACATGGTCCGCATGTTGACCTGGTCCATCGGCGTCAGCTCGGCCCGGATGCCGACGCGCGCCAGGTCGGACTGCAGCTTCTGCGCCAGGTTCTGGTAGCCGACGCCGGCGATCGCGGCGTTGCCATAGGAAAGCTGGAACTTGAATCCCTCTGGCATACCGGCCTGAGCCAGCAACTGCTTCGACTTTGCGAGGTCTTCGCGGAAGCCGATCTCCTTGGTCAGCTCCTCGGTTGAGCCGTTGACGCCGACGGGCAGGAAGCTCACGGGGCGGACGGCTTTACCGCCGATGAGGTTCTTGATGATGCCGTCGTAGTCGATGGCGTAGCCGATGGCCTGCCGCGCCAGTTTGTTCTGCAGTGCGGGGTTCGTCGGCGCCTCGACCACCGCCATGTAGATGAAATCGAGGCTGGTCATGCCCGCGACGGTGATGTTGGGATCGTCCTTCAGCGTGGCGATCTGTTCTGGAATGAGATTGAACGCCACATCCACGTCGCCGCGCTGGATGGCAAGGAGCTGCGCCGCACTCTCGCTCATGTGGCGGATCAGAACGCGCTCGTAACCAGGAGTCCCCTTCCAGTAATTCGGGTTCTTCACCATCTGGATCTGCTGGTTGCGCTGCCAGCCGGTCAGACGGTACGGACCCGTGCCGGCGGAATTCTCATTCAGCCAGTCGGTGGCCTTGTCCTTCTCCTTGGCGTCCGGCGCATCGGTGCCGCCGTGGGCGATCACCGCCTCCTTCTCCAGCACGCCGAAGGCCGGGGTGGCGATGATGGTCATCAACGGCAGCGACGGGTCCTTCAGCACGATGTCCACCGTGTGGGGGTCGACGACCTTCACCTCCTCGATGTGCGAGATGTACTGCCAGGGCTGGTCCTTGATGTTGAGCTGCCGGGTGAAGGAGAAGCGGACATCCTCGGCAGTCATCGGCTTGCCGGAGGCGAATTTCACGTCGGTACGCAGCTTCAGCCGCACCGTCTTCCCGTCAGGCTGGTAGGCCCACTCGGTGGCCAGCGCCGGCTTCAGGTTGACCGAATCACCCGGGTCGAAGGTGACCATCCCGTCATAGGCGGCGTGGGTCGGCAGCGGGTTGGAATACTGGTAGACGCGCACCGGATCGAGGCCGGTGGCATCGCTGATATCCAGCGCGATGACCAGGGTCCCGCGCCGCTGGGCACTCTGCGCTGCGGCCGGGCGGGCGCTCTGCAGCACGGCAGCCAGCAAACCACCTGCGCCCAGGACCATCAATCCGCGGCGGTCAAGGGTAGGTTCTGCCGTCGCGGCTTCGTCGGAACCGGTGCTGGTGACGTCTGCGTCTTTGACAGTCATTGAATTTCCTCTCCGATGGTCCCCGTCTGGCCTTATCGCCCAGCTTCCGTGCGATGGCCAGTGGCCTGGGACGTTGAGCATCGCAGGCCGAGCGAACAGCCTGCGGTTGATCCGGACCCGGCGGGCAAGCGCTTCGCCGGATCTGCAGCTCCGGGCATGTCTCGGTCTGAGGTATTGGATATCGCGGTCAGGCGCGGCGGCCGGCGGCTTCACGCCGATTTCCAGATCGGGGCCCTGAGGCACGATGACTGATAAGGCGTTGTCGAGCGGGATCGATGCCGGGATGATGCGCTCTTGCCAATGTGAGATCCGGCCATCGGATGACATCTGCGACGGCAGCAAGAGTTCGGCCCGAACCTGAGGCGTCACCCCGAGACGCCGACAGGAGGCATGCCGGGCGGTGCCGTTCCAGGCTTTTGGTGTAACGCGAACGCACCTGCACTCGTCTTGAGGACAAGAGGGTCCACAAGCGGGTGAGGATGCCATGAGAGTCTTTGTCGCCACTGTCATGTTGCTGGGGCTTTGCGGTTGTGCATCGCCGGGCGGCCCAAGCGCGCTCACCAACGTGGCGCCCGCGCCATCAGCCGGCGCCGTGGACTTCTGCTATCAGCAGATGCTCGCCAGCCCCGAGCATCAGGCGCTGAGGTCCAAGCTTCCGCCGCTCGAGCCCGGCTCCTTGCCGAGCCAGGCCCAGCAGGCCGACACGACGATGGCCACGCCCGAAGAGGCGCGGCTGGTCCTGTCGTATCATCAGAAGTACGTCGTGGCCTGCCGGGAGGAAGGGCTCGTCCGGTCAAGCGCGATCGGCCCTGCGGTCGTCGTCATTCTGGTCGACAGCTTCGCCAAGGCGGATGCCAACTATCTGAAGCTTGTCGAACGCCAGATGAGCTGGGGCGAGTACAACAGGCAGGTCCACACCCTTCGTATCGACACCAGGGCACGTCTTGCCGCTGCCGGCCAGCAGACCAATCCCGGCCGCGAAGACCTCGCCCAGCAAGCGCGGCAACAGCAGGCGGCGAAGATCGCCCTCGATAACTGGAAGCGCCAGCAACAGGCCCTGGTACAGAAGCAGCGGCTGCTCAATCCGGGCGACCCGGTGCGTCTCAACGACTGCACCTACCTCGGCACGACCGTAACTTGCACGACACCCTAGAGCAGCTTGCGCGCCGCCTCGCCGTCGGCCGCGATCTGCGCCTTGAGCTGGTCGAGGCCGCCGAACTTCATCTCCGGCCGGATGAACTCGATCAGCGCCACGCGCAGGGTCTTGCCGTAGAGGTCGGCGGCGAAGTCGAACAAGTGGACCTCGAAGTTCTCCTGCAGCTTGCCGAAGGTTGGGCGCCGGCCGAGGTTGGCGACGGCAGGGCGCCACTCGCCGTCGACCAGGGCGCGCACGGCATAGACGCCGAAGCGCGGCCTGAGATGCTCGCCGAGCGCCACGTTGGCGGTCGGGAAGCCGATGGTGCGGCCGCGCTGGTCGCCCAGTTCGACCACGCCCTCGATCTCCCAGGAATGGCCCAGGAGCTCGGACGCCTCGCTCACCCAGCCGGCGCGCAGCGCTTCGCGGATACGGGTCGAGGAATAGATCTCGCCCTCGCGCATCACCGGATCGAGCACAGTGACGCCAAAACCCTTCTGCCGGCCCTTCTCGCGCAGCATCTCGACGTTGCCGGTGCGGCGGGCGCCGAAGGTGAAATCGTAGCCGCACACGACATGGCGCGCGCCCAGCCCCTTCAGCAGCACGTCGTCGATGAAGGTGTCGGCCGACAGCGCGGCGAACGCCTCGTCGAAGCGCTGCGCCAGCACCGCCTGCACGCCGTACTGTTCCAGCAGCCGCAGCTTGGCCGGCGGCAGGGTCAGCCGGAACGGACCGGTGTCGGGCACGAAGAAGCGGCGCGGATGCGGCTCGAAGGTCAGCGCCACGACCGGCGCGTTCAGCACCTTGGCATGCTCGGCGGTGCGGTCGAGCAGCGCCTGATGGCCGCGATGCACGCCGTCGAAATTGCCCAGCGCCACTGCCCCGCCCTGCCATTGCGCGGGCGTGGCCTGCCAGTGGTCGAACGATGGAATCATTTCTTCGGCGTGCGGCGCGGCACCGACACGACGGCCTCGCCGTCGATCACCACGGTCTCGCCCGAGAGGCACTGCGTCTTCAGGGTCACGCGCCGACGCTCCTGGTTGATGTCGGTGATGGTGCAGACCGCGGTCACCGTGTCTCCGATCGAGACCGGCGCGGTGAAGTTGAGCGTCTGCGAGACATAGATCGAGCCCGGGCCCGGCAGCTTGGTGCCGACCACCGTCGAGATGAAGCTGCCGCTCAGCATGCCGTGGGCGATGCGCTGGCCGAAGCGCGTCGTCTGGGCGAAGCCGCCGTGCAGATGGATCGGGTTGGTGTCGCCCGAGACGCCGGCGAAAGCCGCGATGTCGGCCTCGGTCACCGTCTTGCCGAACATCGCCGACATGCCGACCTTGAGGTCCTCGAGATACAGGCCATGCATGGCCGCGAAATCAGTCGACACGTCGTGGCTCTCCTCGCTGTGGCGGCGCCCTCTTACCACGCTGCCGGGCCTGTGCCACAGTCCGGTGAATGACCGTTCACACAGGTTCAGAGGCCAACCAGGTCGCCGCTGCGCTGGCGCAAGCGGCCGGCCGGCATTTCGCCAGGCCGGCCGCGATCGAGAGGCTCAAGCGGGAATCGGGCGGCGCCTCGCGGCAGACCTGGAGCTTCGACGCGGTGGTGGACGGCAAGCGCCACGGCCTGATTTTGCGCCGCGATCCGCCGACGACAGGCAAGGCCGGCGCCGGTTCGACCACGGCGTTGGACCGCGCCACCGAGTTTCGCGTACTGGCCGCCGCCCACAAAGGGGGCGTGCGGGCGCCGCAGGTGCTGTTTGAGCTCAGCCCCCAGGATGGGCTGGGGGAAGGCTTCGTGATGCGACGCGTCGATGGCACGGCGATCGCGCGCAAGCTCCTGCGCGATCCGCCCTACGAGCAGGCGCGGACGATGATCGCGGGCCAGCTCGGCGAGATCCTGGCGCGCATCCATGCCGTCGAGCTCGCGGACCTGCCGCCTCTGGTGCATCGCGAGGCCGCCGACCACATTGCCGGCATGCGCCGCGCCCTCGATGCCTTGAGCCAGCCGCAACCGGTCTTCGAGCTGGCGCTGTCCTGGCTCGACCGGCGCCGGCCGCCGCCGATCGAGAGGCCGCTGTTGGTGCATGGCGATTACCGCACCGGCAACTATCTGGCCGACGAATCGGGCGTGACGGCGATCCTCGATTGGGAAGGCGCCCATCTCGGCGATCCGGTCGAGGACCTCGGCTGGCTGTGCGTCAAGAGCTGGCGCTTCGGCGCCGTCGACAAGCCCGCCGGCGGCTTCGGCAGCCGCGAGGAACTGTGGCGGGCCTACGAGGGCGCCGGCGGCGCCACGGTCGACCCGGCGCGCGCGCACTGGTGGGAAGTGTTCGGCACGGTGCGCTGGGGCATCATCTGCCATCAGCAGGCATGGCGGCATCTTTCGGGTGCGGTGAAGTCGATGGAGCTCGCCTCGATCGGCCGCCGCGCCGTCGAGACCGAAGTCGACCTGCTGCAGCTCCTGAAGGAAAAGGCGTGATGGCGCAGGACCGGCCCACCGCGTCGGAGCTTCTGTCAGCCATCGCCGACCTGTTGCGCGAGGAGGTGACGCCGGTGCTCGACAAGGCCGATCCGCGGCTCGGCTTCCAGATGCGGGTGGCGGCCAATTCGCTCGCCATCCTCGAGCGTGAGGCCAGGCTCGGTCCCGCCGCCGATGCACGCGAGCGCGAACGGCTGGCGAAGCTGCTCGGACGCGACGGCTCACTCGATGAACTCAATCGCGAGCTGGCGCGCCAGCTTCGCCACGGTGGCCGCGACGAGAGCGATGCCGCTCTCATGGCGCATCTCGAAGCGACCGTCGCCGACAAGATCGCGATCGCCAACCCGAAGTGGCGGTGAGGAACCTCACCTAGAGGTGGGCTTCGATCTTGCCGCTGCCTTTCTCCGGCATGCAGTTGCCGGTGCCCTTGCGCGTGAACGTCGGGACATTGCGGCTTCCGTCGGGCACGAAGGTCGTGGTGCACTTCCCGGCCGGGCTCGACAGGGTGATCTTGTAGACCGTGCCCTTGGTCAGGCCGGGCACGACCATATTTCCCGCCGCCGCCAGGTATGTTCGCAGTGCTGCATCCTGCCGGTTCTCCTGCTCGATCACGACAGTCAAAGCCGGATCGTAATCTACCTGGAAGGTCTGCGTTTCCGGTGCGTTGCTCGGATAGGGACCCCACGGCGGCTGGATGTCCGATCCGGGGTTGGGGCACATCTTGGCTTCATTGCCGCCCTTCAAGGCGTAGTGAGGAAAGGCGTCTTCGATCTTCTTGGCGTCCGGCTTGCCGAGCCTTCCGTCGCGATCCAGGATCGCGCCCGTAGAGAGATCCGCCAGCAAATTTTCACCCGTCGGCGCCGCGTGGGTGATGCCCGCGCAACCGGATTCGCCAGGGTCGTACTTCGCCGTCAGCTCGCCGTCGAGCAGCTTCACGCCGTAGACGAGGCAGCCACCGGGCGGACAGAAGTAATAGTTCTCGGGCTTGTTTACCCACGGCGCCACCTTCTTCGCGTTCGGGCATTCGGCGGGCAGCGGGTTGACCTTGGCCGGATCGCAACTGCCGGTCGGCGATGGCGACGACGGCCCGTTTCCATTGTCGACCTTCTGAACGAGGTGAAGATAGAGATAGCCGCTGTTCTTGTCGTAGAACCAGCTCTCCTCGTTCCCTGCCCACTTGTCGAAAGACTCCGCGGCCGTGAGGACCTTGGTCGGACAGCGCGCGCCGTCCGGCGTCAGGCCGTCGGGGCACTTCTTGTCCACGGCCCAGCCCTTTGCAGGGCAACCCGCAAGATTTCCCGCGTTCTGGGCGTCGAGATTCTTGCACTCCTTGATGTCGAACCAGAGGTTCCTGTCCTGAAGAGTCTGCTCGTTGGATGTCGGGGAACCGTAGGCCTTGTAGCCCCGGGTGATCTGGAACAGCTTGCTGACGTCCGTCTTCGGCTGAGGATGCGTCTTGTCCTTTCCGGTGAAACAGATGGCCAGGCGCACACGAAACGGCTGCACCGCGTGCGATGAATCGGCAGGCAGCACGGCGTCCGTCAGGCCGACATTGAACGAAGTTGGAATACCGACGTCCTGGCCGCCGGGGGCCGGCCTGGTATCGGGAGCGTTGTACTTGGACAGGGCGGAGACGGTGTAGCCATAACCGTTCGATACTTTCGGCTCCCAGACACCCAGACCGTTCCTGCCGTGAAGCGTCATTTGGTCGTGGTACGAAATCGTCTTCGTCTTGTCTGCCGGGTCGGGATACTTGTCGGGTGTGGTCTTGGAGAACGACAGTATCTGCTCGTAGCGGTATTCCTTGACGCCGTTCGCCTCCTTCTGGAATGCCTGGGGGAACAGCGACGAGAATTCGACCGTCGCCATGGAGCCCGGGCTGATGAGCGACGTCGGCCGACCTTCCAGCAGCGTGTTCTGGGCGCCCGTCGACAGGCATTCGTCGACAGAGTTGGAAGAAGCGTTGAACGGCAGGTTGTTGAGCGATGCGGGAACCACGTTCACGACCTCGGACTTCTTGTCCGGTCCGACCACCTTCATGCCCGTCAGGCTGCCGTCGCGGTCGAGGATGAGCGTGTTCTTGTCGCCGTCATTGAACTTATCGATGCCGACCCGATCGGTATAGATCTGATGACGGAGGTCGACGTTCTCGAACTCCAGGCCCTCGCTCGCCTGGGTGTTGGGATACGAGCTCTGGTTGGCATTGAACCATCCCAGCGCCGCGTCGCCCTCGTAGACGAAGCTGCCAGGTTTCTTCGGCTCAGGCGCCTCCGGATTTGCATAGTTCGCGCGATACCATCCCAGGACCGTCTGGTCGGCGGCCGTCAGGTACGGGGAGATGTCGGTGTTGAAGTTGACGAAGCGGTTGCGGAAATAGCGGCCCGGGCCGTCATAGATCATGAGGCCGAAGGAGTTCCGGTTCGGCTCGGGATACCCGCGACCGATATCCTCGCCGCCGGTCTGGGGAACGGGATCGCGGAGATCGAACGGCGACCGGTCGATGCAGCCGAACATACCGCCGGTGTCTGGCCCGTTGAGTCCCCGGTACGGACACGGTCCGAACCGGTCGACGTTGTTGAGGCTGAGGCCCACCAGCACCGAGTCCTGGAGCAGCGCCCAGTTGCCGGGCGCCGTGCCGTCCACGCCGCCGGCCGTGACCAGCGAAACCGAATGGCGATTGGTGGCGAGGCGGGAATTCTTGACGACCCAGAAGCTCGGCCGCAGCCAGATGCCGCGATCGCGCATGCGGCTGACCGTGAAGCCGTCGACCACGTTGAACACCGAGTCTCCGGTCAGCGTGCCGCCGGCATGAGGCAGCAGCTGGTCGGAGAAGATCTCGTTCTCAGGTTCGGCATAAAGCCCGGCATAGCAGGAATGCGCGCGGTTGTTCTTGAACGTGCCGATCTCCCTGAACTTCAGGGTGCTGCCCGAAGTCTTCGGCGGCACGTACCAGTAGGCCCGGCCGACACCTTGGCAGCCACCGATCGAGTTGCCGATCAGCTTCGTGGACGGATTGATGATCCAGAAGCCGCTGGCCGGCTCGTAGTACTGGTCCGGCTTGCACGGGTCGGCCTTGGTCGGCTCCCGCCCGGCGCTCAACCCGCCATCGGCCACCGGCGTGCGGCAGGAACCGTGCGTCGGATTCTCCTGATTGTCGTGGTTGCCGACGTTGAGGGCGAAGTAGTTCTCGCCAGGCCCGTAGAGCCGCGCCATCTGATCTCCCGCCCACCAATACTGGTCGACGAGCCGCTGCCAGGGTGGCGGCACCGGCAGATATCCATTCACCGAGCCGCCGGAAGAATACGGGGTATATGCGGTCGTGTTGACGCCAATGGTGAAGTTGTTCGCGTCGACCACGGCAACGGTGAAGTACTTGTCATTGACCTGCGTCATGCCGACGACACCAGTGATGCGGGCCGTGTCGCCGTTGTTGAAGCGGTGGTTGTTCACCGTCACCCGCCCCGGATTGCCCTGCGTGATGCCGGCGACCGGCTTGGCGTTGTAGATGACTTCCTTCTGCTGACGGATATCGAAATTGTTGCTCATCGCGCCGAGGCCGAGATTGTACTGGAAGGTGATGTCGTCCTCGTCGCCGACCTCCTGGTAGAACAGATGTCCGACCGCCCGCGCGCAAACCATGTTCTGGATCATGAGGTTCTGGGTGGAATGCACCGTAACGCACTTGTTGTACGAATGATGGATGCTGTTGGCGTTCATCAGGACCGGCTGAGTTATTTTTCCGATCATGTGGAAGTGCAGCGGATAGCTGCCGAGTTTCGGCTTGCCGAGATACGCAAACTCGACTCCCTGGATCGAGGCTTCCTTGAAGCCGGCACGGATGATCGTCTCGCCGCCCCAATGGTCCTGCGGCGCTCCGGACTGCTCTCCCCGTAGCGTGATGTTGCGAGTGATCAGGCCGACTTCGGCGCGCTCATCGACGCCCCAGTTCTTGTCGCGCCCGTAGCGGATCTGAGATGATGGCTCGCCCGGATCGAGCCCGCCGAAATGATAGTAGGTCAGCGGACTTTCGATCGTCACCACCTTCCGCGTGGCGTCGATCTGCGTGATCTTGGCAAACTCGGTCTCGAACGGGCTGAAGCTCGTCGTTCCGATCACGATCCAGTCGCCGACCCGCCAATCGACGGGATCCTCGAGATTCAGGGTCCGGCCGCCCGGCCACACGCTGCAGCCCTCATTCGTCACGGGACTGCCGGCGCCCGAGTTGGGACCGAACCTGCAGGGATCTCCGGCCGGCTGGCTGAGATGGGTCCAGCTCACCTTTGCCGCGTCCTTCCGCGCCGAGCCGGCAGCGGGCGCGCCCCTGTCGCCGAACAACCGCAACACGCCGCCTGCGCAGAGCTCCAAGCCTTTGATGAGCTTGTTGGGATCCTTGTCGTCGTCCGTGCACTTGTCGCCGCCGTGCGTCGGATCGAGCACCGTCGCGGGGCGTTCGCCCCTGAACCCGATGTAGACATGATTAGCGGGATCGCTGCGGCCGATCGGGGCATCCTTGCTGCCGATCTGCAATGCTCCGTAGACGCTGATCTCCCTGACACGAAGCCTCAGCGATTGCCCCTTCGCATTCTTCAGATCGGTATCGCGCACGCACAGCTCGCCGCCCGCCTGGATCTTTACCTTGCCGAAGTCCAGGGAGTCGTCGACGTAGACGCTCTGGCCTTTGCAGTCCGCGCCACCGATGACGACATCGTTGCCGTTCGGGCCGCTCTTTCGACACTCGGACAATTTGGCGAGCTGGCCCTGGCAATCGGCCGCCCCGGCGCTTCCCGCGAACAGGCTGACGGTGGCAACAGATGCGCAGAGGAAGCTCAGGAGCCCTTGCCGAAGCCGGCCGAGAAAATGCTTGGTGTCCACGAGACCCATTGCAGCCCCCGCTCAAATGGGAAGGATCAACCTGATAGCGGCGTCCTGCGCCGCGCCTCGTGGAACGCATTCTCAGTGCGCATCGACTGGAGAATCAATCTGCGTCGACGCATATCTACGGAAACCTATCATTGTTGCATTTTCGCTAAACTTACCACTGGTTGTAGGGTGCGGCCCTCGATGCGCATCTTGGAGGCGACCATCGCTGACAAGATCGCGATCGCCAACCCGAAGCTCGCATCAAGGCGGGATAGCCTGCGTCCGGTCCAACCGCGCATGGGAATCTCTGCCGCAGACCACACTTTGCCACTGACACGCCCCGGCAAAGTCGTAAGCTTCCGGCGACGACATACGAGGGAGAAGCGGATGGCAACCAGCCGAACCTACGTGAAGTCTGAAGTCGTCGGCAGTTCCGACAAGTCTGTCTCCGATGCCATCGAATCCGCGATCGCGACGGCGTCGCGTTCACTGCGCAATCTCGAATGGTTCGAGGTGGTCGACGTCCGCGGAAGCATTCGCGACAACAAAGTCGCCAACTATCAGGTCACGCTGAAACTGGGCTTGAGGTACGAGCCAAAGGCGTAGCACCTCATCCTCCTCCCCCGTCTTACGGGGGAGGCAGGGAGGGGAAGGCCACAAGGGCGTTCTCTGGAATTGCAGATCAAACTGATCTGGAACCAGAAGCATCGCGACTGGGGCTCTCCCCCTCCCTACCCTCCCCCGTAAGACGGGGGAGGAGGATGAGGTAATGGTTCGGCAGCCACCGAACTATTGACCCTGGCAGCCTCGCGCGCGTGGGCCTAGATTT
>Ga0193743_1002991_pt1 | contig 11524 bp, 4 predicted proteins | sample L2c2metaG_FD_143038 | JGI IMG/M metagenome (GOLD analysis project Ga0193743, IMG submission 143038) | Soil microbial communities from a riparian zone of the East river system, Colorado, United States - L2c2 | ecosystem: Environmental > Terrestrial > Soil > Riparian zone | place: USA: East River...
AGCGAGGTCCGCGCCGGACCCTATCTCGGCGAGGACGACGTCGTCCGGCTCGAACGGGCCGACGCGTTCTCGTTCGCCTGAGGCCGCGTCGCCGCAAAGGACACAGGGAGGACGCCCCCGACGACGCTCGGGATCGACCAGAAACGACGGCGGATACGCCGATCTCGGGAAAGGCAGATAGATTTCAAATCTGGCTTTGTAGATTCTGTAACCTGTTACAGTTTTCACGGCCTCGATTCCTACAGTAAGGTGTCGCTGCCGTCGCCGACCTGCCGCCCGCCCATGCCGTTCGCTTGAAGAGAAAACCGACATGCCAGCAGGCCTTCCGAGACTCCGGGACGAGACCGTAGCGGTCATCGGCATGTCCTGTCGCCTGCCGGGCGCCGGCAATCCCGACGCGTTCTGGTCGATGCTGCGCCAGGAGCGGTGCAGCATCTCCACCATCGGCAGCGACCGCTGGGCGGTCGAGCGGTTCTACCATCCCCGCCGCGGCGAGCCCGGCCGCAGCTACACCATCGCCGCCGGGCTGATCGACGCGCCGCACGGCTTCGACGCCGCCGCCTTCCGGATCTCGCCGCGCGAGGCCGAGCAGATGGATCCGCAGCAGCGGATCCTGCTGGAGCTGGTGTGGGAGGCGCTGGAGGATGCGGGCCTGCCGCCCTCTACCCTGGCCGGGCAGCCGGTCGGTGTCTTCGTCGGCGCGTCCTCGATCGACAGCTACACCATGATGGTCGGCGATGCGAGCGGCATCGACACCCATTTCATGACCGGCAACGCCGCCTCGATCATCGCCAACCGCATCTCCTACGTCTACGACCTGCGCGGGCCTAGCCTGACCATCGACACCGCCTGCTCGTCCTCGCTGGTCGCGCTCGACGCGGCCACCCGGGCGCTGGCCCGCGGCGAGATCGACACCGCCGTGGTGGCCGGGGTGAACATCCTGGGGTCGCCGCACGCCTTCTACGGCTTCTCGCGCGCCGGCATGCTGTCGCCCTCCGGCCTGTGCCGCCCCTTCGCCGCCGCAGCCGACGGCTATGTCCGGGCCGAGGGCGGCGCCGTGCTGGTGCTGAGCCGCCTGGACGCCGCGCTGGCGGGCGGGCGGTCGCCGCGGGTCATGATCGATGTCACCGGGGTCAATTCCGACGGCCGCACGGTCGGCCTATCGCTGCCCTCCACCGACGCCCAGCGCCAGCTGCTGGAGCGGCTGTACGGCGATGCCGGCATCGACCCCAACGCGCTGGCCTTCGTCGAGGCGCACGGCACCGGTACCCGGGTCGGCGACCCGGCCGAGGCCGAGGCGATCGGCCGCGCCATCGGCCAGCGGCGCGACGCGCCCCTGCCGATCGGTTCGGTCAAGTCCAACATCGGCCATCTCGAGCCCGCCTCGGGCCTGGCCGGCATGGTCAAGGCCATCCTGGCGATCGAGCACCGGCTGCTGCCGGCGACGCTGCATCTCGACGCCGTCAATCCGGACATTCCGTTCGAGGCGCTGAACCTGGTGCCGGCGCACAAGGCGGTGGCCCTGGGCACGGATGGCGGGCCGATCCAGGCCGGCGTCTCCTCCTTCGGCTTCGGCGGCACCAACGCCCATGCGGTGCTACGGTCGCCCCGCGCCGACGAGAGGCCGGCGGCCCCGCCGGTCGACACCGCGCGGGTGCTTCTGCTGTCGGCCCATGGCGAGGAGGCGCTGCGCAGCCTGGCCGGGCGCTACGCCGATGCCATCGAGCGGCCGGGCGCGGCACCGGCGCGGATCGCACAGCACGCCGCCCATGACCGGGACCTGCTGCCGCACCGCCTGGCCTTGCCGTTGGGTGCCGACGCGGCGCCGCAGCTGCGGCGCTTCGCCGGGGGCGACAAGGCCGGGCGGGTGCTGTCCGCCCGCCGGGAAGGCGGGACCGGGCCGGTCTGCTTCGCCTTCTCCGGCAACGGGTCGCAATTCGCCGGCATGGGCCTGCGGGCCTACCGCGCCAGCGCGCCGTTCCGCGACCATCTGCACGACGTCGATGCCCGCTTCGCCGCCGTCGCCGGCTGGTCGGTGGTCGAGGCCCTGCAGGATCCCGGGCTAGAGCAGCGGCTGCCCGCCACCTCGACCGCGCAGCCGCTGCTGTTCGCGATCCAGGTCGCCCTGGCCGGGGCGCTGGCCGCCGAGGGGCTGGCGCCGGCCATGGTGATCGGCCACAGCGTCGGCGAGGTCGCGGCGGCGGTGACCGCCGGCATGGTGACGCTGGACCAGGCGATCCAGATCATCCATTGGCGCAGCCAGTGCCAGGAGCAGCTGCGCGGCCTGGGCACCATGGCCGTGCTGATGCTGCCGCGGGCCGAGGCCGAGCAGGCCGTGGTCGAGGCCGGGCTGGCGCAGGTGACGGTCGCCGCGGTCAACAGCCCGGTCTGCGTCACCCTGTCGGGGCCGGCGGACCAGATCGACCGCATCCTGGCGCTGGCCAAGCGGCGGCGGGTGGCGGCGCAGCGCGTCCCGGTCGACTATCCCTTCCATTCGCCGCTGACCGCGCCGATCGAGGCGCCGCTGCGGGCAGCGCTGCACGGCCTGGTCTCGACCGACGGCCGCATCCCCTTCGTCTCGGCCGTGACCGGCCGGACGCTGGGCGGCGCCGCGCTGGACTCCGAATACTGGTGGCGCAACATCCGCCAGCCGGTCGATTTCGACGCGGCGGCGCGCACCGCGCTGGACCTCGGCGCCGAGATCTTCGTCGAGATCGGCCCCCGGCCGGTGCTGGCGGGCCATCTGCGCGAGACCGCCGCCGCCGCGGGCCGCGAGGCCGCCATCCTGCCGACCCTCGACAACCGGGCGGCCGAAGAGCCGGCGCAGGACCCGGTGCAGCGCGCCGTGCTGCACACCCTGCTGCGCGGCGGCGCGGTCGACCGGGCCCCGCTGTTCGGCGGCCGGCCTGCCGGGCGGCGCCAGGCCCTGCCCGCCTATCCCTGGCAGCGCCGCGACCTGCGCCAGGCCGTCACTGTCGAACGCGCCGACCTGGGGCTGGCCCGGCCGGCCCACCCGTTGCTCGGCGTCCGCCTGAGCGACACGGCGTCGGAATGGCGCGGCCTGCTCGACCCCGAGATCCTGCCCTACTTGGCCGACCACCGGGTGGCCGGCGAGGTGGTGGTGCCCGCCGCGGCTCTCTTGGAGATGGCCGTCGCCGCCGGCCGCCAGTGGTTCGACGCGACCGCGATCGAGGTCGAGGATTTCGACATCCTGCAGGCCCTGGTGATCCCCGAGGCCGGGACCCGCGAGACCCTGCTACGCCTGGCCCCGGCCACTGGCGCCATCGAGATCCTGAGCCGGCAGCGCCTGGCCGAGGAGGAGTGGACGCTGCATGCCCGCGGCCGGGTCGGCCCCAGCCCCGCCGCCTCGCTGGAGGCCGGCACCGACGAAGACGGCCCCCGCCGCCGCATCGCCGCCGAGGCGATCTACGCCGCGGCCGGTTCGGCCGGGCTGGCCTATGGCCCGAGCTTCCGCCGCGTGGTGTCGGTCGCCACCGACGACGACAAGGCGATCACCGTCGAGCTGGCGCCCGAGGCGGCGGACCAGGGGATGTACACCAGCGGCCATGCGCTGCACCCGACCGCGCTGGACGCCGCGTTCCACGGCCTGTTCCCGCTTTATGACCGCCTCGGCGGCGGCACGGGCGGCGCCTTCCTGCCCGTCCGCTTCGCATCGCTGCGGGTTCATGACACCCGGCCGGTGCATCGGGCCCGGCTGAGCCTGCGCCGCGCCACCACCCGCTCGCTCCTGGTCGACATCACCCTGCACGATGCCGAGGACGGCATCGTCGCCGAGCTGCGCGGCGCCCGCTTCCAGCGCAGCCAGCTGAGCCTGCGGGCCGGCGACGACGTGCTGTACCGCTCGGTGCGCAAGCCCTGGGACGATGGCGAAGCCGGCCGCGTCTCCGTGGCGGATCTCGAACGGGCCGCAACCGGGCTGCTCGACCGGCATCAGGCCGGCGACGACTGGCTGCTGCTGACCGCCTGGGCGCGGTCGATCGCCCATCGCGCCGTCCGCGCCGTGGCCGGCACCTCGCGCTTCACCCTAGACCGGCTGCGCCGCAACGGCCGGCTGGCCGCCGCCGCCCTGCCGCAGTTCGAGGCGCTGCTGCGACTGCTGGCGGAGTTCGGCCTGGCGACGGCCCGGGAGGATGCCTGGCAGGTCGCGGCGGCCCGCCTGCCGTCGCCACAGGCCATCCTGCGGTCGATCCTGGCCGCCCATCCCGGCCGCGGCGCCGAGGTGGCGATGGCGGCGCGGCTGTCGCGGGACCTGGTCGCGGCGCTGCGGACCGGCGAGCCGGTGCGGTTCTCGAAGGGGGTCGAGGCGCATTTCCGCGCGGTCTCGCCGCTGCTGGATCTGGCCGCCGAGCTGGTGCGCGACGTGGTCGCCGGCTGCCAGGCCGGGCCGGTAGCGCTGCTCTTGATCGATCCGGAAGGCGACCTGGTCCCGGCGCTGCTGCCGCTGGTCCGCAGCGGCGCGATCACCGTGGCCGTCACCGGGCCGGAGCCCAAGGCGCTCGAAGCCCTGGCCGCCCGCACGCCGCGACAGGCCGGGCTGCAGATCCTGGAGGAGGACGAGGCCGGCGCGCCGCATGGCTTCGACCTGGCGCTGGCCGTCGGCGGCGCGCGGTCGGTGGAGGAGGCGCGGCTGGGGCCGCGGATCGCGGATCTGCTTCGCCCCGGCGCACCCATCGCCACCATCGACCTGATTCCCGACGCCGTGACCACGCTGCTGCTTGGCGGCCTGGACGACGGGCCCGGGCTGCGGCTGGCCGACGGGCTGGCGCAGGCGGGCTTCCAGGCCGCCTCGCGGCACCAGGCCGGCACACCGGGGGCGGCGGCGCAGCTGGTGCTCTGGGAGCACTCTCGGGCAGCAAGCGACATGATCGCCGCGCCCGGCCGCACCATCCTGATCCGGCCGCCATCGGTGCCCGGCGCCGACATCGAGCTGCTGGCCGATCTGGGCGACCATCTGCGCCGGCTGGGCCATCACGTCCGGATCGACGAGGCCGCCCCGCCGGTGGGCGGCGACACCGTCCTGCTGCTGCTGATGTTGGACGCCGCGCGCGACCCCGTCGCCTTCCTGACCCAGGCGATCCTGACGGTGCGGGCGCAGCTGGAGGCGGCACCCCAGGGCAAGGCCGGCCACACCCTGTGGCTTGTGGCCCGCTGCGGCAAGGTCAACGGCAAGGCCGATGGCGGCCGCGGCCTGGCCACCGCGCTGAAGGCGTTCAGCCGCACCCTGGCCAACGAGTATCCCGGGCTCGCCATCCGCTTCGTCGAACTCGCCCCGGTCACGCCGGACGATGTCGCGGCGCCGCTGCTGGCCCGCATCATCGGCGCCGCGACGCAGGACACCGAATTCGAGATCGGCCGGGACGGCATCGCGGTCAGCCGGGTGGAGCCAGTGCCGCCGGTCCCGCAGGCAGCCGGGACGGAGGATTGGGGCGCCCGCCTCGACCTCGCCGCCCCGGGCAGCCTCGGCCGCATCGGCTGGGCGGCCGCCGCGCGCCGCCCCCCGGCGCCGGATGAGGTCGAGATCGAGGTCGCAGCCAGCGGGCTGAACTTCCGCGACGTGATGTTCTCGCTGGGCCTGCTGCCGGACGACTATCTCGAGGACGGCTTCGCCGGCCCGACGCTGGGCTTCGAATGCGCCGGCATCGTCCGCCGCGCCGGTGCGGCGGTGACCACGCTGCGCGAGGGCGACCGGGTCATGGCCTTTGCCCCGGCCGCCTTCGCCAGCCATGTGACGGTGCCGGCCCAGGTGGTGATGCGGGTGCCGGAGGGCATCGACCTCGCCGCCGCGGCGACCATGCCGGTCGCCTTCATCACCGCCTGGTACGCCCTGGTCCACCAGGCCCGGCTGGGCCGCGGCGAGACCGTTCTGATCCACGGCGCCGCCGGCGGCGTCGGGCTGGCCGCGCTGCAGATCGCCAAGCTGCGCGGCGCCACCGTCGTCGCCACCGCCGGCAACGAGGACAAGCGCGCCTTGGCCCAGCTGATGGGCGCCGACCTGGTGCTCGACTCCCGGTCGTTGGCCTTCGCCGACGAGATCCGCTGGCGGCTGGGCGGCGTCGACGTGGTGCTGAACTCGCTGTCCGGCGACGCCATGCGCCGCAGCCTGCGGGCGCTGAAGCCCTTCGGCCGCTTCATCGAGTTGGGCAAGCGCGACTTCGTTGCCGACACCGCGGTGGGCTTGCGCGCCTTCGCCCGCAACGTCTCCTATTTCGGGGTCGATGCCGACCAGCTGCTGAACGCCCAGCCGTCGCTGACCGGGCGGTTGCTGCGCGACCTCGACCGGCTGTTCGACCAGGGCCGCCTCACCCCCCTGCCCTACCGCGTGTTCGCGTCCGACCGGGTGGAGGATGCGTTCCGGCTGATGCAGGGCGCCGGCCATATCGGCAAGATCGTGATCACACCGCCGCGCGAGACCCCGGCGCCGCCCGCGGCCGAGGCGCCGTTCCAGGCGCAGGAGACCGGCTTCCACCTGGTCACCGGCGGCACCGGCGGCTTCGGCTTCGAGGCGGCGCTGTGGCTGGCGGAGCATGGGGCGAAGACCATCGTCGTCGCCTCCCGCCGCGGTGTGCTGGCCCCGGCGGAACGGGCGAAGGCGGACCGGCTGGCGGCGCGCGGCATCGCCCTGCTGCCCGAACGGCTGGATGTCACGGACCGGCCGGCCTGCGAGAGGCTGCTGGCGGCGCTGGAGCGCCGGCACGGCCCGCTGCGCGGCATCATCCACGCTGCGATGGTGCTGGATGACGGGCTGGTGCGGGACCTCGACGCGTCGCGGATCGCGACGGTGCTGGCGCCGAAGATCACCGGCGCGACCCATCTCGACCTCGTCAGCCGGACCCGGGCGCCGGACTATTTCGTGCTGTTCTCCTCCGCCACCACGCTGATCGGCAATCCCGGCCAAGCCAACTACGTCGCCGCCAACGCCTATCTCGAGGAGCTGGCGCGCACCCGCCGGGCGCAGGGGCTGCCGGCCCTGGCGGTGGCCTGGGGCGCGATCGCGGATGCCGGCGTGCTGGCCCGCGACACCGCGATGGGCGACGCTCTGAAGCGCCGGCTCGGCCGCTCCTCGCTGAAGGCCGCGGAGGCGCTCGACCATCTCGGCCGCCTGCTGGCCCGGCCATCGAACGCGATCGAGGACGCGGTGGTGGTCTGCGCCCGGATCGACTGGCAGGCGGCGACCCGCGAGCTGCCGATCCTGGCCACGCCGCGCCTGTCGCAGATGGCCGACCGCCGCCGCGGCGAGACGGCGGAGGCGGAGGTCGACCTGGCCGCGATGATCGCCGGCCGGACCGACGCCGAGGCGCTGGGCGTCGTCACCGCGACCATGCTGGGCGAAATCGGGCGCATCCTGCGCATGCCGCCCTCCGAGATCGACGCCGACCGCCCCTTCGCCGAGCTGGGGATGGATTCGCTGATGGGGCTGGAGCTGGATGCGGCGATGCAGAACCGCTACGGCATCGACCTGCCGTTCCTGTCGATCGGTGCCGGCCTGAGCCTGAACGACCTCGGCGCCAAGATCGTGGCCCGGCTGCGCGGCGCGGAACCGGGCGCCGGCCGCGAGCCGGGCATTGGCCGGGAGGAAGCGCCGGAGACCGGCGAGGCGCAACTGCTGGCCAGGCATGTGGCGATCGATCTGGATGAAGGAAGCGCCGAGTTGATGCGAGACGCGATGCGCCACCGGGCCAAGACCACGCGGCGGGTGCTGGGATGACCCAATCCGCCGGCCGCCTGTCCGCCGCCGCGCTGCGGTCGCTGATCAGCGAGGTGCGCGGCAAGGCCGCCGCCGCGCCGGCCGCGACGCCGCCGCCTGCGGCCGAGCCGAAGCGCTACGACACCGACTTCGAGACCCTGCCTGGGTTCGAGGCCCTGCGGATGCAGCGCGCCGCGGCGGACCTGCTGGGCATTCCCAGCCCGTTCTTCCGCACCCATCAGCAGCGCGCCGGGGCGCTGTCGCGGATCGACGGCCGCGAGATCGTCAACTTCGCCTCCTACGACTATCTCGGCCTGAACGGCCATCCTGCCGTGGCCGCCGCGGCCAAGGCGGCGATCGATGATTACGGCACCTCGGTGTCGGCCAGCCGGCTGGTGGCGGGCGAGCGCCCGTTCCATGCGATGCTGGAGCGGCGGCTGGCGGAGTTCCACGGCGTCGAGGACGCGGTGACCTTCGTCAGCGGCCACGCCACCAACGTCGCCGCCATCGGCCAGATCATGGGGCCGCAGGACCTGGTGCTGCACGATGCGCTGATCCACAGCAGCGTGATCACCGGCACCCAGCTGTCCGGGGCGCAGCGGCGGTCCTTCCCGCACAACGACCTCGACACGCTGGAGGCCCTGCTGGCCGCCGAGCGCGACCGGTTCAAGCGCGTGCTGGTCGTGGTCGAGAGCCTGTATTCGATGGATGGCGACACCATCGACCTGGCCCGGCTGGTCGCGATCAAGCAGCGCTTCGGCGCCTGGCTGATGGTCGACGAGGCGCATGGCCTCGGCGTGCTCGGCCGCACCGGCCGGGGCATCGCCGAGGCCAGCGGCATCGACCCGCGGCAGGTCGACCTGTGGATGGGCACCCTGTCCAAGACCCTGGCCTCCTGCGGCGGCTACATCGCCGGGTCGGGACCGCTGGTCGAGTACCTGAAGCTGATGGCGTCGGGCTTCGTCTACAGCGTCGGCCTGCCGCCGCCGATGGCGCTGGCGGCGCTGACGGCGCTGGAGCTGCTGATCGCCGATGACGAAGGGCGGGTGGCTCGGCTGCAGGCCAACTCCCGCCACTTCCTGGACCGCGCCCAAGCCGCCGGCCTGGACACCGGTCTGGCGGAGGGGCACGCGATCATCTCGATCATATTAGGGGATTCGCTGAAGGCGGTGCTGCTGTCCAACCGGCTGCTCGAGCGCGGTATCAACGCGTCGCCGATCGTGCACCCGGCGGTGCCGGAGAAATCCGCCCGGCTGCGTTGTTTCATCACCGCCGAGCACAGCATCGACCAGATCGACCGGGCGATCGCAACCCTCGCCGAGGAGCGCGACCGGCTGGACCGGGAACCGTCCCTGCTCGAGCGGCTCGGCGCCGCCGGAATCTAGCCCGTATTTCTCACACTCCCTGCGCCCTGCGTCGCCTTGCGGCGAGTCGGATGCGGGGGCGGGACGCGAAAAGCGTATCGGTTGATACGGTTGAGCGGCCCGCCCCCGCAGGCGGCCGCCACAAGACGACCCTCCGGGCCGGTTGAAAATGCCGACGTGGTGCGTCGAACGGCTGGCCCGATGCAAAGGCATCGCGCTGCGCCGCTCTCCTGCCCCGTCGGCATTTTGAACCGGCGCAGGACGCAGGGAGTGTGAGAAATGCGGGCTATGCCGCCGGGGCGTCGATCTCGAATCTGAGGAAGCGGTCGATGAAGGCGGCCCGGACCGACCGCGGCGCCAGCCGCCCCAGCCGGATCAGCCACACCAGCGGCCAGGGGAAGGCCACCCAGGCCCGGCCGCGGGCGACACGATCGGCGATGTGCGCGGCGGCCCGTTCCGCGCTCCATTCGAACGGCCGCGCGCCGCGATAGGGCACGCTCATGCCGGTGGCGACATAGCCGGGGCAGACGATGGTGACGCGGATGCCGTCGCGCCGCAGCCAGGCCAGCAGCGCTTCACCCCAGGCGACCAGCCCGGCCTTGGAGGCGGAATAGGCCGGCTGGTCCGCCAGCGGCATCAGCGCGGCCAGCGACGCGATCAGCACGATGCGGCCGGCGCGGCGGCCGCGCATCGGCTCGATCAGCGGCGACACGGTGGCGATCGCACCTTCGAGGTTGATGCGGAGCTGGGCCAGGACCGACGCGTCGGGTTCGGTGCGGCGCCCCGGCGCCAGCCCGGCCTCGACCCCGGCATTGGCGATCACCACCGCCACCGGATGGCGCGCGTCGAAGCCGCGGATGAAGTCGCCGAGGCGTCCGGTCTCGCGGACGTCGATCTCGGCCGTCTCCACGGTCGCACCCCGCTGCCGGCAGGCATCGGCGACCTCGGCCAGGCGGGCAGCATTGCGTCCGACGAGGCCCAGCGCCACGCCGGGCGCCGCATAGTGCCGGGCCAGCGCCGCACCAAGCCCGTGCGACGCCCCGGTCACCACCACCGCCCGCGTCATCCGGCCTCTCCGACCTTCGTCGCCGCCCAAGCCACATCCTGCTGCACCAGCGGCTGGACATCGCCGTCGACGATGCGGCGGCGGGCGCCGGCGACGGCGAGGTCGAGGCCCGGCCCCGAGAAGAAGCCGCCCGGGATCTGGGTCCGCGCCACCACCACGCGGCGGAAGGCGTCCAGCAGCTCGGGCCGCGGCGGCGCCCCATCGGCCCAGAAGCGGTCGAGCGCGCCCTGGAAGGTCAGGCCGGACAGGTCGAAGACGGCGGTGCCGAGCGCCTTCACCGGCTTCCCCCGCTCCAACGCGAACAGGCCGACGGTGGAATTGACCACCACCACGCCCCGGGCGCCGTCGACCAACTGCTGCAGGTCGCCGCCATCGAGGAAGTCGACCCGCGCCGCGACCCCGTGCTCGGCGGCCAGCGCCTCGATCTGACGGCGCTTGCGGCCGGGCCGGAAGTCGAGCGGGTGCAGCTTCACCACCAGGCGGCTGTCGCGGTCGGCATGGCGGGCGAAGGAGGCGACGACCTCGCGCGCCGCCGCCAAGGTGTCGCCGTAGCGGGAATGGGTGCGGATCTGGAAATCGGTGTCGAGCTGCAGCGGGTGCAGGTAGTAGCGGCCCGCTTCACCCGCCAGCCGCCCCATCACCCGCCGCGCCTCGCGCCGGACCCGGGGCGCCCGGGCGAAGCGCCCCAGCCACCCGGCATATTCCACCAGTGGGTGGTCGAGGGCGTGATGGCGGTAATGCGGGAACACCGGCATCAGCGCGATCAGCCCAACGGTCCACAGCACGTCCCACACCGCCCGGTGCAGGAAATGCGACGGGACCGGCGGCGCGGCCGGCGGCGGGTCGATCGTCCGGGCCAGGGCCAGGAACCCAACCGGGGTCCGCGGCAGGTCGGAATGGCCGTTCACGCCCCAGACCTCGCGGGTGACCCAGCCGGGGCGCAGGTAGCCCTCCTCGAACAGGTGCAGCCCGATGCCGCGGCGGCGGGCGAGGTCGACCGCCACGGCGTGGTGCGGTCGGCAGTCGCCGAACAGCACGAGGTCGGTGACCCCTTCGGTGTCGAGAATCCCGGCGGCGAAGCCGCGCCAGGCCTGGAACCGGCCGCGGAAGGCGATTGCCGGGCGGCGCCAGAACACCCCGTCGCCGCCGCAGATGTCGATCTTGACGATGCGGGCGCCACCCTCCTCCAGCGCCACCGCCAGGCGCCGGTGGAACGGGGTCGCCGCCCCCTGCAGGAACAGGAACACCCGCCCCCGCAGGCGCCCGGACTCAGCGCCGGGCGCGGCCCCTGCCGCCGCAGGGGCCACCGGGGCTTCGGCCACCCGCGCCGCAGGGGCGAACGGGCGGCCGGCTCGCCCGCTCACGGTCATCGCTCAGAACGGGATGCGG
>Ga0193743_1002992_pt1 | contig 11523 bp, 4 predicted proteins | sample L2c2metaG_FD_143038 | JGI IMG/M metagenome (GOLD analysis project Ga0193743, IMG submission 143038) | Soil microbial communities from a riparian zone of the East river system, Colorado, United States - L2c2 | ecosystem: Environmental > Terrestrial > Soil > Riparian zone | place: USA: East River...
GATATCGAAGTCGATGGAGTTGGCGACGAAGAGGTCGAGGTTGCCGTCGCGGTCGTAATCAAGGAAGGCGCAGCCGGAGTTCCAGCGAGTTTTGGATTGGAGCAGGCCGGCCTTCCCGGTGACGTCGGTGAAGGTGCCATCGCCGTTGTTGCGGTAGAGGACATTCTGGCCGTAGTAGGTGACAAAGAGGTCGTCGAAGCCATCGTTGTTGTAGTCGCCGATGCAGCAGCCCTGACCCCATCCGCTGCGAGCGAGGCCGGACTTGAGGGTGACATCGGTGAAGGTGCCATCGCGATTATTTTTGAAGAGGCGGGAGATGGGTTCCTGGCCCTTGGGGAAGCCCTCGAGGCGTGTGCCGTTGATGAGGAAGATGTCGAGCCAGTCGTCGTGATCGTAGTCGTAGAAGGCGACGCCGCAGCCGGTTGTTTCGAGGAGATACTTGTTCTTGTGCTCGCTGCCGTAGGTGGTCCTGGCGTTGAGGCCGGACTGACGAGCTACGTCGATGAAGCTGATGCCGAGCGGGGTGCCGGCGACGGGTGAGTACGAGCCTTTCGGCGCCGGGCGCGGCTTGGCGTCGTAAGTGGGACGTGAACCTAGTTGGGGGGTGGTCGAAGGGGCTTGCTGGGAAGCGAGGGCCAGCACGTCGTCGAGGCGAAGGACGAGCGCTGCGCTGCAGAGGGAGGTGATGAAGTTGCGACGAGACCCGCTCAAAAACTGCCTCACTTTAATTGCTTATGCCGTACTCCGTTGATCTGAGTTTCTCCTGGTGGATCGACCGCCGTATCAACTTGTCTGGCCCCGAGTTGACACTGTCTCGACCGCGGTGGACCGAGTATAGAGAAGCTGGTGGGCATAGGCAAGAAGTGCCTCTGACTGGGGTGCAAGTGGTTCGCTGGCTGATTTTTCAGGGATGGATCGCGGGAGCGGATGAGGTCTGGGCTAGCTTCTGGGCCTTCTGGCGCTCTATGGCTGCGTCAGCGTTTTGTCCCTGTTGGGCGAGAGCATCGGCGAGGACGGCATGGGGTTCGGCGTAGTTGGGGTCTGCAGCGATTGCTGCCCGAAGCTGGGCTATGGCTTCGGACAGTTGACCGCGCTTCAGGAGGAGGCGGCCGCTATCGAGAGCAAAGCTGGAACGCTGGCGGCTGATTGCGACGCGACTTAGATCGGCAGCTTTTTTGCGTTCAGCTACTGCACCGGAGGTGTCGCCCTGCTGACTGAGGATTGCCGCCAAGGTGATGTGCGGACTTGGTTGGTCGGGAAGAAGCTCGATGGCGCGGCGAAGGGCCGTGACAGCTTTCGCGGGATCCTCATTCTGCTTGTAGACGTTGCCGAGGAGTGCCCATGCGTCGCCATACTCGGGACGCAGTGCGATGGCTCTCTCCAGTTCGGCTTGCGATTCGTTGAAACGGCCGCTCTGCATGTAGAGGACGCCGAGGGTGTAATGAGGATCGGGAAGCTGAGGGTCGAGTTTGGCGGCCTGCTCTAACTCTGCAATGGCGGGCGGGAGGTTGTCCTTAAGTTTGAAGGCGAGGCCGAGATCGTAATGGAGTTGCGGGTTGTCGGGTTCAACGGCGAGTCCCGCGCGAAACTGCTCGATCGCATGATCAAGGTCGCTCTGCTGAAGATAGGCGACGCCCAGGTCTTCGCGAAGGGTTCCATTGTTAGGGTCGAGCTTGAGTGCCCGAAGGTAGAGCGGAATTGCGCCTTTAGCGTCTCCTTGCTGCACAAGAGCAAGGCCGAGATTTGTGAGTATGGCGGCGTCGTGAGGGCGTGCCCTGGCAACCTCCTCAAAGAAAGGCACAGCTTCGTGCGCGTTTCCACTTGCTTGCAGGGTCAGGGCAAGCTCGTACTTCGCGTCGAGGGAAGAGGGGGCTAGCTCTAATGTGTGGCGCAGGAGAATGGTGGCGGCTTCATCTTTGTGGGACGCGCGTAGTGCACGCCCAAGTTGGAGCGCGTATTCCACGTTCTGTTTGGCGAGGGTATTGGATTCGGTTAGTTCTGATACGGCTGGGGCAAGCTCCTGCCGATTCAGGAAGACGGAGCCAAGATGAAAGTGACCGGAGGCGAGCGACGGATCGAGCGCGATGGCCTGTTGAAACTGCGTCGCCGCCTGTTCGTACTGCTCGTGCTGGGCGAGCAACGCACCGAGGGCGTCGTGCAGGGCAGCATTATCAGGAAAGGAGGTGAGCGCGAGTTCCAGCTGTTTTTGCGCGGCATCAGTCTCCGCAATCGCGGCGAGAGAAGTGGCGTAAGCGATTGCGATGTCGGGCGTCAAAGTTTGCCGTGAGTTTGTGTCCGAGCGGCTGAGGAGTTGGAATAGCTTGACGGCTTTTGCATAGTCGTGGAGTTGGGTGTACGCCAGGGCAAGGTTGGATATGGCAGACAGGTCCCGGTTGTCGAGTCTGTGGGCCAGTTCGAGCTCCTCTACAGCCGACCGGGGGTCGCCTTCAGCGAGAAGAACGGTACCGAATGCAGTATGACCGGTAGCTACTGTCGGTGCCAGCCTCACGAGTTTTGCAAACTCGGCGTGGGCGGTGCGGAGGTCGTTCTGCTGATAGGCGGCTGAGCCTGCGCGAAAAGCCGCGTCGGCGGCCTTGAGATTGGAGTTTACAGTTGCGGGAGTGCGCTCTCCAGCATTAGGTTTGCTGCTTTGTGCGTGCGCCGAGACAAGTGACGCAATCAGAAAAGCATGTAGAAACAGCGAACGTGGCGCGAGGAGCTGCATCTCAGCCGTGATTGTAACGATGAATGAAGGGGGAGGCCACCGCGGATCGAACTATTGATATGCCTAGCGAGAAACTTCGATCCGTTCAATTGATGCCCAGCTTCTGCTGAAGTTGTTCAAGGGTGATTCCTTTTGTCTTCGGATATACCGGCCCAGCGTATCGATGAGTGTCATGCCGAGAGTAGAGTCCCGAGCAGATTTTATAAGGCCGACTATTGCCTGGTTGAAAAAGTTTCCTCATTCGCGAACAAATGTATACCCAAATGTTAGCTAGAGCACTCCCGGGGGCCATTTCATTCCTGAGGATTGGTCAACCTTTTGGAGGATATTTTTCTAGTCGATTCAGCCGGAGACAAATCAAAAAATACCTTTTGTCGGGGGATACTCGCAAATACAGACCACTTTGTTTGAGACCTTTGTGTTCCGAAATGCGGGTGGAGGTCCGACCACAGCCTACTGGATTTCGTATGTCTGAAATGACATGTCATTTTCTTGAAAATTCGCCTAAAACGAAATGCGAAACCCTATTGACAAAGATGCAATGCACGCGTAATTTCCTCGCGACTCACGAAAGAGCACCTCCCCTGCTTCGTGCAGATTAAGACTTACTTCAGACACCTTGTCTCGGCCTGGGAGCTTGTGATAGACGCGACTTTTCGCAATCGCAAAGCATTGCCGACGGATTAGAGGCAGAGCGCAGCACCTTTAGGAGGGTACGCGATGAGACTGATGACGCAAATCAGGTTTCTACTCACAGTTGTCTGTCTGTTGGTGCTATCTCTCTCTTCGGTGGCGTTCGGGCAGGCGGTTTACGGATCAATTTTCGGGAACGTCACGGACGCTACGGGAGCGGCTGTTCCAGGCGCAACCGTCACAGTGACGGACGTGGCGAAGGGCACTTCGGTCACAGCGCAATCCAATGCCAGCGGCGATTTCACGGTAGATCACCTGATCCCGGACGTCTATGACGTAAGGGTTGAGGCGGGTGGTTTCAAGAGCTATGAGCAAAAGGGCATCCAGCTCTTTGCCGACACTTCGGTAAAGGTCAGTGCGGGGCTTTCAGCCGGTGGGTCCGATATAACCGTCGAAGTAAGGGCGGACGAGGTTCCACAGCTCAAGACTGACCGTGCCGATGTCGCTACCATCTTCGGAGCGAGAGAGGTTCAGGATTTGCCGGTGGCAGGTCGCAACTTTACTGCGCTGCAGTTGCTTCTGCCGGGCGCACAGGAACTTGGCTGGAGTCACGCTGCGAGCGAAGATCCACAGGGCAGCAAGCAGATCATGGTTGCTGGCCAAACCTTCGCCGGAGTGGCCTACGGACTGGACGGAACTGACAATCAGGATCCCATTCTTGGCATCATCGTCATCAACCCGAACCTTGATTCGCTCTCTGAGACGAAGATCACGACACAAAACTACGATGCGGAGTTCGGCAAGGCTGTTGCGTCGGTTGTGACGGCGCAGACAAAGTCCGGGTCGAATAAATTTCACGGCTCGGCTTTCGATTATCGCGTAAGCGCTGCGAATCTCGCGCGCGACCCCTTCAGGCAGGGACCGAACACCCCGTTTCCTCAAGCGCTCAAGAATCTGTTCGGCGGTTCCATCGGCGGCCCGATTCTCAAGGACAAAGTATTCTTCTTTGGCGATTACCAGGGCGTGCGTCAGAAGCTCGGACTATCGAACCTCAACACGGTGCCAACGGCTCAGCTGGTTGCAACCTGCCTCGGACAGCGCGTTGGGCCCAGTGGTATTGCCGGCTGTGATTTCAGCGAGTATAGGAATATCACGCCAGCGGGTGCGGGCATCATCTACCAGGCGAACGGAACGCCCTATCCTGGCAATGTAATTCCTGCGTCCCAGGTATCGCCACAAGCCAAAGCGTTGTTCACGCTCCTCCAGCCCTATGCCCCGAACAGTTTTTCGGATAATACATACCCCGGCTTAAGAAGTAACTATGCAGGAAGCGGCACGGGCATACTCAACAGCGATCAATGGGACGTCCGGGGCGACTATCAGGCGAGTGAGAGGATTCATGTCTTTGGGCGTTTCAGCCGGTTCACGGACACCTTAACCGGCGCTACAGTATTTGGCGCCGCGGGAGGACCCGGATTTGGCCTTGGCGGTTACGGTGGCAATTCACAGGGCGCAAACGATAGTGCCGCTCTGGGCACCGATATAGCTGTCAACGCGAAGTTGGTAACGGACATTCGCCTCGGTTATTTCCGTTACAACATCGCGACTTCGAAGTACTCTCAGAACAATCTCGCAACGCAACTCGGAATCCCAGGCCTGAATACGGGCGCCTTCGGATCTGGCGGGGCCCCAGCCTTCGACATTACGGAGGTGGGGGCACAGGGAGCACCTAATAATTCATCAACCGGCCCAGTGTACGGCTCTGGCTTGAACATCAACCGTTGCAATTGCCCTCTTATCGAGCGGGAAGACCAATATCAGCTAGTAAACAATTGGACTAAAATCCTCGGGAATCACTCGCTGAAAGTCGGTGCAGACCTCCGCTATGCACGCAACCTGCGAGTTCCCAGCGACAACAATCGAACCGGAATTCTGCAGTTCGGCACAGGCCCTACCTCCAACCCGAACCTGGCCCAGCAGGGTGGACTCGGTTTTGCAACACTCGTCTTGGGTAATGTGACTACCTTCAACCGCTTTGTCAGCACTTCATCCAATGCGAAGGAGTTCCAGAAGCGCACCTTCTTCTACGCTCAGGACACATGGCGCGCTAGTCCGAAGCTGACTGTGAACTATGGTCTGCGCTACGAGATCTATTTCCCGGAGACAATCAACGGTCCGGGCAATGGCGCTCTACTCGATCTCAACACGGGTTATCTCAACGTAGCAGAGACTGGCACTGTCGCCAGCAACATGAATTGGGACAGGCTAAAAAACACCTATAACCCGCGACTAGGAGTGGCCTATCAGGTCGCCCCGACTACCGTGATCCGGGCCGGTTATGGACGAAGCTTTGACCTCGGTGTCTTCGGTTCCATCTTCGGCCATGCCGCCACTCAGAATTTACCTGTCCTTTCCAATCAGCAGGTCAACAGCACAGGCGGAATCACCAGCTCCGCGTTTACCCTCGCAACGGGACCTCCCGCGCCCACGCCAATCGCTGTTCCCGCGAATGGCCTCCTTCCTTCGCCCGGCTATGCGGTTAATTCAAAAGCGCGGCCCAATCCCCTTCGCCTGCCAACGCTCGACGCATGGAATTTGAGCCTTCAGCAATCATTGACCCCGACCCTTTCCCTTACGATGGCGTACATCGGCAATAAGGGGACACACAACCTATTCGATTCAAGCGGCCAGAACAACAATCCCAACGAGCCAGGGATAGTTCTGCCGGCACAATACAGCGTTACCGGCCAGGAACTGCACTACGATCCGGCAGGTGGCACCTGCTATCCTGCGGGCCCGAATTGCACGCCATCCGGAGTCGGCACCGGTGTGAGCAGGCTCATTCAAAACGGCGCGACTTCCAACCAGACCTTCCTCCGCCGATACTATGGCGGTAAGCTTCCCGCCTGCGCAGATCCGGCATATCGGAGCGCGCCTGGCGCAGCTGCAGCCTTGGCCGGCTTGCCTGCGGGGTCGTGCGGTTGGACCAATGACATCACCTCTTACTCAAGCAATGCAGACACCCACTACAACTCATTGCAAGTCACCCTGGCAAAGCAGTTCACTCGCGGTTATTCGGTGACTGCCAACTATGCGTGGCAGCGGGGTGTCTCGTACCAGGGCGGCTTTTACTCGTGGAATCCACGGGCGGTGAAGGGCCGGGACAGTAATATCCGTCAACAGCAGATTATCGTTTATGGCCTGGCTGAGTTGCCTTTCGGTCGCAACAAGCCGCTCCTCTCACATGCAAACGCCGTTGTGAATCAGATCGTCGGCGGCTGGCAAATTAGTCCGATTCTTAATTATTCGAGCGGTCTACCTTTTACGCTCTCTTATAGCTCGTGCAACGCAAGTATTCCGGGCAACGCACCATGTTTGGTCAATGGTGACCCTGGCAGATTCCAAAAACATGTCACCGGTTTTCCCGGCAATAGTCTCTCGTATTATGACCCACAATTTGGTACGACTTATACCGCCCCGGGTCTCGATCAGATTGGGAGCGTAGGGAGGAACAGCGTCTTCGGACCGCATTTCTTCAACACAGATATCTCCGTGCTGAAGAACTTCCCAATCAAAGAGAGCGTCTCACTGCAGTTACGTATGGACGCCTTCAACGCGTTCAATCACATCAACTTTGGGCTCCCCGGCGGCAATATCCAACAAAGTGGATCGATTACGAACGGACCGGGTGTTGATGGCTCCGCGAACCCGCGGCAATTGCAATTCGCGGCCCGCGTGCAGTTCTAACGTGGCTGTTTACCCAGAGAGGGGAGCTGCGGCTCCCCTCTTCTGTTCCGTTTACACTTAGGCACCTATGCGTCGTCTGCACAAATCGGTCTTACTTCGTTCCATTCTGGTGCTTGCAGTGCTATCCCTGCCACTGTTAGGTGCACAGAACCAGGCACAACCTGCGCCTGTAACGCAAACGCCAGATGCACCGAAAGCCACTACTGGAGCGACTCCCGGCGGCTCTTCACCGAACCTGATCCAGCTACGACTGATGATTGATCGTGGGCATTCTGCGGATGCCTTGAAGGAGCTCGATCCGCTGTCCACCCAGCAACCTGCACCAGCCGGCGTCAATAGATTGCGCGGTCTCGCTCTGTACTCGCGGAACCAATTCGTTGAAGCAGACGCCGCATTCGCGAGTGCATTGAAACAAGATCCCCATGATGAAGAATCGACGCAGATGCGCGGCCTCACACTTTTCCGGCTGAATAAGGCAGCGGACGCAATCCCATTGCTTGAAGCAGCACACAGCTGGACCGCGCAGACTAAAGTCGATCCGAGTTATGTCCTGGGTCTCTGCTATCTCGAGACCCGGCTCTATGACAAAGCGCGCGGGGCCTTTGCGTCACAGTATGGGTTTGCGCCGGAATCGGCTTCGGCATATCTTCTGGCCGCGCGGATGTTGCTGCGGCGAGAGTACCTTCCGGTCGCGCAGGAGTTTGCCAGCAAGGCGCTCGTGCTGGATCCTCAGTTGCCGCTGGCGCATGCGCTTCTCGGCGAGGTTGCCATGGCAGGTGGACACCTTGACGAAGCGATTGCGCAGTTCGAGAAGGAGCGCCTGCGCAATCCTCTCGATGGCGGCGTCTATGACAGGCTGGGCGATGCCTACACGCGTGCGGGGGACTACACAAAAGCGCAACAATCCTTGCAACAGGCTTTACTGCTGGAGCCGAATTCTACCGGACCGTACATCCTGCTGGGTAAAGTCCTGCTCAAAAAGCAGGATCCTGTGAACGCGGTGATGTACCTGGAACGGGCGGAGGCGATGGACCCAAGAAATTCGATGACTCACAGCCTTTTGGGGCAGGCTTATCGAATCTTGGGTCGAACGGACGACGCCAGCCGAGAGACACTTACAGCCCAGCAGCTGCAAGCGGCGAGCGCGCCAAAACTTGAAACCATTCACTAGTGAAGACACGGTAAATTCGATGCTTTCGACGCAGGTAATCTACCAGTGAGGATTGTCAATGGCTCAGCGCTATTGCGCGACGATGCTGCGTCGGGTTGAGTGCGCGGGGGACAGGGGCTTGCGAAGGCTGAAGGACTGGCTCGATCTGGTTCTTGCGATTGATATATTAAGGTAGCTTACAGCAGCTGCTTCCGCGAGATGCCTGGCGCTTCACGGTTTAGTAATTTCGTTGAGATCGAGCCAGGCACTCCAGCCGTGCGCCGCATGAGGGTGGATGAGAATACAGGTGGCTCTCAATCACCGGACACAGTACCGGTACGACAAGGCGGTCTTTCTCGGTCCACAGGTTATACAGTTGCGGCCCGCCCCGCATTGTAGAACGCCGATCCTCAGTTACTCGCTTAGCGTCACTCCCGTCGATCACTTCCTGAACTGGCAGCTCGATCCCCACCACAATCACCTTGCGCGCCTTCTTTTCCCAAACAAGACGAACGACTTTGTGGTTGTGGTGGCCCTCGTCGTGGAGCTATCCCCTTTCAATCCGTTCGATTTCTTCCTCGAACCAGGAGTCGAAGACTACCCTTTCGAATACGCCCCGGAGCTGGCGAAGGATCTCGAACCTTATCGCCTGGTCGATCCGGCCGCTCCTCTCCTCCAGGCTTTTCTTCAGAACCTTTCGGGCGAGAAGCGCGGAACGATCGCCTTTTTGGTCGACTTGAATCGCAGGGTACGAGACGAAATAGGTTACGTGACGCGGCTGGATCCGGGTGTCCAGACATGCGAGCAGACTCTTGAAAAGCGCACGGGATCCTGCCGTGACTCTGCATGGTTGCTCGTGCAGATTCTCCGGCATTTGGGAATCGCGGCACGCTTCGTCTCCGGGTATCTAATTCAGTTGGCGGCGGAAGAGAGCACGTTGGAAGATCCAAGCGGTCCGCAAACCGACTCCGCGGATCTGCATGCATGGGCAGAGGCGTTTTTACCGGGTGCGGGTTGGATTGGGTTTGATCCGACCTCGGGCCTGTTCGCAGGGGAGGGCCACATCCCGCTCGTCTGCACCCCTAACGCTTCCCAGGCCGCACCCATCGGGGGAACGGTCGAGCCGGCGAAGGTTGACTTCAGCTACTCCATGTCCATTCGCCGCCTGAACGACGCACCACGGCCGTCGAGGCCCTTCACCGAAGAGGATTGGGTGCAAGTTGAACAACTTGCGTATAACGTCGACGTGGACCTGAAGGCGCAGGATGTACGCCTGACCATGGGCGGCGAGCCCACCTTCGTTGGCATCGACGAGCCGGAGAGCCCGCAATGGAATATCGATGCCCTGGGACCGATAAAGCGAAGCCGCGGCCTGGCGCTCATCCAAGGCCTCCGAGAGCGGACGGCGCCGGGAGCGATGCTTCACTACGGACAAGGCAAATGGTATCCGGCCGAGCCGTTGCCGCGTTGGGCGCTTAGCTGCTATTGGCGCAGCGACGGCGTCCCAGTATGGGAGAATATCGATCTCATCGCTCGCGAAGATCAGGACTACGGCTTCGGCGCGGCCGATGCACTCAGCTTCACGGAAGCGCTCACGCGCCGCCTCCAGGTGAGCTCCGAAGATGTGCTGCCTGCTTACAGCCCCGAAGGTGAGTCGACGGAGCCGGCAGGGTACATTTTGCCCATTCGTCGCCGCCAGCCGGCGGGCCTGCTGTCCTGGTCGAGTCAGTTGTGGTTCCCTCGTCCGGAACGTCTGCTGCTGACGCCGGGCGATTCGTCTATAGGCTATCGCATACCTACAGCGTCGATGCCCTGGGTGGCGCCCGACGAGCTTGAATACGAGTTCGAGGCTGCGCCCTTCGCAGATCGAGTCAAGCTCCCATCAAGCCCCGCCCGGCGCATGGATCTTTTCGAGAGATACCCCTTGGCCGATCCGCTCCCCGCTCTCTCGAGCACAGCCGAAACAGCGCTGGAGCTGATCCGGCCATCGCTGTGCGTACAGGCTCGGGAAGGCCGCCTGCACGTGTTTCTGCCTTATGCGTCCAGGCTCGCGGACTATCTCGATCTGGTCGCCGCAGTTGAGGATACGTGCCAGTATCTGCATAAGCCGATATGGCTGGAGGGCTATGCTCCGCCCTCCGATCCCCGGCTGCGATCGTTCAGCGTTACTCCTGACCCCGGCGTTCTGGAAGTGAATCTTCCGCCCGCGAGCGATTGGGACGAACTCGAACAGATCAACACTGTGCTCGTCGAGGAGGCACACAGAAATCGGTTGACCGCTGAGAAATTCAACTACGATGGCGGCCATGTCGCAACCGGCGGCGGTAGCCATATCGTGATCGGCGGAGCGACCGTGTTGGACAGCCCCTTCCTGCGCCGTCCGGATCTGCTGCGCAGCATGGTGGCGTTCTGGCAGAACCATCCGTCACTGTCGTATCTGTTTTCCGGTATGTATGTCGGCCCGACCAGCCAATATCCGCGGGTGGACGAGGCACGTATGGATGCCTTGTATGAGTTGGAGGTTGCGTTCGGTCAGTTGCCTTCGAATGACTGCCCGCCGTTCATCGTGGATGGATTGTTTCGCAATCTCCTCGTCGATGTCACAGGAAACTCGCATCGCGCGGAATTCTGCATCGACAAGCTTTATCCGCCCGAGGGTCTCGGATTGCGGCTTGGCTTGCTCGAATTGCGCGCCTTCGAAATGGCTCCGCATGTCAGAATGGGTCTTGTGGAGATGCTACTAATCCGCGCTTTGGTCGGTAGGTTCTGGAAACGGCCATTCGAAGGCAGCCTGGTTCGTTGGGGCACGGCGCTCCATGACCGTTTTATGCTGCCCCATTTTGTCAGGCGCGACTTTTCCGATGTGCTGACCGAATTGCGCCAGGCGGGTTACAACTTCGGGGAGAAGTGGTTTGCTTCGCACCTGGAGTTTCGCTTTCCGAAGATTGGAGCGATCGCTGCAGAGGGAGTCGAACTCGAACTGCGTCAGGCCCTTGAGCCTTGGAACGTGCTCGCCGAAGAGACTTCTTCCGGCGGAACGGTTCGCAGCGTGGACTCATCACTCGAACGGATGCAGGTTAAGGTATCGGGGTTCGTGACAGAATCCCGTTATGTGGTTGGGTGCAATGGGCGCAAAGTGCCTCTCGCTCCCACGGGCGAGCCTGGAGAGGCGGTAGCGGGTGTACGGTATCGCGCCCGACGGCTTTCTGCGTCGCTGCATCCCACAATCCCCGTGCATTCCCGCCTTGTCTTCGACATCATCGACCGC
>Ga0193743_1002993_pt1 | contig 11520 bp, 10 predicted proteins | sample L2c2metaG_FD_143038 | JGI IMG/M metagenome (GOLD analysis project Ga0193743, IMG submission 143038) | Soil microbial communities from a riparian zone of the East river system, Colorado, United States - L2c2 | ecosystem: Environmental > Terrestrial > Soil > Riparian zone | place: USA: East River...
CGACCCGCACCGCGTCCCCCAACTCTGGCTCAGGTGCCGGACCGGCCAACACCGCACCAGGGCCGGAACCGCTCGGCTGCCCGCCGCCGAACGGATCAGGCACCACCACGAGCCGTGTCCCGTCGTCGAACACCGCCTCCACCCGCACCTCGGTCACCACGTTCGCCACGCCCGGCAGGATGTCGGCGGTCCCGAGCACCGAGCGGCCCACGTCGATCGCCTCGGCGAGCCGGTGTCCGTCCCGGGCCGCCTCGGCGACCGCGTCAGCGATCAACGCGGTCGCCTCGGGGACATTCATCTTCAGGCCACGCGCGCGCCGCGCCCGGGCCAGTTGGGCCGCTGTGAACAGCAGCAGCCGGTCCCGCTCCGAGGGACTGAGCAACATCACGGGAGCGGGGCGAGCTTCGCCCAGTTGGTCGCCGACTCGTACGCCTGCCCGACACCCAGCAGCAGCGGCTCCGCGAACGGTTTGCCGATGATCTGCATCCCGACCGGCAGGCCGAGACCGGTGAACCCGCACGGCACGGACAGCGCAGGCAGTCCGGTGACGTTGGCCGGCGCGGAGAACCGGACGTAGCTGTCGGTGGCCGACTCGATGCTGCCGTCGGGCCAGGTCACCTTTGGGTCGTGCACCGGCAGGGCCGGCGTGGTCAGGGTTGGCGCGATCAGCACGTCGATGTCGGCGAACATGTCCCGCCACCGTTGCTGGATCAGTGTGCGGGCCCGCAGCGCCTTGATGTAGTCGGTGGCCAGCACCAGCTCCCCGACCTCGAGGAACAGCCGCACATCCTCGGTGTACAGGTCGGCCTTGTCCCGCAGCATCTCCTGGTGATAGGCGCTGGCCTCGGGCAGCATGATCGCCCACTCGGTGGGCAGCACGTACTGGGGGAGCGGGATCTCGATCTCCCGGGTCCGCGCCCCCTGCTCGACCAGCACGGCGATCGCCGCGCTGACCGCCGAGGCCACCTGCGGGTCGACCCGGTCGGTGTAGTAGTTCGTCGGCACCCCGATGGTCAGCCCGGCGACGTCCAGCGTCGCGGTGAAGTCGGGCACCGGCACGTCCACGCTCGCCGGGTCGGCCCGGTCGTATCCGGCGATCGCGTTCATCACCAGCGCCGCGTCGGCGACCGTGCGGGTGAGCGGCCCGACGTGGTCCAGAGACCAGGACAGCGAAGCCACCCCGCGCCGGGACACCCGGCCATAGGTTGGCTTCAGCCCGACCGTGCCACACACCGACGCCGGAATCCGGATGGAGCCACCGGTGTCGCTGCCCATGCCGAGGAAGCACTCACCGGCCGCGACCGCCGCGCCCGAACCCCCGCTCGACCCGCCCGGCATCCGGTCCAGGTCCCACGGGTTGCGGGTGGTCGGGGTGACGGCGCCGAAGGCGAACTCATGGGTGTGCGTCTTGCCGACCATCACACTGCCCGCCGCGAACAGCATCTCCACCACGGCGCTGTCCTGAGCGGGGATGTAGTCGGCCCGCACCTTCGAGCTCGACGTGGTTGCCACGCCGGCCGTCTCGTACAGATCCTTGATGCCGACCGGGATCCCGTGCAACGGCCCGCGATAGTTGCCGGCGGCGATCTCCTCCTCGGCCCGCGCGGCGGCCTTGGTGGCGAGGTCGGGGGTCAGCGTGGCGAACGCGGTGATCTTGTCTTCCACCGCGTCGATCCGGGCGAGCACCGAGGCGGTGAGCTCGACCGGGGACAGCTCCTTCGCCTTGATCTTCTCGGCGGCTCCGGCGAGGGTCAGCTCGTAAGGTTCCACGGTCACTCCCAGCGGGCGTTGAGGGCGGTGGCGGGGGGCGTCTCGCCGAGCTCGAGGGTGTCGAGCTGGTCGAGCATCGCGTACACCGACTCGGCGGTGTCGCGGACGATCTCGACGCGTTCGGCCGGCAGGTCAACGCGCGCGGTGCGCAAGGCGTGCTCCAGCGCATCGCCTTGGAACGTTCGGGGCATGCGATCTCCCATCACTCGGTCAGCGGGGGTTGCTTGGTGTGCCAGTCGGTGCGCTGCTGATACGCCTCACCGGCGCGCAGAATCGTCGCCTCGTCGAACGGCCGGCCGACGAGCTGCATGCTGATCGGCAGCCCTTCGGCGAAGCCGCACGGCACGGCCAGTCCGGGCAGCCCGGCCGCGTTCAGCGGCCCGGTCAGTCGGTTCAGCATCGGCATGACGCCCGGATCCGATCCGTACGGGGGCGCGGTGATCGGGAGCGTCGGCGTGGCCAGAATGTCGACTTCGGACAACGCGGATTGGAAACCCGCCACAATGCGCCGTCGCCGGTGCAGGGCGTCGACGTAGGCGGTGCCGGGGATCGCGGCGCCGGCCACCAGTCGAGTCCGGGTGTCCTCGGTGTAGTCGTGCGGCCGGGCGGCCATCTCTGCTCGATGGATCAGTGCCGCCTCGACACCGACGATCGTGGTGATCACCTCGCTGGAGATCTCCACGTCGGGCACGGTCACCTGCACCAGCCGTGCCCCGGCGCTCACCAAGACGTCGAGCGCGGCCTGTACCCCGTCGCCGACCTCGGGCATCAACTCGTCGAAGAAGTGGTTGGCCGGGACGCCGACCCGCAGCCCGTCGATCCCGGAATCCAGGCCGGCGAGCACATTGGTCACCGGCTCGTCGACCGAGTCCGGGTCGGCGGGGTCGAACCCGGTGATGCTCTGGAACACCAGCGCCGCGTCCCGCACCGTGCGGGTCAGCGGTCCGGTGTGGTCGAGCGACCAGGACAACGGCGCGACGCCCCGCTTGCTGACCCGGCCGAACGTCGGCTTCAGCCCGACCAGGCCGGTCAGCCCGGCGGGTATCCGGATCGAGCCCCCGGTGTCGCTGCCCATGGCGGCCAAGCACAGTCCGGCCGCCACCGCCGCCGCCGAACCGCCGCTCGACCCGCCCGGAATAGTGTCGAGGTTCCACGGGTTCCGGGTCGGCGCGGAGACCACCCCGAAGGCGAACTCGTGGGTGACCGTCTTGCCGAGGAGCACCGCGCCCGCCGCCCGCAACAGGCTGGTGACCGCCGAGTCCTCCGCGGCGAGGTGCCCGGCCCGGACCGCCGAACCGCACAGCGTCGGCTTGCCCGCGACGTCATAGAGATCCTTGAGCGCCAACGGAACGCCGGGCAGGAGCCCCACCCGGTCGCCACGGCTGACGGCGGCTTCGACTTCCCGGGCCTGGGCCAGCGCCTCCTCGGCGTATACCTGCACATAGGACTCGAGCCGAGGGTCGTACCGCTCGATCCGGGCCAGCACGGCCTGGGTCAGCTCCACCGGCGACAGAGTGCCCGTCCGGATTGCCGTGGCGGCCTCGGAAACGGTGGGCAGGAGGGTGTCCATCCGGGTCATGGCAGCACCGGTTCCAGAACGGCGTCCAACAGTTCCCGGGTGACTTCGGACCGAGGCGAACCGAACAGCTCGTCAACCGGCGCCTGTTCGACGATCTCGCCGTTGTGCAGCACCGCCGCCCGGTCACACATGTGCTGGATGACCGCGAGATTGTGGCTGATCAGCACCAGGGTCAGCCCCCGTTCGGCCTGGATCTCCCGCAGCAGCGCCAGAATCTGCCCCTGTACCGAGACGTCGAGAGCCGACGTCGGCTCGTCGAGCACCACCAGGTCCGGCTGTGCCGCCAGCGCCCGCGCGATGCCCAACCGCTGCCGTTGCCCGCCGGAGAACTCGTGCGGATACCGCTGCGCCTGTTCGGCGTGCAGTCCGACCTTCTCCAGCAGCTCGATCACCCGCGCCTTGACCTCGCCCTTCGGATGCAGCCCGAACTTCCGCATCGGATAGGCGACCTGCTCGCCAACCGACAGCCGGGGGTTGAACGCCGAACCGGAGTCCTGGAAAACGATCTGCATCCGCCGCCGCAACGCGCGCAGCCGTGGCCGGGTCAGCGTCAGCACCTCGTACCCGTCGAATTCGATGTATCCGCTGGTCGGCTCCAACAGCCGCAGCAGCATCCGGCCGATGGTCGTCTTGCCGGAGCCGGATTCGCCGATCAGGCCGAAGGTCTCGCCCCGGTTGACCTGGAACGTGGCACCGTGCACCGCGACGAACTCGGTGCCCTTACCGAACGTGCCCGGCGTCCGGTACACCTTCCGCAGGTCCCGCACATCGACCAGCACGTCACGCGCTGACACGGCGCACCTCCGAACGCATCCGCAGCACCGAGCCCAGCAGCTTCTGGGTGTACGGGTCTTCCGGCTTCTCCAGGACCCTGGCTACCTCGCCGGACTCCACGATCTTGCCCGCGTACATCACCGCGACCGTCCGGCACAGTCGCGCCACCACACCGAAATCGTGGGTGATCATCAGGATCGCGGTGCCCAGTTCCCGGTTGACCTCGGCCAGCAGGTCGATGATCTGCTTCTGCACCGTCGCGTCCAACGCGGTGGTTGGCTCGTCGGCAATAAGCAGGTCCGGCCCGCAGGACAAGGCCAGCGCGATCATCACCCGCTGCCGCTGCCCGCCGGAGAGCTGGTGCGGATAGCTGGACAATCGGCGCGACGCCTCCGGAATCCGCACCAGCTCCATCGCTTCCAGCGCCTTGAGTTTCGCCTCCCGCTTGCCGACCCGCTGGTGCAGCCGGATGACCTCGACCAGCTGGTCACCGACCCGGAAGAACGGGTCCAACGCGGTCATCGCGTTCTGGAAGACCATGCTGATCTTCTTGCCGCGGATCTCCCGCATCTCGCGATCGCTCTTGGTCAGCAGATCCTCGCCGTGGAAGAGGATCTGCCCGCCGGCGATGGTGGCGTTGCGGGAACCGAGCAGCCGCAGGATCGACAGACCGGTGACGGACTTACCCGAGCCGGATTCCCCGACCACACCGAGGATTCCGCCCCGCTCGATCTGGAAATCGACGCCGTCGACGGCCTTGACCGTGCCGTGCTCGGACGAGAAATGCGTCCGCAGGCCGGTCACCTTGAGTAGCGGATCGTTGGTCAATTGCGGCTTCCCGTCTGCTTGTGCGGGTCGAGCGCGTCCCGGATGCCGTCGCCGAGCAGGTTGAAGGCGATCGCCACGATGAAGATCATCAGCCCGGGGATCGTCGCGACGTGCGCATAGCCTTCGAGCAGCACCTGCCGCCCGTCGGAGGTCATCACGCCCCAGTCGGGCGCGGGCGGGGTGATGCCCACGCCGAGGAAGCTCAGGCCGGCGGCGAGCACGATCACCAGCCCGGCCAGGGTGGTGGCGTAGACCACCAGCGGCGACAACACGTTGGGCAGTAACTGCTTGCCCAGGATCTCCACCTCGGTGAGACCGGCCGCCCGGGCCGCCTCGACGTAGTCCTTGCCGGATTCCTGGACGGTGGCGGTGTACACCACCCGCGCCATGTAGGGCACCAGGGTGATGCCGATGGCGAGCATGCTGTTGACCAGCCCTGGCCCCAGCACGGCGGCGATCGCGATGGCGAACAGCACGATCGGGAAGGCGAACACCACGTCCAGCACGCGCATCACCAGCTCGCCCCACCGCCCGCCGAAGTACCCGGCGACCATGCCGAGCACCAGCGCGACCACCCCCGCGCACAGCACCGGCACGATCGCCACGGACAGCGAGTAGCGACCGCCCCAGATCAGCCTCGAGAGGATGTCGCGGCCCTGGCCGTCCAGACCGAGTAGGTGGCCGGGGGTCCCCGGGGGCAGCAGCCGTATCGTCGGGTCGCCGACCAGCGGGTCGTACGGGCTGATCAACGGCGCGAAGATGGCCACCAGTACCACCAGGGTGAGCACCACCAGCGCGCCCACCGCCACTTTGTCCCGAGCCAGCGCCCGGGTCGCCAGTCGGAACTGGGACCGACGCCGCCATGCCGTCGCGGCTGGCTGCGTCAAGGTCGCGGTGGTCATCAGGCCTCCTTCCTGGTGCGCGGGTCCAGCAGCGCCACCGCGACGTCGGTGACGAGGTTGACCACGACGAACACCAGCGCGATGAACAGCACTCCGGCTTGGATCATCGGCATGTCGCCGGCGGTGATCGAGGTGTAGAGCTGCCCGCCGAGGCCTGGCCAGTTGAACACCACCTCAACGAAGATCACGCCGCCGAGCAGGTAGCCGGCCTGCAGGCCGACGATGTTGACCACCGGCGGCAGGATGTTGCGCAGCGTGTGCTTCCAGATCACCAGCCGCTCCGGCACGCCGCTGGCCCGCAGCATCTGGACGTGGTCGGCGTGCAGCGCCTCGACCATCGAACCGCGCGCCATCCTGGCCACCACCGCGGTGGGCACCACCGCGGCGGCGACCGAGGGCAGTACGAGATGCACCAGCACGTCCTCGAACCCGCCGGGATTACGCGTGTCGTACATGCCTGAGGTCGGAAACCAGCCGAGCTTCAACGCGAAAATATTGATGATGACCAGCCCGGCCCAGTAGACCGGCACGCTCGCGCCGCCCAACGCGACGAACATCGAGCCCCGGTCCACCACCGAGTACTGGCGCCGCGCCGCGACCATGCCCAGCGGTACCCCGATCACCAGGCAGATCAGCAGGCTGCCGCCGGCAAGGATCATCGTGTTGCCCAGCTTGGGGAACAGGATGCTGGACACCGGCTGGCTCAGCGTGAGGGATTGTCCGAGGTCGCCGTGCAGCACCCCGAGGATCCAGTCGAGGTACTGCACGATGAGTGGACGGTCCAGCCCGAGCTGATGGCGGACCTCGGTCACCCGTTCCGCCGTGGCCGCCTGGCCCAGCATGCTGCGCACCGGGTCGCCCGGCACCAGCTGCATGATCAGGAACACCAGGATCGACACGCCGATCAGCACCAGCACGGTGCTGAGCAGGCGGCGGACCAGGAATCCGACCATCAGGACAGCCAGACCGTGTTGAGGTCGTACCACTCCTCGCTCGGCGACACGAAACCGTGCACCTTCGAGCTGAGGATGTAGGGCGCCTTGTCGTTCACGATGGGCGCGATCGCCGCGTCATCGGTGACGATCCGGTTGGCTTCCTTCCACTTCTCCACCGCCCCCGCTTCGGTGGTCGCCGTCATCGCCTGCTGCATCACCTGGTCCAGCTGCGGATTGCTGTAGCCACCGACGTTCGGGCCATTGGGCGCCTTGAGCGAGGACGACGTGACGATGTAGAGCCAGTACGGCGTCGTCATGCCCCAGGATTGCTGTGCCCAGCCGACCCCCGGCGGAGTGCCCTGCGCCCACTTCGACAGGTACGAGATCCACTCCGTGGTCTGCAGCTGGATCTGAATGCCGACCTTGGCCAGGTTCTGCTGGATGTACTCCGCCATCGGCACCGGGATGATCTGCCCGGAGCCGTCCACCGAGGTCATCATCACGGTGGAGAAACCGTTGGGATATCCCGCCTGGGCGAGCAGCTGCTTCGCCTTGTCCGGGTTGTAGCCGTAGGCCTCGGTGTTCGCCACGTACGCCGCGTTCGCCGGGGCCTGCACGTCGTAGGCCGGTTTGACGGTGTCCTTGAGCAGGTTCGTGGCCATGCCCTGGCGGTCGATGGCCAGGTTGATCGCCTGCCGGACCAGCTTGTTCTTCATGATCGGGTCGTTGAAGTTGAACGACAGGAACCACACGTGCGGCGGGGCGCCCTCGGAGACCTGGAACCCGGACTGCTGCAGGCTGGCCACGCTGTCCGGCGGCGGCACGGCGATCATGTCCACCTCGTTGGCGCGCAGCGAGGCGACGCGGCTGGAGGGGTCGGGCAGCGGTCGGAACACCACCTTGTCCAGATACGGTTTCGTGCCCCAGTAGTCGTCGTTGCGGGCCAGGGTGATCCGCTGGCCGCGCACCCGGTCGACGAACTTGAACGGCCCGGTGCCCACCGGGTGCTCCCCGACGTTGTCGTTGCCGTACTGCTTGATCGAAGCCGGGCTCATGATCCCGGTCGAGCCGTTGCCACCTTGGGAGAGCAGTCGCAGGAACGGTTCGAACGGCTGCTTCATGGTCAGCTGCAGCGTCATCGGGTCGGGTGTCGCGATCGACTTGAGCGGCTGCCACACGAAGTTCGTCTGCCCCGCGGCCTTTGCGTCGTAGTACTGGAAGCTCTTGTCCCACATGCGCCGGATGTTGAACTCGACCGCGGCCGCGTCCAGCGGGGTGCCGTCGTGGAACTTCACGTTCGGCCTGATGTGGAAGGTGTAGACGGTGCCGTCCGGGGAGAGCTCCCAGGACGTAGCCAGCCCCGGCCGCAACGCCGGCACCGCCGCCTGCGCCGATGGCTTGCTCAGGTCCTCGTCCACGAGTGGCTCGAACATCTGCCGGTTGACCCGCCAGGAGACCCAGCCGCCGGCCCGCTGCGGGTCGAGGACGTCGACCTCCGACTCGATGCCGATGGCCAGTGTGCCGCCGCTGTGCGGCGTGCCGGAGGCACCCGAGCTCGCACTTGGTCCGCCACACGCGGCGAGCAGTGCGAGGGCGATCACCACCGCGGACAATTGCCGGAGTCTCTTGCCGGACAACACCATGACACCGCCGTTGCTCGTCGAAGCAAACCTGCGGCTGGAACGCTAAGCACGCGATGTTGCGAGCGTTGTCGTACACCGCTCAACTTTGTTACGGGTCGACCGGATATGTTGCGGTCAGGTTAATGAAATGCCTTTGATCAGCGGTTATTAGTTTGTGGAAACTATTCCTCGAAGAACTGTCGTCGTGCCGAGGCGCTGCAGCAACTCTTCGATCAACTCGCCGTCGGCGGTTTCGGCGAGTAGCTCCGCCTGGCACTGATCGACGATTTCGGCGAGCCGCCGGTGCAGGCTCTTGCCCCGCCTGGTCAGGAAGACGCGTACCTTGCGCCGGTCCTCGAGGTCGATTCGGCGGTACACGATGTTGTTCGTGGCCAGCCGGTCGACCAGCTTGGTCAGCGCCGGTGAGGCCAGTCCCGCGTACTTGGCCGCCTCGCTCATGGTGCGGCCACCCTCGGCCAGGAAATCGATCACCCGCCACTCCTCGACACCGCAGCCCTCGACTCCGAGCGCGGCGCGCTGGCGCTCCACGACGTGGCGTTCCAGCGTGCTCAAAAGGTGGGCAAGGTCACGGGATCGCCACGAATCGTTCATTGCCTGGCCATCCTTGCGGCGGTTACGTTCGGCCCACTCTAAGCCCAGACCTGCCAGAGGTGGCCTCATGCTTTCGAGGACATCCGACCCAGGGCTCAACGTTGCGCTCGTCATCCCGCTGCAGGGGCCGCTCGGCCTGATCGGGCCGGCGAGTGAACTGTGCGCGCAGCTGGCCGCCGAAGAGATCAACGACGCCGGCGGAATCCTGGGCCGGGAGATCCGCCTCATTACCGTGGACGGCGGTGCCGCACCTTCAGCCGCGGCTCGGGAGGTGGGCGCCCTGGTGGCCGCCGGCGAGGTCGACGCGGTGATCGGCGCGCACACCTCGGCCGTGCGCCGGGCCATCGTGCCGCGGATCGCCGACCGCGTGCCGTACGTCTACACCTCGCTCTACGAAGGCGGGGAACGCAATCCCAGCGTGTTCATGACCGGCGAAACCCCGCGGTTACAGCTGCTGCCGGGGATGCGGCTGCTCGCCCAGGAACGCCATGTGCGGCGTTGGTACATCGTCGGCGACGACTACGTCTGGCCCCGCAAGACCGCGGCGATGGCGCGCGGCTACGCCAGAGCCAACGGGGGGCGGATCGTCGGCGAGAGCTATGTCCCGCTCGGTACCACCGACTTCAGTGCGGTGATCGACCAACTTGAGCGGTCCGCCATGGACGGTGTGCTGGTGCTGTTGGTCGGGCAGGACGCGGTCCACTTCCATCGCGCGTTCGCGCAGCGCCGGCTGCACCACACCGCCGTCCGGCTGACGCCGCTGATGGACGAGAACATGTTGCTGGCCACCGGCGCGGAGTCGACGATCGGACTGTTCGTGGCGGCCGGCTACTTCGACACCCTGGCCACCCCGGAACAGCTGGACTTCGCCAGCCGCTACGCCCGCCGGTTCGGGCTCGACGCGCCGATGGCCGGCAACCTCGGCCAGTCCTGTTACGAGGGCGTGCGCCTGCTGGACGCGCTCATCGCCCGGGCGCGGTCGCCGAAGGTGCGGGAGCTCACCGCGGTCGCCGACACCGTTACCTACGAAGGTGCCCGCGGTCGGTTGCACCTGCGCGATCGGCACACCGCGCAGCGCATCTACCTCGCCGAGGCGGAGGCACTGCAGTTCTCGGTCGTCGCGGAGCTCCCGCCCTGCGGCTGAGCTGTTCGGACCCTCGGCTGGCTCCCGCCGCCGGCATGTGTGCGCGCGCGTGGTAGCAATGCCGCCTCAGTGTGCGTCGGGTGCTCAGGAGGGGCCGTGGTTGAGGTTTCCCAGGCGAGGGCCGCTCCGGTCGGGCTGGTAGCGGGCACGGAGGACTCCACCCCGCTGCTGTTCAGCGTGGCGCTGGCGCCGGAGGCATACCTGCAGCTGGACGACGTGGTGGTCACCGTGCGCGCGGTTCCCGGGGTCGGTCCGGTGCTCACCTCCGGCGTGGTCACCCAGGTGCGGGCCAGGCACGAGGGCGCCAGCTTCGGCTCGGACGTGTTCCTGATCAGGGACGGCGTGCTGCCGGCGCACGTGCAGGAGATCGCCGAGATCACCACCACCCGGGTCGATCCGGAGTGCTACGTGCCGCCTCGGCCCGGCGAGCCGGTGCACCGGGCCACCGGCGACGAGCGGGCCCAGGCGCTGTACTTCGACCGGATGGAGCGCAAGGTGCCGGTCGGCATGGGCCGGGACGGTGAGCCGATCTACCTGAATCTGGAGTTCCTGGACGGCACGCGCGGCGGCCACGTCTCGATCAGCGGTATCTCCGGCGTCGCGACGAAGACCAGCTTCGCGCTGTTCCTGCTCTACTCGATCTTCCGCAGTGGTGTGCTGGGCAACCGTGCGGTGAACGCCAAGGCACTGATCTTCAGCGTCAAGGGCGAGGACCTGCTGTTCCTGGACCACACAAATCGGCGGCTGGCCGACCCGGCGAGTGGGCCTGACCTGGTCGACCGTTATGCGCGGCTGGGGCTGCCCGCCGAGCCGTTCGCCTCGGCCGGCTTCTTCGCCCCGCCCACCCCGGACGACCCGTCCGGCCGGCCCTACGTGACCGGGCGGACCAGCGGAATCAGTCCGTTCTGGTGGACCCTGCGGGAGTTCTGCGCGGAGGAGCTGCTGCGCTTCGCCTTCGCCGACGCCGAGGATGAGCGCAACCAGTACACCTCGGTGATCTACCAGGTGAGCACCCGGCTGCGCTACGACGCGATGGCCGCCGGGGTGGACGGCGCGGTGAGCATCGAGGGGCGGCTGCTGCGCACCTACGCCGACCTGGTCGGCTTCATCTCCGACAAGCTCACCGACGAGGACTCCTCGGTGCGCGCGCCGTGGGCCGGACCGGTGACCGGGACCGGGACGATCAACGCCTTCCTGCGCCGGCTGCGTTCCAGCCTCACCCCGCTGCGCAGCGTGGTGCGGGGTGACCTGCCGGACGCCCCGGGGCGACGGATCAGCACCGAGGGCCAGCAGGTCACCGTCGTCGACCTGCACAACCTGCCGGAGCGGGCGCAGCGGTTCGTGGTGGGTGTGG
>Ga0193743_1002994_pt1 | contig 11518 bp, 10 predicted proteins | sample L2c2metaG_FD_143038 | JGI IMG/M metagenome (GOLD analysis project Ga0193743, IMG submission 143038) | Soil microbial communities from a riparian zone of the East river system, Colorado, United States - L2c2 | ecosystem: Environmental > Terrestrial > Soil > Riparian zone | place: USA: East River...
ACTCGCCGCCGCAAGGCTTGTCCGAACAGGATATGGCCGACCCGGCAATTCGCTATTTTGTCGATCACGTCGGCAAGACGGTGCAGGAAGTTCAGGCCCTGAGGGGTGAGTTGAATACGTTCAAGGCTTCCGAACAGGAGCGCCAGAACGAGGCCGTCCTCAGGACCACGCGACAAGGGATCGACAGTTTTGCCGAGGCAAAGGACCCACAGGGAAACAAGCTTTATCCGCATTTCGATGCGGTGCTCCCGCAGCTCATCGAGCTGTTCCGGGTCGACCCGAACCGCGATCTCAAGGAAGCATATGACACCGCTGTCTGGATGGCTCCAACCGTCCGGCAGGGTCTGCTGCAGCAGGAGCGATCCCGCGACGAGCAGAAGCGCCAAAACGGTCGTGCCTCACTGGCGGCACGCGGCAACATTCGTGGCCGCACATCTCCCGTCAGCAAGCCCGACACCAATGGCACGGGGCCAAAATCCTTGAGGGACACGATTGCAGCGGCTGCAGATGAGGTCGGCTTCGAGGGCTGAGTGCCCAATGGAGCTGTGCCATGGCCGAACCTACGGTCAATCAACTGGTCGCGACGACCATCGCGAACTACCACAAGCAATTTGCCGACAACGTCAGCAATTCGAATGCCGTCACCGCGCTCCTGCGCATGGGCGACCGCATTCGGACGGTCGACGGTGGCCGGTCGATTGCCTGCCCGCTGACCTACGCCGAAGAAACCTTCGCGTGGTACACCGGCACCGAGCTGCTCTCCCGGGCAGTGAAGGAAACGATCTCGGAGGCGGACTACGAGCCCGCCAACGCTGTCGCATCGGTCACCCTGTCGGGTCCCGATCTGGCAAAAAACAAGGGCAAGGAGCGCACCCTCAACCTGCTCGAGGGCAAGCTCGATAACGCCGAAGCCACGATGAAAAACAACATCACCAAGGCCGTCTATGGCGACGGCACGGTGGCGAAGTCTTTCGCCGGGCTGAAGGCGTTCATCACCGATGATGGCACCGGCACTGTCGGCGGCATCAATGCGACCACATGGCCGTTCTGGAAGAACCAGTTCCAGTCTGTCGCCCGGGCAACCGGCCTGCAGTACCCGGCCCTGAAAGCTGGCATGAACGCGCTGTGGATGAAGCTCATCCGTGGCACGGAAAAGCCGGACCTCGTCCTCGGCGACGGGGAGGTCTATGCGACCTACGAAAGTGGCCTGCAGGAGAACCAGCGCTACGCCGACGCCAAACTGGGCGCGCTCGGCTTCGAAACCCTCAAGTACAAGTCGGCTGCCATCGTCTTCGACGGTGCCGCCACCGGTCTCGTCGGCGGGTACATGGTCAACACCAAGTACCTGAAGCTCGAGGTCTACGAGGGGCGCAATTTCGACGCGCTCGACCTGCCTGACCAGTCCCCGGACATGGACGCCATCACCAAGCACCTCGCCTTCATGGGAGCGATAACGCTCTCCAATCGCGCGATGCAGGGACGGCTGCTCCTGACCGGAACGTAAGAGCCGGAAAACCCGGCAAGTCACTCTGCCGGGCTTCTGGGGCAGGTGGTGGGAAGCCCTAGCCCCGCCACCTGCCTTTCACTAGGGCAAAAGAAGGAGCGAAGACATGAACGACAACCCGACACTGGTCCGTTTCTACATCGGCTGGGCCGACACGGGCGCGCCCGGCGCAGACGGCATGCCGCAGTACCAACAGCAGACGATGATCCAGCTCGACCGGCCGCCATTTCTGTCCGTCACCCGCGTCGCCACCGAAGAGGATATCGACGACCACCCCGAGCCATACCGGCTGTTCGAGAAGGAGCAGAAGGCCAAGAACCTGAAGCCGACCGAGAACGGCTTCCCGCTCGCCCTGTGGCCGGTCATCAACGAATTTCATCTGAAGATGTTCGCTGCCAAGGACGTCTACACGGTCGAGCAGCTGGCCAAGCTCGCCAAACGCAAGGACATGCCGCCCGATTTCATCGAGCTGGCCGAGCGCGCCGCCCAGATGGTCTCCCTGATGAACAGCGGCGGCAAGCACGAAGCGACGATCCGCGAGCTGAAGGGTCAGGTCGAGGCGCTGAAGGAACAGGTCGCCGACGCCCTGAACACCATTGCGACGCAGAAAGAGCTGATGACCACCCTGAAGACGCGGGTGGCGTGAAATGGCCCAGCTCGGCACCGCCAAGGATATCATCAATCAGGCCAGTCAAGAGATCGGCCTGACGCAGAAAGCGATATCCACGGTCACAGGCAACGATCAGGACATCTCCCAGATGCTGTCGCTGCTGTCGAACGTTGCCGACGAGGTGCTGCTCGAGGAACCCTACGACACCCTCCTCGGTGACGGCGTCTGGTGCGTCGACAAGGACGGCAAGCCCAAACTGCAGCCGACCACCGACGACGACGTCATCCTGTTCGACCGGCGTCTGGCCATCGACGGGGCGAAGTACCGTTTCCTGAAGGCCAAGGGCCTCGAGTTTGGCGAGGAGCTGCGCGACTTCACCACCCGCATGAACAAGATCGCGGGCCGCAACACCCGCGTCCTCGACCTCGACACCGATGAGGGGCGCGTCGCATGAGGATGATGCCGGTCAGAAAGTACAATGCGAAGCCGATGCAGGTGAAGCGGCAGGCCTCTGACCTGAAGCATTTTACCGCGCCGCTGAAGGGCCTGTCGCTGTCGACGGCGCTGACGCCGGGCGATCCGCTGACCGCGCCGATCCTGTCGAACTGGGTGCTGGAAGAGGACAAGATCACCCTGCGTCCCGGCACCTTCAAGGTGTTCACCGACACGGGCGGCTTCCCGGTCGAAACCATCGTGCCGTTCTACGGCTTCCCCAGCGCCAAGGTGGCCGCCACCAATGGCAAGCTGGTGCATATGACCGGCCTGCTCTTGGAGGACGGTTTTGCCAACAACGACTGGTCGTGGACCTCGTTCGTCAATCTCGGCACGCAGCCGTACACCCTGATGGCCAACGGCTCGGACGGCGTCTGGAGCTGGGACGGGGCCTCTGCCATCGTCAAGGAGACGATCACCTTCACCGGCAATGCGTGGTTCAATCAGGACCACATCCAGATCGTCATGACCCACCAGAACCGCGTCTGGTTCGCCGACCGCGACAACCTGACGGTGTACTATCTGCCGATCCAGCAGAAGAGCGGCGAGGTCAAGCAGCTGCCGGTCAACCAGCTTTTCAAGCGCGGCGGCACCATCCGCGCCATGTACACATGGTCCATCGACGGCGGCGCGGGCATGGACGACCGGCTGGTGATCTTCTCCTCCAACAACGAGTGCGCCATCTATCAGGGCAGCAACCCGGACGACATCAATGGCGATTTCGGCCTCGTCGGCGTCTACCGTTTCGACAGCCCGATGAGCAAGCACAGCGTCGTGCAGTATGGCGGCGATCTCTACGTGCTGATCTCCACCGGGCTGGTGCCGATGTCGACCATGCTCAGGGCCGAAGGCGAGAAGCTGGGCAAATCCGACCAGAACGTCGTGACCCTGTTCACCGAGCTGTCGACCCCCTATCGCGGCCGCAACGGCTGGTCGGTGCAGCTCGACTACTCGACCGGGCGGATGATCTGCAACCTGCCGCAGGGCGCGCCCAACCGGTACCGGCAGCTGGTCAGGAAGATGCCGACCAACTACTTCGTCGAGTGGGCCGACGTCCCGGCGCGCTGCTGGCAGTGGCTCGACGATCAGATGTTCTTCGGCGACGACAAGGGCAACATCTTCGAGATGCACCCCCGCTACCTGTCGGACAACAATCTGCCGATCCACGTCGATATCCAGTTCGCATGGTCGAATTTCAAGACCCCGGCGCTGAAGCAATTCAAGATGATCCGGCCCTACATCCTGACCGATGGCGAACCCACGCCCTACGTCGACATCCGCACCGACTATGACACCTCGCCGCCCTTCAACCGGCCGGACCTCGCCTTCACCGTCGAGGGGGCCGAATGGGACATCGCGCCATGGGATACCTCGAACTGGGCCGCCGGGGTCCGCTCGGTCGTCCGCTGGAACGGTGTTGCTGGCCGGGGCAGTGTCGGCGCGGCACGCATCGCCGCCGATCTGATCGGCACCCAGTTCTCGGTCTCCGGCGTCGACGTCGTTTTCGAAAGCGGGAGTATCATGGGATGAGCGTCTCCTTCCGCGCCGATCAGGACTTCCTCGACTTCATGCTCGACGAGCTGCAGCTCGATCTGTCCAAGCAGCAGCTGGACGGCCCGTCGTGGTTTACCGTCACCGTCAGGGCCGAACACGGCGCGGTGATCGCGGCGCTGGCCTGCGAGTTCTGGGCGGCCTTCGACTGCAAGTTCACGGCTGCGATTGTCGACGAGCGGGCGATCACGTCGAAGCTGCTGCACGTCATTTTCGAAACGCTGTTCGCCAAGGCCGTTCGGATCACCGCCGAGGTCGACCCGGACAACTTCGAAAGCATCGACCGGCTGGATCGCCTCGGCTTCATCTACGAGGGTTTCAAGCGCAAGGGTCTGGACGGCGTCCATGACGCACTGGTCTACGGCATGCTTGCCGAGGATTGCAATTTTTTGCCGGGAGCTAGGGCCTCCCAAGACGATGTAAAACCGGAGGCCCCCGATGGTATCCCAACCGAAGTCGCCTGATCCCTATGCAACGGCGGCGGCGCAGCAGAGCGCCAATATCGGCTCGTCGGCAGCATCGGCGATCATCAACAACGCCAATGAGAACAACCCCTATGGCTCGGTGAAGTACAGCAACATCGGCTACGAAACCGTCACCGACGCGCAGGGCAAGCCGCAGCAGGTCCCGCGCTACCAGCGCGACGTCACCCTGTCGCCCGAGCAGCAGGGCCTGCTGAACCTTTCCAACCAGACGCAGACCAACCTCGGCCAGCTCGGGGTCTCCCAGTCGTCGCGCCTACAGGGCCTCTTGGGTCAGGAGATGAACACCGAGGGCCTGCAGGATTGGTCGACCGGCACTGCCCCGACCGCCTATGACCAGAACGCCTATGGCGAGCAGCGCGATCAAGTGACGAATGCGCTGATGGAGCGCTACCGGGCGCAGACCGAACCGCAACGGCAGGCGCAGGAAGCGAGCCTCGCCGCTCGCGGCCTTGCCCCGGGATCAAACAACTGGGGCTCGGTACAGGACGCCCAGAACCGGCAGGACACCGATCAGACCGCAGCGGCCGTCGTTGCCGGTGGTGCCGAGCAGTCGCGCATGCTGTCCGACGAGCGCGCCGGGAACCAGCAGCAGCAGGACTACGCCAGCTTCTTGAACAACCTGCGCAGCGGCCAGCTGCAAGAGCGGCAGGCGGTGCGCAATCAGCCGATCAACGAGATCAGCGCCCTGATGTCGGGATCGCAGGTCACCGTGCCGCAGTTCCAGCAGTTCTCGCGGCAGGGCGTCGATGCGGCCCCCATCGGCCAGTACATCAATCAGGATTACCAGAACAAGGTCAACGCGGCCAACGCCACCAATCAGGGCCTGTTCGGGCTCGGCGGCGCGGGCCTCGGCATGTTCTCGTTCTCCTCGGATCGCCGCCTGAAGAAGGAAATACTCCCACTGCGCGGCCGTCAGCTGGCCGGGCTGCCGCTCTACGCCTACCGCTACGACCAGAAAATCTACAAGGACCTGCCACGCGGCATCCAGATCGGCGTCATGTCCGACGAGGCTCGCAAACTTCACCCCGATGCCGTTCACGTCGACAGGCAAGGTTACGATGTCGTCGACTACGGCCTGCTCCTGAGGAGACACTGATATGGCCCTACCACCCGGCGCAATTCCGCAGAACTCGATGCCGCGAGGTGGTGGCCTGCCACCGCCACCGCAGCCCGGCGGCGGCATGGGCCCACCGCCCGGCGCGATACCGCAGGGCGCACCCATGGGACCACCGCCCGGGCCGCCCGGCATGGGCCCGCCCGGCATGGAGCAGCCACCGATGATGCCACCGATGCCTGTGGGCACGGCCGTGTCGATCATGGACCCATCGCAGATCATCCCGCCCGGCGGGATGGTGCCACCACCCGGACCGCCTCCGGGTGGTCCACCCGGCCTTGAAGGACCGCCTCCGGGCCCTCCGGGGTTGGGTGGTCCTCCTCCGGGTGCCGGTGGACCTCCGGGTATGGGACCACCACCCGGTGGCCCGCCTGACCGGCAGAAACTGGCGGCACTGATGATGGCCGGAGGTCAGAGGTAAGCCATGCCCGCGAACAAGGAAGTCGAGGCCTATATCCGGCAGAAGGCGATTGCACTGGGGATAAACCCGGAGGTCGCCCTCAAGGTCTCGCGCGCCGAGGCCCTCAACGTTTTCGACCCGTCGCAACCCGACCGGGGCGGCGACGAGGGCTCTTCCTTTGGCCCGTTCCAGCTCCACTACAAGGGCATGTCGAAGTCGATGCCCAATGCGGGGATGGGTGACGACTTCACTGCCGCGACCGGCCTGCACGCCAGCGATCCCTCGACATGGCGGCAGCAGGTCGACTTCGCCCTCGGGCAGGCCAAGACCGGCGGCTGGGCTCCATGGATGGGAGCAGAGAAGATCGGCATTACCGGCAAGATGGGCATCGACGGCTCTGCCCGGGCGATGCAGCAGCCGGGCGAGCAGTCGGTCACCGAGTATCGTAATCGGCCCCAGCAGCCCGCTGGAGCGCCGGGAGAGGTCCCGCCGATGCCTCAACCCGTTTATGTCGGCGGCGCGCCTGTACCACCTGCTCCTGTGGACGAAGCGGGCCGGACGCAACTGGCACAGACGGCCGCTCCGGCCACGCCTGCAGCTCCTGCGCAATCCGGCGGCGGGGTGTTCGATTGGCTCAAGGGGCACCTGAAGACCGGCGAAAAGGGCGATGACGCCCGCAAGAACCTCGCCACGGCGATGTCCGGGATGGCAGGCAAGCAGCAGACCGTGCCGCAGATCGTCCAGCCGAAGGCGGCGCGCGTCGACGATCCGACAATTGCGACAATCGATCCGCAGCAGGCGCTGATGCAGCGCCAGCAGATGGCCGAGATCATGGCAAAACTCAATTCAGGAAAGCTGTGGGGATAATGGCAAGGTTCGCAAGTTTCTCACCCTTCAACACCACCGGCACCCCGGGCAATGGTGGTCTCACCCTCGATGCGCTGATGAAGCGGCAGGCCGATCTGGCCAAGAACGCCACCCAGCTGCCGGAGGCGCAGGACATGCGCTCGCCGTGGCAGGGCGCGGCCTATCTCGCCAACGTGCTCGGCGACAAGATCAGCCAAGGCCGCGCCGCCAACGACATCACCGCCACCCGCGATGCGCTGGCCAAGGTCACCTCTGGCATCGACTACGACGCCGGGGCGACCAACCAGCAGATCAACGAGATTGCCCAGTACAACCCGGAGCTGGCCGAGAAGCTGATGCAGCAGCGGATGGACCGGGCCAAGGAGCAGCGCGGCTACACCCAGCAGCGCGAGATGCAGGATGCCGGGTTCACCCATGCCGACACGTCGCGGGAGGATCAGCAGACTTTCCAAGGCGGGCAGCAGGAGGACCAGCAGCAGTCGACCATCGACGCGGCAACCGCCTCAGACGAGCGCAAGAAGCAGGAGGAAATCCGCAAGGCCGAGGCTGGGGCCAAGCACATCGTTTCCGGCGACGAGGCCGCCAAGCTCGGCGGCGATCCCGGTCGTCAGTACACGGTCAGCGCCGATGGCACCACGCTCACCGATATCACGCCGACGCCCACCACCGAATATCGACCGATGACGCCGGACGAGATGAAGGCCTACAACCTCGATCCGAGCAAGTCGTGGCGGTTCAACATCAAGGAAAAGAAGCCGGAGCCAGTCGGCAGCGAAGTGCAGCAGCAGCTGATCCCGTCCGAAGTCGGGGCCAAGCTCGGCCTCGCCGACGAGTTCCTGCGCAATTACGACAGCATCGTCGCCTCGGCGACGTCAGGCGACCTGACCGGGCCCATCGACACGTTGTCGGCGCGCTATGGACGTGGTGACGGGGCCGATGCCTACGGCAAGATCAAGCAGGGAACCGAAGGTCTGGTCCGGCTAATGACCGGTGCTGGCATGAATGAACAGGAGGCGCGCGACCGCGTCGCCCAATACGAGCCGTCCTACACCGACAATGCCGCTTCAGTGCTCGGCAAACTGCAACGCCTGAAGAACGCCATCGACGCGGTGCGCACGGGTGCAACCTTCGGCCGCAATGCCCCACCGGCTCCGGGCGGTGGCGGTGGTGGCGGTGGATCGTCGGTCGATGATGCATTGAACCAGTATGGGGACCGATAAAGTGGCAACGCTCGAGGAAGTCGAACGGGCCTTCATGAAGGCCCACCAAGCGGGAGACAAGGCCAACGCCAAGGTGCTCGCCGACGAGGTGCGCCGTCTGCGCGCCGACACCGGGCCGACCGTCGACAAGGCGCTGAAGGAAAACACCCTGAGCGATTTGTCCAGTGCCTCGACCCTCGACCCGACCAAGAACCCCTATCCGACCCGGCAGCAGTACGAGCAGGCCCCGGGCTGGGTGCAGCGCCTGTCCAATCTGCGCGACAGTGCTCTCCTTGCCCAGCGCGGTTTCTTCGGCGGCACGATGGAGCGCATCCCGGCGGCCGGGCGCAGCCTGCTGCCCGGCTCCGAGGGTTACAGTGCGGAGCTGAAGAAGGGTACCGACGAGATCGAGCGGGCCAAGATCAGGCTGGGCGGCCCGGCGTCGACCGTTTCCGAGCTGGGCGGCGCACTGGCGCAGCCGATGAAGGGCAAGCTCGGCACCGACATCGCCCTCGGCGCATCCTACGGCGCACTCGCCAACGACAAGGACCCGCTGACCGGCGCAGCTTTCGGCGGCGGTGGAGCCGCTGCTGGCAGCGCTATCGGCGCAGCACTGGCCAAGGGCGGCACCGAGTTCTCCAAGCTGTGGTCGGCCTACGCCGCCGAGCCCTCGGCCTATGCCAAGCAGATGCTGTTCGAGGCTGGGCAGAAAATGGGGCTGACCGCCGCAGATGTGCGCAGCGCGATCCGCGAGCACGGCAGCGAGACCATGGCCGCCGACGTGCTCGGCAAGCCCGGCACTGCCATCGGCCGCCGCGCAGCCAACGTCTCGCCGGAAGCACGGGAGGTCGTCGAGGCTGCCACCAGCGGCCGCAAGGCCGGGCAGAACGAGCGGGTGCTCGGCACCATGGAGGAGATCGCGGGCCTGCCGGGTGGCGGCCGCCGGGCCGTCGACGACCTGAAGGAGGAGACGCGCCAGCTGTTCCAGCCGGGGGTCAGCCGGGCCTACAAGGAGGCTGCTGCTGCAGGCTACGACCTGCCGCGCACGCCGTTCGAGGATTTGCACCAGTCGCCGATGTTCCAGAAGGCCTACGATCAGGCCGAGAACGACCTGAAGAACCGCGTCGCTGCCGGGCAGGCTGATGCCGGGGGCGAGCTGGCCCGCTACGACGAGACCAAGAAGATCATCGACAGTGTCGGCTCCCAAGCCGCCCGGGCTGGAGACAGGAACACCGCCGATCAGGCCTTGGCCCTATCGCGCAGGCTGCGCGAGGTGATGGACACCTCCATGGCCGGGCCAGAATATGCCGGTGCGCGCGCCGCCGGGCAGAAGGCGGCCAAGGCGCAGGAAGCCATCGACACCGGGCAAAAGCTGGCAGGCAACCGCATCCCCACCGACCTCCCGGGCAAGGCGCAGGAGACCGGCGACCATGGCGTCAAGCGCCTGATCGCGCAGGGCTACACGCTGGAGCAGGCGCAGAACCTTTTGAACAAGGGTTCGACCGAGGCCACAATCAACCTGCTGCGGCGACCAGCCCAGCAGGAAGCGGCGCAGGCAGCGCTCGGCCCTCAGGGCTCGGAGCGGCTGAACCAGCGTCTCGGCACCGAGAATATGTTCAACGCCACCAATCGCGAGCTGGTCGGCAATTCAACCACAGCGCGGCAACTCGTCGAGGCCGGATTGCTGGGCGCGGGCGGTGCGGCTGGTGGTTACCTTACCGGCTACGCCGACCCCCTGACCGGCGGTGCGCTCGGCTTCGGCCTGAAGGCCCGGTCGCTGGGCAAGACTGCCGCCGAGAACATTGCCTCCAAGGCCTTCCAGAAAGCGGCCCCGGACGTCGCCGAGCACCTCGTCGGCTCGCCATCGACGATCCCGTTCGAGCGGGTGATCCCGGCGGGCAAACTGGAAATGGCCGCACCAGAGCTGCGTGACTGGCTGACCCGGCTGATGACGCAGGGCTCGATCTCTGCAGGAGGGCGCTGATGGTCGACCTTCTCAAACAGCCGACACTGACGCCGCACAAGAACACCATCCGCGAGGGCATGGAGCAGGCGCTCGGCGATTTCTACCGGGCGCTCGGCTACAGCGACAATTACAGCCGGGGCGTCGGCGCAAGCAATCTGCTCGAAAACACCACCGGTCTCGGGGCTTTTACCTCGGGTCAGGATGCCGGGGAGAGCGCCGGGCGCGGCGACTGGAAGGGTGCAGCGGGCAACCTCGCCATGGCCGGTCTGGCCGCCGTGCCGGGCGGCAGCGAAGCCCGAGGTGTGGCGAAGACCTTCGAACACGCGATTGGCAAGAACAAGCTGCGGGTGCCGCTGGAGGATATGCGGGCGACCTACGAGGCGCAAATCCTGCAAGGCGGCATGGACTTCATGCGCAACAAGGACAGCGTCTGGGCCTCGGAAAAGGGCAAGGTCTCGACGCAGGCCAACAAGATCAAACAGGCAGGCGAAAACGGCCAGCCGGTGCGCACCGTGTCCTCGATCATGAGCCCCCGGTCGGGTGACTACTCGACGATGATGGCCAACTCGATCCTGCAGCAGATGCATGGCGCGCCGCTGACCAAGAAGGCCAAGGCCGCCTTCGATGCCGACATGGCTGCCAAGGTGCCGAGCTGGCCCGGGATCGACAAGGTCGACGAGAACTGGGTCGCCAGCGCCGGGTCGGGTCGCACCCAACTGGCGAAGATCATGGAGGGGGCAAAGCACCAGAGCGCCGGGTTTCCCGATATCCCCTCGACCCGCTTCGCCATCACGGAACCCGGGCTGCTCAATCAGCCGACCGGCTCGACCGGGTTCAACATCGCCACGCCCGATCCGTTCAACATCACCCGCGATCCGGCGGTGCCGCATGAGACCTACAATACTCAAATGGGGGGGCAGTATTTCGGCAGCCTCGACAAGCCGGTGCCTCGAGAGATCATGTTCCCCGACTGGTCCAAGACGCGACCGCCGGGGGAGCCCTCGCCGATCAACGACTACACATTCGAGCGGCAGCTCCCGGCGCAGGATGCCAACCAGCAGTGGCTCGACAACATCATGAAGTGGTGGGAGCAGAACCCATGACCTGTTTGCGGCACTCGTCCCACAACCAATCCAAGTCGTCTTGGCTCCAGTCGCCGTTGGCCATGCGTTGGCGGCCTGCCTTCTCCATGATCTCGTCGCCATGGAAGGCGGCAAAGTCGGCGATGTCCTCGCCATCCGTCTGGTTGAGATTGTTCATTTTCTGGTTCACAGGCTGCCCCTTTTTTTCAACCCGCAGTTTAACACATATCGATGCAGGAGGCAAAGAT
>Ga0193743_1002995_pt1 | contig 11517 bp, 6 predicted proteins | sample L2c2metaG_FD_143038 | JGI IMG/M metagenome (GOLD analysis project Ga0193743, IMG submission 143038) | Soil microbial communities from a riparian zone of the East river system, Colorado, United States - L2c2 | ecosystem: Environmental > Terrestrial > Soil > Riparian zone | place: USA: East River...
CCGGCTCATCCGGACCTACCTACCGGGCATGATCGACCGACACTGGGGCCGGGCCATCCAGATCGCCAGCGACTCGGCGATCGTGATCCCGGAGGAGATGATCCACTACGGCGTGTCCAAGACGGCGCTGCTGGCGGTGTCGCGTGGCTTCGCCAAGGACGCCGCGGGCACCGGTGTGACGGTGAACTCGGTGATCGCCGGTCCCACCCACACCGCCGGCGTCGAGGACTTCGTGTACGACCTGGTCGACAAGTCATCTGGGGCGAGCGGAGCGACGGGAGAACGACCGTCGTGGGACGACGCGGGCACCGGTGTGACGGTGAACTCGGTGATCGCCGGTCCCACCCACACCGCCGGCGTCGAGGACTTCGTGTACGACCTGGTCGACAAGTCATCTGGGGCGAGCGGTGCGACGGGAGAACGACCGTCGTGGGACGACGCGCAGCGGGAGTTCATGCGCAAACACCGGCCGCAGTCACTGCTGCGCCGACTCATCGAGCCCACCGAGATCGCGAACATGGTGACCTACCTCAGCTCACCGCTCGCCTCGGCGACGACGGGCGCCGCCGTCCGCGTGGACGGCGGCTACGTCGACTCGATCCTGCCCTGACGGGTCAGTACCGGATCGCCTCGATCAGCGGTCCCGGCTCGTCCATCAGTGCCCAGAAGCGGTCGCGGATGGCCACCGTGAGTGGCCCGGGTTCGCCATTGCCGAGCGGTTCGTCGTCCAGCGAGTTGATGGGGGTGACGCCGCCCGCGGTGGTCACGGCCATCAACTCGTCGGCGTCGTAGAGCTCGTGGCTGGTGACGTCGCGCAGGGTGGCCTCGATGCCCATCGCGTCGGCGAGCTCGAACACCGTCTGGCGGGTGATGCCGGGCAGCGCGTTTCGCGACGGCGATGCCAGCTTGCCGTCCTTGACGATCACCACGTTGAAGCCTGGGCCTTCGGCCACGCAGTTGTCGGAGTCCAGCAGGATCGCCGTGCGCGCGCCGCGGTCCTTGGCCTCGAAGCTGGCTGCGGTCAGGTCGCCCCACTGGTAGTTCTTGATGGTCGGGTCGACGGTGTTGCGGCCGGCGCGACGGACGTGCCGCGGCACGATCGCGGTGGTGCCGAAGATCTGTTCGGCCGGAGGGAAGGCCCACAGGTAGGGGATCGCGTAGATGTACACCTGGTGGGTCAGCTTGGAAAGATCCTTCTCGCCCTTGCGCTTTCCGTAACCCCGGGTGACGGTCAGGTTGACGAACGACTCGCGCAGCTGCGACATCGACACGCATTTCCTGGTGATCTCGGCGAGCTCGTCCTTGGTCATGCCCGCGTCGAGGCGGAGCTTGCGCGCGCCGTCGAGCAGCCGGTCCAGGTGGTCGCCAAGCCGGAAGATGTTGCCGTGCCACACGTGTGCCACCGTGTAGGTCAGGTCCGAGTGTCCGAAGCCGGTGTCGAAGATCGAGATCTTCGCCTCCTCAGCGGGCATGTACTCGCCCTCGATCCAGGCCACGCCCCCGGCGAACGGGCTGGAGGTGTCGAGTTCGTAGTCGCTGTACTGGATCACGGAGCCGGGCGGGGTGTCCTCGCGGATGGCGGCGCCGGGCTCCACGGCGACCAGGTTGCTTGCCCCCAGGTCGGAGATGGCGGTCATGATGATCCCTTCGGTAAGGCGTTGTAAGTCAATCGAATTCAGGAGAGGTGGGTCTTGGCGAAGTTGGGTCCCGCATCGCCACGGCTCAGCCGGCCGCGCAGGCCGGTCACCGCCCAGATCCCCGCGAGGATGACGAGGCCACCGAAGACGTAGCCGTTGCCTGCGAACTGCGGCAGGAAGATCAGCGCCACGCACACGAGCGTGAAGCAGATCAGGCCGACGATGTAGATCGGCATGCGTGCGCGGCCGAGGTCGAACGTCCCGGGTTCGGCGGCGGGGATGGTGCCTCGCCGGTGACCGATGATCAGGGCGATGGTCTGCAGCACGTAGGTGGAGAAGACCGCCAGCGACGACAGCCCGAGGATGAGGAGGAAGGCCTTCTCACTGACCAGGGCGAAGAGCAGTAGGGCAGTCGAGAAGCCGAACAGGCCGAGCACGGCATACGTGGGGGTGCGGTTACTCGGGGATACGTGTCGCCAGACGTGGGAGAACGGCAGCATGTTGTCGCGGGCCATCGAGTAGGTCAGTCGCGTCGCGACCAGAATGTTGGCCAGGATGCAGGCCATGACGTTGGTCAGCGCCACGGCGACAACGATTTTCGTGATCACCGGGCCGAGCTGCTGGGTGATGATCTCCTCGATCGGAGCCGCGGAGTTGGCCGCGACGGCGTCTTGGTCACGGATCGCCAGCACGTAGACGACGTACATGCCGAACTCGATGACGATCGAGGTGGCCAGGGCATAGAACATCGTGCGGGGAATGACGTGCCGCGCGTTCACGGTTTCCTCGGCGACGTCAGCGCTGGCTTCCACACCGATCAAACCGAAGAACGGTCCCAGTGAGGCGGCCAGCCACGCCAGGATGTAGGCGTTGTGGCCTTCGGAGGTTCCGCCGGTGAACAGCACCGAGAACGGCTGGTGATTATCGGGCGCGGAGAAGGCGACGACCGCCACCAGGATTGTCGCGCCGACGGTGATGACCAACTCCAGGCTGACGCCGATGTTGTTGACCATCGTGGCGAACCGCACCCCGTAGAGATTGATGAGCATGCAGACGGCCATGACTCCGATGGCGACGAGGATCTGCGCGGTCTGGGTCATGGCCCAGCCGAACAAGCCGCCGAGATAGCCCGAGAGGATGAATCCCACGCCGGTCATGCCGCAGATCCACCCGGCAAGGGCCATCACGCCGGTGAACCACGCGAGGTTGGAGCCGTGAATTCGGCTGGTCCACTGGTAGGCGTAGCCGGCCAGCGGGATCTTCGCGGTCAGATCGGCTGCGATGACGACCCAGACGACGAACACCGCACCTGCGAGCAGCAGGGTCCACACGAACGGTGCGCCCGCGGTGAAGTACCCCGCACCGAAGCCGGTGAACACTGCCGTCGTGGCGCTGATCGTGGCGAAGCCGATCGCGAAGGATGCGAGCCTGCCGACCGAGCGGTCGAGCTTCTGGGTGTACCCGAACTGGGCGAGCCGGGTGTCTTCGTCGTCACTCGGTTTCTGCGCAGTGACGGGTGGTGCGGTATCGGTCATGAGGTGCTCCAGGTCAGGAGGGTCGATAGGGGCTTGTTGTAGGTCGAATGGACCTTGTAGTCGAATGGACCGAGGAAACCCCTCCGAGCAGGTTTGCGGAAGTTCCAGTTTCTGATCTACTGATAACTTCCGTTTATCAATGGTTCGACTCCCCTAGGAATAGGTGGCGGGGCGTTCCTGAGACTGCCCATCATCGAAACTCCACTCGTCGCGGACCTGGCGGACCAACGCGGCCGCGTCATGGCTCAGGGTGGCGGGATTCCACGCCAGGGCGGTGTAGTTGCGTGGTCGGTCGGTGATCGGCACGTAGACGATTCCCTGCCTGCCGTACAGTCGCGCGCTGGCCTCGCTGGTGAAGCTGATGCCGAGGCCCCGCGCAATGGTCGTCGTTTCTTCCTCATAGGTGGCGGCGACGGCCGCGATCGTCGGCGGCCGCCCATCGCGCGCATCCATCGCCATCCAGTAGTCCCGCCATCGTCCGGCGCTGCCCGGTGCGACCACGATGGGGTCGTCCAGCAATTCGGCGATGGACAACTCTGCTCGCTGCGCAAGTCGGTGATCACGGGGCAGGCACGCCACCCAGTTCTCGGCGTCGAGGATCAGCATCCGGTGTTCCGGCAGATCCACCGGCGGCCGGATGATGGCCACCTCCGTGGAGCCGTCGGCCAGGCCGGCAGTCGGGTCGGAGAAGTCGAATTCCCTTGGCTCCACGCTGATCTCGGGGTAGGCGGTCTCGAAATGCCGGACCAGCCGGAACAGCACGTCGGCGCCGGTACCGATCAGGTAGCCCAGCCGGATGCGCCGGTCGCGCCGGGACGCCGAGACGAGGTCGTCGACGGCGGCGTCCACGCCCCGAAGCGCGTCGTGGACCTTGGGCAGCCACGCGGCGCCGAGGTCGGTCAGCGCGACCTCCCGGGTGCTGCGGGTGAACAGCAGGACCCCCACCTGGTGCTCGAGCTGCTTGATTGCAGTGGACAGCGCGGGCTGGGTGATGAACAGCCGCTCGGCGGCACGCCGGTAGTTGAGCTCCTCGCCGAGGACGGCGAAGTAGCGCAGTTGGCGAAGGGTGACGCCGTGGTCCTTGTTGCTCGTGGTTCCTCCTCCGCCACCGACCCGCGAAAGGCTAAGGATGGCACGCAGCGGGAGGTGGTCAGGCGATCTTGACCACCGAGACCGTGCCGTCGCCGAAGTTCGCCGCGTACAGATACTGGCCATCGGCGCTGATCGCGAGTCCCCGAGGATTGTCACCCACGGCGACCGACACCGCTCACATCCATGCGGTATCACTCACTAGCGCTCACTACTCAGCAAGCACCTCTCGACCCTGTTGGGAGCGTCCGCCCATGCGTCTGCCCAGCTCTGCCCGCGAATGGATGCCGAGTTTGCGATATATCCGGGAAAGATTGGCCTCCACGGTCTTTGGGCTGATGAACAGCGCGGCGGCCACGTCGCGATTGGTCATCCCTGAGGCGGCCAGTTCGGCCACGCGCTGCTCGGAGGGAGTGAGTCCCATGGCGCCCTTGAGTTTGCCGTCGGTACGTTCCAACTCCGACCGGGCCCGCGCAGCCCAGAGTGGCGTGCCCAGGTCCTCGAAGATTCCAAGCGCCCCGCGCAGGGTCGCCGAGGCGGCCTCTCTCTGGCGTTGGCGTCGTTGAAGTTGGCCGAGCAGCAGCTGGGTGCGTGCCCGTTCGAAGGGCATGGGCAGTCGTTCGTGTTCCACCATCGCCTGCTGCGCACAACGGTTCGCTGCATCGATCTCGCCGCTGGCGGCCAGCAGCATGCTGCGGCAGCGCCCCCCGACAGCCAACATCCACGGCCGGTCGAGCCGGCGGCCGTTGTGTTCGAGCCACTCGATCAGCGGCCCGGCCTCGACGAACTGACCCAAGTTGACCATCGCTTCGACGGCGTCGGCCACGAACGACGCGCCGATGATCTCCGTGCCGTCCGGCGCTGCCTCAAGCCTGGATAGCTGCGGTTGCAGGGTGGCGAGCGCCGCTTCGTAGTTGCCCAGTGACACGTCGAGAAACCCCAGGACCATGACCGGCCATTCCGACAGGAGCTGCGACTTGGTGCGTTGGCCGGCCGCGAGCGCCTCGGTGGCGTCGCTGCGCGCCTGATCGACCCGCCCGCCATACGCGGCCACCGCAGCCCGAGCCGTCAGGCCCGCGCACAGCGGCAGATCGCCGCCAAGCTGTCGTGCACGCTCGATTAGGTTCTCGGCGACCAGAGTGGCCTCGCCGAAATCGCCCCGCCAGATCTCGAGGAGAACGGCGTGGAAATCGATGAAGATCAGTCCGCTCTCGTCACCGCGCTCGAGGTAGTGCCGCCGCATCGCGGACATCTCATCGTGGGCCTGGTCGAGTTGTCCGGTGCAAGCCAGTAGCAAGGCGTGCTGCACGCTCGGGCGGAAAGGCGATGGGACAGGCACGTCGAGGTCCTCCAACTCGAGCGCCCGGTCGAGAGCGGGCACGTCGAAGCCGTCGCCACGAAGGAAGTGCAGCATCACCCGCATGCTCAGCGCCTGGCTGAACAGATCCGGCAGCCCAAGCCGTTCGGCATCGGTAACGGTGCCGTCGACGCTTTCGATCGCGGCCCCAAGCTGGCCCGTGTTGAATTGGGCGAACGACAGCGTGACCGACGTCTGGACGCGCAACGCACGATTGTCCTCGGCCTCGTCGAGTGCGCGTTCCAGCAGCTCGGCCGCCTCGATGAAGCTGTCGTCGAACATCCGCACCACGCCCAGCAGGTACAACGCCCCGGCGAGCAGGGGTCCGGTGGCGGTGCGGTCGACGGTCTTCTCGAGCAGGGCGCGGGCCTGCTCCGCGTCTCCGGCACTGTAATGGTAACTAGCCAAACGGATCAGGCGCTCCGGCGTCTCACCGCCCAACCTCACCGCAAGACCGACGAGCTCGGCCGAGGCTTCGGGCGCCCCCCGGACGCGTGCGATCTCCGCCGCCGCGTCCAGAGCCTGCAGGGTCACCGGATCGCCGCTGGTCGCCGCCAGCGCCAGATGTCGGGCCCTCGATTCGGGCTCGTCGACGATCTCGGCGAGGCGGCGATGCATGGCGCGGCGGGCGGCTGGGGATGCTCTCGAGTAGACGCCCTTGGCCAGTACTGGGTGAGTGAAACGGATGCGAGACCCGTCCAGGCTGATGATGTCCTGCCGCTCCGCGGATTCCAGCATCTGGACGACGTCGTGCGCTTCGCCATCCACCGCTCGGGACACCAGGTCTACGGTGGGTGCCGCCAGGCACGAACTCGCGAGCAGAGCGACTTCGGCGATGCCGTCGACGGTGTCGATCCGGTGGTTCACCAGATCGGTCAACGACCTTGGCAGCACCTCCCAACCGGCTGTCCGGTCGTCATCGATCGACCTCGCCAATTCGATGGCGTAGAAGGGGTTTCCGCCGGAGGTTTCGTGCACGCGCAGCATCGTCGGCCGCGGGTACGAGCGGCCCAGTCGCTTCGAGATGACGGCGTGTAGGGCGCCGACGGTCAACGGGCGCAGGGTGATTCGGCGGAGCTGTTCGGGTCGCGGGAGCTGGAGCCAGGAAGCGGCCGACACGCTGTCCGACGTCGTGCGCGCGGCGCCGAGCACCCCTACCGGTCCGGAGAGCCGGCGCGCGACGAATCCGAGCACGCGCACGCTCGAGGCATCGAGCCACTGCAGGTCGTCGATCGCCAACAGCACGGGACTCTCGCGGGCGAGGAGTTCGACGACGGACAAGAACGCGGCCGCGACGGCGCGCTGATCGGTGACCGCGTGGCCGTCGCCCGCATCCACCACGCGCAACGTGACTCGGTCGACTGCCAGCCGTTGGGGCGCAGGCAGATCCGCCCACACCAGTGGGGCGACCGAACTGAGCAGGTCAGCCAACGCCGTGTAGCCCATCACCAACTCCGAGGCGGCGGGCCGGGTCGACAGAACCCGGAAGCCACGTGTGCGTGCCTCTTCGACGGCCGACAGCCACAACGTGGTCTTGCCGATGCCAAGCTCACCCTCCAGCAACAATGCCGAAGGCGCGAGCAATGCATCGGTGAGAAGGCCCGAGATCGCCAGCGATTCATCCGGACGGGTTACGTCACGGGCGGACACATAGCAACGATCTCACACCGACTTAGGGATCGCGCGGCAGACCTAGCAACCGTTCGGCGATGATGTTCAGCTGCACCTCGGTCGTGCCGCCGTAGATCGTCGTGGCCCGGCCCGCCAGGAGGTACTCGGCCCACTTGCCGGACGGCTGCCCGAGGTCGCCGATGGCCGCATCGGTGCCGAACGACGACACCCCGAATTCGGCATAGCCCTGGCCGGTCTTCATGGCCAGCAGCTTGGAGATCGCCGCCGCGGGCATCGGGTCGCCCCCGGCCAGCGTCAGCAGCGTCGAGCGCAGGTTGAGCACCTTGGCTGCGTAGCCCTCCGCGATCAACCGACCGGCATGGTTCTGCTCGATCTGGTCGAACTGGCCGTCCGTCAAGAACTTCACGAACTGGTCGAGGGTGGCCAGAAACGGCGGCTCACTGCTGCCGATCGACACCCGCTCGTTGGTCAGGGTGTTGCGGCTGACCTCCCAGCCGCGGTCCACCTCGCCCAGCACGAACTCGTCGGGCACGAACACGTCGTCGATGAACACGGTATTGAACATCGCGTTGCCGGTGAGCTCGCGCAGCGGCTTGACCTCGACGCCCTCGCTGGCCATGTCCAGCAGGAAGTAGGTGATGCCATTGTGTTTCGGCGCCGTCGGGTTGGTGCGTGCCAGCAGCGCGCCCCACTTCGAGTACTGCGCGCCGGTGGTCCAGATCTTCTGGCCGGTGATCCGCCAGCCGCCGTCGACCTTGGTGGCCTTCGTGGTCAGGCTGGCTAGGTCGGATCCCGCGCCCGGCTCGGAAAACAGCTGACACCAGATCATCTCGCCGCGGAAGGTGGGCGGCAGGAAGCGCTGCTGCTGCTCGTCGGTACCGTAGGCGACGATCGACGGGATGATCCAGGCGGCGATGCCCATCGGAGGCCGCGCAACCTTTCCGGTTGCGAACTCCTGCGCGATGATGATCTGCTCGATGGGGGTCGCCGACCGGCCCCACGGCTTGGGCAGGTGCGGCGTCACCCAGCCGCCCTCGGCGATGGCGACATTGCGCTCGTCGCGCGGAATCTCCTTCAGCGCGGCCACTTCCGCGCGAATCTCGTCGCGGAGCTTCTCGGTGTCGGGGTCGAGGTCGATGTCGATCGAACGCATCCCGGTCGTGGTTGCGACGTCCACCACCTGTTGCGGGTAGTCGGCCGCCCGCCCGAAGCAGGCCGCCAGCACGATTGCGCGCCGGTAGTAGACGTTGGTGTCGTGCTCCCAGGTGAAGCCGATGCCACCGTGCACCTGAATGCAGTCCTGCGCGCAGTGCTGCGCAGCGACCGGAGCCAGAGTGGCGGCGACGGCGGCGGCGAACTCGTAGGCGCTGCCCTGCGAGTCGTCCTCGTCGATGGCGCGTGCGGCGTCCCAGACTGCGGCCGTGGCGCGCTCGGTGTCGGCGATCATGCCCGCGCACTTGTGCTTGATGGCCTGGAACTGACCGATCGGCCTGCCGAACTGCTCGCGGATCTTGGCGTACTCCGATGCGGTGTCGGTGGCCCAGCGGGCGACGCCGATGCACTCGGCGGAGAGCAGGGTCGACATCAGGGCGCGCGCACGCGTGCGGCTCAGGTTGGACAGCACCCGGTCGTCGCCGACCTCGACGGCGTTGGCCCGCACGTGCGCCAGCGGGCGCAGCGGGTCGACGCTCTTGACTGGCTCGATCTCCAGTTGGTCGGCGTCGAGGACCACCCACTCCTCGCCGCTGTCGATCGCGACGGGGAGCACCAGGATCGATGCCTGTGCAGCAGCAGGGACCGCGCGCACCTCACCGCGGATGACGAGGCCATCTCCGTGCCGGGTTGCGGTCAGTCCGGAGTCGATGGCGTACGCGGCGATGGCGTCGCCGGATGCCAGCGCCTCCAGTCGCTTGTCCTCTGGGTCGTTCGCGGAGATCAGCGCACTGGCGACCGCGGAAGGGACGAACGGCCCTGGAACCGCGCCGTAGCCGAACTCGGCGAGCACGATGGCGAGCTCGAGGATGCCGAATCCCTGTCCGCCCACCGATTCGGACAGATGTACGCCCTGCAGACCCTGGTCCGCGGCGGCCTTCCAGTAGGTCGGCGGGTTGGGGATCGGCGTCTCCAGCGCCTCGTGCAGAACGTCCGACGGCGCCACGCGCGCCACCAGGGACCGGACGGAGTCGGCCAGGTCGTTGTGCTCAGAAGTGATCGCGATGGGCATGCCTACTCCTTTGCGCCGGCTTCGAATCAACCGGTGGGTTGGGAACGAGGGTACCTGGACGTCAGGAGGAGGCCGACCGGCACCTCACCGAACTTGGTTCACCAGGTTCACCAGGTCCCGGCCGTCGCGCAGCCGCTGGCAGTTGTCCACCGCTTCGCCCAGGTAGCGCCGCATGGTATCGGCCGTGTACCAGGTGACGTGCGGCGTGAGCACGACGTTGTCGAGGGCCAGCAGCGGGTTGTCCGCGGCGACCGGCTCGACGCCGAACACGTCCAGGCCCGCGGCCGCCAGCCGGCCCGCACCCAGCGCGTCGACCAGTGCGGCCTCGTCGATGACCGGCCCGCGTGAGGTGTTGACCAGCACGGCGTCGCGCTTCATCAGCGCCAGCGCCGCGGCGTCGAGCAGCCCCGCCGTCCGATCGGTCAGCGGCAGGTGCAGCGAGACGACGTCGCTGCCGGCGAGCAGTTCGGGCAACGGCCGCCACCCGGCATGGCCGTCGTCGCGGGTGCTGGTGTGCAGCACGTCGGCCCCCATCGCCGACACGATGGTCTCGACGCGCTTGGCGATGTTGCCGTAGCCGACCAGGCCGACCGTGCAGCTGCCGATGTCGCGCACGGTCTCGCCGAGCGTCGGATCCGACGGCCAGCCCGCGCCTGCCCGGGTGGCCGCATCGAGGGCGGGCAGCCTGCGCAGTGCGGCGAGCATCAGCAGGACCGCACCCTCGGCCACCGACGGGGCGTTGGCGCCGGGCATGTTGGCCACGGCGATGCCGCGTTGCGTGGCGGCGTCGACGTCGATGGTGTTCACCCCTGCGCCCAGCTTGTGCACCAGTCGGCACCGCGTTGCCCGCTCGAGGTCGTCGCGCGACAGCGGTCGCAGGACGTGCCAGATCACCTCGGCCTCGGGCAGCTCGCGGTAAAAGGTGTCGTCGTCGTCCTCGGCGCAATAGCGAACGTCGAGCCAATCGGCTTGCGGCGCAAGCAATGCCCGTGCCTTGTCGCCGGGCACGAAGTGGGCCAAGACTTTGATCGGGCCGACTCTCAGCGCCACCGTCTCGCGATCCACCTCGCGATCGTATCCGCCTGCTCGCTGCGCGCACCGGGGGTGGTGAAGTAGTGGTCGGAGTCGATTGAACGCAGTGCCTTGTCCTTGCCGGCCAGCGCATCGTGAATGCGTTGCGCGTCGGACGGATACACGCCGGAGTCCTGCTCGGCATTGATCACCAGCGCCGGGCAGGTGATGCGGGCCAGATGCGGTTCGGCGCGAGTCTGGGAGTGCCGCAGGCTCCACATGCCCAGCCAACCCCGCAAGCTGCATGCCGCGGCGATGCCGTGCGCCGACCGGTTGGCCTTCGCGGGGACGCCTGCGTAGCAGGTGTTGGCGGGGCGTTTGGTGGGTTCGATGCTCGGATCGACCATGCGCGGGTCGGCCCAGGTGCGTAGCACCGTGAATGGGCGGTCCGAGAAGCCCGCTGCCCGAACCCTTTTCAGCTCGTCTTCGGCCCATTCGGTGATCGCGTGATTACGCGCGACCTGCGCGGCCCGGTACCGCTCGATGAAGTCGGCCGAGTACGGCGGGCCGTTGCGCTTGTCGAACAGGTCCAGCGCGGGATCGCTGGCGACGGGGTCGTACTCGTCGACGACGGAGCCGTCCATCCACGCCGTCAGCACGTCGGGTCGGCCCGGATGGGCGGCGCTGGCCACGTAGCCGTCGGCGGGCAGGAGCTCGGTAAGGCCTGCCGCGGGCCGCATGCCGTCCAGTGGCGTCACGTGTGGGTCGACGGCCTGGGCCTGGTAGGCGGCCATCAGCGAGCCGCCACCCGAATTGCCGAGCAGCACAATCGTTTCCACGCCCTGCACGTCACGGAGCCAGCGGACGCCCACCCCGATGTCCACCAGCGCGTGGTCGAGTAGGAAGCTGCTCTCGAAGCCACGGAACCGGGTGTTCCAGCCGAGGAAGCCGACGCCGCGGGTGGCCATGTAGTCCGCGAGGTAGTGCTCGGAGAAGTCGATCTGATAGTGCGTAGCGATCATCGCCACCTTC
>Ga0193743_1002996_pt1 | contig 11516 bp, 13 predicted proteins | sample L2c2metaG_FD_143038 | JGI IMG/M metagenome (GOLD analysis project Ga0193743, IMG submission 143038) | Soil microbial communities from a riparian zone of the East river system, Colorado, United States - L2c2 | ecosystem: Environmental > Terrestrial > Soil > Riparian zone | place: USA: East River...
GCACATCAGCGGATCGACCACACCCTGCACCAGCGCGCAGGCGATGCCGGCATCGACGGCGTTGCCGCCTTCGCGCAGCACATCGGCGCCTGCTTCTGTTGGTTCTGGCTGCGGGGCGACATCATCGCCTTCTTCGCGTAACGCACTTTTTGGGTCCTCCTCGTCTTTCGTCTTGTCTTCTTTTCTTCCTCCTCTCCCCCTTGGGGAGAGATGCCATGGGCGGTGAACGGCCGGCCCTCTAAGGTTTGGTTGTTCACGACCGGACCATGGAGGGATCGATGACGACCGAAGCTGTGTTCGCCGGCACGTCCACCTTGAAGGAGGATGTCACGCTGTGTGCGTCTGTGGAACTGGGCTCGACGGGCTGGCTAGTGACGAGCCGAGCGAGCGACCAGGAGAAGATCCAGCGGACGCGGATAGGAACGAACGATTGGCAAAGCCTGATCGCGCTGCTGGGCCGGCAGCGGAAGGCGCGGCAAGCGGGGCGTGTGGTATGCGGCTACGAAGCTGGCCGCGAGGGGTTCTGGCCGTACCGGGCGCTGCGTGAGGCAGGGATTGAGGCCTGCGTGCTGGACCCGGCCAGCATCGCGGTCAATCAGCGCGGTCGGCGCACCAAGACCGATCGGACGGACGGGATTTTGGAGCTGGAGGCGATCGAGGCGCTGGACCTTGGCCGACGAACGGCGGCACGGCGTGTGGTGGTGCCGACGGAGGACCAGGAGGATGCGCGTCAGCCCGGGCGCACGCGCAGCCGGCTGGTGAAGGATCGGACGGCGTTGATCGCCTACATCAAGTCGGCGTTGGCACGGGTCGGGGCAGATCTTCCGGCGGCCAACCAGCCGGGTTGGCTGGAGCGGTTGGCAGCGACACGGCAATGGAACGGCCAGCCGCTGCCGCGCAACCTGGTGCGCGACATCGAGCTGGCACACGAGCGGCTGATGCTGGTGTGCCGTCAGATTGATGCGTTGGAAGCCGACCAGCGCGCGGCTCTTCTGTCGTGCGAGCGAAGTGGCAAGCGCCGGCAGCTCAAGAGCCGGCAAGCGGCGCAGGCGTGGGAGGCGCAGGCCAACCCTGCCGAGCGAGCCGTGGCGGGGCTGGCGGAACAGCTGTACCGCCTCAACGGCATCGGCCGGGTCATCGCCTTGAGCTTGGCCGGCGAGGTGTACTGGCGCGACTTCGTGAACCGGCGCCAAGTCGGCGGCTACGTCGGCTTGGGCGGCACGGAGCATTCCAGCGGCGCGCAACGACGCGAGCTGGGCATCAGCAAGGCCGGCAACCGGCGGGCCCGCTTCGTGCTGGTCGAAGCGGCCTGGCTGTGGGTCGAACACCAGCCTGGCAGCGCGTTGACGCACTGGTTCAAACAGCGCGCTCCCAAGGGAGCATCGCCGCGCCAGCGGCGTATCGCCATCGTTGCGCTGGCCCGCAAGCTGGCCGTGGCGCTGTGGCGCTACCTCAATGACGGCATCGTGCCGGAGGGGGCGTGCATGAAGGCCTGAGCTCCCCCCACCGGTATCCTGGCGGGCCGCGGCAAGCGTGCTGCGACTCTCCGCGTCGGGTGGCGATCGTTCCCCAGCTGGGTCTCACCTACCGTTGTGAGAGATGGATCCCACTCCGACATGGCCTGTTGCCGCACTGCATACGGCATCCTGGTAACGGACCTTGGTCCGACCGAATATGAGGTCAGACGGCCACACGGTCGATCGATCACACAGGCCAGGCGCGGAGCTGCTGCAAAGCTCGCCACATCCCACGTCGACTGCTGCCACCCCCTAGCCTGAGGAAGATCGCACCATCCAATCATCGTCCCTACAGGTTCCAGGCTTGCGCTGTGCTCGCGCCGGTCAAGGCCGCTTCGCGCCGCCTGCGGCGGTGGCCCTGCGGCCAGCCCTTGACCGCCGCTCCGCGCAGCGCATCCACTCGGCCTGTAGGTCGGGACGAAGAAACGGTCCGCGGTCGAACCAAGAAACTCTGCCTAAATGCTATGATACCCTTGACACTCAGCGAGCCATATGAGGCTGGGTGAGGGGGTGATGCAGGAAACAGTCTCCGGGTTGACCCCCTCACCTAACCTCTCCCCCAAGGGGGAGAGGAATATGAGAGCGTGGGGGGCCTACGCCGCCGTCATTACGCCGGCGAGCGCGGTGTAGGTCTCCGTCCAGGCCATCTTCACCTCCGGCGTGAAGTCCGGACCGAGGCCCTTCTCCAGGGTCCACAGCAGCGCGGCGCCGACCGGCGCGTAGTGCGCGGCGGTCACGCCATAGCCCTTGTGACGCTTGCCGAGGTCCTGCACGGCGGGAAGGATCGTCTCGAGCTTGTGCAGGCTGCCGACCGCCGTGCCCAGCATGCCCATCAACTTCTTCTTCTGCTCGGTGAGGTCCTGCGGAAACATCGATCGCACCTCAGGCGCGATCTCGAAAAGCCTGTCGTAAAACAGGTCCGCGGCGGTGCCGGCGATCGGCACGACCTTCTTGAAGCTCGTCTGGACCAGTTCGATCTGTTGCGGTGTCACGGCACTCTCCCTCGGTTGAGCCGGCAGGGACGCCGCAACTTCCATGCCACGGTTAGAGGGTGTGAACCCGATCCGGCGCTTCGAGCTCAGCCGCCGGCTTGCCCTCGGCCTCCTCGCGCTCCTTCTCCTTCCGCGCCTTGAGAAGCTTGCGCAGGATCATGTTGCGCTTGAGCGCCGAGATGTGGTCGATGAACAGGATGCCGTCGAGATGGTCGATCTCGTGCTGCACGCAGGTGGCGAGCAGGCCCTCGCACGCCATCTCCTGCTGGATGCCATCGCGGTCGAGATAGCGCACTTTGACCTTGGCCGGGCGGACCACGTCGGAATAGTGCTCGGGCAGCGACAGGCAGCCTTCCTCGTAGCTCACGTCCTCGTCCGAGGCTTCGACGATCTCGGGATTGGCCATCAGCAGCGGGCCGGTCTTGACGTCCTCGCGGTCGATATCGAGCACGATCACGCGCTTCAGCACGCCGACCTGCGGCGCCGCCAGGCCAATGCCGGGCGCGGCGTACATGGTCTCCAGCATCTCGTCCATCAGGCGGCGCACGTCGGCGTCGACCGTCTCGACCGGCTTGGACTTCTTCTTGAGGCGCGGATCAGGCGCCGTGAGGATGGGCAAAAGGGCCATGGTGTCTAAATATGCAATGAAATCAGGCTATTCAAGGCCCTTGGCGGGGGCGGCCGGAGCGGCCGGAGGCCGGTCAGTTGCGCGTCACCATCGTGCCGACGCCGGCCTCGGTGAAGACTTCCAGCAGCAGGGCATGGGGCACCCGCCCGTCCATGATGACGGCAGCCTCGACTCCGCTGTTCACCGCATCGATGCAGTTCTCGATCTTGGGGATCATGCCGCCCGAGATCGTGCCGTCGGCGATCAGGGCACGGGCCTGCTCGACCGTCATGTCCCCGATGAGCTGGCCGTTCTTGTCTAAAACGCCCGGCACGTCGGTCAGGAACAGGAGCCGCTTGGCCCGCATCGCGCCCGCGATGGCGCCGGCCGAGGTGTCGGCATTGATGTTGTAGGTGAGCTCGTCGTCGACGCCGAAGCCGATCGGCGCCACCACCGGAATGACATCGGCGCGGCGCAGCTGCTCCAGCACCATGACGTTGATCTTGGCGGGCTCGCCGACCTGCTTGAGATCGACCTTGAGAAGCTCGCCGGTCTTGGGATCGCGCATCTCGGTGACCTTGCGGGCGAGGATCAGGTTGCCGTCCTTGCCGCAGATGCCGACGGCGATGCCGCCGCATTCGTTGATGTCGGCCACGATCGCTTTGTTGATCGACCCAGCCAGCACCATTTCGACGATCTCCATGGTCGCCGCATCGGTCACGCGCAGACCGTTCACGAAGGTGCTTTTGAGCCCGACCCGCTCCAGCATCTTGTTGATCTGCGGACCCCCGCCATGAACCACGATGGGGTTCATGCCGACCTGCTTCATCAGCACGACGTCGCGCGCCACGAGGTCGCCCAGCTTCGGGTCGGTCATGGCGTGGCCGCCATACTTCACCACGAAGGTGGCGTCGTTATGCCGGCGCATGTAGGGCAGCGCCTTGGAGATGGTCTCCGCCATGCGGATGAGCCGCCTCTGTTCCCTGTCGGTCTGAACCGGCTCGGCCATTTCTTCGGACCCTGAGTTGGCAAAAGCCCTCTCCGGGGCGGGAGAGGGCTAAGGCGGCATCATATATCAGGCGGGCGGCGGATAGAAGAAGCGGGCGCGGCGCGGCAGGATGTCCCCATGATCGACACCGACTCTCTGGCCGGCCGCGGCTTCACCGTGACGCCCGGCCTGATCGGGCCTGCCGAGTGCCTGGCCCTGGCGGCTCTGTGGCCCGACAAAGCGCGGTTTCGCAGCCACGTGATCATGCAGCGTCACGGCTATGGGCAGGGCGAATACCAGTATTTCACCTATCCGCTCCCCAAGGCGGTCGAAGATCTGCGCCAGGCGCTCTATCCCGAGCTGGCCGTCGTCGCCAACCGTTGGAACGAACAACTCGGCCTGAAAAAGCGCTTCCCCTCCACGCTGCAGGCCTGGCTGCGGCAATGCCATGACGGCGGCCAGAGGCGGCCGACGCCGCTGCTGCTGCGCTACGGGCCGGGCGACTACAACTGCCTGCACCGCGACCTCTATGGCGAGCTGGTGTTCCCGCTGCAGGCGACCGTGCTGCTGAGCAATCCCAAGCACGATTTCAGCGGCGGCGAGTTCATGCTGGTCGAGCAGCGCCCGCGCATGCAGTCGCGTGGCGAGGTCGTGCCGTTCACACAGGGCGATGCGGTGATCTTCGCCGTCAACGAACGGCCGGTGAAGGGAAGCCGCGGCTTTCACCGGACGGCGATGCGCCACGGTGTCAGCAGCCTGCGCGAGGGCGAGCGCTTCACGCTCGGCATCATCTTCCATGACGCGGCGTAGCCTCTCTTCCTCCTCTCCCCCGCTAGGGGGAGAGGTTGGGTGAGGGGTTTGCGCACGGTCGTTCGACTCCCCCTCACCTAGCCTCTCCCCTAGCGGGGAGAGGAACATGAAGGTGAGGATCTATCCCGTCGCCGCCGCCGCGAGCTCCGCCCTGAGCTCGGCAATGCCGAAGCCGGTCTCGCTGCTGGTCGGCAGCACCTCGGGATGCGCCGCGCCATGCTTGCGGATGGCGACTTCGGCGGCGGCGACGGCGCGCGGCACGTCGGCGGCCTTGAGCCGGTCGGTCTTGGTCAGCACGAGCTGGTAGGAGACGGCGGCCCGATCGAGGTTCTTCATGGTCTCGTGGTCGGAGTCCTTCACGCCGTGCCGCGAATCGATCAGCAGGCAGACGCGCTTCAAGGTCGGGCGGCCGCGCAAGTAGGCCGACGCCAGATCCTGCCAGGTCTCCTTCATCGACCGGGAGACCTGGGCGAAACCGTAGCCCGGCAGGTCGACCAGGTAGAAGCGGCCGGCGAGATTGAAGAAATTGATCTGTCGCGTCGCGCCGGGGCTGGCCGACACCCGCGCGAGCGTGCGCCGGCCGGTGAGGGCATTGACCAGGCTCGACTTGCCGACATTGGAACGGCCGGCGAAGGCGACCTCGGGCAGTGCGATGGCCGGCAGCGACTCGAACGACGCGGCGCCCGCCACGAATTCACAGGTACCCGCGAAGAGCTTGCGCGCCGCCTCGATCTCGCCGGGCGTGCGCCCGCCCGGTTCCTGGTCGTCCATCAACCCTTCTTGGACGAGCCCTTGCCGCCCTTCTTAGACCCACCTCCACCCCCACCGTCGGCGGGAGCCGGCGCCGGCAGCACGGCGACCGCCTGCTTGGGCTTGGCGCCGCGCAGCGTGCCGTGACGGCGCATGATCGTGTACTGCTGGGCGATCGACAGGGTGTTGCTCCATGCCCAGTAGATCACCAGGCCGGCCGCGAACGAGCCCAGCATGAAGGTGAACAGGATCGGCAGGAACTGGAACACGCGCGCCTGGACGGGATCGGTCGGCGCCGGGTTCAGCTTCTGCTGCAGATACATCGTGACGCCCATGACGATGGGCCACAGGCCGATGTTGAAGAAGTGCAGGAACGGCGGGATGTCCCAATGGAACAGGCCGAAGCCGGTCAGGATGGTGAGCGGATCGGGCGCGCTCAGATCCTTGATCCAGCCGAAGAACGGCTGATGGCGCATCTCGATCGTGGTGTAGAGCACCTTGTAGAGCGCGAAGAACACCGGGATCTGCACGACGATGGGCAGGCAGCCGGCGGCCGGGTTCACCTTCTCGCGGCGATAGAGCTGCATCAGCTCCTGGTTCATGCGCTGACGGTCCTCGCCGTAGCGCGCCTTGAGCTTCTCCATCTCCGGCTGCAGCGCCTTCATCTTGCTCATCGCCGCATACGACTTGTTGGCCAGCGGGAAGAACACCGCCTTGACCATCACGGTCAGCACCAGGATGGCCACGCCGAAATTGCCGATCTGGGCATAGAGCCATTCGAGCAGCCAGAACAGCGGCTTGGTGAAGAACCAGAACCAGCCCCAGTCGATCGTGAGATCGAACTTGTCGATGCCGTATTTTTTCTCGTACTCGTCGATTACGCGCACGATCTTGGCGCCGGCGAACAGGCGCGAGGTGCTGGCCGAGGTGGCGCCCGGCGCGATCGTCAGGCCGGGTGACGTGTAGTCGATCTGGTACTTGGGATCGGCCTGCGTGCCGGTCTGCTTGATCGAGGCGTCGACCTTCGCCTGCTGGTCGGGCACCAGAGTCGTCATCCAGTACTTGTCGGTGATGCCGAGCCAGCCGCCGGTAGTCTGGAACTTCTGCTGCTTGTTGTCCTTGAAGTCGGAGTAGCCGAACTCCTTCAGGCTGCCGTTGAAGACGCCGTAGGGACCTTCATGCAGGATATAGATGCCCTCGGCCTTGGGCAGGCCGTAGCGCACGACCAGGCTCCAGGGAAACAGCGTCACCGGCTTGTCGGACTTGTTCTCGACACTCTGTTTCACGTCGAACATGAAGTAGTCGTCGATGGCGATCTCGAGCCCGAAGATCAGGCCCTGGCCGTTGTCCCAGGTCAGTCGCACGGGCTTGCCCGGCGCCAGCGTTGTCTGGTCGGCGGTCCACAGCGTGTCCGCCTGCGGGGTCTTGATCGCAGGATCCGACGACGCCCAGCCGAACTCGGCGTAGTAGGGATGCTCGCCGCCGACCGGCGACAGCACCGGCACTGGGTCGCTCTTGGGGTCGATGGTCTCGCGATACTTGACCAGCCGCACATCGTCGATGCGGCCGCCTTTCAGCGCGATCGAGCCGACCAGCTCAGGCGTATCGAAGGTGACGCGTGGCGAGGCGGCCAGCGCCTCCTTGCGGTTCAGGATCTGCGCTGCGGCCGGCTCGGCCGACGGCGCGCCGGGCGCACCCGGTGCCGTAGATTGGCTAGCCGGCGTCTGCGGTGTTCCAGACTGGCTCGTCGTCTGCGGCGGGACTGGCGGCTTGGTCGGCTGGAAGAAATGCTGCCAGCCCACGATGATCAGCACCGAGAGCACGATAGCGACGATGAAATTCTTCTGGTCCATTTCGGGCGAACTCTGCTGCGCCTCAGGCGCGCTCGGCGGGGTGGCAGGAAAGCGGTTGGCGGTGGGCGTCGTCTGCGGCAGGCACGGGATCGTAGCCGCGACCGCCCCACGGTCCGCAGCGGCACAGGCGATGCGCCGCCAGCCAGCTGCCCTTCAGCGCGCCGTGACGCAACACCGCCTCGGCGGCGTAGGCCGAGCACGAGGGTTCGTAACGGCAGGCGCCGACGAAAAAATAGGCAAGCGTCAGCTGGTAGGCGCGGATCGCCCCGCGCAAAAAGCCGGAAACCAGGGAAGAGACCAGACCAGACATCATGCGGCCCGGAAACTGGCGATTTGCCGGGCCCGGCGCAAGCGTCTGCGACAGGTCATGGCGTCGCGAGGGCGAGCGCTTTGAGCCGTTTCAGAGCCTCGAGCAGCTCCTGGCGCAGGGCTGCGAAATCACGGGCGAGGGCAGCCTGGCGGCCGACCAGCACGTAGTCGAGATCGGCCCGCGCCTGGCCCGGAATCACCATGCGCGCCACTTCGCGCAGCCGGCGGCGCACCCGGTTGCGGGCGACGGCATTGCCGACCTTGCGGCTGACGGTGAAACCGACCCGCACGGAAGGCAGGCTGAGCTCGGCCGGCCCAAGTTCAGCCGGGACGGCGGCCACCTGGAGCACGAAACCGGGCATGGCACAGCGCCGCCCGGCCTGGACGCGCAGGAAATCTCGACGGTTCGGCAGACGCCCGAGGCGTGCCGTGGCCAATTTGGCTAGGCCGCCAAACTAGGCCGAGAGACGCTTGCGGCCCGACCGGCGACGGCTGGCGATGACCTTGCGGCCACCCACCGTTGCCATCCGGGACCGGAAGCCGTGCCGGCGCTTGCGCACCAGCTTGCTCGGCTGATAGGTGCGTTTCATTACGCAACTCCTTCAAACACAATACCCCCGCGCAGGGCGGCGGGGGCGAAATCCGTGGGCGAGGGTAATAAGCGCGGGCGCGCTTTGAGTCAACGAGAGGCTAGGATGGCCTATGCCTCTGGTCCTGCACGGTTATCGCTACAGCGTCTATGTCCGGATTGCCCGCCTCGCCTTGGCCGAGAAGGGGGTGGCCTACGACCGGGTCGAGGTGAACCCCTTCGCCCCGGACGTCCCGGCGGCCTATCTCGCCCTCCATCCGTTCGGCCGGGTGCCGACCCTGGTTCACGACGATTTCGCTCTCTACGAAACCGGCGCCATCACCCGCTACCTCGACCGCACGTTTGCCGGGCCCGCCCTGCAGCCCGACCAGCCCCGCGCGCTTGGCCGGATGGACCAGATCATCGGCGTGGTCGATTCCTACGGTTATTGGCCGCTGGTGCGTCAGGTCTTCTCCCATCGCGTATTCCGCCCCGCCATCGGCCAGCCGGCGGATGAGGCAGAGGTCGGTCGCGGTCTCGCGGGCGCTGCCAAGGTCCTGGCGGCACTCGAGGTCCTGGCAGCGCCCGACGCTTTTCTCGTTGGGCCCGCTTTGTCGCTGGCCGACCTTCACCTTGGCGCGATGCTCGCCTACTTCGCGGCCGCGCCCGAAGGCGCGGCGTTGCTGCGGAATCATCCTCGGCTCGCCGCGTGGTGGGTGCGACTCAGTCGGCGTCCGAGTTTTGCCGCGACGGATCCTGGCCTGCCGAACGCGTAGACCTGTCACTCGACCGTGAGCGCAATTGCTTTGAGACCGGGCGGATGAAGGCCAATATCGACGGCAAGCCACGCGAAAGAAGACATGACCCTCCCGATGTGGCGCCGGCTGATTCCCGTGGCGGTCCTGCTGCTCGGGCTGGCGCTGTTCCTGCTGCTCGATCTCGAGCGCTACTTTTCCTTCGAGATGCTGAGCTACCATCACGCGACGCTGACGGCCTGGGTGGCGGGGCATGTCGCGCTGGCGGCGTTCCTCTTCGTCGTTGTCTATACGTTGGTGGTGGCATTCTCGCTGCCCATCGCCGTGGTCGTGACGCCGGTCGGCGGGTTCCTGTTCGGCCTATGGCTGGGCGCCCTGCTGTCGGTGATCGGCGCGACACTGGGGTCGCTGGCCGTGTTCCTGGCGGCGCGCACGGCGTTCTACGATCTCTTTCACGCCCGCGCCGGCGCCGCCCTGGCGCGCCTCGAGGAAGGCTTCCGCCGCGACAGCTTCAGCTACCTGCTGTTCCTGCGGCTGGTGCCGGTGTTTCCCTTCTGGCTGGTCAATATCGTGCCGGCGTTGCTCGGCATGACGCTCGGCCCCTATACGCTGGCGACCTTGATCGGCATCATTCCCGGGGCGGTCGTCTATTCGAGCGTCGGCTCGGGGCTCGGCACGCTGCTCGACCGCGGGCAAATGCCCAACCTGGGAATCATCTTCGAGTGGCGCATCCTGCTGCCCTTGCTCGGTCTCGCGGTCCTGGCGCTGGTGCCTGTGCTTTACACGCATCTGCGCGCTCGCAAGACGTCACCGTGAGATGGCTAGCACCCTGACACCCGATGTCTGCGTCGTCGGCGCTGGCTCGGCGGGCCTGGTCGCCGCCGCTGGCGCCGCGCAGCTCGGCCTGAACGTCGTGCTGATCGAGCGCGCGCTGATGGGCGGCGATTGCCTCAATTACGGCTGCGTGCCGTCCAAGGCGCTGATCGCCGCCGCCAAGGCCGCCCAGGCGCAGCGCAGCGGGGCCGCGTTCGGCATCGCGCCGGTCGAACCGCGAGTCGATTTCGGCAAGGTCATGGATCACGTCACCCAGGTGATCGCCGCGCTCGCGCCCAACGATTCGGTCGAGCGCTTCGAGCGATTGGGCGTCCACGTGCTGAAGGAAGAGGCGCGCTTCGTCGGCCGCACCGAGCTTTCAGCCGGCCCGCATCGCATCAAGAGCCGCCGCATCGTGCTGGCGACCGGATCGCGGCCAACAGCGCCCCCTGTTCCGGGCTTGGCCGACGTGCCCTATCTCGCCAACGAGACGGTCTTCGCCAACCGCACCCTGCCCGACCATCTGATCGTGATCGGCGGAGGGCCGATCGGCCTCGAACTGGCGCAGGCGTATCGACGACTGGGCGCCCGGGTCACGGTGCTGGAAGCCGCGGACTTCCTCGCCAAGGACGATCCCGAACTTTCCGCCATCGTCGTGGCGCGCCTGCGAGCCGAAGGCGTCGACTTGCGCGCGCCCGTCAAGATCGCCCGGGTCGAACGGGCACCCTCCGGCATGACTGTGACCCTCGACGGCGGCGAACGTCTCGATGGCTCGCACCTGCTGGTCGCGGCCGGCCGCGCGCCCGTCATCGAAGAGCTCGACCTCGAGACGGCGGGTGTGACCTACACCAGGCACGGCATAACGGTCGATGCTTCGCTGCGAACGTCCAACCGCAATGTCTGGGCGATCGGCGATTGCAACGGCCTCTATGCGTTCACCCATATGGCGGGCTACGAGGCATCGCTGTTCATCCGCGGCGCGCTGTTCCGTGCTCCCGCAAAGCTCGACGCCTCGCTCGTGCCGTGGGTGACCTTCACCGACCCCGAACTGGCGCAGGTCGGCATGAGCGAACGCGAGGCGCGCGACAAGCACGGCGCGGCGATCAAGGTCCTGCGCTGGAAGCTTGCCGAAAACGACCGTGCCCAGACCGAACGCGAGACCGAGGGGATGGTGAAGGCGATCACCGACCGGCGCGGCCGCATCCTGGGGGCGACCATCGTGGCGCCGCAGGCCGGCGAGCTGATCCAGCCATGGTGCCTGGCGATCGCCAGGCGCCTCAAAATCTCGGCGCTGGCGAGCTTCGTGCCGCCCTATCCGACCCTGGGCGAGGCGAGCAAGCGTGCCGCCGGCAGCTACTTCACCGAAACCTTGTTCGGCCCGCGCACGCGTGGGTTGGTGCGGTTCCTGGCCCGCCTGCCGATCTGGTGAGAGGCAGTATGGTGAACGCCGCCATGGCCCGCCCCCGCATCGTCATCATCGGCGCTGGCTTCGGCGGGCTGAGCGCCGCGCATGGATTGGCCGGCGCCGCCGCCGACGTCACTGTCATCGATCGG
>Ga0193743_1002997_pt1 | contig 11516 bp, 12 predicted proteins | sample L2c2metaG_FD_143038 | JGI IMG/M metagenome (GOLD analysis project Ga0193743, IMG submission 143038) | Soil microbial communities from a riparian zone of the East river system, Colorado, United States - L2c2 | ecosystem: Environmental > Terrestrial > Soil > Riparian zone | place: USA: East River...
ATCCCGTCTATTGCTGGCCCATCGCCGCGATCGCGTCTGCAATCGCGATTGTGCGCTTTGCCATATCGGCGTGCAGCCGCTCCACCATCTGCCCGTCGAGCTGGATTGCGCCGCGCGAGGCGTTCTCCGGCCGTTCGAACGCGGCGATGATCTTGCGGGCATGCGCGACCTCCTCCGCGGGCGGCGTGAAGATCGCATTGCAGGCCTCGATCTGGCCCGGATGGATCAGCGTCTTGCCGTCGAAGCCGAGGTCGCGCCCCTGCCCGCATTCCAGTGCAAAGCCGTCGACATTGCTGAAGTCGCTGTAGGGCCCGTCGAGAATTTCGAGACCGTAAGCGCGGGTGGCGAGAATGCAGTGCGTGATCAGCGGCAGCATCGCGGCACGGCCTGGCTGCATTCGGATCCGCGTCTCGCGTGAGATATCGTTCGGCCCGAACACAAACCCGGCCAGCCGCATCTCGGAATCACGCGACGCCGCCGCCAGTTCCTCGGCGTGCAGCACCGCACGCGCGGTCTCGATCATCGCCCAGACCCGGATCGATATGTCGGCATTGATATCGCTGAGGCGATCGGCGATGGCGGTGAGATCCTTCACGCTGGAAATTTTCGGAACCAGAATGCCGTCGGGCCGCGCCTTGCCGGCCATGGTCAGGTCATCGATCCACCACGGCGAATCCAGCGCATTGATCCGGATCAGGACCTCGCGCTTGCCGAAGCCTTTTGCCGCAATTGCCCGCGCGATCTGGTCGCGCGCCATTGCCTTGGCGTCCGGCGCCACGGCATCCTCAAGATCGAGGATGATCCCGTCGACGGGAAGATTGCGCGCTTTTTCCAGCGCCCGCGCATTCGATCCGGGCATGAACAGCAGGCTGCGGCGCGGACGGATCATGGCTTGGTTCCTTTGGAGTTTCGTGCCCCTCGCGATTAACACTTCAGCCCATCGTCCGAAAGGCTTGTTCCCGTGGGCCGCATATGGTTAGGCACTGCCATGGCATCATTCCCGCAACATCTGCTTGAAGGCTACCGCACCTTCACCTCGCAGCGGCTGCCCACCGAACAGTCGCGCTATCGCGAACTGTCCGAGCGCGGTCAGGCCCCCGAAGTGATGGTGATCGGCTGCTGCGATTCTCGCGTGTCGCCGGAGGTGATCTTCGATGCCGGTCCCGGCGAATTGTTCGTGGTGCGCAACGTCGCCAATCTGGTGCCGGTCTATCAGCCGGACGGCGGCGCACATGGCGTCTCGGCCGCGCTCGAATACGCCGTGCAGGTGCTTCGCGTGAAACACATCGTGGTGCTCGGGCACGCGCAATGCGGCGGCATTCGCGCCTTCATCGACAATATTGCGCCGCTGTCGCCCGGCGATTTCATCGGCAAATGGATGTCGATGTTTATCAAGCCGGGCGAAAAGGTCGAACAGCGCGACCACGAAACGATGCAGGATTTCACCACCCGGATCGAGAAGGCCGCGATTTTCCGGAGTCTGGAAAACCTGATGACATTTCCCTGCGTGCAGATACTGGTCGAGCGCGGCAAACTGCATCTGCACGGCGCCTATTTCGGCGTGGCCGAAGGTTCGCTCTCGGTGCTAGACCAGGCCACGAAAGAATTTCGCGGCGTCAGGGAGACGCAAGCCTCTTCGTCGTCCTGACAGCCTGACTCCAAATGCAGCCAATTAGGCGCTTTATAGCAAAGCTCGTCATGCGCGGCCTTGTGCCTGGCATCCACGTCTTTCTTTTTTATTCAGTCAGACGTGGATGGCCGGGACAAGCCCGGCCATGACGAAGAAAATGGATCATGACGGGCAACCCCTAATGGGCCGCCTTGTCGCCGCTGCCATGATCGTCGCCCCATCGATCGGACAGCGCCAGCATCAGCGTCGAGATCACGAACACCAGATGCACGCCGACCAGCCAGCCCATTTTTTGGGCGTCGAAGGCGGCGTCGATGTTCATGAATGCCTTCAAGACCTGGATAGCCGAAATCGCAACGATCGAGGCGAGCAGCTTCTGCTTCAGCCCCCCGAAATCGACCTTGGTCATCCATTCCGGCCAGTCCGGGTGACCGCGGGGATCGATCCGCGACACGAAATTCTCGTAGCCTGAAAACACCACGATCAGAATCAGATTGCCGGTCAGCGAGGCGTCGATCAGCGACAGCACGCCAAGGATGATGTCGGCCTCCTTGGCGCCGGGCGCGTGGAGGATGAACTCCCACAGCATCATGAAGAATTTAAGCATCAGCACTGCGAGACTGATGACGAGACCGAGATAGAACGGCGCCATCAGCCAGCGGCTGTTGAACAGCACGCTTTCAAGCCCCTTCTCGACGCGTTTCAGCGATGGATTGGGTTGATGCGGAGCCGGTTGTTCAGTCATAGGAATTCCGGCTCCCTTATCGCAATTACGCCGCCTTTTTCTTGGCGCTGATCAGTTTGCGGTTGATCAGGCATTCGGCGATCTGGATCGCATTCAGCGCTGCACCCTTGCGCAGATTGTCCGACACGCACCACAGCACCAGGCCGTTCTCCACCGTCGCGTCCTCGCGGATGCGGCTGATGTAGGTGGCGTCCTCGCCCGCCGCCTCGTAGGGCGTAACGTAGCCGCCGGGTTCGTGCTTGTCGATCACGAGACATCCCGGCGCATTGCGCAGGATGTCGCGCGCCTCATCGGCCGAAATCGGATTCTCGAATTCGATGGTGACCGCTTCGGAATGACCGACGAACACCGGCACCCGCACGCAAGTAGCGGTGAGCTTGATTTTGGGATCAAGAATCTTCTTGGTCTCCATCATCATCTTCCACTCTTCCTTGGTGTAGCCATCCTCCATGAACACGTCGATCTCGGGGATCACGTTGAAGGCGATGCGCTTGGGGAATTTCTTGTTGATGAGATCGCTGTTGGTGTAGACCGCCTTGGTCTGCGAAAACAGCTCGTCCATGGCCTCCTTGCCGGCGCCCGAAACCGATTGATAGGTCGAGACCACGACACGCTTGATCTTGGCGTGGTCGTGCAGCGGCTTCAGCGCGACGACGAGTTGCGCGGTCGAGCAGTTCGGATTGGCGATGATGTTCTTCTTGACGAAGCCTGCGACCGCATCCGCATTGACCTCAGGTACGATCAGCGGCACGTCCGGATCCATCCGCCACGCCGACGAGTTGTCGATCACGACCGCGCCGGCGGCCGCGATTTTCGGCGACCATTCCTTCGACACCGCGCCGCCCGCCGACATCAGGCAGATATCGACGTCGCTGAAATCGTAGTGCTCGAGCGCTTTGCATTTCAGGGTGCGGTCGCCATAGGACACTTCGACGCCCATGCTGCGGCGCGACGCCAGCGCCACCACCTCGTCAGCCGGGAATTTGCGTTCGTCCAGAATGTTGAGCATTTCCCGCCCGACATTGCCGGTCGCTCCGACCAGCGCGACTTTGTAACCCATCGTTCACTCTCCGAAGAAAAATGCCTCGTCCCCGTCCGCCGTGGAAAGGGAAGAGGCAGCGCTTCTATGCGAGAAACGCCGCCAAGACAACGTTAGACCCGAGACCGCCTTCGGTGCTCGGTGGCGCTTGGGTGTTTGATGCGATCGTTTTGGGCCACCCGTGCCAACCCAGATTATCCGACCAGAATTCATCCGGCGCTGAGCAGCTTTGCCGACGAATGCTGCGGCATGCTGGCGCGTCTTGTTGCCTATGTGGGTGCTCTGGCCCTGCTTGCCATCTTCGGCACCCATCTGTGGGACGAATTGCAGGCGGGCGTAGCCCTGGAGCCTTCCGCCAAGGTTAGCTGGAGCCTGGCTGCTCGCTCGCACCCGGCGTTCGCCGTCAGCCAGTTAAATTTGCTAGGCAAAACAGAAGCTTACGAGATCTTTCGGCATCCCGAGGGCGGCCGCAAGGACGTCTTTCGCTGGGCGGGCTTGGGTGAAAAGCCCGTTGCAGAGCTCGAAATTTATCGCCCCGGGGGAGAATTCAGCCAATCAGGACCCGCCATCGCTGAAATCGCTGCCCGGATGGACCCCGAGGGGATGCGCGAGCTGGAAGCGGCCGGTGTCATCGACAGCAAGTTCGGCGCGGTTACACTGCTCCGCCTCGCCGGCAACGCGGACGACCCGCGGTCCTGCCTCGGTTTCATCAAACGTCTCGACGAACCCGATCTGCGGATCTCCGGCTGGTCATGCCAGGGCGACGCGTTGCCGGCCCGGCGCGCCGCGATTGGCTGTATCCTCAGCCGGCTGATCCTCCTCACGGCCGGAAATGAACCGAAACTGGCTGAATTATTCGCCCGCGCTGAACTCAGGCGTGGCAGCTGCGCTTCAACCGCAGTGCCCGCTACATCGGCGGACTGGGTGAGCTCTGCGGAAAACCCCCGGCTGCGCGGCACCCTTTAAATCGAGCGTTCCGGCAAGACGTTGGTTTTTATGAAACTTTTTAGCTCGCGCCCGCATTATTGTGATGCGGTGTGGCCCATTTGACCTAGCGACGATATACCCGCGGCAGCTAGGATGACTGTAAATCGAATATGGCGGCCCGGCCGCCCGTGAGGACATGATGATCTGGAAATTCCCTGCTGCGAACAAGCTTGTGGTGTTGCTGGCTGCGGTCGCCGTTGTCGCTATTGGCTTCGACATCACATCAGCGACCGCACAGTCCAAGTCCAAGCGTCAATATGACGACCGCGGCCGCCCCAATTACGGGCCGAGCGGTCCCAATGTGTCCTACCAGCAGGGACCGCGCACACGCATTTACGTCACCAAGCGCTCCTGGCTCGACGCCGGCACCGAAGTGCTGCCGGGCGACCGCAAATTCAGCGATTACGCATTTCCGCCAGCGCTCGGGTACCCATCGTTCGCGCGCGAGAACCTGAACCGCCCGATCGACCGGCAGCCGCTGAATCCGCCGTCGGACATGGGCGGTTATCCGGAGCGTTTCCCGCTGTATTGAGAGCGGTGGCGCCTGCCTAAGTACTACGTCGTCTCTCAAACGCCGGGACGACGTAAAAACTTTTCCGCACTTACCCGTACAGCGCCTGCAATTCTTTCAAAATCGCCTCGCCCATTTGCGTTGTGCTGACCGCCGTGGTGCCCTCGGACTTGATATCCGCCGTCCGCAGACCGTTCGCGAGCACCGCCGCGATGGCAGCATCAACCTTGTCGGCCAGCGCGCCCATATCGAACGAATAGCGCAACGCCATTCCAAACGATGCGATCATCGCGATCGGATTGGCCGCGCCGGTGCCGGCGATATCGGGCGCCGAACCGTGCACCGGCTCAAACAGCGCTTTGCGCTTTTTGGTTTTGACATCGACCTCGCCGAGCGAGGCCGACGGCAGCATGCCGAGCGAGCCGGTCAGCATCGCCGCGATATCCGAGAGCATGTCGCCGAACAGATTGTCGGTGACGATGACGTCGAATTGCTTCGGCCATTTCACCAGATTCATGCCGCCGGAATCGGCCAGTTGATGCTCGAGCTGCACGTCCTTGTATTCGCGCCCATGCACCTGGGTGACTACTTCGTTCCAGAGCACGCCGGATTTCATGACGTTGCGCTTTTCCATCGAGGTCAGCTTGTTGCGGCGCTTGCGCGCCAGATCGAACGCGACACGTGCGATGCGCTCGATTTCATAGGTATCGTAGACCTGGGTATCGATGGCGCGCTTCTGGCCGTTGCCAAGATCGGTGATGGTTTTCGGCTCGCCGAAATACACCCCGCCGGTGAGTTCGCGCACGATCATGATGTCGAGACCCTCGACCACCTCGCGCTTCAGGCTCGAAGCTTCGGCGAGCGCGGGATAACACACCGCAGGGCGCAGATTGGCGAACAAGCCGAGTTCCTTGCGTAGTCGCAATAGCCCGGCCTCCGGACGCGCATCATAGGGGACGCTGTCCCATTTCGGACCGCCGACCGCGCCGAAGATCACGGCATCGGCGGCATTCGCCTGCGCCATCGTCGCATCGGTAATGCTCAGCTTGCTGGCGTCATAGGCCGAACCACCGACTAGGCCCTGCTCGGTCTCGAAATGCGCAATGCCTTCCGCGTTGAGCCAGTCGATCAGGCGCTTCACCTCCGCCATCACTTCGGGGCCGATGCCGTCGCCGGGGAGAAGCAGCAGTTTATGGGTCGCCATGTCGATTTGCCTTTTGAGAAATTGGCAAGACACCATTGCTGGTGGCGCGGCTGTGCAGCCGTCCCTTTGCCTGCCAGAATGCGGCCCAGCCGGAGTAACCCCTTGCACGCCCCCGACCGTTCCTCGCTCTTCGCGCATCCCGCGCGGCTGATTCTCATCCTGTCGTTGACGCCTACGGTCGGTCTCGGTATCGGCCGCTTCGCCTATTCGCTGGTGCTGCCGGACATGCGGGATACGCTGGGCTGGTCGTATTCCGCCGCGGGCTTCATGAACACCATCAATGCGGCGGGTTATCTCGCCGGCGCGTTGATGGCGTCGAGAATCGTGAAGCGATTTGGGCTGTCCGACGCGGTGCGCTGGGGAACGCTGGCCTGCGTCGCGTCGCTGGCGCTGTGCGCCATCTCCGGCAATTTCATCGTTCTGAGCTTTGCGCGGTTGCTTGCGGGCTTCGGCGCGGCGGCTGGATTCGTCGCCGGCGGCGCGCTGGCGGCGAGGATAGCGCAATCGCAGCCTCTGCGGGCAGACTTTCTGCTGAGCTTGTTTTACGCCGGGCCCGGGCTTGGCATCCTGTCGTCCGGCCTGATCGCACCCTTCGTGCTGCAGGCTTTCGGCCCCGGCTCGTGGTGGATCGTGTGGTGGGCGATGACGCTGCTCTCCGTCGCCATGACAATTCCGCTGCTGCTGACACCGATCGATACACGCGCCGGCATCGCGGAAGCGGCGCCAACAAAGTTCGCGATCAGGCCGGTACTGATCTATCTTGCCGGCTATTTTCTGTTCGGCGCCGGATACATCGCCTACATGACGTTCATGATCGCGTATGTGCGCGATGCCGGCGGCGGCGCCGCGGCGCAGAGCGGGTTCTGGTGCCTGATAGGCCTCAGCGCGTTCGTAACGCCGTGGGTGTGGCGCGGCGTGCTGGCGCGCGACAGCGGCGGAATCAGCACCGCGATCATTCTCGGCGTCAACGCGCTCGGCGCGGCGCTGCCGCTGTTCGGACAATCCGCGGCGTGGCTCGCCACATCGGCGCTGGTGTTCGGCGTCTCGTTCTTCGCGGTGGTCGGCTCGACCACCGCCTTCGTGCGCTTCAATTATCCCCCCGCCGCATGGCCCACCGCAATTGCGGCGCTGACGATTGCTTTTGGCGTCGGCCAGACGCTGGGGCCGAGCGTCACCGGTGCAATCACCGACGCGCTAGGCAGCCTGTCATATGCGCTCAACGCAGGGGCGGCGATGCTGGCGCTGGGTGCGATTGCATCGGCGTTTCAGCGAAGATTGGTGCAAAAGCCGTAGGGTGGGCAAAGGCGCTCTTCGCGCCGTGCCCACCATGGAACGCAAGTTTTCAAATGCTGATCTGGTTTGGTGGGCATGCGGAGTTTATCATCGGGCGCGCATTCGCGCGACCCGTTGGCTTTGCCCATCCTACGCGTTGGAACGATCAACTGCCGCTGAACGAATTATATCCCTGGTCTTCCCAGTAGCCGCCCTTGTAGTCGTTGGTGACTTCCATCGACATTACGTATTTCGGATTCTTGAAACCGAGCTTGGTCGGCACCCGGATCTTCATCGGATAACCGTAGATCCGCGGCAGAATTTCGTCGGCAAACTTGAACGTCATCTGGGTCTGCGGATGCAGCGCCGTCGCCATGTCGAGCGGGCTGTTGTAGCCGTCGGGGTCCGCACACTGGAACCAGCAGTATTTGGCGTTTGTGTCGGCGCCGACCAGTTTTAGAAAATCGCGTAAAGGCGTACCGGTCCAGCTTCCGATCGCGCTCCAACCCTCGACGCAGATATGGCGCGTGACCTGCTTTACCTGCGGTAGTTTATAGAGTTCCTCCAGCGTCCAAGATTTCTTGTTGTCGACGAGGCCGCGCACCTCGAACTTCCAATCCTTGCCGTTGATGTCGGGCGCGTCGGCTTGATCGTAATAGCCGTTGAACGGGAACGGCCGCGTGATCGCGCTTTCCGGGAAGGTTGGAGCCAGCGCATTGGGATTGAAGATCAGCGCCTGCACACCGTCATTGAATTTCGAGACTTTCCTCAGCATCTCCTCGGCGGAAAAACTGTCGGAGACGTCACAGCCGGTCAGAAGCGTCAGCGCGCCGAGGCTTGCGCCACCGGCGATAAAGCGCCGGCGCGCCAGGTCCGGCATCACCTTCGTAGCGTCCCTGACCAGCAGTTGCTTGTCGACGCCGGGAATCAGAAGGGAACGAATGCGGCCCATGATGTGTCCTCCTCGAAACCTCTTTGTTTGAGCATGATCTTTTCGGAAAACCGGTTCCCGCTTTTCCGGATCATGCTCTAGCGGCCGATGATCATGGCGCGCAGGCTCTTCGGCACCAGCACCGCCAAGGCGACATGAACCACCAGGAACGCGACGATCGCCGCCATGCAAATGAAGTGAACGTAACGCGCAGCTTCATAGCCGCCAAACAATGCCGTCAGGTATTGCAACTGCACCGGCTTCCAGATCGAAAGGCCCGACAGCACGATGAGGACCCCGACGACGATAATGCCGGCATAGAGCAGCTTCTGCACATAATTGTATTTGGTCAGGTCGTCATGCGACAGCTTGCCGCTAAGCGCCGCCCGGGCATCCGATATCACGCCCTCCGACGTGATCGGCAGCAGCTTCTTACGGAAGCGGCCGGTAGCAAAGCCCAGCGCGAGATAGACGAGACCATTGACCATCAGCAGCCACATCGCCGCGAAATGCCAAAGCAGCGCGCCGCCGAGCCAGCCGCCAAGGGTAATGCTGCTCGAGAATTTGAAATCGAACAGCGGCGAGGCGTTGTAGATCTGCCATCCCGACATGATCATCAAAATCGTCGCCACGGCGTTGATCCAGTGCACAATCCGGACCCACGCCGGCTGAATGACTTTCGCCGTGGTGGCTGCTGTGCGCTCGTCGCTGGCTGCAAGGCTGGACATTAGTGGTTCCTTGGCCGTTCCATCGCTGAAAGTTCGATACCCCACTTATACGCCTGGAACCGGTGTTTCGTTACTGCAATGCCGGCTATCAGGTTCATGCACGCAGGGTATCACGATCAAAAAAAAGCGAGCCGGGTCCCCCCGGCTCGCGGCTTACGCATCCTGCTGGGACTAGATCAGGATACGCAAGATACTTACGAAGCCGGCATCAGGACGGTGTCGACCACATGGATCACGCCGTTCGACTGATTGACATTCGGGATCGTGACGGTCGAGGAACCGCCCTTGGCGTCAACGATCATCACCTTGTCGCCCGACTTCTTCACGGTCAGATCCTCACCTTCGACGGTTTTGAGCTTCTTACCGTCGGTCAGGCTGGACGCTTCAATCTTGCCCGCCACCACGTGGTAGGTCAGGATCTTGGTCAGCGTCGCCTTGCTTTCGGGCTTCACCAGCGTGTCGACCGTACCGGCCGGCAACTTGCCGAACGCGATGTTGGTCGGCGCGAACACGGTGAACGGGCCTTTACTTTGCAGGGTCTCGACCAGGCCCGCGGCCTTCACCGCCGCCACCAGCGTGGTGTGGTCCTTGGAGTTGACGGCGTTCTGGATGATGTTCTTCGACGGGAACATCGCGGCGCCGCCGACCATCACGGTCTTCTCGCCGGACAGTTCGCTTTTCATCATTTTCTTGTCTTCGGCACTCGCCGGTGCAATGACGCTGGCAGTGATGGCCAGAGCGCTGAACGCGACGGCCGACAAAAGTGCAATACGCTTGGACATGGAATCGTCTCCCGATGGATTGAGGTGACCGACGGAACTCCGCCGGCGGTGAAGCGGCAACAACGCTGACCGATCAATGGTCGAACCGCGTTGCCGTTGGGCCGAGTTACGGGAGGGTTTGGAGCCGGTTTCAGGGAATATATTTTCGAGGATTTGAAACTTTTTTCGGTGCCGGCCGTGTGCGGCCTCGGCCTCGAAATCACCTCAGCGTCGTCCCTGCGAACCCTCGCAGGGACGACGCACCATCGCTAATCCCGACTGGTCGGCGTCTGAATAAAACCGCGATTCCATGTCGGGCTGATCAGGATTTCGTTCATGCAGACCCGCGGCGGCATGCTGGCGACGAAGGCGATGGTGCGGCCGAGATCTTCGGACTGCAGCATCCTGGCTTGCTCTTCCTCACTCGGCACCACCGGCCGCAGCTTCAGGATCGGCGTCGCGACCTCGCCGGGAGACAGGCAACAGGCCCGCAGGCCGTTGACACATTCATCCATGTTGAACGAATGGGTCAGCGCCAGCACTGCATGCTTGGTAGTGGTGTAAGCCGGCCCCGGCATTTTCGACACGTGACGGCCGGCCCAGGAGGCGACGTTGATGATGCAACCGTCCTTTTGCGTCCGCATCGCGGGCAGCACCGCGCGCATGCAATACAGCACGCCGTTGAGATTGATCTCGACCAGTTTGTCCCAGCCTTCCAGCTCCATGTCGGCCCAGCTGCGTTTCGGCACGTTAATGCCGGCGCTGTTGACCAAAAGATCGATGCGGCCATGACGGCTGAGAATTTGATCTGCGACCCTGGTCACATCATCGGACTTGCTGACATCGAGCGCGATCGCCTCGGCCTTGCCGCCGCTCTTGGTAATCTTCGCGACCACCGCATCCAGCGCATCCTTCCGGCGCCCCGAAACCACCACAGTCCAGCCATCCGCCGCCAGCGCTTCCGCACCGGCCTCGCCAATGCCGCTGCCACCGCCCGTCACCCAGGCCACGCGTTTCCCGCTATTTGTCATGCAAACTGTCTCCGTTGCTTTGTGAAGGGCGTCTTTGCTATTGAACCCCTGAGAGATGCGGCCAATTGGATGCAGCCGCCCCGGAATGATGCATGAACGCGCCCCAGAAAACCATCATGAACGCCAACCTGTTTTCCCGCCTGTTCGACGGCCTCGACGATCCGACCCGGCTTGCGATCGAAACATCCGACGGGCAGCGCATCAGCTATGGCGACCTGATTTCCCGGACCGGGCAAATGGCGAACCTGCTGGTTGAGCGCGGCGTCAAGCCGGGCAACCGGGTCGCGGCGCAGACCGAAAAATCGGTGCCGGGTCTGGTGCTCTACCTCGCGGCGGTGCGCGCGGGCGCGGTGTATCTGCCGCTCAACACCGCCTACACGCTGAACGAGCTTGAATACTTCATCACCGACGCCGAGCCGTCGCTGGTGGTGTGCGACCCATCCAAGGCCGACGGCATCGGCGCGATCGCGGCGAAGGTCGGCGCCAGGGTGGAGACGCTGGGTGCCGACGGCAAGGGATCGCTGACCGACGCCGCCGCCAAGGCGAGTTCGACGTTCGTCACCATCGCCCGCGCCGACGATGACCTCGCCGCGATCCTCTACACCTCAGGCACGACCGGACGTTCCAAGGGCGCGATGCTGACGCATGACAATCTCGCGTCCAATTCGCTGAGCCTG
>Ga0193743_1002998_pt1 | contig 11516 bp, 10 predicted proteins | sample L2c2metaG_FD_143038 | JGI IMG/M metagenome (GOLD analysis project Ga0193743, IMG submission 143038) | Soil microbial communities from a riparian zone of the East river system, Colorado, United States - L2c2 | ecosystem: Environmental > Terrestrial > Soil > Riparian zone | place: USA: East River...
CATGCTGGACACTTCCAATGGCCCTGATATTACCTCATTTGTAGGTCCATACTGTCGATGTTCATGACACTTCACGTGATTGAAAGACTGCAGAAAACTATCTCGCCAAGATTGAACAAGTATACAGAAAACTCAACAAGGAATGGGGTGTGATTGTTGTTAGTTTGGTCACCGATGCATCAGGAGAATCTTGGAAGGTGCGTTGGCTCTTCGTGAAGAAGTACCCATTTTTGATTGTATTGGATTGCTATTCCCACCAAGTAAGAGTTTTATCTCTAATGGTTCAAAGATAATCTTTCTCAATCTATTACTAGGTTAATCTAGTCGTTTGCGACTTTTTCAAGTCAAAATCTTTGTTACTTAAGTATACAGAGACCGCATCGCAGCTGATAACCTGGTTGAGAAGTAAGTCTCGCATCCTTGCCCACCTTCCCCTTTCAGTTCTTCGGGCGATTTTGACATGTTGGACCGCACACTACATGGCTTATCATCGTCTCCTTCAACTATACCCAAGTTTGAGGGCCTTGAACTATGGCGACAAGACCAAGCCTGACCATGAAAAGGTTCTTGTGTCTGGAGATGCAGCAGCAAACAGGAAGGCAACAGAAATGGTTGAAACAATTGAAGATCCAGTTTTTTGGCATAACATCGCTTTGTAACATCCTCTCTTTTATATGCAGATTGAATACTGATGTTATCTTGTTTTAGAGTCACCCGCTATCTTGAGCCCTTGGCCATTGCTGCCAACATCATACAAGGATCATTCTGTAGAATGGACCAGGTTCTCCTGACATTCGGTTTTCTTGTCATGCAGTATTGGAATGAAAAAATGGACCAGGATCCTGTGGGCCATGATGCAATTCTTAATAGCATCGAGGCTCACTGGAACAAATCCGATCAGGAAGTTTTCATTGGTGCAGTTCTCGTCAATCCCTTCTACCGGTCAACGCCATTCACTCCATTGGCTCTTTTTAATAAGGCCCATATTTGGGTACTATTCACTAAACTCTACTGTCAGTTCTTTAGAGCTTTTCCCCCTGCTGAATTTATTGAACATGCATATGACTTTCTGGAGGGTAAAGGGTTTTTCAAGATCATTGAAGGTCAGATCAAATTCGAGCTTGAGATGGCATTAAATAAGGTGATTTTCTGATTATTTTACTTGCCCAGAAAGTCTTAAATTGCCTTCGGGCTTTACAGAAGCGGCAGCCAGATCCCCTCATCATCCTAGACTCATATTCAATCCCAGGTCACTCACAAGACAGCTCTGTATTTCTAACATTTGCACGAAGGCTACTCTCTATTTCTGCCAACTCCATGCCATGCGAGAGGCTGTTCAGTGTGTTTGGGAACATCTTAACTAAGCTTCAAAATCACACAGGAAATTCAGTTGTTGTTGACATAAGCCAGGCCAAAATGCATATCCGCGATGAACATGTCAGTGGCCATGAGACAAAGATACGTCTGAAAAGGTGCTTCGAGGTGGATGGTACAGCCCAAAAATTGGCTCAAACAGATTCTGACCCATTGAGGAATAGGCATGTACCTCCATTTGATGAGGTCATTGATGGTCAGCCTCACTCAGTTCATTTACTGATGTGAAATGACACTTAATAATGCACTTCTTAGATATCCTCCGCACATCATCATCTTGATTCCCTTCTTCCAACTCTCAGGCCAATGTTGCGCCTCAATCCCAACCATATAATGAATTTTCAGCCATCATCACACAGAACACCCAACTTCTGGATGAGGACAACGAAGACAACAAGCCCGTTTTCATCTCAGAGAACTGGATGAACATCAGGATTGCTAATCTATTCAATTTTGGGTCCAGTCGTTGGTCTTCTCGTTATGCATGCTTTGCGGCACTCACTTTTGAAGAGGAATTGGAATTGTACGACTTACTGGAGATGGATGCAGAGGGCGATGACGATCCTAAGGCCGGATTTGATGATACAACAGAGGATATTTACTTGGGTAATACATAGTATATATCTGGTTATTAAATTGTTCCTGCTCGCTGTGGTAGCGCAAATGGAGGCTCCAATGATTTAGCTGATAAGACAATTTCTATATTTGGCAGGTCATGGTTACAGTTCCCATCAGTCCATAACTGTTCTTAACCAAAATATAACTGTTCCTAACTGTCATAACTGTTATGGAACTGGCACATCACTGCCACCAGCCACCCTCGTTGGACTTATATTGGACCTCTGTCGGAATTCTTCCTCTACTCCGATACCACCAACAAATCATCATTGGGGGCTAATTTTTATTCATGTATATTCTACTTCCTTTCTCTCTGATGCACATTTTGTTCACGCATTTATAGACTTTGCAAATGATTTACACAGGAAAAGGTTCTGCCTTCACTGGCTACTGTTCTGCCCCCAAATGTTCACAAGCAGAAATGCATGGCATGCATGAATTTTTTCCTGAGGCTGTTGCCTACGCTGCTGTCCAGGTGAGTCCGCAATAGTCCAAATGATTTATACACTGCTAAAAGGGGCTTGTCAGGCCTACTATGGCCTTTGCTCTCTTGATGGTTGGGACACAGAGGATCAGTTCTTCAGGCTTGATGTTTTTTTTGATAAGTGTGTTGGGCTGTTCACCGAGGATCCCAATGACCCATGGGTTACCGATACTCTCCAATTCTTAACTAGGTATTTATGTTGATTTATTTTTTCTCTTCTCATTACATTTAGACAAATTCCTGCATTGATATGATGAAGGAAATGACCGCTTCCAGTAGACCTTGAGGAGGAAGATGGCCTGGGAAATGAGGAGGCAGTTGGGATACTTGCTCAATGGGCAGCAAGGCACAAAGCTGCTCAGGAACAGGAGGAGGTTCAAGCTCGAGAGCTAGCCCAGAGGCAACCTGATAATCAGGTGTATAGTCTCCAATGTTTTCTTGTTTTCTAAGTTACAATACCTTCCTACCAATACAGGGCCTCCTTGATGATGATCTCAACCCCAAAGATGGCCAGAGGCGACCACTGACACCCCCACAATCATCGCCAGCAATGTGGGGAGACAGGAGTGATGACTCATCACCAGGGACACCTTGGGGAAGGAGCCATAGCTCATTGCTACATTTATCTTCCACTCCCAGCCCAAAACAAGTCCAAAGAATCCCGAATTCACGCCAACCTGCAACCACCTCATCACCCATTCACAAGCCCCACAGCGATATGGCTCGCTCAAATGCCCAGAGACCAGGAGGTGATAGTCACCCAATTCAGCAATGCATGCCACAACTACCAAATGCAAACACAAATGCGGCTTCATCTTTGCAAGTCTCCCATGGTCCCCGGGTGCCTCTAGCTCCAGCAACCTTCAATTCTACTTCACACACTTCCAAAGCAAAGAAATGTATTCCCAGGAAGTGAAGGAAGAGGAATTGGTGATTCTTTGCTCTGTGTTGTTCCACTACCTCCGCTATGCTGTTTTCTTTCATTTCTTATAATATTCTTGTACCCCTTCCTGGGACCTTGTAACTTGTATTATTGACTTGTCACATATGTTTAATTCCATTTATTTATTTCATTCCAAATTCCTCTGAATCGGGTCGCAAAGAAAGACCAATGGAATTCAGGTTCAGGTTCACATGGCTGGAATCCTGTGTAATTCTGTTTCATGGTATGGCAACTGGCTGCATGCTATGGATTGCCTTCCAATGGGATTGTAAACTTTATAATAAATTCATTGCCTTGCATTGACTTGTGAGGTCAGAAATCATTCTATTCAAATTGTTGGTTGGAATAATTCTCTTCCTTTTCATTTTCAGGAATACTTTCCATGGCAACCAAACTTTCTGTGCTGTTTTCACGGCCTTGGTTTTTCACAAGGGGTTTCTATCTCAGGAATTCTTGCTGCCTATCCATGGATAGAGACATTTGCATAGACCCTTGCACAGATACTCCAATTATTGTACAGCTTCCCTGCTATTCTGGGCAGTACATGGCATTCTCTACATATATTATGGGTTTTGAATGGTATGTATATAATTTGTCTTTTTCCTGATGATATTTTACTATAACATATCCAAATTTCAGTATTTCAAGGTTAGCCATTGTTGAGTTATGAGACCATCTCTGCTAAATGACCAAACATTGGGACAGTTTTTTGAGCCACTGTATGTAGAGAAATAATTGTTCCCAGAATTTTAATTTGTCCCAAGGAGCATCGGTTTCCCAAGGAAGGTCAGTACACTGTAACACTCAAAAATATCAACTTTATTTTATTTGGAAAAGTAAAAGATCTAACTTAAGTTGGTAAATGAGGTGATATAAGACAGGAAATATGGGTGTGACAGGCAGAGAAAAGATTAGGTCAAAAAATTAATCAAAAAAACTATGAAGCAGTATATTAAGGTTGAAATAATGACCCTGCAAAACTGACATTGGGAAGTTTCAATTTCGTGGCTCCAGAAATTCTCATTCTTTCGGTTTTTAAACCCCAGCCAGCGGAGCGTGAAAAAGACCAAGTAATATTAACAAATATACACCGGCAGAAGAGCGTCGGCTTGGACGCAGTCCATCTGGCAGTTCCCTCTCCGGTCACAAGTTGTATTTCCTTAGATACGGCAACCGGACACATTAATTCATCCATTTTTTAAATAACAAGACAGTCACTCAATCTTGAACGCGAAGTCCACTTTAAGTTGCTGCAACTTTTACGCATCAAATGTTATGGGCCGGGCCAGTACTTAGCTTTCGGGAATGTCGTGCTTGGATAATTAATGGTTACGGTGGACCCAACGATAGGTTGTTCTCTAAGATGAAACCCAGACTATACATACTAGTTCGGCTAAACTCGGATAATTTAAATAAAATCCATTTAGAGTTAAACGGATTTCTGGGGTTCTTTTTGACCGTCCGATTGTAACTAAGTAAAAGGCTCGGGAACGACTGGATATTTTCGAATGATAGTTCCTTGAAAAGCAGAGAACTAAAAAAAAAGGCTGCAAAAATAGTTTAGAGTATGACATACATGAGATGCCAGCCGTCTACGGTCTAGGCAAATCGAAGTGATAATTTACAGGAAGTTGATATGTACGAGTTTGTTTACCTCAAGGGGGCAGACAGATGCTATCTAGCGTGGTAGCAGAAGACTCAGAACTAAGTATTCGTTGCAATATCTAGTTCAAACTATCACCCTAGAATCGAAAGGCTGCAAAATTAGTTTAGAGTATGACATACATGAGATGCCAGCCGTCTACGGTCTAGGCAAATCGAAGTGATAATTTACAGGAAGTTGATATGTACGAGTTTGTTTACCTCAAGGGGGCAGACAAATGCTATCTAGCGTGGTAGCAGAAGACTCAGATCTAAGTATTCGTTGCAATATCTAGTTCAAACTATCACCCTAGAATCGCAGGAAACGATATACCGTGTTTCAACCATAGTCCACTTAGTCTAAGGGTTCAATTCCCCAGTACCCTTGCCGAAATAGGCTACTGTTTCCGTATTTGGAGCAGGAATTTTCAAGTCCGGAGGCAAGAAAAGCTGCGTTTGTCACGTTATACAAGCATGATTATTCAATCTCAAATACATGTTTCTGTATACCAGCAAAGGATGTACTGATATTTTTGTCTAAGTTATATACTGCTTATTTTTTAGCAGAATTTGATGTGCAGAGTCGTTGGGCGCTCACTAGTGCTCACTGGCAACAGTGTGGGTATTGCACTCAATTTCGGTGGACAGCATATCATGGTGCAAACTGAGGTCCTATCTAAGTCACGCAAGATACAATTTAATGATACAATATGGTTCAGGTACACAATTGGTCCAATGCTGGTTCAAGTAAGGTCTCCAAGGAATCCGAGGTATCCATGTCACACTCTTCCGGATTTGGTAAGTACCAACAGTAACGGGGAAACTTGTTCGTTCAGCTGTTTTTTTGAAATGAATGAAATATTACAGGTGAACAACGAGGAAGAGCAAACAAACCTCGTGAGTCACCGAGTGAACCATCTCGCTTCAAAATTAAGGTAGGCTTGCGGGGATGTGGACGGAAGAAATTGAAGTCCTCGACTTTTGAACCTGAATTGAGGTGATTCTGAAACGCATGGGGTTTAGCTTACTCTGTAGGTAACTGTCGTTGTGAACTGGAGTGCTTTAGGGTGAGCTTGGGAAAAAACCAATCACACGACACAAATGGGTCAAGTTTGAACTTATTTGGGTTGTACCGTTCGATTGTAATTGTCGGGACTGTTGAGAAATGGGGAAACTCACTACAATTCTAGGGACGATGGGAGCGTAAATCAGGACCATTCCAAGAACCAGTCCACCGGTTCACCATCAAAAAAACCCCATTTGAAAATCAAGTCACGTAAGGTCCAATTGGATCTGGCAGATCACCACCCAATTAACGCCTCTGGCGAAATCATTGAGGTCGACCAGTTGGAGCCAGCTGGGCCTGACGGGCTAAAAATTCACAGGCAACCCCAATGACGCCAGTGACTGAGTTATTGCCATGTAAAGCCATTCGAAAAAAAAAAAGAAAAATGAGCCAAGGTGCCGTACAGATCAATATCGATCAATTGTGTAGTGTTGGGCCAGTTATAGTTCTAATGACGTGACGGAAATTGATTCGTTAAAATTTCAGTGCCTCGCGAGTCGACGTACATCTCAAGCAGTGAGAACTAGAGAAGGAGAGGCAAACCTGCCAGAACCAAAGCCTTCCTTGCATTGAGGAAGTCATCGGTCTTTTCGGTACGGGCTATGTTATTGTTGTTTCAATAGTTAGCAACGTAGCACCCTGCACGTATGTCAAGGATTGAACCTTACCTTAGTAGGATTTGAGGATCTTTGCTGGCAACGGATTCTGAGTAAAGCTTAGGTAAATTCTTTTTCATTTAGCAGGGCGCAAACTAAGTTAAGAATAAGGGCAAGGAGAAAGCGCCTTCCTAGTAGAAATATATCCTCAGTAAAGGCGCATGGGAAATGGAATTGTTGGTAATACTACTTGGTATACATGGCTATAGATCGAGATGCTTAGCATCAGTAAGCAATGATATGATGAGACTGATGATTTAAGGGTCGGCTAACGTTACAGCTGACGAGAAGATCTGTATAGAAAAAAAAAAAAATAAGGACGGGTATAGTAGTATGCGTGGATATAATGACACATTTGTTTTTGTGTTCGACCCCTCTCAAGCTTCGACGATATTGTGTTCTTCCTCCTCATCCGAACTTCGGCGCTTCCGAACTTCGGCGCTCACAATCAAGAGTTATTTTCAGGCTTCGGGTTGTTTTACGGCAAAGAAGGGACTTGGAAAGTACTAGTCAGGAGACTTATAAAACCCCGTCCTAGGTTACAATTTTCAATTGCTGTCGTCTTGGTTGACGACTGCGTCCTCCCTCTTCCAAAGTAAATTTTTCGTTCGCTTCTAGCCTATGTCTGGCCACTCTCCCTCTCGTCGCCTACGCACAAGAACCTCAGAATTCACGGAATTCTTTCGAGGTGCTGCGCATGGTTCGAGTCAAGCACAAAAGGCACAAAAAGCACAAAAAGAGCCATCAGTGAACTTAGAGGTTCCGTCGAGCGATACCGAGGCCAGCACCAAAAAGAAGATTACCAGAATCCAGCTGTTCGGAAGGACACGGAAGAAATCGAATCAGTCCACAGCGTCGAGCCCTTTCGTGTCGTCGCGTGAATCGTCAGACTTTGGAGAGGCATTAAATCGAGCAGCCAGTTCTGATCGGTGAGCGTGCAAATCCTTATTCTAGTCCTAGTCCTGTTCCCCTTTTGGTCGATGAGGCCTCTAATGATGTTTGGTCGATGAGGCCTCTAATGATGGCAGCCATCTCACCATTCACCCAAATAAACACTCTTCTAACTCAACGACATGCTTTAGACGCCCATCCGTTGAACCACGCCCACCTCTTCCCACTGCGAAGATACCCTCAGGTTCCATTGGTTCTAGGCTTGCAGCCACTTTTAGTCACTCTCGATTACCGAAACCTTCAATTCACACCCCAGTAACGCACCCCGCGACTCTCTCTCCTTCCACATCGCGGGCTGCTTCTTATGAGTCGGGCTCCTCAAATGGCAGTCGACCTCGCTCAACGACCCCTCGGCCTGCACAGCCCCTCATAACAGTGTCCTTGTCACCTGATAATTTGTCGGACTACAAAAACCTTTTTACTAGGCCACCCCAGGATGCCGACGCCACCCCGAACCCGAGCCCGCCTCCAAGTTCTCGCCTTCCAAAATCCGACGCACCCATCTATCCCAGACGCGGCCAAACCCCTGCATCGGCCATCGCAGCTGCCCACCGCCAAGCAACCAGCACCGGAGATGATCGATCGCCGAGTAGGTCTTCAAGGTACTCCAGGAAAAACTCAGATTCAGATAAAGGTCATGAAGAAGCTCTGGGACCTTCTGGTGCTCAAGAATCTCCTCGGCTGGTGGCTCCTGATGGAGAGAAGAGGCTCCCCCCGTCTCTCCAACGACATCCTTCCGCTGCGACGGGATCGGTCCAATCTCCGGACAATGGTAATTCGTCAATGCGATCTCGTATGAAGCCTCCGAGCACCCTCGCTCGAAGTAGGCCACCCTCGATGCCACTACCCCAACCTCCTGTCTCCAACGCACCCTCACCTGAATTACCTCCCTCTCCCCTACGACACACATTCAAGGCAGAACCGGAACCCACAGCCACCCGAAAAATGATCGTACGCCCTCGAGCTCATACGATAGGATCAGTCAGCAACCCCTCACCTACTACGTCATCCCCACCTACAACTAAATCCACGGCAACCTTGTCCCCGCCTTCTACGGATATTCCTGAAGCAAACTTTGACGTCGAGACTGCTTCTGCAGCGCAACTCCGGGAGGCTCTCAAAACCCGGAACCAGCAGTACGACGAACTTGCTACTTACGTGCTCAAGGTCACTGAAGCGCACGTTGCGGAAGTGACGAATCTAGAAAAGAAGGTTTCCGCTCTCGACAAAGAAGTTATCAGGAAAGACAAAGAGCTGAAGGGCCTGAGATGGATCATCAATAACGGAGATTCGTCGCAACCCCAACCGCTTCCTCCCGGAGTCCTCAACCGCACACTTCTGTCGTCAACCTCAACACTTTCAGAATCTGATCAGGACGCCCCCAAGATTATACCTAACGCGTCTCGTCGTCTCAATTACCAAAGTGATTCGGGCACTGAGTCTCATGCTGAGTCAATTCGTTCTGCAGGTTCTGGGTCCGAGTCCGTATCATCCGCCCGCAACAAGTCATTCCGTAAGCCTTCTACTCTTGCTGAGGTTACTTATAACTTTTGCCGCACTGCATCTACCCGCCGCTCTTCGAAATGGCCACCTGGACTGGGGACTGAAACAACCATACCAGAAATGCCCACTACTCATAAACGGCCATCTCTAAGTTCGATAGCTCCCTCTCCGTCATCTTCTACGTCCTCGCTGTTACCACCTAGTCCGAGCATCACCATGTCTTCTCTCTCTGCTATTCCTGAAGGACCATCGTCTCTGAAGTACGACAACTCGGATCAAGAAGAACGGCGAGCTTTACGTGCATCTCATCGCATCTCCACGTCATCTATGACCTCCTCTTCTACAGCAGCGAGTAGCGCTTATTCTGCGAACATGAAGCGCAGCCGCCCACCCTCAATTGCACAAGTCCTTGAAAAATCACCGATCATGGACGACATGCTGGAAAAATTGCGTCCTTTCGCTTGATTACACTTTCGTTCAAGCATACATCTTCTGTTTCTATCTCTTCGTGCTTTCTGTCGTCGTCCCATACTTTTGGCCCGCATAACATCGGCCCTCACGCTCCTTGATCATGTTCCAGTCTCAGTATCGTATCTTTCAATTTATATCTCACACTAATCTCCTTTCTCGAATGTGTTTGACCTTACTAGCACAAGGTTTCGCCCCGCAGGATCGCATCGTTGGACTCTTTTTCATTGACCTGGCATATTTTGTACAACATATCAAACTATTGAAGCATCCCTATAACATCGTTCATTTACAATAGCTCTTCCGCTTATTATTGCTACCTGACCTTTCTTGATAGGGTTCATTCGACCTGGTGCATGCAATTTTTATCGACTGCTCCCTGGTCTCACAATATTACCCCCTCGTTTTGGCTGTTGCTTTGATAGAGGATTCCCTCAAATGTCAATGCTCTTGTCTAGACTGCCATTTCGTTTAAACAGACCGGTCATTTTACTTGTGATAGAACAGCAACTTCGACTTCCCTTTCAGCTGCTAAAAACTTTTTGCGCTGGACACGGAGTTGCACGAGGCTTGCATGACGTATCCTTCCATACAACAGGTGGCAATTCCGCCAGGATAATACGCTTCTTCGCCGTAAGATGAATAATCATGTAATCGCTTTGCAATGGAATATTTTCAAAAGAATATTCTCTCGTTATGGCAGCTTTTACCCTTTGGGTGGGAACAGCAGCCAAGCGCTTATATGGTCGTGTCCCTCCTTGAACCAGTGCTCAGTGCTCAGAAAATATGTTCCAATCTGAAAGGAGGATATCTGTCGTCCTATGTACCAGATATCTTAGTAGGTATTGTATATGCTCCAGTTCTGTCTTCATGTTATCACCACCGATATAGAAGATAACGTCAATCATTAATACTTGGCTATCACTTTGTAAGCCTTCAACGTTTCGACGTCGACTTCCGGTAACTGAAAAAGTTGAAATAAAGGGTGTATGTACTGGTACATATCTCTCACACATATTTTGGCTTCTTAAATTCGCCGCGGTAATTGCCTGCTCACTCCAGCTGAATTGCCTATGGCGTTACCGTTGGCGAGCAGGGTCAGGTCTGGAAGCCTGATGAAGCTTGAAGCCTGATCCGACAAGTGTTGACAGGAGCACGGGGTCCCTGTCACCGCTTCCTCAATAATGTGTCACAGTTCTTGAGTATTAAATGTTGAACCGTAAATTATGAACAGGCTCTTTCATTATGACTTATGTGGTTGACACGCGACTGGGAGAGGTTTTGACTTTGTTACCATTGCATCAATTTATCAGCCGAATCGGTATGCACAGGTCTGGAGCTTGAATTATTCAAGAAACTAGCGTTTGTACCGTGTACATTCAGTCTCACAGAGCGAGAACCTGCTCAAGCATCTGCACACGTACTATTAGTGGTTGTTCAAGAGTGAAGTTTTGCCTTGTCAATGCGGTTAGTAGTTGATTTTAACTTCGTTCTCGATGGGCAAGCGGTAGGGCAGCGGGATCCCGGGCCCCCTGACAGGATAAATAGAGGGATGTGAATATTTATAATTACAGTCGTTTGCATAACCGTTTGCAGCGGCGTTTTGAAAAATGTTGTTTATATTTGGCTTCTGATGTGACTGCCGAAAATGCCGAAGTCACACTGGCATTCATGTGTCAACAAGGTTCAAATGGTGACCATCGTCGAAAAACATGTTTCTCGCTCTAGCTGGTCATAATCTCTCTGAAGCGAGTACTGGATGGTCCGTGCTCCAGTGTTAGCATTCAAAGTTATAAAAGGTGAGAAGAGAAT
>Ga0193743_1003000_pt1 | contig 11514 bp, 11 predicted proteins | sample L2c2metaG_FD_143038 | JGI IMG/M metagenome (GOLD analysis project Ga0193743, IMG submission 143038) | Soil microbial communities from a riparian zone of the East river system, Colorado, United States - L2c2 | ecosystem: Environmental > Terrestrial > Soil > Riparian zone | place: USA: East River...
GTCAAATAGCTGAACATTCTGTCCTGAACTCGCTCGTCTCCGCGCATACTCAGTAGACGAAACAGAACAAAAATCAGCTGAAGACAGGAACCAATTTCAACAAGTTCCTAAAGCTCGACTCCGGCACGAACGTCTCTTTCCTGTTCTACACGGCTCGATATATGCCGCTGGAATTATTAGGAAGGACCTCGTTGCTTGGTGGCGGTTTAGATAGAGCAAAACGTCCAGTTTCGACCATGCCGCTGCAGGACTTGCAGATCGGCTCACTTGAATTCCCCAGGGTGTCCTTTTTCACATACGCAGACTCCCCGGAAGGACTCTCCCGCACATCCGCCTACGATGGTCTCCTGACGTTGGGGATCTTCCGGCGCGTCTTCATCTGCCACACCCATCACTTTGCTGTCTTTGAGCCGTGGTAGGACGGAAGTATTCGATGTTCGGTTCTGGTGAATGACTTACGAGCTGTGATTTCGCCACCTACAAGCGAAGTCAAATTAAAGCTAGGCCTGATCTCAAGTGATGAGAACAGGCGTGGGTGTTGAAAAACTCGACATCGCGGAAAATCAGGACAAATCCGTGGATAGAAAATGTCCAGACGATCCGAGAAAGTCGTTTATAGGGATCCTGACGCAATGCAATTTCTGCGGATTTATGACAACTTAGTTTTTCAACAGCCACAGGCTGATCACTCATTGGGCGCTAAACAGAGAGCCTTGTGGCGTTCCGGGTGTGTGGTCGTCAAACAGGAAGTAATCCAGCAGCAGAGGATGACTTTCGTGTAGCCCTTGGTCCTCCCACAATCTCCGGCGAAGCGCTGTTGAGGATCGAATTTCTCTCGTCTGATCACAATTGAAAGACGACTGGCAGATGCGGCCTGAAATCCACAATCTCCTTGCGCCGTTTGCCGTCGAATTCAATTTCAAGAAGAGTGATTGGTCCATTTTGAGATGAAAGAATTCCATTCTCGACCATGCTCTGAGACGCGGTGGAGCGAAGCGGCACGGGGGTAGTCAGAGCTAAGCTTGTGATCTCACAAATACCAATCGGATGCTCTACAAACCGCTGTTCACGATCAAACCTCCGCATGAAGCCAAGGTAGACCCACATCGGCTCCTCAACTCCCGCTTCGCCGAGATGCATAACGAGCGGATCTGGTATGTAGGACGGCCGATACCTCCAGGCCGGAAACGGCGACTCCGTATTCTGAGAATCGACAGGGCGCACGCAAATGCCGAAGGGAGAGGCTTTACCTTGCCGACCAGACCACCTCTCCCAAAGTTGAGTGGGTCGTGAGCATTCGCTTTGCGCTTCTTCTGCATCGTTCACCCACAGCAACTCAATCATGGCGTTCGCGAAGGCAAAACGACGGTTCGCCGTGCCTTGTCCGGGGTGCCGATTTGGCGGTCCCTCACGCAAGCCGAACCGAACAAATTCCTCAGCCTCGGGAGCGCCGGGAGCGGTGCAGACGAATACATGGTCCAACTCAATGCGCATGCGAGCGAGTCTACTAAAATCCAGTCGGAGAGATCGGAACAGAACAAGCCTTTGACGCGAAATGATTCTGGGCGAGTGGTCGGCAATACGGAAGTAATCATTGTCCTCTTGTAGTGCAGGTAAAACGGGGTTTTCGCCAAGTTCTGCTCGCTGGCCGTGCTCGCCAGTGAACTTGGTCAAAACCCGACTTTTCAGGCACAGCGGGATAGAACCCAGCGTGAATGTCGTATCGTTCACGAAATCCATCTGCTCGTCAAAATTGTTGAGCGGCTCGGCCGCCGTGTATTTGTTTTCCCAAGAAGGTACTTATTTGCTGCTACGCCCCTTGAACCGAAGCTTGCCCGCTTCATTTGGGCCATTGGTCAGGAAATAGGTCTTAGACAGTTTGATGGAAGCAGCTGCGGATCACACCTCAAACGCTAATCGGCGAGCCGAACTGATGTCGTCGAACGCTTGCGGCGCAAGCAAAAGATCTGTCGAAAGCCATAAGTCACAGCGAAGGCTAACAAGACAGTAGTGAAATAGCCACCAGCAAACAATACGACCGTATCGACTCGTCTGCAGCCCATAACAATATTGAGTTGATGACAACCAAAAATTTTCTCAAACCAGCTCAGAGAGAACAGTCCGAGAATGTGTAGAGCAACCCATTGAAGGCCGATTAGTTGAATGTACCAAGGTGTATTCGGTGGATAGCCCACGTCTATCGGAAACCCCAAGAGGAAGAAGTTTACTAGCTCTATTAGCAATGCTGCCAGGAGAACAATTCCTACTTTCAACTTCATCTGGAACCCCCGATCGAGCTGCGTTGCCCAGTGACAACATATTGTATCCAGAGCAGAAAAGAGATGTTCGAGCTGCTATGCCCGGAAAACGGGGTCAGCGGCAACCTCAGCCGTCAGCGAATCGAACTTGCCGCAAACGAGACTTTTCGGGGGGCCGAAGTCTCTATCCCTGAGTAGGGCTGATGGCCAAGGATCAGGACGTTCTAGGATTCTTACCTAAGCGCTACTTGCCACCCACGTGAGACAGGTCGGTCCTCCATCGATCAAGAAAGGCATCGATCTTACTTTTATCGTAAGCGTCATCGGTCATCTGGAAGGACTCAGGAGATTTAGCAGCGAGCAGTCTCCCCTCCGGAGAGAGAACATACCAGAACGGATATCCGCTTGGTCGAGGATATCGGGCCAGGAAGTGCTTGTTTTCATTTTGCGCGCTGTAATTTATATGAAGCACGATGAAGTGATCGAGCCGCGCGTGTACCTCTGCTTCATCATGCATCGATCGATCGAGCAATAGGCACCAGCCACACCAGTTGCCACCAACGTCCAACAAGATGTTTTTGTACTGAAGTTTGGCCTCTTTTATTCCTGTGAGCAGGTCTTGGGATGGATTTCGGGTAGGGTCAAATGGCCTCACGACAGGATGCTGGGTCGGCACAGTAGACGTCAAGGTCGGTCGCCTCACGGAGTCAATCACAATTTCTTCAACAGGGGCGACTGTCGACTCTAAATGCAACCCGAGCCGCTCCATGGCTCCCTTGATAGCCAGAGGAGCTTTATGATTTGACGGGGCAAATGGCAGAACATGGAAATCATAGGTGCCAGGGAGATTAGTGTGGTCCATAACAGGGCGTCCCAGGTCTGGGCTCAATTGCTGCGCCAGGAAACGCATACTAACGTTACGCCCGGCGGCCTCACCATCGAAAATGTCTCCTTTTTCAAACACACCGCCCCCGGGCATTAGCGTTTATATCCTTTGCGGCGTGTAGTTGTAGTGGCCTCTTGCCCCTGGTGAGCAGCCAGACTTGTCTTTGTACCTTCTCTTGATGGAATCTGAGGCCAAAACTGTTCGCAAGAATCGCTTGCAGCAACTCTCGTTCTTCTCTATTTGGTGATGCTCGATCTGTCTTGGGTGGCGTTGGTGCGCCTACCTGCGACCATCGTGATACGACTGCCTTGGTTTCTATATCATTGCGCTCTTTAGAAGCCCACGCAGGTCCTCCCATGATCTGTGCCTCTTCTACATCAAACGCTACCTGGATCAGCATCTTTACAGTCGTTGCCCCAACAACAATCCTGCCGTCAGAGTACGCGTAAAACCCTAATGGTCCTCCTCCGCTCGGAGACGTGGGCCTTATAGTTATAGCCTCAAACGCGGGAGAATCTGACGTTAGCTCTTTCGAAACGGTCCTCTCAGCTACTTTTTCAGTAGACGTCTGACAGTGGACTGCGTTCGCTATAAAGATCAACCCAGCGAAAAGCACTACGGGATGCCTCAAGATAAGCGAATCTCTGCTCAGCATTTGTCAATCTCCTCACCGATTACTGGCATATGGGGAGAGGATAGCGGAGCGTTTCATGATCAGCAACCAAGCTGTTGTCGATCTCCCGCGAAACGGGGTTACATTTCGGCAACTTCGATCCGCCACAGATTAAACTTGCAACACTATGCTGCCACTGGCGGCATTCCCGAAAAACTATTAATCCTGCCGCCCGGTGTAATCCAATCTTGCCATTTAATTCGAAGCGGTCTCGATTGCCAAATCCCGCAGTCCGAGGCGGCATGGCCAGTCGGAGAAACAGGCAGTAAGGTGCGGTTTGCCCGTCACTCGCCCAAGATCGGCGGCAGGGCTACAGAATTCTCATTTCCGCATTGGAGCCGGAGGTTCGGATGCTTCTCTAAAGGGGTCTTACAAAATGTGAGAAAGAGATGCCGACGAGTTTCATTCGTCAGACGAGCATGGCCTAGACTGGCATGTGCTGACAGTGTGGGATAACCCATATAGAGGACATAGGGTGGCCACCACGTGGGAGTGCTATGCGTGCGCTGCGACCCTGGCGGGCAGGGTAAATTGAAAAGTTGCACCCCGCCCGGAGGTATCGGTGACCCACAAGCGGCCGCCATGCGATTCAATGATCGACCGAGTGATTGGCAGCCCCATACCAGTCCCGTTGTCCTTTGTGGTAAAAAATGCTCTGAAGATCTGGTCCGACTGCTCCGGGGGCAATCCTACGCCGGTATCGCTGACCGAGATCAGCAGTTGACCATCGTCCGGTTCCGACTTGATGGTAAGCTCACCTCCGCCAGTCGTTTCCTTCATGGCATCGATGCCGTTAAGCATGAGGTTCATGAAAACCTGCTGCAGTTGGACACGGTCTGCCATCACCTTGGGAAGATCCTCAGCCAGCTCCGTGCGGAGCGAGAGCGAGTAGCGGGTCGCCTCACTGCGCAGCAGGACAATCATCTCTCGAATGAGTTCATTTACATCAAGAAACTCTCGCTGCAGAGCGTCCTTCTTAAACAGCGAGCTGATGCTGCTAATGATGTCGGCCGCGCGCGTTACGTCCTTGACCATTCTTGATGCGGCTTCGCATGCCTCTGCCATGTCCGGCTGATCGCGACGAAGCCATCGCAAGCAGGTCTTAGCATCTATTACTGCTGCCGTAATCGGCTGCTTGATCTCATGTGCAAGCGACACGGTCAGCTCTCCCAACGTGGTCACCCTGTTTATATGCGCGAGATCCGCCTGGGCCTGACGCAGTCGTTCGCGCTCTTCACGCGCCAGCCTGCGTTCAATGGCAATGCCGGCGAGGTGGGTGGCCATCTCCAGAGCGCGGGTCTCAGCCGGGCTTGGACTGCGCGGTTCGCAATAATACATGGCAAACGAGCCCAGAGCCTTTCCCGAAGGCGTAAGTATGGGAGTGGACCAGCAGGCGCGGAACCCATAGGGCTCGGTCACGCTTCGGTACGGCTCCCAGAGCGGATCCTCGAGAATGTCAGTGACGACAACGGGTTCTCTGCGATACATGGCAGTGCCGCATGATCCCGCTGTCGGCCCAATGCACAGACCGTCGACGGCTTCGATGTAGGGCTTGGGAAGACTCGGTGCGGCGCCGTGCCGCACGTGCTGCCCGTCCTCATCGAGCTGCAGGACAGAGCAAAACGAGCCGGCAAATTGAGCTTCCACAACGCGCACCAGGCTGTCCAGGATCTCTTCCAGCTGGGCATCGCGCGCTATCATCTCCAGGATATGACTCTCTCCCTCACGCAGCGCCTCGGCCCGCTTGCGTTCGGTGACGTCAATCGAGCTACCCACGAATTTCACCAGATCCCCAGATGCGTTCACAACAGGATGGCCAATCGAACGGATATATCTCACGGCGCCGGACGGAAGGAGAATTCGGTATTCCACTTCGTAATCCGACTTTTCAGCTATGGCTCGATCGATGGTCGCTTGCCATATGGCTCGATCCTCCGGAAGGCAGCGCTGCAGCAGTTCCTCCCAAGCCGGCATACCCGCTTCAGGATCGAAGCCGAATACCCGATACCATTCCTCGGATAGATGCAAGGCGTCTCGTTCCGGTACCCGCCAGACCCAGCTGCTCGCATGTGTGAGTCTCTGGGCTTCTGCCAGATAGCCTTCGGTCCGGCGCAGCGATTCTTCCACTCGCTTGCTCTCGGTGATATCCGTCACCGCTCCCACGAATTCGAAATCGCCCGATTCACAATTTGTTGAAGGATGACCCACAACTCGAACGTACTTCACCGAACCATCCGGCATCAGAAGCCGATGTTCAAAATCAAAAGCCTTCCTATCCCGTGCTGCCTGATCGATTGATTTCTGGACAAACGCCCTGTCGTTCGGATGGGTTCGCTGCAGTATGAGTTCTAGTGTAGGTTTGATTGGCGGGTCAAATTCAACGATTCGAAACAGTTCGTCCGACCAGACGAGATGCCCATTGGATGGGCTCCAGCCGAAACTGCCGGAGTGGGTCACTCTCTGTGCTTCCGCTAAATAGGCCTCACTCCGCAGCAGCGCATTCTCGGCGCGCTGACGTTGGAGTACCTCCTTTGTCAGCTCACTGTTGACGGACGTTAGTTGGCTGGTCCGTTCTCGAACACGTTGTTCAAGTTCCTCATTCAGGCGCTTGATTTCAGCCTTAGCTTGTTTGTGCCCGGCGGTCTCGATAACGTCCCAGCTTCCGCGTCGCTTGGTCACTGCAAACTGATGGGTTCGCACTACATCCAGGATTTCAGCAGCTCCGCATGCGGCAAGCGGGTACGTGCATAGCACTGCTAGACGCTGATTGGCGACCGCCTGGTTGAGTGACTCCTCGTATTCACAGAAATCCTTCCAGTCCTTCTTTTCGAGCCAGGCGGTATCTCCGGTCACCCTTACACCGGCGTAACCTCTGGCCGATGCGCTCGCGAGTTTCTGGTTCCATCCGCCAATCACTCTGTTGAGATCAAACGTGCCATCCTTGAGATACCAGTCGCGAGCCGTGACAATTTCTATGCTGTAGTTCGCAAGGTATTGATCGATATCAGGAACAGCTCGCTTTAATGCTTGCACGGCGTCTGCCACCGTAAGGGGTTCGGCAACCACCCAAAGGCAGAACTCGTGGCTCTCCAATCCAGCTTTGCAGTAGCAGACCAGTGTTTCGAGGAGGTCCGCTCTTGTTTCGTAGAAGAGACAAAAGTGTGTTCCCCAAGGCATGTCGCCGACGACCTCGACCCCGGTCTTCCGCATCTCGGTGAGCATCGCGGTCACCTCTCAAACTTCATCCTGGAAGACCGGCGAAAGAGGGTGCGATTCGCGACGGACAGACTGCAAAACTACTAGCGTAGAGTCAGCGGAAGTAAGGGGATAGAGCGTCCCACTGGACCATGGCTTACCTCGCCTGTATCGCGTCAGAGCTGGGCTCCGCAACCGGTTCTCCGAAGAGAAATATCATACCGCAGAAAGCCTAACCTGACGAGGGTGTTGGCTGGGCGCTGCGTACGCTAGCAGGGCAAATGGTGTAGCTTCGAGAGTTAAATGTCGTAGTGTTTCAGAGCTACTTGTCGCATTTGGACGAAGTCCGTAGATTCGCGGGCGAATCACTTTAGCCAATGGTGAATTTTCGACTCGCCTCTTGTCTTACTAACCATTGATTTACTAGGCCATCTGCCAGAGCTTTAGTCGCGTCGCACAGCGATAGCTGTACAAAAGCCTCGCGCTTAAACTTGCCCCCAGTACGACAAATAGCTCTGAAACACTACGACAAACAATTCTGAAAGCAACACTTGGTTCGTCGGTCGTCACTGAGAGCTATCTAAGGACTTATCCGCGTGGCAGGTCTGAGTGACAGCCTTCAAAACCTCTCGGAAGCTTGATGCCGAGTCGTTGGTACTCATTGGGATCAACATTTCCCGCGTTTTGGTGTTTATATCCTCGAATCCATTTTTTATTCTTGTCTCTAAGACTAGCGGCGACTCATTGCCGATCCTCAGCCAATGGAGGGTACACGTTTTAATCTCGGAGCAACTCAAGCGCGTGTCGTCCTTCAGCTGAAATGGTCTTGCTATTATGGTGGTGATTCCAGCTGGACTGATCTCCTTTAAATTGAGTTTGTACTTGTAGTGGTATGTATCGATGATCTCGGCCGTTTGTCTATGAACAACGCCGCCAGCAAAGCCCTTCTTTCGATCTTCGGCTGCAACATAGCGTTCCTGAACAGTGACTGCTGCGGCGAGATCGCACCCTTGCGTAGCGAAGGAGTCGAGATGCAGGAACACGATGCCTCTGTACTGCACGGCCTCTCCTTTGTCGTAGATAGACAGCTGAGAATAAGTGAGGACAGTAGGGCTCTCTCGCTCTAACCTTAGGAGTTCGTTTAGTCTGGGGGGCTCTGTTTGCCCGCAAAGCAGAGAGCTTGAAAGTGCGATTGTTACAACAGTATGCTTGCGTCCCGGATGCTTCAGGAGGCAGGCTAAGGGCGTCCTCATCGCTTCATCCTCACAGAACAGCGGTTGATGGGCGATATTCAACCTCCAGAAGGATAACTCACGAAAATGTATGGTCCGCCGCGCGACTGCAAGAGAAAAGCGAAGGGCCGATCGACAGGTCTGCGCAAATGTATTCGGCCTTTGGGTGGAGAGCGCGTCTCCTGGCCATGATGACTTGCGCTACGTGCCCTTCCTGATAAACGGGACGGTCATGGAAGACCATTTTCGGGAGCAGGTTGCGAGCACGCCGTTGGGAACTGTTCGTTCGTCTTAGCTATCTGGTGCAGACCTTGGTGGGAACTTCGAAATCGTCGTCGTGGTGCGGGAAAGTGGGAGCGCGACCGGCGCTTCCAGGCCAAGGCGTCTTTTCCGTACTGTTTCAGGCAGCCGCGGCGTTTATTGCTGCGCGATAGTCCTGGCCGCTTGATAGAACGGCCCAGGCGATGCGAGCCAGCTTGTTGGCTGCCGCTGTGACCACCACGTTGATCGGCGCCCGGGTCTCCAGAGCATCGAGCCATGGACCGAACGGGGATCGCTCTCGCTTGACCCGGAGAACAGCTGATCGGGCACCGTGCACGAGGAGCTTGCGTAGATATCGGTTGCCTCGCCGTTGGCCTCTGTTCGGGGGCACTTCTATCCGCTTTTCCCGCGATACCGCTCCGCTCCCGGTATCTCTTTATTCAAAAGCAGTGGCCGTCGCCCACCGCGCCACATCCACAATCCCAGCGAACTGATGTTCTTCACCCGATGGAGTGGTCAGCGAAAAGGCACCCGTCTTATCTTCTATAGAAAGCTTCGGCCTTGTAGCGAGCTGCACTGACCAAACACAGAAAGCATCGCAAATTGCAGAAGTACATCTCGCCAACTGTATCCTTCAAGACGAAGGAAGGGTCAGGGACGGCGAACATATCGTAGGGTGACGCAAGGCCGTCGCATACTACCGTTAGCGTGGCGACAAGCGTTTAGTTTCTCATTCTAAATCATCGACTTGCCCCGAGATGTGGCGGATTTTTTACGAATCACGGCCGACCCTCTTTATGAGTTCCTCTGAATCGCTCCATAAGCTATGTCACAAACAAAAGAGCGAGAATGCATTGGGGAACCGAAACTCGGTTTGAATATCTTGGAAGAGTTGCTGAAAGGAAGCTGAACCAGCAGTTCCCTGAAAGCGGGCTTGGGAAGCGATAAGGCCGTAGTTTCCCAAAAGCCGACTTTTCAGGCACAAGAGAATACTTTCCGGACTCGGCCATGTACCGTCCGGGGTCAGTGCCTATTTTGCTTTTTGGAAAGAGCGTTTACCTGTTCATGAGCATGAGAGTTGCTTCCATCGAACCTGATTGCCAGACGATAGTTCTCAAGGGCCGACGCTTTGTCTCCGTTGGCCAGTTCCGCATCCGCGAGGTCCGCTGCTGCCATCGAGGAACTTGGATGAGCCTTTTGGTTTAGCGTCAGCAGAGATACTGCTTCCACCTGTTTTCCCGCTCTCATAAGGTTGTCCCCAAGATGAGACATCGTCGACTCGTCCGTTGCGCTGACCGGATAGGTACTTTCGATAAGGCTCAGCTCGCGTCGCATAGAAGCGAGGCCACCACTCTCAAATGCGCTCGTCAGGCGTCTTTCTACGGAAGGATGCAGCACCCTGTCGATTGCCCATGAAACAAGCGGGGGCTCATCGAGTTGGATGTAGTGACCGCTATTCGAGGTCGTGACCAAAGTACCCTCCGGAACGGATCGTGCGAACGTGCTCAGAGAGAGAAGCCGATAGCTGACTAGTAGGGCTTGATACTCCTGCTGATCGAATGGAACAGGAAGTCTAGCGTCGTTAAGTACTGGATAATGCGTCGTGGCAACAAGCACTATAGGAACTTGCGGCATCGGCAACGCCTTTAAACTGGCAAAATCAGAATGCCGTCCCTCACGGGATGCATCTATTTCGGCTTGCACAGGTGGGTCGAACTGGCCGGCCTGTTTAGAGTAGTACTCCTCTATTGCGGTGTGGATCACTTCGCCATCGTCTGCATGACCGAGCGGAGCGAAAACGTATCGTTTTCTCCCGGTCGCAGTTTCGTTAAAGTCCGTCGGGTCGACGAACACAAGTCCCGCAATTTCGCCCGGGAATATGCCTGCAAACGCTCTAATAAGCGGGCCACCCCATGAATGCCCAACGAGGACGTACGGTGGACTGGCGATTTGACCCAAAGCGGCATGGAGAATAGTCGCGATATGCTCGGGAGAGGGAGCAACGCCATCCGGCTCCGACCCATCCATCCCTGGCCGACCGTATGTCACCGCAGGAACTGACGGGGGTAGTTGCTCGATCACTGCGCGCCAATTCCTTTCACCTCCGCCGAGCCCGCTTTCAAAGACGACTGTCGGAGAAGAACTGTGCCGTTCGCCCTTTGGAGCATACAAAGTGAGGTGCAGTCTGTGCCCATTGTTGTTCAGTTCGATTTGCCGTCCTACTCGTTCGCAGAGAGCAAAGGACGTTATAGCGAGCAGAGCTACAGCTGTAACGGACCGGCCAAGGCAGCTAAACATGGATGAAAGCGTAGCATGCATAGATGGATGAGTGCCTGCGGTTGCCGTAGTCTACGGAAGTGCGAGTGCCCAAAAACGGGGTTAGTAAGATGGTCCGCCGCACAGTAACGTTCTGTGGTCTCCGCCCAGTTCCTTCGGGATGACTTGGGCATAGGTATACTCCAACCGACTTCCAGATGCACGCATCACAGAAACTCGCCCCTAGAGCAGCTATTGATGGGGGCGGACACCATGCCCCAGTCTTCACTTTTCGTGAGCAAGTGCTCGATGCGAGACAGGCTCGCGGTGGTGACAATCATCATCACCACCGCTGCGAGCATACTATTCGGTGAATTTGAGGTTGGCGGGCCGCGTTTGGTTGGACGCTAAACCAGTTGTTGGCACCTCATTGCCGACTATCTCGAAGGTCGCGTCATTCATCCAGACCTCGCTGGTTCCTGTAAGCAGAATGCCAAACGAGATAGAGGTCGCGTCCTGGGGAACATCGAGGACAACATCACATGTCTTCCACGACAATTCGTGAGCGCTACGGGAACCACATCTTGTGGATGGCGGTATGCCGCGTGATTCTTACAGTATGGGACAGCACAAGGAAGAAGATCTGGCTCGGTGGCGAGGTCTTGTATCTGAGCAAGCAAGCAGCGGCAAGAGTGTAGCAGCGTTCTGTGGTGAACGGGGGTTGCGGGACTGGCAGCTCTACGAGTGGAAGAA
>Ga0193743_1003001_pt1 | contig 11501 bp, 10 predicted proteins | sample L2c2metaG_FD_143038 | JGI IMG/M metagenome (GOLD analysis project Ga0193743, IMG submission 143038) | Soil microbial communities from a riparian zone of the East river system, Colorado, United States - L2c2 | ecosystem: Environmental > Terrestrial > Soil > Riparian zone | place: USA: East River...
CTAAAAGTTTGATCACACTTTTAAAAACTGATCTGAATCATTGTGTTGATTGTGTGTTGCATATTGAGTGGATTTTCACAATTTTGGAACGGTTATACTTTCCAGGAAACCCTTACTTCGCATTTTTACAAACTTTACTTAGTGTTGATTGGGTTGTGTGTGTGTGTGTTGGTTTTTAGACCTCATATCACATATTTTCTCAGTTGATCCAGAGTAGTCATTTCAACGGGGTGGAGATGGAGAGCAGAGGAGCAGTCAGCACTCGGTTCACTCAAGGAACAGATTACAACAGCTCTGATTCTTGCCCTGCCAGACAACTCGCGACCTTTTCAGATTGAAGCGGACAGCTTGGATTTCGCAACCGGCACCCTATTGTCTCAACAATCACCAGAAGACAACAAATGGCATCCCGTAGAATTCCTTTCCAAATCCCTTTCTCCGGTAGAGCGGAATTACAAAATCCACAACAAGGAGATGTTGGCAATTGTGAGAGCATTAGAGGAGTGGAGGCAGTTTGTGGAGGGTGCGGAGCATTGCTGTGAGATCTGGACAGACCACAAGAACCTTCAGTATTTCATGACGGCCAAGAAGCTTAACTGGAGGCAAGCTAGATGGTCCCTACTCTTAGCCCGATTTGACTTCATCATGCATCACCATCCTGGAAAGAGCATGGGGAAGATGGATGCTCTGTCCTGTCAGTCCGATCACGGAACAGGTTCAGAAGACAATGACAACATGGTCCTCCTTACTCCGAATTTCTTCGCGGTCTGAGCATTAGAAGGTTTAGAAGCAGCAGGAGAGGAACAAGGAATCCTGAAGGATATCCGGAAGTGTTAGGGGACGCTTCGCTTCATCCGATGTTTCCTCCAATATTTCTCCATCACCTCTGTATATTCCTCCTCATCGTCGCTAGTCCAAGACGGAGTGCACTTGCGGCTCCGATACCAGAGTCCGATGATCACGTGACATAGCATTCCTATCACTGTTTCACCATTCTCCATCTTTTCATTATTTTTCATCATTTTATTATTTCCACTCCAATTTCTGGTATATAGACATGCATCCCACCTTAGCAGGGCTTTATCCTTTTCTTTTAGGATCTCCTGCTAGGTGCGCTTTCCTGTCGTATTTTACGTTTATATATATGTTTAGAATCCCCTGCTAGATCTCGACTAAGTCGGCCGCAGTTGCCCTAACATCAGAAAAGGATCTCCCAGAGGACTGATCCCAGCAGATAGCTAGTCCACCATAGTTGTCTTTTGCAGTTCTGATTCGTACTCCGCTGACTCTGTGTACTCCTCCACTCTTGATCCCTCCTCAGCACTACCCAAAACCATAATCTCCAACAAGGATCCGTTGCACTCCATGGAAGGTGAACAACTTGCAACCCTGGAGCAAGCCCTTGCTGAATTACAGGCAAAGGATGCAAACACTCAACACAAGTTAGACATCCTTATTTCCCATATTCCACAGTCCGAAAATCCGATCCCATCTACACAAATCACATCAGTCACTCCGAAGGCCCACAGCTTAAAACCGGCCCTTCCGTCAGAGTTCGACGGAGACCGCACCAAAGGAATGGTGTTCCTTAATTCCTGCCAGGTCTATATCCATCTCTGTCCGAACTCCTTTGCGGATGAACAAGCCAAAATTGTCTGGGCCATGTCATACATGAAGGCTGGACGAGCAGCCAAGTGGTCCGCTCGCGTATTCCGATGGGAGGAACAACCGGAAAATGTTGGCTACCATAAATTTGTTGATTGGGAAGACTTCCAAGATGAGTTCAAAAGAGAGTTTTGTCCAGTCTATGCAGACTCAGTGGCCATCAACCAATTGGAATCCACAGCTTATTTCCAAAAGAGTCGCTCTGTGGATGAATACCTCAATGAATTCCAAGACCTTATCACAGAAGCCAGTTACTCCGATCTGAAGACCATAGTGGTGAAATTCTGTTGAGGACTAGACACTCAAATTCAGCATGCTATAGCAACCATGCCTTCTGGACATCCCTCCACATGGTTCCAATGGACTGGTAAACTGCAGTTAGAACCATTGACCAGAACCGAGCCACCAATGAAGCCTTCCGATCTTCCTACCAAACTCCAAGTGTTGCTCTGACTTCCTCCTGTCCAGCCACCTTCAACACTGTTCGATTTCAGGCTCAGGAGCGGAGTGCAAATCACCAACATGCTCCGATCCCCCAGAAACCCTGTTCCGATGGATATTGACGCTAGTCGGAAAACACAGCAACTTCTGTTCTCTTGTTACCGATGCGGAAAGGCAGGACACAAAGCTCCCGACTGTCCTACCCGATTCAACATTCGAGAGTTGAGTATATATGACCTCCAAACCTACTTAGAGGATCGCCTTGCGGAACTCGATGCAAAACATCCGGAGCCTGCAGCGGAGGTTGAGGAGCAGGATTTTTCCCATCGCAATGAGTGAACAGCACGCCCTCGTTGTCATACCACAATTGTTTTTCTGTTTTACCTACATGTTCAGTTAATGAAGAAACAGTTGAACCATCCATAGATGTGCAAAATTCCATATCCGAGAATCTGATCATTGTTCTGATGGAAATAACTCGGAATAGGCGCCCGAAATGGGAATGACGACTCCCAACCAAACTTGTCATTGCTTCAGCAGAAGACGGTTCAACCTCCCTGAAACTGAAGGTTGAGCTCGAAACCACTGATACAGGAGAAGTGAAGTCCATGAACTCTTTTGTGGACAGTGGAGCCACTGGAGAGTTCATCGACTGCCACTACGCCAAGAGCAACTGGCTCCACACTTTGAAGCTCTCCAAACCCATTCCGGTTTACAATGTTGACAGAACTCTGAATGAGGCTGGTTCCATCACTGAAGTGGTGAATCTCATCTTGAGATATTGGAATCATTCGGAGCGAACACTATTTTCTGTCACTGGCTTAGGCAAGCAGAAGCTCATCCTTGGACACTCTTGGCTACAAAAGCACAATCTGGAAATTGATTGGGTGATCAGAGAAGTCAAAATGTCCAGATGTCCACCCCAATGCTGTTCCGGATGTAGAGACAAAGCTCGAGTGGAGAGAATCACTCGGAAAGCTGAGATCCGATGGACAGAAGCTGTCTCCGATGGCCCTGTACCAGAACTCCACACAGACTCTGAAGAGGAAGAGCCCGAGGAAGCTGAAGAACCAATCAAACCAGGAGATCGTATCTTTTCAATTGGCCTTGTTCCAGCACCAGCGGAGATCCGAGCCACTTCCAGTGTTTCTCAGCGCTTAGCCAAAGCTTTCAAACGTAACTCCGAAGCTTCCGCCCCCTCTGGACGGTCCATTCCGGAGTACCTGAAGGAGTTTGACAGCGTCTTTTCCAAGGAGTCTTTCGATGCCCTACCAGAATCCAAGAAATGGGATCATGCGGTCGAGCTGATCCCTGCATAGAAGGCCTCTAACTGCAAAGTTTATCTGTTGGCTCTGACAGAGCAAAAAAAGCTTGATCAATTCCTCAAGGAAAACTTGGAAACAGGTCAAATCTGTCCGTCTAAATCTCCAATGGCATCTCTGGTCTTTTTCATTAAGAAGAAGGATGGTACTCTACGGCTTGTTCAGGACTATCAGGTCCTAAACGCGATGACAGTCAAGAGCAAATATCCGCTCCCTCTCATCTCCAAACTCATAAATAAACTCAGAGGAGCCAAGTACTTCACCAAACTGGATGTCCGATGGGGGTTCAACAATGTCCGGATGAAAGAAGGAGATGACTGGAAGGCTGCGTTCCGAACAAACCAAGGACTCTTCAAACCGCTGGTTATGTTTTTTGGACTGTGCAACAGTCCGGCGACGTTCCAGACCATGATGGACGACATCTTCGATGACTTGATAATGGAAGGAGTTGTGGTGGTGTACCTAGACAACATTCTAATATTCACGGAAACTCTCAAGGAGCACCAGAGGGTCACTTAGAGAGTCATGGAGTTGCTTTGCAAAAACAACCTCTTCCTTAAACCCGAGAAGTGTGAGTTCGAGAAGACAGAAGTGGAGTACCTCAGAGTGATTATTTCCCAGAATTCCGTTAAGATTGACCCAATCAAGGTAGCTGGAGTAACGGAATGGCCTACTCCGTCTAACAGGAAGGAAGTGCAGTCTTTCCTGGGCTTTACCAACTTCTACCACAGGTTCATCCAAGGGTTCTCTCACTTAGCCCGTCTCCTGTTCAATCTCACATAGAAGGACATGGAGTGGAGATGAGGAGCGGAGGAGCAGTCAGCATTCAATTCACTCAAGGAACAGATTACAATGGCTCTGATTCTCGCCCTCCCAGACAACTCGCAACCTTTTCGGATTGAAGCAGACAGCTTGGATTTCGCAACCGGCACCCTATTGTCTCAACAATCACCAAAAGACAACAAATGGCATCCTGTAGCATTCCTTTCCAAATCCCTTTCTCCGGTGGAGCGGAATTACGAAATCCATGACAAAGAGATGTTGGCAATTGTGAGAGTGCTGGAAGAGTGGAGGGATTTTGTGGAAGGTGCAGAGCATTGCTGTGAGATCTGGACAGACCACAAGAACCTTCAGTATTTTATGACAGCCAAGAAGCTTAATCGGAGGCAAGCTAGGTGGTCCCTACTCTTAGCCTGATTTGACTTCATCATGCATCACCATCCCTGTTAGGGCAACTGCGGACGACTTAGTCGAGATCTAGCAGGGGATCCTAAACATATATATAAACATAAAATATGACAGGAAAGCGCACCTAGCAGGGGATCCTAAAAGAAAAGGATAAGGCCCTGCTAAAGTGGGATGCATGTCTATATACCAAAAATCGGAGTGGAAATAATAAAATGATGAAAAATAATGAAATGATGAAAAAGATGGAGAATGGTGAAACAGTGATAGGAATGCTACGTCACGTGATCATCAGACTCTGGTATCGGAGCCGCGAGTGCACTCTGTCTTGGACTAGCGACGATGAGGAGGAATATACAGAGGTAATGGAGAAATATCGGAGGAGACGTCAGACAATGCGGAGTGTCCCCTAACAGTCCCGGTAAGAGCATGGGGAAGACGGATGCTCTGTCCTGTCGGTCCAATCACGGAACAGGTTCGGAAGACAATGACAACATGGTCCTCCTTACTCCAAATTTCTTCGCGGTCTGAGCATTGGAAGGTTTAGAGCAGCAGGAGAGGAACGAGGAATCCTGAAGGACATCCGGAAGGGGATGTGAGATGGGGAGAAAGAGGAGCCAGTGGCGAGAGCAGCGAGGGAGTTACAAGGTTCATCAGCTCGCTCCATGAAATCAGCGGAGTGGTCCCTATCTGATGGACTTCTGTATTTCCAAGGCAAGATCTATGTTCCAAACACCTCTGATCTCTGTCGTCGTATCATCGCACTTTCTCATGACTCTAGGTTGGCTGGTCACAGCGGAAGATGGAAAACCTTGGAACTGGTCACAGTGGAAGATGGAAGACGTTGGAACTTGTGTCTTGGACTACTGGTGGCCACAGATGTCAAGGTATGTTGGCAGGTATGTCTCCACCTATGACATGTGCCTTTGGACCAAATCATTCCGATGTCCTCCGACTGGAGAACTCCACCCTCTTCCTATTCCATCTGCTCTGTGGGACACCATCAGTGTAGACTTCATTGTCAAGCTGCCACAATCTGCAGGACATGATTCCATCATGGTTGTTGTCGATTCCGTCACAAAGCGTGCACATTTCATCTCCACTGTCACTACAATCTCTGCCGCTGGAGCCGCACACCTTTTCCTCAACCATGTGTGGAAACATCATGGTCTCCCTCGGAAAGTCATCTCCGATAGAGGTCCCCAGTTCATAGCGGAATTCACCCAGGAACTCTACCGGTTGCTCGGAATTAAATTGGCAGCCACCATGGCCTACCACCCTCAGGGAGATGGACAGACGGAACAAGTCAACCAGGAACTGGAACAATATCGCCGTCTTTTCACCAATCAAAGACAGGATGATTGGGTGGGGCTCCTGCCATTCGCGGAATTCCAGTACAACAACCAGGTTCATTCTTCTGGCTTTGAACCCCACCAGCCTCGTTCCCACATGGAATCCGTCAATGAGTTCAAAGACCGGATGACAGACACCTTGGAGGAAGCAAAGGCTGCTCTAGCCAAGTCGAAGGATGACATGGCACTCTACTACAATCGGAAACGTACCCCAGCTCCAGAGTTCAAAGCAGGTGATATGGTCTTCCTTGATGCTAGTGACATTCAGACCACTCAACCTTCACATAAACTGTCTCACCAGAGATTGGGACCATTCCTGATTGACAGTCATCATAGTTAATTATTGCCCTTGTTATTATGTGGAGCTGTGGAGTATTTTATTATTTTACAAATTTTTTTTTGACAATCTCTTTCGTAAGGCTATCGGGAAAATCCCGAAAATTTAAGGGATAAGACATAGTCCAAGTTAAGATTTTATTATAAACTAAGTCAGGTTGGTAACAGTGTGTACTGGCTCTGCCTTCCTCTGTCGATGCATAGACTTCATCCCATCTTCAATGTGGTCAAATTATCTTTGGCTCCTCTGAACCCCATTCCTGGCCATCGGATATCTCCACCTCCCTTACCAGAAATCATGGATGGCGAGGAAGAGTGGGTGGTGGAGGAAATCTTGGATAGTCCGGATCTCAGCTTTCCGAGCGATTCTCTCCACTCGAGCTTTGTCTCTACATCTGGAACAGCATTGGGGTGGACATCTCGACATTTTGACTTCTCCGGTCACCCAATCAATTTCCAGATTGTGCTTTCATAGCCAAGAGTGTCCAAGGATGAGCTTCTGCTTGCCTAGGCCAGTAACAGCAAATAGTGTCCATTCCAAATGATTCCGATATCTCAAGATGAGATCCACCACTTCAGTGATGGAACCAGCCTCATTCAGAGTTTTTCAACATTGTAAACCGGAATGGGTTCGGAGAGCTTCCTAGTGTGGAGCCGGTTGCTCTTGGCATAGTGGCGGTCGATGAACTCTCCAGTGGCTCCGCTGTCCATGAAGCAGTTGACGTACTTTACTTCCCCTGTATCAGTGGTTTCAAGCTCAACCTTCAGTTTCAGGGAGGTGGAACTGTCTTCTGCTGATGCAATGACAAGTTTGGATGGGAGTCATTGTTCCCATTTTGGGCACCTATTCCGAATTTTTTCCATCGGAACAACAGTTGGATTCTCGGATACGGGATTTTGCATGTCTATAGATGGTTCAACTGTTTCTTCATTAACTGAACATGTAGGTAAAACAGAAAAACAATTGTGGTATGACGACAAGGGCATGCTGTTCACTCATTGCGATGGGAAAAATCCTGCTCCTCAACCTCCACTTCAGGCTCTGAGTGTTTCACATCGAGTTCCACAAGGCGATCCTCTAAGTAGGTCTGGAGGTCATCTACACTCAACTCTCAAATGTTGAATCGGGTAGGACAGTCAGGTGCCTTGTGTCCTGCTTTTCTGCATCGGTAGCACGAGAACGGAAGCGGCTGCGTTTTACAACTAGCATCAATATCCATCGGAACAAGGTTTCCAGGGGTCGGAGCATGTTGATGATTCACACTCTGCTCCGAGCCTGAAATCGAACAGTGTTGAAGGTGGCTGGACAGGAGGGAGTCAGAGCAACACTCGGAGTTTGGTAGGAAGATCGGAAGGCTTCATTAGTGGCTTGGTTCTAGTCAATGGTCCTGGCTGCAGTGTACCAGTCTGTTGGAACCATGTTGGAAGGACGTCCAGAAGGCATGGTTGCTATAGCATTCTGAATTTGAGTGTCTAGTCCTCGATGGAATTTCACCACTATGGTCTTTGGATCGGAGTAACCGGCTTCTGTGATAAGGTCTTGGAATTCATTGAGGTATTCATCCACAGAGCGACTCTTTTGGAAATAAGCTGTGGATTCCAATTGGTTGATGGCCACTGAGTCTGCATAGACTGGACAAAACTCTCTTTTGAACTCATCTCGGAAGTCTTCCCAATTAACAAATTCATGGTAGCCAACATTTTCCGGTTGCTCCTCCCATCGGAATACGTGAGCGGAACACTTAGCTGCTTGTCCTGCCTTCATGTATGACATGGCCCAGACAATTTTGGCTTGTTCATCCATAATAGCGATGCCAAAGTTCGCTTCTGAACTGATGCAAGATCCGAGGACCGAAAGAACCGAACCATCGGTTCAGGTTCAGTTCAGTTCAGTCCATGGATCTTGGACTGTCAGTTCGGTTCTCAGTTCTATGATTTCAAAATTTTTGAGAACAGGGTTCGAACCGGTTCGAACCGAACTTTCTGTCCATACTTTTTCCTAATTTTTCTGTAAAGAATTGACTGAGATATCATTAAAATACTTGTTGTGATTTCATCCTGACATTTTGGGAGTCGGAGATTGAATTATTTTTGATCAATCATGAGTGCTTGTTACCAACCCATTTCTGGTACTGTGAGCACACTATATGTGTGACCAGATTTTATCATCAATTCCTAAAATGGTCGCGTTTTTTATGCTGCCAACATTTTGGTTGCCACTTATCACTCGGTTCCTGGAGTGGCTGGCTCAGTACACAAGGAATAATTAATATTTTTTACTTTGTTTCAATGGCTATAGATCTCCCGAGATATGATTTGTCATGTTCACAAGGTGTATCAGTCTGTCCATGTGAGTAACAGAATTGAACCATGGTGAATTGTTCCTTACAAGATATTCGGTCGAATACTTAGCCTGACAAATGTGAACCCATGAGTACTTTCCATTTCGCCTTCAGGTTTCACCTAAAATTTGCAGCTACTGCCTTTGTGTATTTTCCTCCATTGGCTTCCCCAAAATGTAAACTTGGTTTTGTAAATCAAGCAATTTCTCCCTATCGGTTCTCAATCCATGATCAATGATGGGCAAACTGAGTTAGTCAACTTGCCGATCAGAAAAGATGTTACTACTGCAGTGTATACGATCATTCAAATATTCAAATGCTGCTCACAACGTAAGTTCTTCTTTTTCTCCTTCTCCCTTCATTCATTTTGTGTATATATTTCAACTTTTGACCCACCGTCATCAATATATGGCACATATATCCACCCCATCCCTAGTTAACATCAGTTACTCACAATGAAACACATAGGCATCCTTCACAGTGGTATCCCCCATGGGTCGGACAACAAGGTTTTACCATATAGTCAACAGTTGGGGATTGCCAGGTATAATGAAATGGTTCGCTGTATGCTAGTATTAATTATGGCATATGCTAGTATCGATATGGTGTATAAGTGATTCAGTTACATTTACATAATTAAATTTAATAGATATTCTAGTTGGACTTACCATGGTCGCAATCCAAGCAATGAAACCAAAAGTTGTTTTAGGGAATTGTCCATCCTGGATGTACATGTTGTCTGAACGGAGGGTCATCTTTGCAGTGTTCAAAGCAGTGGGCCTATAAACAATCAGGCACCCAATCTGAAACCCGGTGAAAATCACAAGGAGGGAATTTAAATAAATCAGGACCAAACATACCTGGAAAAGGGCTGGGTTTCGGAAAAGCTTTGACATTGACTGGATGTCTTCATCCTTGAAGAGAACAGGAGCCAACATGGGAGGAGTTCTGTCCTGGAAAGGGTCCCCTGTGAGTCTGAGTAACTTGTGAATTTGAGGATCTTGGCTACGTTTCGCAGACTTTGGAAATAGGGCTGCATCAATATCAGGAAAAATAGACCCTGCATGTGAGCAAAAACACTCAATTGCTGAAGAGCGACTGCTTGCCATCGCTTTCACAAACTATGAGAATCTAAATATTAATGGAAATGAACCAAAGGTAGGATTGCTTACCTATCCAGCAAGTGCTTCGAACTTGACCAAGTAGCCCATGTATTTTTCAGGAATAATTGCATAGAGCTCTGCCACTGTCCCAAGATGTGCATTTTCATCCTCATAGTGGCTTGGATCATCATGTTTAAAGTCAGGTTTTTCATTGATGAAATCATCAAGGGTGACTCCAAGAAAGTAGAAGATACCAAAAAATTTTGCCCAGCGAGTAATGGCCTTTTTGATTGCCTCCTCATCTGACGCTGGTTGACCACTGCCCTTCTGTGTCTTGAGACAAAGCTGGAGGTTGACAAGTTCCTTCTGGAGATTTTCAACCTCTGTTTGAAGGTGTGCAGTCTTTTTTTGCTCCTCAATAAGAGCCTACCATCACTGCTGGCACTGGGTGGTGTTTCCCCCGGAAAAACCCATTAAGAGACACATTTTGTGATTTCCAAAGGGGCTTTCCCACGGAAACACAAAAAAGTGTTTCTGAAAGAAAAATCTGAGAAACACATGTGTTTCTGTGGGAAAAACCCTTTGGAAATCACAAAATGTGTCTCTTAATGGGTTTTTCCGGGGGAAACACCACCCAGTGCCAGCAGTGCATATATATGTATGATATTTTCACATCAGAAAAACAAAAGTCAAAAATGTCAGAAACCAAGAAGATTCACCTTCAGTAAGTCAGCCGGGTTCATAGAATGACTGGCAGAAAAGGCAGCTGCCATTGCTTGCTCCATTATAATTGATGGGGGGGCTGGGGACAAAATTGACTCAAGGTGGAGGTTGAATGAAGATGTCAACCGTGGCATGGGGATGGTGAGTTAAATTTTTATGCTTGTCATTTAAATTAGAGACAACCCATGAGCAAGGTGCATATCTGCACCGCTCAAACAAATTTCTGCTTGCCGTGTTTCATTGGTTGTCACTTTCATTGATAATATGAAGATTCATTTCGCTACACAAAATTGTATTCTAATCAGAACATGTAAGTGTGAGAAGAACACCAGTGGCTCATTCCAAATTAACTCAAGGCTTTGGGGCTTGTTTAATGTTGCCAGATGCAGCACACCAGTATCTCAATAGTTAAATATGCACCAAAATATCAAGGTTGTCTCAAGCTTACATTGAAAAGGTTACAAATTAATATTTTGTGCTAAACTAACCGATTTCATCCTCCACCAAAAACCATCATCAATCACATCCAAGACAAAGTATTCATCTGGGTGATCATATTCTTCTGTCAAAAGGGCCTCGTGAACAATTGTTTCAGTATCCACCACTGCTGACTCTGATCTTTTATGTGATCGAACATGTGTGAGACACAAGTCCTTGTCCCTTCGTCAGTTGAGCAAAGGAACCAGTTGATCGAAGGGTAATATCAGGGCCATGTAATATTGCTGCCCATGAAATGTGATCCCAAACACCCCAAGGAGCTGTGCCAACATACACTGGGTGTTGCTGACCTTGATCAAGACATAATCATAGCAAGGTCGACCATGGAATTGTTGTTATGAATGTCTACAGTTACTGTTAGGGCAACTGCGGACGACTTAGTCGAGATCTAGCAGGGGATCCTAAATTTATATATAAACATAAAATACGACAGGAAAGCGCACCTAGCAGGGGATCCTAAAAGAAAAGGATAAAGCCCTGCTAAGGTGGGATGGCTGTCTATATACCAAAAATCGGAGTGGAAATAATAAAATG
>Ga0193743_1003002_pt1 | contig 11501 bp, 11 predicted proteins | sample L2c2metaG_FD_143038 | JGI IMG/M metagenome (GOLD analysis project Ga0193743, IMG submission 143038) | Soil microbial communities from a riparian zone of the East river system, Colorado, United States - L2c2 | ecosystem: Environmental > Terrestrial > Soil > Riparian zone | place: USA: East River...
AATATTCTCGGTCAGGAACATGCCGCGGTGGCCGCCGGCTTCCGCACCTTGCGCAATGATGGCGTCGACGCCGTTCTCCTCGAGCCAGATCGCCTCCTTCACAATGGTCGCCGATGAGATCACGATGCAGCCGGCGGCCTTGACGCGCTTCAACAGCGCCTGATCCGGCAGGCCGAAATGGAAACTGACGATTTCGGGCTTCAGCTCCTCCACCAGTTCGCACATAGCGGCATCAAATGGTGCGCGGTTGGCGGTATTGACCGGCGCCGCTGGGTCGAGTCCCAGCTCCTTATAATATGACGCCAGCCGCTGCTTCCATCCGGCCTCGCGCTGTGGATCGGCATCGACCGTCTTGTGAACGAAGAAGTTCATGTTGAGCGGCGCGGACACCCGCTGGCGGATGATGTTGACCTGCTCGCGCGCCTGCTCCACTGACAGCAATGCACACGGCAGCGAGCCCAGCGCTCCGCCCTGAGCTACGGCGATCACGAGTTCCGCATCGATGGCCCCCGCCATCGGCGCGAGCACGATGGGAAATTCGGTCTTGAAGAGGTCGAGAAGTCGGCGGTCCGGCCACATGGTGCGCCCTTTCGGATAAGGAGTTTTCGGATCAGGCCAATAAAGCCGTGGCAAAATTACGCCGCCCGAGAAGTATCTGATCCGCCTCGGCGGCGATACGATCGACAATCTCGGCCGCCTTGGGAATGTCATGGATCAACCCGACGGCTTCTCCGGCAATCACCGCCGCGATGTCGAAATTGCCGGCGGCCTTGGCCGCCGCGTATTCAGCAGCGACAGTGTTCACATTCTGCAAGAGTTCGAGTTCGCGGCCGATCCAGCGGCGCGCATGATCGTTGATCAGGCAGCGCCCGGTGAACGGTGCCGGCCAGACGTTGTTGCGCGATATGTCAAAGATAATACCTCGCGTGGTGCTACCGCCCGTTGCGGCGCAGATTCGCTGCTTGGCTTCCTCCGCTCCGTCCGCTTCCTGGCTGGCATAAAAGCGTGTGCCCAAGAGAACACCGGCGGCGCCGAGCATCAGCATCGCCGCAAGCCCGCGACCATCTCCAATACCACCCGCGGCCACGACCGGCACGCGGCCCGCCGCAAGGTCAACAATGGCTGGCACGATATCTATCGTGGAGCGGGACGCGCCGTGCCCGCCGGCCTCGGTGCCCTGCGCTACAAGAATGTCGGCGCCGGCATCCAGCGCCTCCTGCGCCATGTCCTCGCTTTGAACCTGGCATATCAACAACGCTCCCGCAGCTTTGATCCGAGGCGCGAATGGTTTGGGATCGCCAAACGAGAGCATGACCGCGCGCGGCCGGGCGTTTAGCGCAACATCCAGCAGTTCGGGCTGTTTCGCCAGACTCCAGGTGATGAAACCGACGCCGAAGGGCGCTCGCGCGTGTTCGAGTTTATTCGTCTCCCGTTCGAGCCAGGCTTTTTCGCCGTACCCCCCGCCGAGAATGCCAAAACCTCCGGCGCTACTCACCGCGGCCGTCAGCCGCGCACCTGCAACCACATCCATCGGCGCCAGCAGGATCGGATGCCTGATACCTAACAGAGCGATCAATGGCGTGCTGATCGACATAATCCATTCCTCCATCTCGACAGGCACAATAGGCCCGGCTACCATTCTCGATAAATGATTTATTCAGCACGCTACCATCTCTAAAACGAAACGGACTGATCTCATGGAATTGTCCGATCTGGTGACTTTTGCAACGGTCGCGCGCACCGGTGGCATCACCCGCGCCGCCGACGAGCTCAACACCGTTCAATCGAACATCACCCATCGGGTGAAGGCGCTTGAGGCCGAAATCGGCATTGCCTTGTTTGAGCGACACAGCCGCGGCATGACGCTGACCGGCGCCGGCCGCCGTCTACTGCCTTATGCCCAGCGCATGGCGGCGCTATCGCGCGAAGCTGTCCTGGCTGCCCGCGACGATGGAGAACCGAAAGGGCCGTTGGCGATCGGATCGATGGAGACGACGGCCGCCGTACGTCTGCCGTCGCTGCTCGCTGAATTTCACCGGCGTTTTCCGGCCGTGCAGTTGAGCTTGCGGACCGCGCCGACCGCGGATCTGGTCGCCGCGGTGCTCGACGGCGCGCTTGACGGCGCCTTTGTCGCCGGTCCGATCGACCATGCCGAACTCACGGCTGCAACGGCATTCAAAGAAGAGCTGGTGCTTGTTACCGCGCGCCGATGGACAAGCCTCGCGGCGCTCCGCACCGGCACGCCGGAATCCGGTCCGACGGCGCTGGTGTTTCGCACTGGATGCACTTACCGGCAGCGGCTCGAACAGGTCTTTGCAGAGTTTGGCTGGCCGTCTGCCGCGCGGTTTGAATTCGGCACGCTCGACGGCATGGTTGGCTGCGTCGCTGCGGATATGGGCGTCACGCTGCTGCCGCGCGCGGTCGTAGAACGCAACGAGTTAAGCGGCAACATCCGTGTCCACACGCTCAACGCAGCTCAGTCGCGGGTCGATACCGTCTTCATCCAGCGCCGCAGCGCGCATCAGTACAGCGCCCTGCGAGGTCTTGCTTCCTGCCTGAAGAAAAACAGTCAGGTCATTGCCGCTTGAAAGCGATTTGGACCGCCGACTGACGCTCCAGCGCCGCAGCGCAACAAGCACCGAGGCGATCTCGACCATACGAATTGCGAAACTTTTGAATTTAGCTTTGCGCGAAAGCCGCACGCTTCATTCTGTCCGCCCCACGAAAATTCCTTGTCATAATTCCGCAACGAGATGCGTCCCAGCGCAGTGCCGTGCTGTCGCCGTCGCGAAAAAATTGGATCGGGCCGCTCTACTACGTTAGCATAAGGCGCTAGCGACCAAAAACCATAAACGTCAGCACTAGGGAGGAACCGCGATGCTCAAAACATTGATGTTGGGCTGTTCTGTCGCCCTGTTAGGCACGATTGGAACAGCAGGCGCACAAGACTGGACCAAATCGAAATGGGGCCCGAACGATGAGATCGGCGCCGCCAACTACATGAAGCCCGAACTCGTCGTCAAAGCGGCGTCCCTGATCAAGACCGGCAAGACCTACGCGCTGGGCATTCCCGTCGATTCCAAGACGCCGGCCTATCCGCCACGCGGCTTCAAGATCACCGTCGTTCAGCCTGGTCAGGCCGGCAATCCGGGCTTGGGCCCCAACAAAGCTACCTATAATGACGACATCATCGAAGGCTGGGTCGGCGTCGGCAGCCAACTCGACGGTCTCGGCCATCTCGGCATCGAGCATGTCTATTATAACGGCAACAAGCTGGCCGACTTTGCCGACCCCACCGGCTTGAAGAAACTTGGCATCGAGAAAATCCCGCCGATGGTGACCCGCGGCGTGCTGCTCGATATGGCGGCCTATTACAACACCGATATCGTCAAGGAAGGCACCGCCTTTAACGTCAAGGAGATCGAAGAGGCAGCGAAGAAGCAAAACGTCGAAATCCGCCAGGGCGACGTCGTGATCTTCCATACTGGCTGGCTCAGCCTGATCGGCAAGGACGACAAGCGCTACTCCGCCGGCGAACCCGGACTCGGCGCCGAAGGCGCCAAGTACCTCACCGGCAAGGGCGTGGTTGCGGTTGGCGCCGATACCTGGGGCCTCGAAGTCCTTCCGTTCGAATCGAAGAACATATTTGAGGTGCACCAGATCCTGCTGGCGATGAACGGGACCTACATCCTCGAAAACATGGATACGGCGGAACTGGCGAAGGACAAGGGCTATGAATTTCTGTTCGTGCTCGGCCAGCCGCGCTTCAAAGGCGGTGTGCAGAGCATGATCAACCCCGTGGCGATCCGCTAACGGCATCCACGAACTCGGCGTTCACCTCTCCCACCCAACTCGGGTTTACCCGAGTTGGACATTTAAAATTGTCGAAGTCGGATAAATCCGACTTCGATCGGGAGAGGTGAAGCGACCACTTTGCGTGCGCGGCGTGTCGCGTGTTATGCGGGGCCATGCCTGCCCTCATCCTCCCCCTGATCCACGCCGTCACCCACTGGCCTGAACGCGGCGCGCTGATCGGGCTCGATCTCGGCACCAAGACCATCGGCGTTGCGGTGTCCGATCCCGATCGCAGGCTCGCAACCGGGGTCGAGACCATCCAGCGCACGGCCTTCAAGGCCGATGCGGCGCGCCTGCTCGCCATCGCAGCCGAGCGCAACGCCGTAGGCTTCGTGCTCGGCCTGCCCATCAACATGGACGCCAGCGAAGGGCCGCGCGCGCAGTCGACCCGCGCCTTTGCCCGCAATTTCTCGAAACTCACCGATCTCGCCATCGCTTTGTGGGACGAGCGGCTCTCTACCGTCGCCGTCGAGCGCGAGTTGATCGATATGGACATGAGCCGCGCCCGGCGCGCTCTGGTGATCGACGAACACGCCGCGATCTTCATCCTGCAGGGCGCACTCGATCGGCTGACAAAGCTCCGCGAAATGCGCGGGAATCATTGACGATGGGGGTCGTTCTTGCGGCGCTGCTGCCGGTTTTCCTGCTGATCGTACTGGGTTTCGCGTTGAAGCAAGGCCTGATGCGGCTGGAGACGCAATGGCATGGCCTCGAACGGCTGGTCTATTACGTGCTGTTCCCGGCCTTGCTGATCGAGACGCTCGCCAAGGCCGACCTGGCCGCGGTACCGGTCGCAGGTGTCGGCGGCGCGCTTCTGCTCTCGGCGCTGCTGATGTCGGGACTGTGTCTGGGATTGCGGCCCCTGCTCGCGGCCAAGTGTGCCGTCGATGGCCCGGCTTTCACCTCGATCTTTCAAGGCGCGACCCGCTGGCAGACCTATGTGGCGCTTGCGGTCTCTGCAAATCTCTATGGCGACCTCGGCCTCGCGCTCGCTTCGGTGGCGATGGTGGCGATCATCCCGCTGGTCAATGTGCTCAGCGTTGCCGTGCTCGCGCATTACGCTTCACCCCGAAAACAGTCGGTGCGCGCCATCGCCATGACCGTGGTGCGCAATCCCCTGATCTGGGCCTGCGCGATCGGTCTTGCCATCAACGTCTCCCATCTCCCGCTGCCGCGCATCTTGCACGAAGTCGCCGAAGCGCTCGGCCGGTCATCGCTCGCCATCGGCCTTCTGGTCACCGGCGCCGGCCTGCACCTCGAAGGCTTGTTTCGCCCGAGCGCCGCCGCCGCGCTGACCGTTTTCCTTAAGCTGATATTGATGCCGGTGCTGGCGGTCGCGCTGGCGCTGCTGTTTGGCCTTTCGGGTCCCAATCTCGCGGTCGTGGTATGCTGTTCGGCGGTGCCGACGTCATCGAGCGCCTATGTGCTGGCCCGGCAGATGGGCGGCGATGCGCCATTGCTGGCGCAAATAATCACCCTGCAAACCATCTTCGCCGCGCTGACCATGCCGATCGCCATCGCGTTGGTGGCGTGAGACTTCCAAACAAAGACTCTCTACCCGTGCCCGGCGAGCCAGATGCTCTGCAACGTCGCGGCCAGATTATTGAGGCCGTGCACGATCACCGTCAGCCAGGTCGAATGGCTGCGATAGCGCAGATAGCCCAACAGCAGTCCGATCGAAAACACTTCGCCGAAAAAGAACCAGTCATATTGCAGATGCAGCGCCGTCCACACCAGCGACGATAGGAAGATGGCGCCGGCGGGCCGCAGCGGCGATTCCGACCACCCACGGTAAAGAAAGCCGCGCGCCAAGAATTCCTCCGAGATCGGGGCGGCGACGCAGAATGCGATCACCAGCAGCCACAGCGCGCCATCGGCGCGCGCCGATTTCAGCACCTCCACCATGAATCCGGGCGCAACCTCGCGTCCCATGGCGCGCGACAGCAGGTCCCATCCCATGACCAACACAAACAGGGCGACGGCACCGATCAGAAGATCGGTCCACGAGGGCCAGCGCAGCGCGAGATAATCGGCGAACGGCGTGCGCGACATGCGTATCGCGATCCACAGCCCCACCAGAACGGCGGGCAGACCCATGATGACGGAGAGTGAAATCGTCAGACCGCCGCCGACGACGTCGATCGCGGCGGCAAGATCAAGCGGCCCTTCTCGCCGCAAAACGAACCATGCCGGTACGGCGACCTGCCCGACAAACAACGTGGCGAAGATGAACAGGCCCCACAGGCTGGTGCCCCAGATTTTCCAGATCCGCGGCGGGCGGTCAGCGGGAACAACCGCGATAGGCGGGGCTGCAGGATTGAGCGAGTCCATCAACTGGCCGGCTTTCTCGTCGTCATGCCCGGCCCCTGTGCCGGGCATCCACGTCTTTCTTGTGCCCACGGAGTTAAAAAGACGTGGATGGCCGAGACAAGTCTGGCCATGACGAATTAACGATCAAGGCAGCGCCCGTTCCAGCAGGCCCCTGATATCGTCGTTGGCGAGATCGACGGCGCCGTACATGCTGGCGTGATTGCCGGCAAGCCGGGTCGCTGCGAACAATTCCGCATGACGCGGCGACACCTTGTTAAGCGCGGCCACCGCAGCGAGCAGCGCCAGTTTCTCGACCGCCAGCCGCGCGACACGTTCGCCGTCCGGCCTGCGGAAGGCCTTGCCGATGAACGCCACCGCATCGCCGGCGCCCGGCAAGCCGGTGGTTTCCTCGGCGAGAGCTTGCAAAACCGCGGCGGCCGCATCGGCCTCCCGCGACAACGCCCGCAGCACGTCCAGGCACATCACATTGCCGGAGCCTTCCCAGATCGCATTAACTGGGGATTCCCGATAATGCCGCGCCAGAATGCCCTCTTCGACATAGCCGTTGCCGCCGAGGCACTCCATCGCCTCGTACAGAAATCCCGGCGCGCTCTTGCACACCCAGTATTTGATCGCAGGCGTCAGCAGCCGCATGAACGCCGCTTCCTTCGGATCACGCGGCGCCCGATCGAACGAACGGCACAGCCGCATCACCAGCGCAATCGAGGCTTCGACATGCAGCGCCATGTCTGAAAGCACCGCCTGCATCAGCGGCTGGTCGGCGAGATGCTTCTGGAACACGCTGCGATGGCGGGCGTGGTGCAGCGCGTGCGCCAACCCGGAGCGCATCAGGCCCGCGGAAGCAATCGCGCAATCCTGCCGCGTCAGCTGCACCATCTGGATGATGGTGCGAATGCCCTTGCCCTCGTCGCCGACGCGCTCCGCATAAGCGCCGGCGAATTCCACCTCGGAAGATGCATTGGAGCGGTTGCCGAGCTTGTCCTTCAGGCGCTGAAACTGAATCGCGTTGACCGATCCATCCGGCTTGAAGCGCGGCATGAAAAAGCACGTCAGGCCTTCGTCCGCCTGCGCCAGCACCAGGAAGGCGTCGCACATCGGCGCCGACATGAACCATTTATGCCCGGTGATGCGATAGGCATCGCCGTCACGTTCCGCGCGCGTCATGTTAGAGCGCACGTCGGTACCGCCCTGCTTCTCGGTCATGCCCATGCCCAGCGTCATGCCGCGCTTGGTCCACCACGGCGCAAAACTTGGGTCATAGGCGCGGTTTGCGATGACACACATTGTTTTCGCCAGCAGGTCCGGCTGCGCGGCCAGTGCTGCTACCGACGCGCGCGTCATGGTGATCGGGCACAAATGACCGGTCTCGACCTGGGCTGCCATATAGAACTTCGCGGCACGCACCACTTCGGCAGCACCTCCCGCCGGCTTGCCATCCGCGGTCCAGGTCGAGTTGTGCACGCCGGCATGGGCGCTGCGCGCCATCAACTCATGATAGGCCGGATGGAACTCCACTTCGTCGCGCCTGACCCCGCGGGAATCGAACGTCCGCAGTTTCGGCGTGTTTTCGTTGGCGGTGCGGCCCCGCGCCGCCATCGCAGCCGAACCCCAGTGCTGCCCGAACTCGGACAATTCCTTGTGCGCCGAAGCGCCGCCATTGGCCGCGACCGCATCCGCCAAAGGCCGGTCCAGCGCAAACAGATCGACGTCCTCGAATGGCGGCGACTGGTTGAGCACCTCGTGGGTCGCGAATGAAGCCTGCGTCATGGGCCGTTCCTGACTGTCGGGAATTGCGGGAGTGAGCTTACGCCGGAATGAGGCGGATTTCACGCGAACAGGCTCACTCGGGCCGCGGTGTTATCGGGAAGTCGTAGGCGCGCCCACCTGCGCCCGGCAATGAAAAGTGCCACCACTCCTTTGAATAATTCACAAAACCCCGCCGCGCCATCAAGACCACCAGCATCTCCCGCCACCGGCGTTGAGCCGATGTGATGGATTTCGCCGCCGTGTGCGCTTTCACGTCGGAACAATCGTAACCGGTGCCCATGTCGACGCTTCCTTCCGGCGCGCGGGCGGCGGCTGCTGCCGTGCAAGCGGCGTAAGCCTTGTTGGGGTCGAACACGGACGAAATGTCGGCCTTCAAATCGACCAGGGTCAGATCGAGCGCGGCACCGGTGGAATGGCCGGAACGCTCGGCGATATAGCCCAGCCGGAACAGATCGGCCTTGCTGAACGAGGGACTGTAGCGTTTTTGTGCCGGCGTTTCCTGGCCGTCGCGCGTCCATGCCAGCATGTCGGCCACCGCGCGCGCCGGGCGGTAGCAATCCAGCATTTTCAGCGACAGCCCTTGCAGCGCGAGTTCGTCCTGGACGCTTTTCAGCGCCAATCCGACATCCCGCTTCACCACGCATTCGGCGGCGTCGTAACCGGCGAGCGGCCGGCCGACGAAATTGTTCGAGCCGGCATAACGGATGTCCTGAATGATCGCGGGATCGATGTCGCGCAGGAACACGAAGCCGTCGGGCAAGGTCTGTGCGGCAGCCGGCGAAGCGGAAGCGGCGACAATGAGCGCGATCAGAATTGCTTTCACGAACCATCCCCTCGGTCGGCTTGGCCGGACTTGTTCCGGCCATCCATGCTTTTTTACGGTTAATGAGAAGAGAAGGCGTGGATGCCCGCGACATCTGGCGCGAAGACGCGCTTTAGCGCGGGCATGACGAGGATGGGACAGATCAGGGGATAACTCGCAACCCCCCTATTCGCACTTGCCCCGCGTTGCATCTCTGCCTATAGCTCTCGTTTTAATGACCCCTGTATCGAAATCGACCTTCGTCCTCGGTCACCGGCATCTGCTGGGAATCGAGGGCCTTTCCGCTGCCGATATTACCGGCCTGCTCGACCTCTCCGAGGAATATGTCGAGCTCAACCGCCAGGTCGACAAGAAGCGCACGAGCCTGCGCGGCCGCACCCAGATCAATCTGTTCTTCGAGGCCTCGACCCGCACCCAATCCTCATTCGAACTTGCCGGCAAGCGCCTCGGCGCCGATGTCATGAACATGTCGGTGTCCTCATCCTCGATCCGCAAGGGCGAGACGCTGATGGACACCGCGGTCACGCTCAACGCCATGCACCCGGACATCCTGGTGGTGCGGCATCACGCCTCGGGCGCGGTCGAGTTGCTGGCGCGGAAGGTCGACGGTTCCGTGATCAATGCCGGCGACGGCGCCCACGAACATCCGACCCAGGCGCTGCTCGATGCGCTCACTATCCGCCGCAACAAGGGCCGGCTCGAAGGGCTGGTGATCGCGATTTGCGGCGACGTGATGCATTCGCGGGTGGCGCGCTCCAATATCCTCCTGCTCAACGCCATGGGCGCCCGCGTGCGCGTGGTTGCGCCCTCCACCCTGCTGCCGCGCGGCATCGAGCGGATGGGCGTCGAGGTTGCCCGCGATATGCGCGAGGGCCTGAACGGCGCCGACATCGTGATGATGCTGCGGCTGCAGCGTGAGCGCATGAACGGCTCGTTCGTGCCGTCATCCGGCGAATACTTCCATTACTTCGGCCTCGACCAGAAGAAGCTCGCTTACGCCAAGCCCGACGCGCTGGTGATGCATCCGGGGCCAATGAACCGCGGCGTCGAGATCGACTCGATCGTGGCGGACGGCGCGCAATCGCTGATCCGCGAGCAGGTGGAAATGGGAGTGGCGGTGCGTATGGCGGTGCTCGAGGCGCTCGCCCGCAACCTGCCGAACGCGTGACATCATGCTGACCGACCGCCGCCCGATCCTGCTCGCCAACGCCCGCCTGATTGATCCCTCGCGCGATTTCGACGGTATCGGCGACGTCCTGATCGCCGACGGCACGATCCGCGAAAGCCGGCGCGGCATTGGCGCCGCCGGGGTGCCCGAAGGCACCGACATCGTCAATTGCACCGGCAAGATCGTCGCCCCCGGGCTGATCGACATGCGCGCCTTTGTCGGCGAGCCCGGCGCCAGCCACCGCGAAACTTTTGCCTCCGCAAGCCAGGCCGCGGCGACCGGCGGCATCACCACCATCATCTGCCAGCCAGATACTTCGTGCTGCGCCGCGCCCGCGACACTGCCATCGTCAACATCCATCCGATGGCGGCGCTGACCAAGGGCATGGCGGGTGCGGAAATGACCGAGATCGGCCTGTTGAAGGCCGCGGGCGCAGTGGCCTTCACCGATGGCGACAGGAGCGTCACCAATGCGCAGGTGATGCGCCGGGCGCTGACCTATGCCCGCGATTTCGACGCGCTGATCGTTCACCACACCGAAGATCCCAATCTGGTCGGCGAAGGCGTCATGAACGAAGGCGAATTCGCAGCAAGGCTAGGCCTGGTCGGCATCCCCAACGCCGCCGAGGCCGTGATGCTGGAGCGCGACATCCGCCTGGTCGCACTGACCGGCGGGCGCTATCACGCGGCGTCGCTGACCTGCATCGAATCGCTTGAAATCCTCAAGCGCGCGCGCGATGCGGGACTTGCGGTCTCAGCCTCGGTCTCGATCAATCATGTGACGCTGAACGAGAACGACATCGGCCCCTACCGGACGTTCTTAAAGCTGTCGCCGCCGCTGCGCACCGAGGATGACCGCCTCGCACTGGTCGCAGCTGTCGCCTCCGGATTGATCGACGTCATCATGTCCGACCACAATCCGCAGGACGTCGAGGTCAAGCGGCTGCCGTTCGCGGAAGCCGCCAGCGGCGCGATCGGCCTGCAGACCATGCTGCCGGCGGCGCTGCGGCTGGTCCACAACAGCGAAATGGATTTCATGACGCTGATCCGCGCGATGTCGACGCGCCCGGCCGAACTCTTGGGCCTACCGGGCGGATCGCTACGCGCCGGTTCCCCGGCCGACGTAATCGTGATCGATGCCGACATACCGTGGGTACTTGACCCCGCCGATCTCAAATCGCAATGCAAGAACACGCCGTTCGACGAGGCGCGCTTTTCGGGTCGCGTGGTGCGCACTATCGTCGGCGGCCGCACGGTCTATGAGCATGTCTGATACATGCGGGATTTTTCTCCAAAGGAGGAACGGCGATGTCACTTGAAGCATTGCTGCCTGTGGCATTCGTCGTCGGCTATCTGCTCGGCTCGATTCCATTCGGGCTGATCCTGACAAAGCTGGCCGGAACCCAGGATCTTCGCTCGATCGGCTCCGGCAATATCGGCGCCACCAATGTGCTGCGCACCGGGCGCAAGGGCCTCGCCGCGGCGACGCTGCTCTGCGACATGCTGAAGGGCACGGTCGCGGTGGTAATCTCAGGCTATTTCGGCGGACCCAACGCCG
>Ga0193743_1003003_pt1 | contig 11494 bp, 8 predicted proteins | sample L2c2metaG_FD_143038 | JGI IMG/M metagenome (GOLD analysis project Ga0193743, IMG submission 143038) | Soil microbial communities from a riparian zone of the East river system, Colorado, United States - L2c2 | ecosystem: Environmental > Terrestrial > Soil > Riparian zone | place: USA: East River...
TGGGCGCAGAGGCGCAGTCCGGGGCGGTCGCGTGGCAGGTTTACCTGATCACGCATCGCGCAATCGACCTCGGCTATACGGGGCTCGCGCTCTTTCTTCCGGGCCTGATTTTCATGCTGCCGGCCGGCCATACCGCAGACCGCTTCGACCGGCGCGCCGTAATACTGGTCTGCTACTCACTGCAGTTCGTCTGTACGCTCACGCTGTTTCTCTTTGCGTACCGTGGCATGCACCACATTTTGCCCATCTACATGGTGTTGTTCTTTATCGGCATGGGCCGCGCGTTCAGCGGACCAGCCAGTTCGGCATTGGTGCCGCATCTGGTACCGGCGGAACACTTCGTGAACGCCGTTACGTGGGGGGCGACGGTCTTTCAGATTGCCAACATCGCCGGTCCTGCGGTGGGCGGCCTGCTCTTCACTTTGCCGCTGGCGCGCTGGGGCCTGCCGCATCTCGCAGGGGCGGGAGTGGCCTTCCTGTTCACGCTCTTCACCCTGGTGGGTTTTCTCACATTGATCGGGATGCTCTCTGTCCGTCCCGGACGCATGGAGCATCGGTCTACAACGTTCGACCTTCTATTTGAAGGCCTCCGCTATGTATGGCGCGCGAAGCTGTTGCTGGGATCGGTGAGCCTGGATCTGTTCGTGGTGCTGCTGGGTGGCGCGGTGGCGCTGATGCCCATCTTCGCGGAGAACATACTGCACACCGGCGCTCGTGGCCTGGGCGTGCTGCGTGCCGCACCGGCGATGGGCGCGCTCGCCGTGTCCATCCTGCTCTCGTTCCGGCCTATCCGGCGCCGCGCCGGACACCTGATGTTCATTTGCGTCGCGATTTTTGGCGTAGCCACCGTGATCTTCGGGCTGTCGCGCAGCCTGTGGCTGTCGCTGGCGGCGCTTGTCATCCTTGGAGCCGCGGACATGGTGAGCGTTGTGATCCGTTCTTCCCTGCTGCAACTTGCGACGCCGCCTTCCATGCGCGGGCGCGTCAGCGCAGTCAACTCTCTGTTCGTAGGCGCATCGAATGAACTAGGCGAGTACGAGAGCGGTCTGACCGCGCAGTGGATGGGCCCAGTGCGTGCTGTGGTCGCAGGAGGGATCGGCTCGCTGATGGTGACAGGCCTCTGGACAGTCTTTTTCCCGTCGCTGCGTGAGGCAGATGCGTTGACAGCCGCATCGCTGATGCAGCCGGAGGAGCAGTTGGAGCAGCCGTCGATTTAGAGCAGAGAGGTTCGATGAAAAACTGGAAGATCATTGGCGCGATCACACTGCTGGTTTTTGCGATCGCAGCCTGGCGCATCATTTCCTATGAGCGCGAGCGCAACGCGCCGGGTGTCGTGGCGAACAAACCGGCAGAGCGAGCGGTCAGCGAGGACCAGCTGGTGTTTGTCAGAAGCATGCTCATCGACAGCATGAAATCGGCGCGCGTTCTCAATGGCAAGTCGGTCTGGATGAAGACTGGCTACACGGTCGTTTACTATCCATACCGCACCGGCCGCATCGTCTTTTCGCAGCCGGCGGGCTGGCTGCCTCCTACACAGGAGTTGCAGGTGAAAGACTTTGTAGAAGTGACGACTCCGCCGGACTGGGCCAGTAGTATTCCCCGCGGGCCTAAGAACGTGTTCGTCGTCTTTGCGGAGCCGGGTCGCAGTGGCGAATTTGCCGCGCCGGTGGCCTCCCTGGACGGCGCAAATTCGAATTGGGCCTGCGATGACATCTTCTTTTACGATGATCCGAAGACGCTTTACCACTGGCCGGCGGATGTGTGGCAGGCGGTCTCGCAGCACGCCGCAAAGCAGGGCATGAGCGAGTTCCAGGCAACGATGGCGCTTGGCAATCTGCAGCAGTCCGATTCAAAAAACTACGGCAACCGCACGGTGAAGTACGTTACGGCGGACCAGGGACAGACCCGTCACTTCAGCGTAGCTTTTTCGGGAGACAAAGCTACGTCGGTGACGTCGAACTAGAGCAGTTTCGGTGTAGGTGTAGCCGTTTAGTGATCGCTCTCCGCAGATCACAGTATTACCGACAATGCTCTAGACGCTCGCCTGCTCTTCCAACTGCTTCATGAGGCCTTCCCACTCTTCCGAGAGGCTGACATGCTCTGCCCGTAGATTCTCCAGCGCTGTGCTTTGGCGCTGTGTCTCTTCGGCGCTGACAAAGTTACCGAGCGCCTGTTCCGTCTCGATGATCGCCATCTCGACGCGCGGAATCTCTACTTCCACAAAAGTCAGACGATCCTGCATCTGTTTCCGTTTGATGGGATTGACGCGGCGAGCGCGACCGTTGCTCTCGGCCGCTTCGACCGCGGACGGAGAAACTGGAGCGGCAGCGACGGCAAGGGGATCGGCGATTCCCGCTTTGCGGCGCAGGTAGTCCTCGTAATTGCCGGGATATACATGCACGGTGCCGCCTTCCACCTCGAAGACGCGCGTGCCCAGTGCGTCGAGGAAGTATCGATCGTGCGAGACGAAGATTACGGTGCCGGTGAATTTGCGAATTGCTTCGAGCAGCACTTCTTTGGCGCGCAGATCGAGGTGGTTGGTGGGCTCGTCCAACAGGAGAAAGTTCGCCGGGCTGACGAGGATGCGGGCCAACGCGTAGCGATTCCGCTCCCCGCCGGAGAGCACGCCGAGCTGCTTGAAGGCATCGTCTCCGGAGAATAAAAAGCAGCCGAGCAAGCCGCGCAGATCGGCTTGCGGCACGCGCGGCGCGATGCTGCTGATGTCGTCCAACATGCGGGCGCTGGGGTTGAGCACCTTGTACTGGTCCTGCGCGAAGTATTCGGCAGTGACGTTATGGCCGAGTTTGAGCGTGCCGCTGGACGGGCCTTCGCTGCCGGAGAGCATGCGTATCAGCGTCGATTTGCCAGCACCATTGACACCGACCAGCGCAATGCGGTCGCCCCGGTCGATGGTGAAGTTCACGCCCTCGAGCACCTGCTTGGGACCATAATTCTTTGAGAGGTCGCGGACTTCAACCACAGTCCGGCCGGACGCGGGCGGCTGCGGGAAGGTGAAGTGGATGACCGGCTCTTCCTGCGGCAGTTCGATGCGCTCGATCTTTTCGAGTTCCTTGATGCGGCTCTGCACTTGTTTCGCTTTCGTGGCCTGGTATCGAAAGCGATTGATAAAGGTCTCCAGATGCTCGATGTGCTCGCGCTGGTTGCGATAGGCGGATTCAAGCTGTGCGCGACGCTCCTGCTTCTGCTCGAGGTAGCGCTCGTAGTTGCCGTGGTAGACGTGCAGCGCCTTGTTCCAAATCTCCACGATCTTGGTGACAGTAACGTCGAGAAAATACCGATCGTGCGAAATGAGGATGTAACCGTTGGGATAGCTCCGGAGGTAGTTCTCGAGCCAGTTGCGTGTCTCCAGATCGAGATGATTGGTCGGTTCGTCAAGCAGCAACAGGCTTGGCTTTGCCAGCAGCAGCTTCGCGAGCGCGATACGCATCTGCCAGCCACCGGAAAACTCCTGCGTCTGGCGCGCCCAGTCAGTCTTGCTGAAACCCAGTCCGTCCAGAACTGCGCCTACCTGCGCATCCAGGGCGTAACCACTGTGAGCACGGAATCGTGAGTCGAGCTGAGAGAAGCGATCCGCGGCCGCCTCATAGGCGGAAGACTCAGGATCGAGCTCAGCCAGACTGGTTGATAGCAATTCGAGTTCCTGCTCGATGGAGCGGAGCTCGTCAAAGACGGAGAGGCATTCCTCGAAGACGCTGCGCCCGGAAAGAGCGAGGCCGTCCTGCGGCAGATAGCCGATGGTGGCGCTACGAGCGCGCTCCAGCGTTCCGTAGTCGAGCGACTCGAGCCCGGCGAGGGTTTTCAGGATGGTCGATTTTCCGGTGCCGTTCGCGCCGACCAGCGCGGTGCGTTCTCCCGGCGTGATGAGCCAGTTTGCACCGTCGAAGAGTATTCGTGGCCCAAAGCGCCTTCCGGCGGAGGTGAGTTGCAGCATGCTGCTGTTATTTTCTCATTTTGCGGCGGGCGTCGCGGCTGCCTTCGGCTTGACTGCCGCATGTTTCTGCGAAGTCACTAAAGCGTGCCAGTCAATCTCTGTCTGATCCGCATACGCTTCCGCAAACGCGGCTAGCGCACGATCAAACTTGTCCTGCTTGCTCCCTGCCCCCAGATATCCAGTGATGAGGTGCACATCGCCGGAGCGCGCATGACCACGCGCCAGCAGCTCCCCGCAAACGGCGGCGTATTCGGCGAGGCCGCCACCCTGAAGCTCCTCGGGATTGACGGATGCTTTGTGGTCATTGAGCTGACGGACGAGGTAGTCGCGATTTGCAATGGTTGTCCAGCCGAGAAACGGATCCGACTGCCACTGCATGGCGCGTTGACCTTCCGCAACACGCTGCCCCTGGTGAGCCGCGGCGCGCGGCTCCGCACCCTGAGTCGCAAGGTAGGGTGCGTATGCCGAGCCGGGCTCTTCCTTCACCTGCAGGAAGAGGGGGTCGGTTTCCCCGTTGCCTTCCAGATATACGAGGTAATCACGCAAGCCCACGCTGCCCGTGCCCACTACCTTGAACGCGACGTCAACCGGTACATATTGATCGAGGAAGTGCCGGCGCTCCGGCAGGAGGCTGTTGCGATATGCTGCAAAGCTTGCGAGCACGGCGCGAGATTGGGCCAGGGGCAACGGGGTCAGCAGTGGCGGCTCTTTCTTGAAGCGGCGTCGAGCATGTGCTGTTTTGCTAGGGCTGACAGCCTCCGTGAATCGACCTAGCGTGCTAAGCGGAGTTTCGCGTTCGGCCTTCTGCAGCGCTTCGGATACCGGGGTGACACGCTCCAGGCGATGCACCTGGTAGCGCGCAAGCTCCACTACGGGGGTACGCGTAAACGTCGCGGCAAGGCGGCGATAATTCACAGCCATGCTGTGAACAGCGTCGCGACAGGCCGAGGACTTTTGCCCATTTTCACGTCCCGCGAGCACGAGGCTGGCGGCCATGCGTTTCAAGTCCCATTCGAAAGGTGCGGCGCATGTTTCGTCGAAATCGTTGATGTCGAAGATGAGGCGTCCGTCCGGCGCGGCGTAGGCACCCAGGTTGCGGACGTGGGCATCACCGCAGATCTGAGAGAAGATGCCGGTGTTTGGCAGCCCGGCGAGATCCGCAGCCATGACCGGCACGGCGCCACGGAAAAAGCCGAAGGGCGAAACGAGCATGCGCTCGTACTTCAACGCGACCAGGGACGGGACGCGCCCTCGCATCGAGCGAGCGATGGTTGTAACAGGCGAAGGGCGGCTGGCGGGTGGGCGCCACTGCGCGTGGTCCTGACGACGTAGTTGTTTTCGGCGCGCCTGGCCCAGCGCGTGCCGCTCCGCGGGCGAAATAGGAGCCGCCATACCTAGCTGACAATACATGCTGGCGCGCGGGCCGTAAATCCCGCCGGGAATCAGCGCGACAGAGCAATCTGATGGATCATGTCATCGCGCTCCGCGTCTGGCAGAGCCGGCATGGCGCCGGAACGTGACGCGACCCAGGCGCCCCAGCGGTTGCCAGCGGCGTTGAGTTGGGACAATGGCGCGCCACGCAGATAGAAGTGCGTCAGTGCGGCAGTGAATGCGTCCCCGGCGCCGACGGCATCGACGATCTTCGCTGGATAGCCGGGGTGGCGATCGACTTCTTTACGCGTGATCAGCAAACTACCCTGAGCTCCAAGCGTGATGGCGACCATCTGGACGGGAAACTGGTCGATGATCTGACGGGCGCCGTTCAACAGGAAGTCCGGCGTGGTTCCCGCCGAATCCGGAAAACCCAGCAATGAGAGCACCTGGGGCATCTCATCGGCATTCAATTTGAAGATGGTAGCCAGTTCGAGCGACTGCTCGACGATCTCCGGACTGAAGAACGGCGCGCGCAGATTGACGTCGAAGATGCGGACACACTGGGGGCGGGTCTCATGCAGGAAGCTCTCGATAGTGCGCCGCGAGGCCGGCGACCGCTGTGCCAAGGTCCCAAAACATACAGCGTCGGCTTGCTCTGCGAGAGCGAGCCAATGAGGGGTGAATTCCAGAAAATCCCATGCGACGGGCTCGTGAATGGTGTACCGCGGCTGGCCTTGCTCCAGCGCTACGGTAACTGTGCCGGTGACACGGCTGAAATCCTCCTGGATATATCGCGTGTCCAGCGGCGTGTCCTTCAGAAATGCCATGGCCTCGCGACCGAGCGGGTCCGTGCCAATGCGGGTGGCAATCGCACCATCGTTGCCCAGGCGAGCCGCCATAACAGCAAAGTTCGATACCGCCCCTCCAAGCTGCGGCCCGGCAGGAAGAATGTCCCAGAGCAACTCGCCGAGACCCACAATGCTCTTTCGGCCGCTCATGCAGACCTCGGCGCCGACTGGACGTGGTTCGCCCCTCTGCCTATTCCGGGCGCCTGAGGGCGAATTTGCAACCAAAGCATAGCTGAATGTCGCCGATGCATCGCGTCTCCTGGAAACGAATCACGATCGTAGACCATGGACTGCCCGGACGTGCCCCGAGCCTATCATGCGTCTCGGCCATGAAGCACGAAGGAAGCGCAGAACCAATTTTGATGCCATATCGGCGCGCTGCGATGGCGATACTCCAAAATTGGACAGGTCGTCTCAGACTAATGTTGCTCTGCCAGGCGCAGCTCACCGAGCAAGGCAGCGTATTGGGCGTAGACGCCGTCGAAGACAGCATCCCAGGAGGCGGAGAGCGCATACTGGCGTGCGTGCTGGCGCATGGCCGCGTGCGCGGGTCCATCGTCCGCAAGTGCCGCGATGGTCGGGGCGAAATCCTGATCGGCCCGGATGAAGCCCGTATCGCCATCACGTACGATGCGGGGCGGGCCGCCGTCCGGTGTGACGATGGCTGGAACGCCGGAAGCCAAAGCCTCCAGCACTACATTCCCGAATGTGTCGGTGTGCGAGGGAAAGACGAAGACATCCATGTTGGCGTAGGCGCGAGCGAGATCCGCACCGCGGAGCACGCCGGTGAACTCTGCGCGGCGCAGACGCTCGCGCAGCCAGGTCTCTTCCCCGCCATGCCCCACGATGAGAAAGCGGAAGTCGCCTGCTCCCCGCTGGCGAAGCTGCCGTTCAATCGTCACCAGCAGTGCGACGTTCTTCTCCACCGAGAGGCGCCCGACGAAACCCAGCACGAAATCGGCGTCGTCTGCCTTGCGATCGCGATATGCGGGCGAAAACGCCTCGGTGTCCACACCTCGTTTCATCAAGTGGCACGGCCGGCCGGTCGCGTGCGCAAGCAATGCACAAAGCTCTGCATTTGGCGCGAAGAGCATGCGTGCCTGCTTGTAATAGAGCGCGGTGGCCCGGAGCGCCGAAGATTCGATCTGCTGACCGACGTACGGGCCGCGTTCGCCGAAGAGGCGCGTGAACCATCCGGAACGGGTGGCGGCATATTCGTGCACATTGGTATGCCACGAAGCGACCAGCGGCACGCGCAGGTGATGCGCGATCCATGCGCCAAGAAAGCCAAGTTCCGTAGGCCCGGTGATGTGGATAAGGTCCGGACGGAAGTGCCGCGTGTCGGCAAGGATGCGCGGAAGGTGCCGCCAGTAGGCGAGGTCGAAGCGCAAGTCCTTCTCGACCGGGAAAGAGAACGCGCTGCGCGGCAACTCGAGAGTGCGCACCGGGCCATCTTTGCCGGCGCGATCCGCCGGACCTGCGCGGACACAGAGAAAGGGCAGACTCCGGCGGCGGGCGTAGGCCTCAAAGTGCCGGCTGGTGTGCGCGACCCCGTTGATCTCGTGGAAGGCGTCCGGAAAATAGGCGACTCTGGGGACAGTGGAGGGCGAGGCACCGTGAGCGGCCGCGGGCATAGCGCGAGTGTATGCGGTGCCCGACGGAAGCGGAAAGTGTATTAGACAGCCTCTCCTTCGCCCAGGGCGAAGTGTAACTGCCGCGATTCATTCCACGCCAACCGCAGGCTACCACTGAACGGCGCACGTCCCATCATGCGGACAAACTGAATGCTCAGCCGAAGCATCAGCGGTGCATGGCCGGTGGGCCATAGTGCGCTCACAGCTTGCGGAATGCCCTGCGGGTCCGGGTGATAGACGCGCTCGTCCCAGCGGCGGGAGCCTTCGGGAAAGTCCGGGTAGTCACGAACTGCGTCCAGGGTGGACTGCATAATGCGATGCTTCCAGGGCTGCGCATACTGCGGCATGAAGAGCACGTGGCTGCGTCCCTCATTGCGTATTTCATGAACGAACTCGTTAAAGGAGGTCGCGTGGGTCAGGTTCACGTTGCCATTCGGCTCCAATCCATGGCGATCGCCGCCAGAGATGAGCAGCTTGTTCCAGCGCGCGGCCAGTGCACGGACCACACGGTTCTCGTTCCAGTGGCGCAGACCGTTCAACTCCATCGCGTGGATGAAGTCGCCGTTCTGCTGCATGAACTCCTCCACGCGCAATGCATGGCGAGCAGAACCGATCTCGTATAGATCCCACATCGGGTGGTTGAAGACGATCAGCACATTCGGCAAGGCATGAAGTGCGCTCAGCAGCTCGGTGAGCCGCGCATTCGACGGCTTGGCGGTGAACTCCTCGAACGTCCGCATCCATTGCGCGCCTTGCGCACTGGGCAGGTTGTGGATGCCGAGATGGAAGGACTGATCGCCGCCGAAGGGAGTTGTCCACTCCACGGAAACCGGGATGTGGCGCGCACTGGCGACCGTGCGCAGCAACTGCGGCGCCTCAATATTGTCGTGATCGGTGATGGAGACAAGCGCGGAGCGCTGCAGCTTGGTTTCGATCTGACGACGCTCCAGATCGAAGGCCAGGCGCGGCGTGAGCGGAGGCGTCCAGTAAGCGTTTTTGTAGTCCAGCTTTACAACTGCATGCTTCGAATGGATCTCTTCCAGCCACTGGAAGAGGTGGCCCCAGAAGCCGTCGCTTGAGATGATCTTGACGACGAAATCGAGCGTCTCTTTGGAACGGTTGGTGTGGCTATGCAGCGAGACACCGGTGTTGAAGCCGCGCCCGGCATCAGGGTCCCTCCATAAGTAAGAGATCTGCGATCCCTTCATGGCTGCCCTCCTCACACTCTGCATGCTCAGTATGAGAAGGGCCCGATGAAAGGGGCATTACGCAGACAAAAAGATGCCGTAACTTTCGTGCAACCTTTGTGCCAGATAGGGAAAGGAACCGTATTAGTTACGGGGGCTTTTGCCCTGACAGTTAGCGGGTCTTTGCTATGTCAGGCACTAAGTCGCCCCCGGCTTCGTGTGCTTTGGTTGTTTCGGCCTGTGTGGCGCGGCGGTTTTCCGGCTCCAGATGGTTTGTCGTAAGCCCCTGCTTCAACAACGTAAAGGCCTCTTCCGGCGTGTCGGCAAAGTGGAACAGCTCCAGATCCCCGGGCGCTATTGTTCCCTTCTCCACCAGTACATCGAGGTTGATTACCGACTTCCAGTACTTCGAACCATAGATGATTACTGTGATCTTCTTCGCCAGCTTCTCCGTCTGCTCGAGGGTTAGGATTTCGAACGCCTCGTCGAGTGTGCCGAAGCCGCCGGGAAAGACCACCAGAGCCTTCGCAAGGTAGGCGAACCAGTACTTGCGCATGAAGAAGTAGTGGAACTCGAAGTTGAGCGCAGGCGTGATGTAGGGGTTAGGTGCCTGCTCGAATGGCAGCTTGATGTTGAGCCCGACAGTCTGGCCGCCAGCCTCGTACGCTCCCCGGTTGGCTGCCTCCATGATTCCCGGGCCACCGCCAGAGGTGACGACGAAGCGGCGCTGCCTACCCTTCAAGGTCATCGACCATTCGGTGAGCATGAAGGCGAGCTTGCGAGCATCTTCGTAGTAGTGGGCCATCTCCACGGCCGCCTCGGCGCGGCGGCACTTCATCTCATTGGCGCTGCAGTCGTCCAACTCCGCGCCCTTTGCCGGTTGTTCATGATGCGGCGCCGGCTCACTGCTGTAGGGACGCGCCAACAGTTCGAGCTCGTGGTTCGCAACGTCGAGGGCACGGAATCGGGCCGAGCCGAAGAAGACGACGGTGTCGCGGATGCGCTCGCGGCGGAAGCGGGCAAGCGGCTCGACATATTCCGCCATGATGCGGATCAGGCGGCCATCCGGACTGTTCAGGAAGGCAGAGTTTTCGTAAGCCAGAGAGGCGGATTCGAGCGGATTCGGTGTTTGATCGGACATAGGGAAAATCAGTAGCTGCGTTTGCGGCGAAACAAGACACTGAATGCGATCCAGATATTCAGCAGGCCCAGGCCGGAGACGAGACCACGCACCCAGCCCTGCGCGATGAAGCAGGCCACGGTAGGCCAGTTGTTGATCCACGCATTCGTGGTCCAGATGCTTCGCCACGGCAGCAGGACAACCAGCGCACCAACGTACAGCCGAAGGATGACAAACAAGGTGATTTCAAGGACCAGGAGCCATCTGGGAATCTGCCTTTGCCGCTGCGGCGGCAGGGGCTCCACGGCAGTTGCCGGCTCGACCGCAGTTGCCGGTTCATTGGGCGTGCTGAAGAGGTTTCCCTGGTTCGGCATTCACTACCTGCAAAATCCAAGGAGCGACCGAACGGCCGCCCCTAACACTCAAGCTTACACGCTGAGGGAAGCACCGGCTCTCACGCTACGGGTTGCGCGTTACGCCGGGGCCGGCGGTTTGCCTGCAGGATCTTCTTGCGCAGGCGCAACGATTTGGGTGTGACCTCGACCAGCTCATCTTCCGCGATGAACTCGATCGCCTGTTCGAGGTTGAGTGCCTTGACCGGCACGAGACGGATCGCTTCATCCGCGCTCGACGCGCGCATGTTGGTGAGCTTCTTTTCGCGTACCGCGTTTACGTCAAGATCGTTGTCGCGCGAGTGCTCGCCGACGACCATGCCTTCGTATACCTCGACGCCGGGGTTCACCAGCAGCACGCCACGGTCCTGCAGACCATCGAGTGCGTACGCGGTGGTGGTGCCGGCGCGGTCGGCGATGAGTGCGCCGGTGGGCCGCTGCGGAATTTCGCCCTGGTACTGAATGTAACCGTCGAAGAGCGCATTCATCACGATAGTGCCGCGCGTCTCGGTAAGCATCTCGGAGCGCAGACCGATGAGGCCGCGCGAGGGCACGCGGAACTCCATGCGCACGCGGCCGGAGCCGTGGTTGGTCATCTTCACCATCTCGCCTTTACGCGGTCCGAGGCGCTCAATGACCGTGCCGACAAAGTTCTCCGGGATATCGATGGTGAGGTGCTCGACCGGCTCCATGGTCTTGCCGTCGACGACTCGCGTGACGATCTCGGGCCGCCCGACCATCAGCTCGTATCCCTCGCGGCGCATCATCTCGATGAGGATGGCGAGTTGCAATTCGCCACGGCCTAGGACCTTGAAGCTATCCGGCGAACCGGTGTCCTCGACGCGGATGGAGACGTTGGTGAGCAGCTCCTTATCGAGGCGCTCTCGCAGGTTGCGGCTGGTGACGTACTGGCCTTCGCGGCCGGCCGTCGGCGAGTTGTTCACCGAGAACTGCATCGCGATGGTCGGCTCATCGATGATGATCGGC
>Ga0193743_1003004_pt1 | contig 11491 bp, 9 predicted proteins | sample L2c2metaG_FD_143038 | JGI IMG/M metagenome (GOLD analysis project Ga0193743, IMG submission 143038) | Soil microbial communities from a riparian zone of the East river system, Colorado, United States - L2c2 | ecosystem: Environmental > Terrestrial > Soil > Riparian zone | place: USA: East River...
CCAGGTGGAAACGGTGCTACTGAAGCTGCTGCGCGGGGCGGGCCCTGCCGGGCTGGGCGGAATCCCCTCGTCGCGTCCGCTCGGGCGCGGCCGGCTATTGCGGCCCTTGCTCAACGTTCCGCAGGCGCAGCTTCGCCAGTACCTCGATCGCCATGGGCTCAGTCCCGTGGAGGACCCCTCCAACGCCGACCACGCCATGGCCCGCTCGTACCTTCGCGCCGAGATCGTGCCGCGCCTGGCACGGCACTGGCCCCAGGCCGCCGAAAGCATCGTGCATGCGGCGAACGCGAGCGCAGCAGCCGCGGATTTCATCGAAGGGAACTGGCGGCAGGCGTGTCAGGCCCTCGACCGCGGCGGCGCGCTGGATGCCGCCGGCTGGCTGGCGCTGCACGAAGCCTTGCGCGTGCCGCTGCTCGAAGCCTGGCTGCATGGGCGCGGCCTGCGCGCACCCACCACCGCCCAGCGCCGGCAGCTCGAGGCTCAGATCGCCCATGCCGCGGCCGACCGCGTGCCCTGCGTGGGCTGGCGGGACACCGAGGTGCACGTGTGGCGTGGCGGGCTGCACGCGGTGCGCCGCCATCCGCCACCGCCGGCCCATTGGGAAGCCCCCTGGAACGGCGGCGTGCTCACCTTGCCCGGCGGCGCCACATTGCAGGCCGAGGCCGGATCCAGCCTCCCTGGACTCACGGTGCGCCTGCGCCGCGGGGGGGAGCGTATCCGCCCGGCCGGCGAGGCCCATACCCGGGAACTGCGCGATCTCTTCCAGCGCGATGCCGTGCCGCCCTGGCGGCGCCAGCGGCTGCCGCTGCTTTTCATCGGCCCGGAGCTGGTCGCGGTACCCGGATTATGGTGGTCAACCCAAGCCCTGCCATGGATCGAAAGCGTGCATGTTGCGCACGTAAACGATTGAATCCAAGCCGCTGCTGAGCTAATTTGTCGCCCATGTCGACTCCCCCTGCCACGCCGTCCGTCGCTGAATTCGAACACTCGCTGGACGAACTCGAACAACTGGTCACGCGCATGGAAGGCAACGAGCTTTCGCTCGACGAGTCACTGTCCTCCTTCGAGCGCGGCATCGGACTGTATCGCACCTGCCAGCGCGCGCTGGAACAGGCCGAGCAGCGCGTGCGCCTGCTGCTCGATCCCGACGCGCCCGACACCGCCGAACCCTTTGAACCTGAATCATGAGGCCGCGCCGTCGATCAATACCCTGATCGCACGCGCCGACCACGCCCTCGCCCAAGCCCTTCCCGCCGAGCACCAGCCACCCGTCGAACTGCATCGCGCCATGCGCTATGCGGTACTTGGTGGCGGCAAGCGGCTACGCCCGTTGCTGGTGTACGCCGCCGGCATCGCGCTGCACGCGAACCTCGATGCACTGGACGCCGCCGCCTGCGCGGTGGAATTTATCCATGCCTATTCGCTTGTGCACGATGACCTGCCGGCGATGGATGACGACGCCCTGCGCCGCGGCAGGCCCACCTGCCACATCGTCTTCGGCGAAGCCATGGCGATCCTCGCCGGCGACGCCCTGCAGGCCCTGGCCTTCGAGATCCTGGCCGACGCCACGGACATCGACAATGCGGACACGCGCCTGCGCATGCTGCAGGTGCTCGGCCGCGCCTGCGGCGCCGAGGGCATGGCGGGCGGTCAGGCATTCGACCTCGCAGCCGTAGGGCATCGCCTTAGCCTGGACGAACTCGAGCGCATGCACGATTACAAGACCGGGGCGCTGATCCGGGCCTCGGTGATGCTCGGCGCGCTCGCCAGCGGCTGCCGCGACGCCGTTACGCTCGATGCACTGGACAGGTTTGGCCGTGCCGTGGGCCTGGCCTTCCAGGTACGCGACGACATCCTCGATGTCGAAGGCGAGGCCGCCGTGATCGGCAAGACGCAGGGCAAGGATGCCGCGGCCGACAAACCCACCTTCGTCTCGATCATCGGCATGGACGCCTCGCGTCACCGCCTGGACGAACTCGTCGGCGAAGCGCTCGCCGCGGTCGAACCGCTGGGCGAGCGCGGCAAGACCCTTGCCGCGCTCGCCCGTTTCGCCGTCGAACGCGTCAGTTGACCAGGCGCAGGGCCAACGGGTAGCGGTACGACCCGGAGGAGCTCACCCGCGTCGCGGCGATGATGCACATGACCAGGTTGAAAATCCAAAGCACCCAGGTCAGGAACACGCCGATGATGATGATGGTGAGGATCCAGCAGATCACGTAGCCGATGATCACGGTGATCTGGAAGTTGAGCGCTTCCTTGGCCTCCGTCACCAGGTACGCCTTCTCGGGGCGGTCCTTGTGGACCAGCCACACGATCAGCGGCACGATGAAGCTGAAGAGGAACCCCGACAGGTGCGTCAGCATGGCCAGGTTGCGGTCGTCGGCCGCGGCGGGCGGTGGAACGGGCTCGTACGGCGGCGGCGTGGACGGTGGCACCTGGTCCGGCGGTATGCTCATGGCTATTCCTCCCCGCGATCATTCGCCTGACCACTGTCGGCATCCGCCGGGCGCCTGTCAAGGCGCAAGGGTCACTCCCCGGCGATGGTCATCCGCTCGACCAGGATCGACCCGGTGAGCACGTGCGAGCGGTGGTCGACGTCGTTGCCCACCGCCACGATGTTCGCGTAGAGGTCGCGCAGGTTCGCCGCGATGGTAATTTCCTCGACCGGGAACTGGATTTCCCCGTTTTCCACCCAGAACCCGGACACGCCGCGGGAGTAATCGCCGGTGATGATCGACACACCCTGGCCCATGGCCTCGGTCACCAGCAGGCCCGTGCCCAGGCGTCGCAGCATGCCGGCGAAGTCGTCATCGCCAGTGCGCACGATGAGATTGTGCACGCCGCCGGCATTGCCGGTGGATTGAAGCCCCAGCTTCCGGGCCGAATAGCTGCCCAGGACGTACCGCTGCAACACGCCGCCGGCAACAAGGGCCGAATCGGCCGTGGCGGTGCCCTCGGCATCGAATGCGCTCGACGCCAGGCCACCCTTCAGATGCGGCCGTTCGTCGATCGCAAACCATTCGGGAAGGATCTGCTTGCCGGCGTGGTCGACCAGGAAACTGGCCTTGCGGTACAGCGAACCGCCGCTGACCGCGCCGATCAGGTGGCCGATAAGCGAGCGGGCCACCTCCGGCGCGAACAGCACCGGCGCCTGGCGCGTGGACAGGCGCCGTGCGCCGAGCCTGGCCAGCGTGCGCTCGGCGGCTTTATGCCCGATCGCCGCCGCATTGCCGAAGCGGCGCGCATCGCGCACGCTTTCATACCAGTAGTCGCGCTGCATGCCGTCGTCGTCACCGGCGATCAAGGCCACCGACAACCCATGCCGGGTGCCACGCTCGCGTCCGACGAAGCCATGCGAATTGGCGTATACCGAGATGCTCTGGCCGGCGCTGACACTGGCGCCGTCGGAATTGGTGATGCCATCGACGGCGCGGCCGCCCTGCTCGACCTCGATGCCCAGCGCGATCGCCGCTTCCACGTCCAGGTCCCACGGGTGGTAGAGATCAAGGTCGGGCAATTGCGTGGCCATGCGCGAAGCGTCGGCGAGGCCCGCGAAGGCATCGGCTTCGGTGTAGCGGGCAATGGCACAAGCCTGTTCGATGGTGGCCTGGAGGGAATCCGGCTGCAGGTCCGCCGTGCTCGCCGAGCCCTTGCGCTGGCCGAAGTACACCGTGAGGCCGAAACCGCGGTCCCGGGTGTGCTCAACGGTCTCCACCTCGCCCAGGCGCACGTTCACGTTGAGCCCGGTGTCGATGCTGGCCGATACCTCGGCCTGGCTGGCGCCGGCCGCCAGGGCGCGCCTGATGACATCCTCGGCGAGGTTGGCCAGGCGGTCGGAATCTTGCAGGCTGGTGTCGGCGACACGGGCGACTTGGTTCACTACGTAGGTTCCTGCTTGGACGACGGGGTAGAATAACGGGCCTCGGCGTGCCCTGCCCGACCCGACATGGGGTCCGGCCCCGCCGATCAAAAGCGCAGCAGCGCCCCGGAACCCCCGTCATGACTGTCATTTGCGGCCTCTACCGCCACTACAAGGGAAATCTCTACAGCGTGCTGGGCACCGCCCGGCATAGCGAGACCATGGAGGAACTGGTGGTCTACCGCGCGCTGTATGGCGACCATGGCCTGTGGGTGCGCCCCGCCTCGATGTTCGCCGAATCGGTCGAAGTGGCCGGTGAGTGCGTGCCGCGCTTTGCCCTCACTGAAGAAAGCGAAGGATTCACCTCGTGAGGAACGACACCGACACGACCGATGCCGACGAGGACCTCGGCCCCACCCGCACCCAGCAACGCCGCGATGCCCTGGCCGTGCTCGCCTTTGCCAACCAGCTGTGCGAATTGCCGCCCACGCGCGTAGGCAAGATGAATCTTCCCGACGACGTCCTGACCGAAATCGGCCATGTGCGCCGCATCACCGCACATGGCGCGCGCAAGCGGCAGCTGGCATACCTGGCCAAGATCATGCGCCGCCACGACGACGCCGATTTCGACGACGCGCGCGCGGCGATGGGTGAGAACCGTGAGCGCCAGCGGCAGGAAACCGCCGCGATGCATCGATTGGAAAACCAGCGCGACAAGCTCCTGGCCGATGACGACGCGCTGGCGCCGTTCATCGCCGAACATCCGGGCGTCGACCGCCAGCACCTGCGTTCATTGATCCGCCAGGCGCGCAGCGAACGCGAGGCCAGCAAACCCATGCGGGCCTACCGGGAAATTTTCCAGATGCTCAAGGACCTTGCAGGCGGAGGTGACACCGACGCCGAAGCCGGCACGGACGAAAGCCGCGTACAGACCGGCGGCGAAGACTAAACCGCGCGAGTTGGGGGTCAGAGTGAATACTCTGACCCCGGCCACCGAGCCTGGTCAGGTAGCGGTGCCGCCCACCGTCATGTTGTCGATGCGCAAGGTGGGCTGGCCTACGCCCACCGGCACGCTCTGGCCATCCTTGCCGCACACGCCCACGCCCTCGTCGAGCTTCATGTCGTTACCGATCATCGACACGCGCGTGAGCGCCTCCGGGCCGTTGCCGATCAAGGTGGCGCCCTTCACCGGCCGCGTCACCTTGCCGTCCTCGATCAGGTAGGCCTCGCTGGCGGAGAAGGTGAACTTGCCGTTGGTGATGTCCACCTGGCCGCCACCGAAATTCACCGCATACAGGCCGCGCTTGACCGAGGCGATGATCTCCTGCGGATCGCGGTCGCCACCACGCATGTAGGTGTTGGTCATGCGCGGCATCGGCAGCTGCGCGAACGATTCGCGGCGGCCGTTGCCGGTGGACTTGACGCCCATCAGGCGCGCATTGAGCTTGTCCTGCATGTAGCCCCGCAGGATGCCGTCCTCGATCAGCATGGTGCACTCGGTGGGCGTGCCCTCATCGTCGATGTTCAGCGATCCGCGGCGGCCTTCCAGCGTGCCGTCGTCGACCACGGTCACGCCCTTCGCCGCCACGCGCTCGCCGATGCGGCCGGCAAACGCCGAGCTGCCCTTGCGGTTGAAGTCACCTTCCAGGCCGTGGCCGATGGCTTCGTGCAGCAGGATGCCTGGCCAGCCCGGCCCCAGTACCACGGTCATGCCGCCGGCCGGCGCATCCACCGCTTCCAGGTTCACCAAGGCCTGGCGTACGGCCTCGGCGGCAAACGCATGGGCGCGGCCATTCTCGAGCAACTGGCGATAACCATAGCGGCCACCGCCGCCGCTGTGGCCTTGTTCGCGGCGGCCGTCCTGTTCCACGATCACCTGCACGTTCAGGCGCACCAGCGGGCGCACGTCGGCGGCGAGCGTACCGTCGGAGGCCGCGATCAATACCGTATCGAGCGTCGCCGACATGCTCACCACCACTTGCTTGACCCGAGGGTCGCGCGCGCGCGCGTAGGCGTCGACTTCGCGCAGCACGGCGATCTTCTCTTCGTTGGGCAGGCTCTCCACCGGGTCGATCGCCGGGTACAGGGCGCGGCCGGTGGCCAGTGCCAGCGGGCGTCCCTGGCCTGCGCCACCCTGGGCGATCGCGCGCGCGGCGCGCGAGGCCTCGAGCAATTGCGGCAAGACGATGTCGTCCGAGTACGAGAAACCTGTTTTCTCGCCGGACATGGCCCGCACGCCGACGCCTTGTTCGATCGAATGGTTGCCGTCCTTGACGATGCCTTCCTCAAGCACCCAGGACTCGCTGCGCGAATGCTGGAAGTAGAGGTCGGCGGCGTCGATGGACGGCCCCATCAGCTGGGAAAACACACGGTCGAGGTCGCCGGTGGCAAGGCCACCCGGGGCGAGCAGGCGGCGTTCGGCGAGGGCTAGCGTGGAATCCATCGTCACTTCTTCGGCCATGCGGCTGGGGAAACCGCTTACATGGGGCCTGATGCTCGTGGGTTAAACCCGCCGATGCAAGCCTCAGGCCGCAGGCATCAGGCGCGGTCGCGTGCCGGCGTCTCCGGCTTGGTCCCGGCCTCGACCGATGGCGCATTGAGGGCGCCGCTCCGCGCCTTGCGAGCGGGCGGCGGTCGTGGCGGTATTGGACGTGCACTGAGCATCAGCGGGCGGCGAGCCGCTCGCGCGGCGTTCTCACGGCGAAAGGGCAAGTACATGTGGATGGTCCAGAACGTCGCCATGGCGAACACATGGGCTACTACCAGCAGTACCGCCCACAAGCGCTTGCGCTCTTCGCTGACGGCCGTGCCGTAGACCAGCGCGTGCAGGTACGCCACCAACAAGCCGGCCACCATGACCACCACGGAAATACACGCGCCCAGCACTGGCCCCTGCCCGAATTCGGCAATAAGGCCACGCGGGGAAAGGTCGCCCGTGGCCACGAGGCCACCAAAAAGCACCAGCACCCAGGCCAGGCAGAATCCCGTGGCGATACCAAGGCTGACAATTTCCTTCCTGGAATACATGTTGCCTTTCCGTCTGACGGCCGCTGTCGGGGGAATCTTGCAAGAGTCCCAGCGAAGGCCCCAAGGGACGTAAGCTGCCATGAGGCTTTGTAGGCCTGCAAGCCACAATTATTCGTAGGTCTTCGACGGAGCGCCTTCTTTCTTGTCCACCGGAGTGAAAACCGGCTTGTCCCAACCGCCTTTCACCGTATAGCGCTTGCCCGAGGCCTTGTTCAGGCCGCGCCCGAGCAAGCCCTGCACGGCGAAACCTGCCGCCGCCCCGACCGGTCCGCCTGCCAGGGCACCGACTACCGGCAGGCTGTTGCCAAGGTGGGGCACTACCAGCACCTGCTGGTCGTAATCGCGTGAGCGCAATCCGGTGCGGCCGGTGATGGTGATGTCCGCTGCCGGCCCGCGGATCTGCAGGTTGTTGGTGGAGGCGTTGCCATCGGCCAGGTGGAAATCGCCCTTGATCGAATCGAAGGAAAGGCCCTTGCCAAGCACGTCGCCGAAATCCAGCGACAAGCGCCGCGGCAACTCCGACAGCGAGACCAGGCCGAACAAACGTCCCACGCCCGGCTGCACCTCGGGAATCCGCCCCTTGGCCACGTCCACCCGCAGCTGGCCGTTCATGTTGGCAAGCGTCAGCGCCGACGGTCCACCAGCCCAGCTGGCGTCCAGGCGCGCCTGGGTACGGCCGCCTTCGAACAGGCCGCCGAAACCGAGGGCATCGAGCATGCCGCCGAGGTTCTCGGCGGCAAAATCCATCGCCAGGTGCGTGCGGCTGGCCGTGGCGTCTCCATCCCAATCGCCGCTGGCGGTGACCTGGATGCTGTTCGACTGGCTGCGCAGCTGGTCGATGTGCATGCCTTTGTCGGTGGGCCAGGTTTCCAGGCGCGCCTCGCCGAGCTTGGCATCGCCCAACCGCAGGTCGCCGATGAAAAGGTGCAGCGGCGGCACGCTGGCCGGCGCGATGCCCGGTTCGACGGGCTTGGGTACCGGCGGCACGGCTACCGTAGCGCCCGCGGCGTCGGAAGGCGCCGTCACGGATGCTGCGGGTGCCTTGGTCCCGGCTTTGCCCTTGGCGGTGGCAGTGTCGTCGCGTGGCCAATAGACACGCGGCAGCCGTGCAGTCACGCCGCGGCGTGTGAGATCGCTGGAAGGCACGTCGAAGCTGCCGACGAGGTTGGGGCTGTCCACGGTGATCTTCAGCGCGTCGGCGCCAGGGGTAGCCACCAGGTGCATCTGACCGAAGTCCTGGCCGAACACCAGCGCATGATCGGCGTTGATGTCGATGCCATCGAGGCCCGGGCCCTGCCCACTGCCGCCGAAGCCGGTGGCGTACTGCACCCATCCGGAAACATCCACCACGTCGCCGTGGCCGGCAAAACGCATGCCCTTGTCCGGCAGCGTGGCGGGCATGGTGGTGCCCAGGTTGAAGGTGGCGGCAAACGGCGGCCCCTTGTCGGCGCCCAGGCGCATGCGCGCACGCACCGCATCGCCCAGCGCCAGGCGCAGTTCCGCGCCGTCGGTCGGCAGGCCCAGGTCCACGCTGATCGGCAACGCCGTGTCGGCCTTCTTCTTCGCAGGCGCCGGGAGCTTCAGTTCGATGCCGCGAAGGTCGGAGCTGACATGCAGCGCCTGCGTGGTCTTGTCGTTGCCTGCACGGGAGACATCGAAACCGACATCGAAGCTGGCGCGGCCATTGGCCAGGTCGCCAAGCCACTTGATGTTGTCGTAACCGGCAACGAGTTCGGCGACGGAAAAATCACCTTGCAGGCGTGCGTTGAAGATCTTGCCCGGATCATCCGTGCCATCGGCCACACCCAGCTCAAGCGTGGCGGGCCGATCACGGTAGGTTGTCTGCAACGGACCGGCCTTCATGCCCTTGCCGTCGAAGGTAAGGGGCCCGGTGAGCTTGCCAAGCTTCAATCCCCAGGCATCGGCCACGAGGTCGGCGCCTTTGAGCTGGGCCGTGCCCTGCAGGTTGAAATCCTCGCCTTTCTTCAGCGGCATCACCAGGCGGAAGTCGAAGCTGGCGTCGCCGCCGAGCTTGAGCTTGTCCAGCGTATCGGCGCTGTTGCGTGCCACCGGGCTGTTGCGGACAAAGTCCAGCACGGACGCCGCCGAGCCTCCCCCGGAGACACTAAGGTCCAGCACGGAATCGGCGAAGTCGGCGATGGTGGCCTGGGACTTCTCCGCATGCACCTGGCGTGCCTGGCCCGCGGCCACGTCCACCTGCATGCCGTTGTCGACGAAGCTCGCCACGGCGTTGACGTGGTCGGCCGCCGGCCAGCTATCGCTGTAGTCCAGGGCGAGGTCGCGAAGCACGGCGCGACCTTCGAAACGACCTTCGTTCCCCTTGAAGGGCCAGTCAGCCAAGCTCCCCCGCACCAGCGCTGAGGCGGATTCAATGGAGCCTGCGACCAGCGCGCGGTCGAGCCAGCGGATGGTGCCCTCGGGCATGGACCGGTAGGGCCAGAACAGCTTGGCGGCGGAAACCTGCGCTCCTGAAATGCTGGCGTAGAGATCCAGGAACGGACGGCCGCCGGCATCGGGGAAACGGATCTCGCCACGGGCCTGGCCGGCGAACTGCTCGCCGGTGAAGTCGAGCGTATCCACCCCCAGGTGCCAATTGCCCTCTTCATGCCAGGCGGCGATGTCGCCGTCGATGGCCGACATCAGGAAGGGTTTGCGGAACACATTGGGAAAGGACACCGTGACGGCCTGGCGTGGCAGCTGCAACGCCATCGCGCTGCCATCGCCGCGGACATCGCCCTGGAGGTGGTCGATGCCGGGAAGATTGCCCACCGCATCGATGCCAAGGCCTTGAAAGCTGGCCGCCACCGAGCGCGTGTCGACGTCGTCGCCCCAATGCGCGGTGGCGGTGGTGAGCTTGCCGCGTGGCCGTCCCCTGGCCAGCCACGCCGCCACGCCCGGCGGAGTGGAAGGCAACAAGGCGGCCCAGGGCAGCAGTGGCGCAAGATCCACTTCGTGGGCCGCGATGTCCAGGTTGCCCTGCGTGCCGATGGTGAGTGCCAGCACGCCCTTGTCGTCGGCGGCCCAGAGCACATGGTCGCCATCGGTGCGGCGCTGGAAATCGACCAGGCCGTGCAGCCCACTGGTGGCCACGGCCTGGGTGGGCCCATGCATGGCCAGATTGGCCAGGTCCAGGCGAGCAACGCTACGCACCACCACGCCGCGGCGCCAGTCGTTCCAGGCCTGGAAGCTGCCGGTACCCGCGCTCACGCCATAGCCATCGACATCCAGGTCGCCGACCATGGCCTTGAGGTCGACATTGTCGGCACGCGCGTAGACCCGCCCGAAGCTGCCGTCGTCGGCGAACAGGCCCACCGCATGCAGGCGGCCGGGGCTGCCCACGCGCATCAGGTCGCCGGCGAAACGCAGGTTGCCGCCACGCTTGCGCAGGTGCGCCTGCGGGCTGCGCAGTTCAAAACGGTGGCCGGTGCGTTCATCGAGCAGCGACAGGCCGAAATCACTCACCCACAGGTCCGCCGAGAGATCGCCCAGCGAAGCCTGGCGTCCGCCGCCTGCGCCAAAACCGTCGACATGCCACACACCCGCCGTATCGCGGCGCAGCTGCAGGCGCACGCCTCCCAGGCGCAAGTTCAGCCAGTTGCGCGAGCGCATGAACAGCGCACCGAAGTCGAGCTTGAATTCAGCCGTGGGCAACATCAGCGGTGGTGCGCCGTCGGCACCCTGCAGGGTGACGTCATGCGCCACCAGTACCGGCCCGGACGGCTGCCAGTGCCCTTCCAGGGTTGTAAAGCGGATGTCGCGGTGCAGGCGGTCGCTAAGGATCGCCGCCACGCGCGCGGGGTAACGTGCCGCCAACGGCAGCAACAACTGCCCCAGCGCCATCGTCACGGCGGCAAGGATCAACACACCAGCGACAAGGCCGATGAGGGCGAAGCGCAGCCGGCGCCAGCGGTGCTGCCAGGGGTGGGTCACCGACGGCACGCCACGGGGCGCGGTCGGTCAGAGCAAGACCACATCGAACTGTTCCTGCGAATAATGTTCTTCGGCCTGGAAGCGTATGCTCTTGGAGATGAACTCCTCCAGTTCGGCCACGGCGGCGGACTCTTCCTCGAGGATCCGGCCCACCACCTTGGGGCTGGCCATCACCAGAAGTTTCTCGGCATTGAACTGGCGCACGGCCCGGGTAATTTCCCGGAAGATTTCATAGGTGACGGTTTCGGCGGTCTTCAGCGTGCCCCTGCCGCTGCAGGCAGGGCACGGTTCGCACAACTGGCGTTCGAGGCTCTCGGTGGTGCGCTTGCGCGTCATTTCCACCAGCCCCAGTGCCGACATCGGGTACACGGTGGTCTTGGCGTGGTCGCGCGCCAGTCCCTTCTCGAGCATGCGCAGCACCTGGCGCTTGTGTTCGTCGTCCACCATGTCGATGAAGTCGATGATGATGATGCCGCCCAGGTTGCGCAGCCGCAGCTGCCGCGAGGCGGCCTGCGCTGCCTCCAGGTTCGTGCGGTAGACCGTTTCCTCCAGGTTGCGGCTGCCGACGTAACCACCGGTGTTGACGTCGATGGTGGTCATCGCCTCGGTCTGGTCGACGATCAGGTACCCACCGGATTTGAGCGGCACTTCCTT
>Ga0193743_1003005_pt1 | contig 11490 bp, 14 predicted proteins | sample L2c2metaG_FD_143038 | JGI IMG/M metagenome (GOLD analysis project Ga0193743, IMG submission 143038) | Soil microbial communities from a riparian zone of the East river system, Colorado, United States - L2c2 | ecosystem: Environmental > Terrestrial > Soil > Riparian zone | place: USA: East River...
CGTTTTTCGTCGCCTTATAATTTGCAATGAAAAGCTAGGAGTCTTCCTATATTGCTACCTCGGTGAATATTTTTCACGTTCAATACTTGGCATCGAGCGCTCATGATATTTTCGGGCAGGGATGGGAGCCACGGCAGGATTTGTTATCGGGAACATACTCAAGATGTCTGGGTTGTCTAGTACGTGCCTGCTGGAAGTTTAGTAGACTATGTCTGATTCCGATGGCAGGTCTTTTACAGGTCGGTTTTTGTTATGGATGCGGCATTGCTTTGGCCATTATAGTCACCTTCACGACCTCGGGAGCACACCTCACTCCTGGTGTTACAATAACCTTGTGTATCTTCAAAGGGTTCCCAAAATGGAAAGCAGTTAGGTAGGGTTCAGCATGCCGACTGAAAAGTCCGACTCACCAATGAATTGTGCAGGTATATTGTAGCACAGATTTTGGGAGGCATCATTGCATCTGCTCTTGTTTATCACCAATGGAAGGTGTTGATCGATGCCGCAGAAGCAACGTTGAGGGCAGAAGGACCCGCAGTATATGCAGCGACACAATTTACACCCAACGGCCCTGCAGGGATTTTTGGCTTTTACCTTGTGCCTGGTCAAACCTTTCCTCGCATTTTCTTAACCGAGTTTGTAAATGTAAGCGGCATTCGGGGGGGGGAACGACTGAGCGGCAACCTACTCATCTGCTCTTCTTAACCAGTGCACTGTCCTTGGACTTGTAATCTGGTCGGCACTGGATCCAACAAATATTCTAGTCACGCCGATGATGTTTCCCTTTCTCATCGCACTTGCATAGTCAGTCCTTATCGTTTTCTCCGCGCCTTTACGATTAAGCTAACAAAATGGATCGTGTTAGTTGCGCTGTCATCTGGGGATTTGCAGTACCTGGAAGTAAGCCTTTTCGATGAACCTATATTATAAGAGATTTGAACGACATAATACTGTTTAGTATCACTAAACAGTGCGCGAGACATTGGAGGGCGTATATTCGCAGTGGCTATTTGGGGTTCTGAAGGTGATGACATGATCTGTGATCACTTGAACACACATATTTACCCATGGATTGCAGCCGCTGGAGGACCTTATGGAGCAATAGCAGCCTTGGTAAATATACCGGCCATCCTGTTCTCTGCATATCTATATGAGATATTCCTGGTTGACTCTAGCAGAGGTGGGTAAAAAAAACTTAAAAATTGTTCTGCCACTCGAGCTAACTTTGTCTGGCTGGGTAGCCGTGTCCGCTACGCAACTGGAGTTCCACAGGCACGTAAATGCTCAGGGAAAGCCACAACATCAAGACGACAATGAGCACAGCGACACAGCTTCGCAAGAAAAGGCTGATATAATACAGCATATTGAACATCCGCGCGTTTGAGGATGGACGACATTAGGGAAAATTTGTTTTTATTATGTAATAAATGTTTGGGGCTTGACAGACCCTTCAATCTCACCACAGTCTCAATCAAGTCGCCACCAACTTGGACTTGAAGCTTGAATGCTTGAAGGTCAGACAGTCCAACTCACCATCAAGTTCAAAACTCAGCGTTCAACCATTTGGGTTCAAAGCTTCAATGTTTCAACTCAGAGTTCTATAACAATAAACATTTTCCTCTTTGTTTTCGTGCAGGCCACTATGTGACCTTTGATCGACTATTCCGGTTGTCCATGAGGCAACATCGAAGTCGGCAGGTTGAGCCCAATTTGGAGAACAGTGCCGCCACTAGTATAGATCACCTCTGAATGGATTGTGGTGGCCATCATCCTGGCATGCCACAATGTGATGACCAAGTGCAGCGAGATATAAAATCTGGTACACCATTGTGGCATCTGTCTCCCCTCACTTTATACTCTCCACTCGCAATGCCCTCGAAGCTACCTCAACTCTCTCTCCTCATGAGTCTTGGCAACTGTGATCAACCCTACGAGTATCCTCCAGAACGCGAAATTAATCGTGAAATCCTTCTTGATATTGCCCCCGATCGTGAGGCGTTGCTAATGGGCAATAAAACCATCGAAGAGATTAGGCAAGCTCTCAAGCTGCGCAATGCGTCACCTTACGGGTAACTTTCTCTCTCTACTTTTAGTTCTTGTGATAGTGTCTGACTCTAGTGGCATGCTACAGGCACTGGTTGTACCGTACCCAAACACGACATGAAGTCAAATTGAAGGATCCTACCACTCGTTTGTCTGTCTTTGATCGCCTTGGACCTGATGTTACTGACGAAAACGCTGACAACGAAAGTAATCTTTCCCTCCATGTTGTTCGGCGTGTTGTATCAGCGTCTGCTCTCTCTCAACCCTGGAATTCTCCTATGATGAGCATCGCTAACACTCTGGAACCTGTACGTCCACGCGCTGGTTCTGTGGTCCCTGGTATCTGGACTGGAGCCCCATTGAGCACTGAGGATAAGCTTATTTCTCCACGCCCGCTGGGAGCTACTCATATCCTCGTGGTCTACGCTATGGATCCTTTAGCTGCCGCTAGCCTGGTTGATGTCCAGACCACTGTTCGTCGTCGCAAAGGCAACGTTTCTCTAACTTACCCAGAAGTCGTAGAACTTCCCATCAATGATCTTCTCTTTGTGCTCAATGTTCCCAACCTTTCCCGCAATAGCGGCCAGAGCTTCAAGTCTCTTCTTCCTCGTCGTCTGCACAAGGAGATGCCTCGGATTCTGATGCATGTTCCACATCTACAAACGTTCCCAGAGCTGGTGATCTACTTGCATACAAAGAACCAAGCAGAGTTGTTTAGGAAGCTCATCCCGGAATGGATGCGCGACCTGATGCATCCTTTGCCCCATATACCATGCCTGTCTTCGACTCCCAGCGTTGGGAATGTGGCCACTCCTGTTCCTGTCCCCGCTTTTGATCCCAGGAGACTGCTGGTGATGCTCATCCCTGCCCGTAGCTCAACCTCGAGCGTGGACACTGTCAGTTCAGCAGCGTCTTCTGTCCTGACCTCCATTGAGCACGAGCGATCTGTCTCTAGCATCGCCGCTGAAATTGGCCAAACGGCACTCGAGTCTGCATATGAGGAGGCCATTCTTCATACAGCCACTTTGCTTGATGCTTTACGCGATAATCTCTGCCACATTGGGTACTTTGGTAAAGACCTCTGGCATGAATTGGACCTCTTGCGTGATATCCTGAGTCGGGCTATCTCTCATCAGGCCAAAGTTTCTAATGACTCCGGAATGCAGTAGACTTCTTTTATCCAAAGGCTATCTTTCTTTTGCTTCTTTATGATATATCAATTCCTGTGCTATATGCAGTGCTTTCTATCTAGAATATTATCATTATAAATCTTCGATGGTCCATGAAACTGCAAGAAAGGAAAGAATACCCAAAATTTAGGGCAATTGTAAGAAGTCAGTTGAGAGGTTATTATATGTGTGAATTTGAAAAATGCTTCCTCAAGCAATGAAGAAGAAATAAATCAGAATGCTGAGCAGAAGAGCGATCACCGACATAACCGACGCTACATGTCCTCCAAAGTCGCTCCAAAAGTCATTGACCACAAACGCGGGAGTGGGCGGCCTATGCACAGAAACCACGATTTTATGTCTGTGACCAGGGGTATTGTTCCCAGTGACGAAAAACAACGTTTGCCGATGCTCGTCATAGCGGTATCTATCTCCATCCTCAGCGCCTTCCACAACTACCCTTCGTGCATGAGTCAATTGCGATGGGATGTAGATCTCCGTTTCATGCGAGGTAAGTGCACGTTGCCATTGACGTGGCGGGTTTGAAATGCTCTTGGTATCATTGCCAGGGACTGACGTAGACTCTCCCTGGGTAGGGTTCTCCCATTCAAACATAAAAGCGCCAGTCGTCACCTCATACTGAAATTTAAGAGGTATTCCAGCCGTCTTGGCTGGGTAGGGTCGAACGACTGAGGGCAACAACCTACCACCATTGTCCAACGATGGAGAGTCTTGTTCGTAATAGAGGAGAGAAGGCGGTAAGGCTCGTCTGCGACTGAACCATGAGAAATTTTCGCCATTCCAGTCGTCTCCTTTCTGGTCGTCGTTGAATGGGTTGTAATTCCATAATCTGAATGTGTTTATGGGGATGGTTGAATACTTTTGAGAGAGAGATAGAAAGTTGGAACTTACGTGAATCCAACCAAAGCCCTCTCCAATCCTGAAATCATGGCATCCATCATTCGCGCCTGCCAAACAAGATTATCCGTCTCGAACGCCTCCCGCTTACTGTAACAGTGTGTGATTAGCAATACGGCAAATTTTACTATATCGAGTGAACACCAACTTCATATCCATCGGCACTCCACATTCTCCGATAACAACAGGCATTTCACCCAGAGACTTGTATCCATGCTCGACGATATTTTGAATTTGAAGGGTAAAGTTATCACGAGCACCTTTCTGACCCCAGTAAAAGGTTTTAAGAATGAACATGCCCTGCGACTAGGAGTTAGCAACAGCCTCGGGGTTGTAGGTGTGAGGATGGAGTACCTTAGATAGACCTTGTACGTTGACGGTGAAGTTTCCGAATGCCTTTTCGAAAAGAGATCTCAGGTCATACCTTCATCGAAACTCTGCGTTAGCCTTGAACAGCCATGAAAGTCACAGGTACATACCAATGAGGTGCAAATACCATGTTCGCCGGTCGATGTTCTTCTGTCCAAGCTTTTGGACAAAACTATACGAAAATGGTCACCTCGGGGCATATCAGAAAACAAAAAGTATAATGACTAACCTCATTGGGTAAGGGTTCTAGAAACACAAGAACATCTGGAGAAGAAGCTTTCCTCACCCGCTCACTCCACTTCTTAACAAGGGGGAAATAGCAGTTAGTATACCAGTCTATTTTCTTCCCGGTGTTAGGGTGTCTGGTGAAGTAATTTTCACGAAGGATAATAGCTTGATCAGTGACGGTGTTCCAGCGCCAGATATCATGGAATTCCCAGAGACATCTGCCTTGTGTAGGACCATCTGGGCGCCAGGCCTTGGTCTTCGTAGTATTAAGGAGTGTGTGGGAAGTGTGCCTAGTTGGCATGGGGAAGGAACGTGTCCATGTTGATACGAAGGTTGGATGCCCACTTCCCAATTGGAATGATTGAAAAGCAGATGCTGTGCATTGAAAGCAAAAGTTGATACGCGGTTATGGACTGTAGATTGAGGCGATTGACTCACGGACATGAGATAAGTGAAGATCGGTGTTATAGTCAAAGGCATTGAGAGAAGGGAGACCGATGTACCCCGGATGAGGTTCGTTCAGCATCTGAAATGATTTATATATTCAGACTCTCGAATCCCAAACGGAACACCGCCGAAAAGCTTTACCTGAATTCCTAGCACACCTTCCAAGTCACCAACAGCGCTCACAACCACGTCCCACATATCCAGAAAAGCGTTTTGCAAGAACTGCTGGATGGGCACTTCTTGATTATGTCGGTTCTTTACAAGTAACTTTGGAGCGAAGATGTCTCCAGCCCAGAAGCAAGTGCTAACCATACAAAATGGGTTTAGCCTGGCTAGAGAGGAAGAGTAAATAACCAGATACTTACGCCATGGTGGCAGCGGTCAATTTTTGGTATCCGCAGGGCCACAGACTTTGTTCCGCAGCAACATGTCCTCCACCTCTTTGTCCATGAAGCCATGCAGCGCCCGCATCTTCGATAGCATGAAGATCAAAGCCCACAACCTCTAATGTCCAAGCAGGCGCTCCGGAGCCTCCACAGTAGCGTGACCAGACATCTTGGTGCATGGAGACGAAGGCCGTTAGACCATACTGTGGAAGTAAGGAGAGAAGCGCGCGTATATAGTCAAGGTATTCAGTGTCGTATACTCCGCTTTAGAGAAGCTTAGAGGATGGACATGTATGAGATCAGAAGATACTTACGGTCCTCCGTGTTCAACTGCTTCCCAAGTCACCAAAAATCTGACTGTTTTTTTTCAAGTTTGAATAAGCTATTTTAACTTTTGGGCGATGGCTGAAAGGGACGTACTGAATGTTATAAACCCCACCTCCGTAAGCGAGAGAAGTGTTCGTGTGCTTCCTCCAGTGGAAACGGTCGTCCCACAAAGGTCACCGATCGATGATCGCCAGGGAAGTTTTCGTGGTCGTGGTTAGCTGGTCTATAACATGCTTAAATCAGGCCGGAGAATCCCATCGCAATAAAGTAGATCTCTCAACCTACGTTTTGCAAGAACCTGACAGGTTCACTCCTCTCAAGTTACATACTCGGCCATAACCATCCACGAAATACCGGCCTTCAGTGCGTAGTCTCCCGTTGGTACCTTTACGCGACCAATCGTGTGCGTACGATGGAGACGAACCAGGTATATAGGATGAATCCTTGAAAGAAGGATGCATTGGCTATTGATAAAAAATGTCAACTCCAGGGAGCAGAACATAATGTCGTGGAATCACCAACTGGTTCTTCACTCTTGTTTTCTGTCATCGTTTGGTGGATTTCCGATAAAGACAAGTCTGGCAAGACCTTTTCGTTGTCAACCATTATGAAGGAGGAGTCTAGACTGGTCATATCAAGGTATAACAGCCGAAGGCGCTTGTCAAGGGTAAATATTAAATTGTAACGCCAACGTGACGTTGCATCAAACACAGAAAGCGCTGCTAAATTATACGACTAATGTATTTGATAGTGGGAAGAGAATGCCATAGCGGCGAATGAAGTACGAATTATATTGCTCATATTGAAAGAAAAATGCTGTACTGTGAATTCGTTGGCGAACCTGAGATAAAATTTGAAGATGACTGATCTTTTGGGTAGGGATGTGACAAAAAGTAGGGGTCAAACCGAAAACAGAGTGATGAAGGCGACATCTTCGAAGGAAAGCCACTAATCCTCAATACATCTGTCAGTCAATCTTGTGATTTATCTTTTTGATCCTCAGGCATCAATATCACCTGCAGATGGATATCCCAGGACTCTTCGTCTGTTGAACCACTGTTCCCCAAGAGGATAATTCGGTCACTGACGGATACACAGCATTGGAGATCAGCATTTAAATCCCAAATCTGTTGGCTTTTGTTGAGGCAACGGATTTCGTCGTTGTGGCTGAGAGATAGTCTCCAGAGTTCGGGAACAGCATATTTAGAGTTATGTCGAGGAACCCATGCACACAGGATGACGGAGGGTGAGGATGGTGAAGTCGAATTGATTGGAGGTGTACTAGATCCAGGTCCTCCTTTGGGAAGTTGACCGCGTTTACGAGAAGGAAGAGGGACTGAACGAGGATACAAAGATGAAGAGCATGGAGACTTGTGTATGGAATACCATAGCACCTCCTGTGGATAATCTCCCAAGTGAGGAACCATCTGGAACTGTCTGTGCTCCGTATGAAAATAAAATATCTTCCGTTCTGCGAAATTTAGTGGCTAAGAAGCAAATATAAGTCAACGGTGACACTTGTACTATAAATGCCTGACCTTATTCTCAAACCAGAGCTTTCCCGGTGTCAGCATTATTTTCTTGCCATTATAAACCACAATACCCGTGCCAAAGACTTGATCAGGAGGCATAAAACCAGAATATGGAACATCTCGAGCTTCCCATGTCCACCGGCAAAGAGCCGATTGGTAAGATGCAATGCTATATGACCTAAAACTCTGCGGATCTGTTTTAGAGAACCTCCCGCATCCACTGAATATAAAGAGCTTTTGCTCAACAGCGACTACCACAGGTTTAATACGTGCAGCAACATGTCCACCCTCGACTCTCACGTACCACCATTCCAGGTGGTCGACATCCACAGCAATGAGGGTGGAAACAGCTTTCTCTTCATCAAGGCTATATCCTCCAAAGATGAAAATGAAGCTGGTACCATGAATACGCATGAGGGTTAAACCAGGTTGACTGAGGCACGGCAGGTTTTTCTCCTTCCGATGTAGCTCTGTAGGACCAAACGGATCAGAAGGATCCCGAAACCGTAAGTTATCCTAGAATACGATACATCCCATAAAATCAAAGATTATTTAACTGTGGGGACTTACAGTCAAATTTTGCCATTTCATGGTTCTGGTATCACATCTATAGAAACACGGTATCGGAATATTATCATCATCTCCAGGATAAGTGCCACCAAACATATATACAATATTATTGGCAGCATCTTCAACCCATCCCGCATGATCTGTGTAGGGAGGGCATTCGCCAATGTTGGCTTTGACCAGCCAGGTTCCCGTTGGGCCCAGGGTTGTCAGTGGTTCTCGGATGCCAGAATTGTCAGTCCGTGGTTTCTTTCGCGGAGAGACAGCGTGCATGCGCGCCGTCGTTGGACGCTTCTGCGACGTGCTCGCTGTGTTCAGGTTCGCTAAGACATGACCAGAGGAGGTCGACGAGGGTTGGGATTTGGATGAAAGTGAAGCCATGTTGAGTTTCTCACGGTTTCAACCTTCAGTTTTCTTCTGTCACCTTGGACTGGGTCTATGAACTTTTGATTGCGGCAGTTGACGACGTCAGGCCTCAACACCTTCTACATTCTCATGTTCAACTTACTGCATATCTGGCGTATAATGGGGTACGGACAAGGCAGGGAGTTTCATCGGGTTGATTGACAAAACTCGAAGTTGAAGAAAAAAACTTTCGCTGTTCAACCAGTCCTCTAGAGTGGTCATGTTAACGTCAGTATAATAAGGTCGCTGTTTGCCAGATCGTTAGATTGCAAATTTAGATGAGGTAAGGTTGCTCTTTTTTTGGCTATCGCCGAATTTCTCATGTTTTGTTACCCTAGAACGATTAACGTCGGATGTCAACAAATGTCAATGCATGCCAAATTTCAATAAATACTACTCATTGTTCCCAAGCGTCGCATGCCGGATTTTCATAATATGCCAATTTCGAAAGTGCCAGCATATACATAACCGTTATGTACGCCGCCATACCGCGTAACTATCTACAATGGTATATATCCATTGGATTTTGGTGAATTTTGATTCGGCCAATCAACTTATAGTATCGCCCTGCGTCGAGATCGGAGGTTGTGTACAACCATGTGCAACCATCAACCCATGGCCACTGGTAACAGCTGATAACATACGAGATGATATAGCCCGTTTTCTTCCCGTTTCTCATGCTTTTGCATATATTTAGTAACAAAGCATGAAGTCATTCTGTTGATCCCGGCGTTATCTTAGCCAACCTTAGCCATGTGCCTCCTTACTTCCTGTGTCCCTATAAACTTGTTTCCCCCCGACTGGTTGCGCCCAACTGCCTAGCATGGCGATACATCTTTCCTTTCTTTTTTTCCTGACCTTCTTTGTGATAAAAGCTGTCAAATTTGTCGAAGCGACACCGGTCATAGATTTATCCGAAACTGCCCCCATTCACACTCGTTTCACGTCAGCAATCAACCCAGATGTTTCTTTACGTTTTGTGGCAGATTCTGGTGTTTGCGAGACGACCCCAGGCGTTCATCAGATATCTGGCTATGTCGAAGTTGGAACGAACATGTCAATGGTGAGCATTTCTGTGAAAGTGAGAAGTGCTTTCTGGTTTAACCTGGGCTTCAGTGGTTCTGGTTCTTTGAGTCTCGAAATTCTCCAGAAACTGCTCCTTTCACACTCTGGTTTGTTGAGAGTTGCATTCTATAATGTGAATTGTGGGCACCTAAATTATGATACTCGCTAGGCTGAATGGTGGTCCAGGTTGTTCGTCGATGATAGGACTCTTCCAAGGTCAGTAAAAATTCAAATATATGCCTGAATCAACTATTGACATCCTCGCTTTCAGAAAATGGACCATGTTTGGCAAATGCGGACGGAAAGACCACCGTCATCAACCCTTACAGGTGACTTGATAGCCTTCGCTTGCTTCTGTTTCTGCGCATACTCACCTTTTGAACAGTTGGAATAATATCAGTAATAGTGAGAAAGCGCCAGTTACCCTTTACGCGCTGAAAGATACTGATGCCATTCAAGTGATTTATATTGACCAACCGATCGGGACGGGATTTTCCTTTGGTGACGACACTGTCAACAGCACGCAATCAGCTGCGCCTTTTGTCTGGCAGGCATTCCAGATTTTATTCGAGAGTGATCAATTTTCCAAGTTTAAATCACGAGAGTATGTTTAGCAGCAGTCCTATAATGCGTCTGCTGACCTGGGGGTCAGGTTTATTTTTGCGACAGAAAGCTACGGCGGCCATTATGGACCGAGTTTCGTTACATATTTCGACGAACAGAATGCCAAGATCGATGGTGGACAAATAACTGGTGAAAAGGTCACAGTAACTGCTTTAATGATAAACAAGTGCGTGAGTTTCGTAAAAAAAATAATGAGCTTTTGTTGGGCCGAACTGAAGGAATACAGTGGTTGGTATGATCCTCTCATTCAAAATAAAGCCTATGTAGACTTTGCGACGAATGCGCCGGGATATGGTCAACTTCAAAACGACACAGTCATAAAGCAATTGAACCAGGCCTACTTTGGATCGGGAGGGTGCAAAGAACAGGAAGAAACCTGCTATGCCGCAGGAAACTCTACGGCGTCAAATAAAATCTGCCGTACAGCTGATGATTTTTGCGTACGTTACATAACATCAATCGACTTTTGTGACATGCATTTTTTAAAAAAATTGTTTTTTTTTTTGAAGGTGAAGAATGTGTTCATTCCTGCAGTCGGAGATCGTGACTCGGACGATCTCAGGCAAAATTCACCAGCCGTTTTCCCTCCCGAGTTCTACGTTGACTTCCTTCACCAAGCATCTATCAAAAAGAAAATCGGCGCAGAAACAACGTATCAAGAATGCCCTAATGCACCGTTCAACCTCTTTGTCAAGACTGGCGATGTGCGTTTCTACCTGCTTCGTTTTTATGGATACGATGCAAAGTGAACTTACACAAAGATATGTAATGTAGGATGCCAGATCATTGCTCCCTCAGTTGGGAGCTCTCGCAAATTCTAAGCTCAAAATACTTATTTGGGTAAGTGTGTTCACGATTCTACCTCACGTATACAGGATGAATCTGACACCTACTTTGTAACAGGCTGGAGACGCAGACATAAAGTGAGCCAGATATTTTGAACCCTCGTGTATGGAAGTATATGTTTCGTTTGCTGACAAAAACGAATAGTTGTAACTGGCTAGGTGGTCATGCTTCCGTCCTTGCAATGGATTGGTATGGCAAGGAAGCTCTTAGTCAGACGCCCTTTACAAATATGACCATCGACGGTAAAGCCGTCGCTGCCATTCAGAATGTCGACAACTTTTCGTTCGCGTAAGTCAACCAGTTCTCTTCATCTTCATTATTGTGTACTAAGTGAGCAACAGTCGCGTGTATCTAGCAGGACATGAAGTGGTGAGCGTTCTTGCGTTTACTTGGTATTATCTATTTATCTCACCTCGTTTTTAGCCGGCCTTCCAACCACAAGCAGCCTTTGAAATATTTAAGCAGATTGTTCAACTGGAGCCGCTCCATTCAGTATGAGTTAAATACGATTAGTGTTCCGTTGGGTGGCAAAGACCGCGAGCTACTTAGGGTGGTATTTTTTAA
>Ga0193743_1003006_pt1 | contig 11485 bp, 14 predicted proteins | sample L2c2metaG_FD_143038 | JGI IMG/M metagenome (GOLD analysis project Ga0193743, IMG submission 143038) | Soil microbial communities from a riparian zone of the East river system, Colorado, United States - L2c2 | ecosystem: Environmental > Terrestrial > Soil > Riparian zone | place: USA: East River...
ATCCACTTGCATCGCACCTTACCCCATCATGGCCTTCTGTCTCAGAGGTAGACAATTTGGTTCGAAAATCTTCCGGGCAGTTCATATTTGCATCAACTGTGATAAAATTTGTGAAATCTCCTCGCCATCGTCCAACTGACAGATTGGATGTCGTCTTTGGACAGAAAACACCCGGAAAGCAAGTTCCATTTGCCGAGCTGGATGCTTTATATTGGCTGATATTTTCGTCTGCCGAAGACATAGGGCCAGTGCTCGAGGTCTTCGCATTCCTTCTTCTCTTTGCAAATGTTAATAGTCACCAGCAAACACATACGCCTTATGTCGTTGAAAATTTTCTCGGCTACCAGTCTGGAGATTTACAAATTATATTGGCGGACCTTCATTCTGTCATCTCTGTCCCATCCCCATCGCAGAACCACACACTAGCTAAGCTGCGGATATTTCATGCGTCACTCGGGGACTATTTGTTGGACAAATCACGTTCGGGTGTTTATTTCATCGACGCTCCAAATGCCCATGCTCGAATGGCCGGAATTTGTATCCAGCATATGATACCGATCCTTGGAAGAGGTCGAAAATTGAGGAGTATGCGCTACAGATCTTAACTCCATTCCAGGACTGACTTACATCTGCAGATACTTGGAAGAACTCGTACCTTGATATAGCTTGCGAAAACTTGATGATGGAATGTGTAAACGCATATCCGACCAAGGAGCTGCTTCACCAGTTAAGTTCCCTTAAATTCGATCAAATTCTTCTTTTTTTGGCATCAAAAGGCAATAGCTGGAATGCAATCATGGTCATATTACCTGCTTTCATCCGCTGGATACAACAGCAGGTTAGGCAATCATTTATCACCACCATCTTGGTAACGCTAATTGTTTTTCAGTGTCCCACGTCCCACACCGAGGGATGCCTCTGTAGATGCTATATGGTGTACTTTGATAATCTCCTACTCAGGAAGCTTTCAGATCTCGCGCCTTCAGACCCTGCCATCCAGTGCATGCTCACCATTTTTACCCTCAATTCGTACCACAAAAATGCTTATGTTTCAGCATCAACAGTTTGTGAATCTGTGAAAGATCCCGATACTGAAAATCACCTGCGGCAGCTACTGGCTTATCCTATGCACCAGGATTTGCTAGAATACAGGACAATGGCGCGAGATTTTTTCACTGACCGCGCCCGATCTAAGAGGTATTACAGGGATAAATCAAATTATATGGAACTCGCTGTGATACTCCTGCACTATTTGTCACATATTAGGTTGTGAGTACCATTCTTTCCTTCAAATTTTCATGAATCAACGATTACATTGCTGCAGTCCTGCGATTTACTCCTTAGATTACGATTCTTGGACGGCTGTCCAAGAAATCCTTTCACGTTTTCCTAGGGAGCCTCAACTGGTGACGTTTCTACGCACCTATCAAGTCCGAGACAATTTCATGCAACGCCAGAACCTATTGAAAGTAATCGAAGCGTACATCAAGGTGAAATTATTGAACTTCATACCAAATCATCTGCTTTTTTTTTCTTTTTTTTTCACCTGGAGATATATATTTTTACTTACTATTCATTGTGATTCAAGGAGTATGATCTGACCAACATGGAAGCGTCTCCGTCTGGACTAGAGCCGCTATCTCCGTCAGCCGCAAGCCTTCCTAAAGCCTGAAATCTGTTCTACTTAGTTATATTTCCTCTTCCGGGATTGAAAATTGAAAACGTTCAATATATGACGATGGATGAGACACAATTTTTCCACCGAACAGAAGCCGAATACTGGAATAAGCAAATGAAGAAAGGATAAGAAATATACTCTAGAGCTGGTCGAAGGGCCGCAGGCCGTGGTGATCGTAATGACAGATATTTGCCTCCGGTGGGACAAGTATGAATACCAGACATACAAGTCCAGAGCCCGTTCTCGAACGATAGTATTCAGTCAAATCCCCCGAATTTCGGGGGCTGTTGGATTCCAGCCAAGTCTGGCAAAGCCCATTTTGTTTGGATCAGAAAGTCCAGATCAATACTCGTTTCCGGTTGTTGCTTCATTAACTGTATCATCTATCATGGATGTCAGCCCTCGTCCTCCATCTGATGAATCGCCACTACCACCATTACCTCCAGCCCAGAAATATACAGGTTCTCCAACAGACTTTCTAAAAGGAGTTGTAGGCAAACGAGTGATTGTAAGGTTGACATCTGGTATTGATTATCAAGGTCAATTCTTACGCCTTGTTTTATTGATGATGTCTACAAAAAAACATTAAATTTCCAAGGAATACTCTCGTGTCTTGACGGTTTTATGAATATTGCACTTGAACAGACAGAGGAGTATGTAAATGGGGCTGTAACAAACCGTTATGGAGACGCGTTTGTTCGAGGCAATAATGGCGCGTCTTTTTCACCCCTTCTGTCATTCATCCTGTTTGAATCCCATTCTGAATTTGACGTTCTAGTACTTTACATATCTGCTGCAGAAGCGATCTAAACTTCCTACCACCGACTCACAGGCCCGTTGATGTAATAACATGGTGATCTTGAAAATGACTATCCGAGTCTCGTTACGGTTCATATATACTGGGAGTAGATTTGGATTGGATGACATCGAGACATTGGTGGAAAGGCTTTCCCATCCCTCTGAACTTCTTCGAAAAGACTTGAATATCGCTGCCCCCGGACAGACGGCATGAATTGCATGATGCCCAAGTCTGAAATATGCAGGACCATCCCTACTCTGTATACAACACCTTACATATTCCTGGTACCTCGCAACCTTCTGTGGGTCATTTTTATACGCGTGGTGAACAAGTATCAGTCAGATCCTTTTTTTTTTTGCGATGTCATCGACGCGCATCCTACCATTGGCATCGGCAATAACAATAACACTTCAACGCCCCTGTAATACCTCCATGACCTTAAGCCCACTGGATCTCCGTCTACGACCTAAAAATTGGGCATGATGCATGAACGTTTGAGCATTTGAACATTAAACCGGAACCTTCTGAGTGGTAAGTATGAACCCCATCTACCCAAATGACCATCGTGGTCCTAAAGTCGTGCTATACTCATACTACCCTCAGGAGTTGGGATCGCTTAACGAGGTCCAAGGAATCTCTCATTGGAGAACTACTTAGGAACATGATTCCTCATGACAATAGTACACGACGTGATGACAGTAGCTATATGTACAATTGAAAGGCGGTTGGGGTCCGCCTCATTGAATCAAACAGTCAAGAAGAGGATCAGGGTATGTTTTGTAGTCTTGTGTACACGCATGATAATCTAGAAGAGAAGAAGAGAAAAAAGAGGAGCGCGAGCGAGTCTTTTTAGAGCTCTACTGTATATAGTGTACGGTGAAGGGCGTAGGCAAATACGTACAAGTAATGCGATAGGATTACACCAATCTGCAACTTTTACTCCACTTTCTTCCGTGAAAACTGAAGAAAATAATAGTCTATGTTTGCAAATCGAGAATACTGTTTGAGAGAGACGTACGACATTAACAACCGTACCATCATCCAAAACCGTCTTGTTTGGCACCAACTTATATCTAAATACTTTGGGTAGGATGATACGCCAAACGGTCCAATAAAAGACACCAAAGATCATGACACCAATCCCGACGAGACAATATCTGTAAATGAGAAATAAGTTTGCAAACGAGATCGCCTAGGTAAGCAGACATTACTGACAGGTAGTAGGGCAACGGAGGTGTATCACCAACACCATTTGACGGACGAAGGAATGGCGCAATTATCACTAAAATTGCAGGCACAAATAAGTGATGATGATGAAAGCGTATAGACTGGTCAGGAGACTTACGGAATACGGCAGCGGCAAGGAAGAAGATGGCAATTGGCAGCCAGACTGAGACATAGAAGTAGCCGTTAGTATCATGGGGGGGTAGGTATTCGGTAAATGGACAAACCTTTGAAAGGCCGAGGGGTGTTTGGCTGCTTCCATCTCAGCCAGAAAAGACCCTTTATAGAACGAAAAAATAATAATTATGAGTTTCCCCACGATCCTTTTGAGCAAAAAAAAAAAAAAAAATCACGAGAACGATGGAAAGATTGATGATTTGTCGAGGAAAACCTTCAACATTTAAGATGAAGGGATACGCTACATCTGGCGGGGGTGCAATGATAATAATGGCCTATAGAATACCAGTGAGTAAGGACGAAAATAAATAAAATTGCAGGGCTTGGTACAGTTGGTATGAGATGCACAATTAATCCCGGAAGTGGCGCCTTTCCAGTTGGCCAATTTGAGGCCCAAAATTTGTTTCCAAACGGTAGCGGAAGACCTTCTTTTGCCAATTCTATGGGTAAACCAGATGGTTGGACAACAGAAAGACATTTGTAACGTAGGCCTTATACCTTGGTTGACTCGAGAGGCTGAGTAAGCCTATAAAAGGCGAAATATACGTTCGAAATTGCCTATTCATGAGAAGACTCAGAGTACTCACAGTTGTGATGACGTTGCCTAGGGCACTAGATGCAATCGATATCAGAAACCACCCTGGACGGTCCAGATATAAAATCACCTCAACGCAACAATAACCGAAAGCGCCCTCTGAGCCTCCACGCCAAATATATTTTTGAAAAATAACGCAGCAACAGTGACTCCAGAATTTTGGATTTCTTCTTGAGTTGCGGCTCTGCACGGCAAGTAATGAGGGGGGTACCATCAGAGTGGCAAAACAATAAACAAGACTACATACGCGAAATAGGCTACATTTGCAAGCAAATATAACACTGCACAGATGCCTAGGCCGAGGGGCCCGGCGATCTTCAGTGTTCGTATGGGGTTTTTGACATCGTTAAGCACGTAATTCAAGTTCGACCATCCCTGATAGGCGTAAAGAACCTTGAACATCGCCGTCGCATACTAGGGGTGGATTAAATCAAGTATTCGAATGAGTCTAACAGGCTACTCACATCATTACTGCTGTGAGAGCTCCCAGCAAAGGCATTGCGGAAATTTGCATGTGGATCCTGCACTTGAGTTTTCCCACTGAGTACAACCCAACCTTATAAGATATTGCATTAAGGTAAAGAAAAAAAGAAGAAATCAGAGAAGAACAGTATTGAGCGTACCAGTAATAACGATAATCAGAAGGATGATAATCTTGAATACGCTTAAAGCCTGACAAACAATTTAAGTGTCAATGTTCGACTAGAAATAGGCCAGGGGTACATACGGTCAGCAACGCGATCCCAACTCTGGGAGTGAAGCCATGTAGGAGTATTACGAAAACTATGACTGGAGACTTTTGAGGAAAGGCAAATGTAGAGAAAGGTTGACTGGCATACCTCCTAGAGCAATTCCTCGTCCGACCCAGCGATCTGGAGCTTGGCCTGCTGCGATGAGAATACTGAGAAATACTGAGTAAAACCCTCAAGGAAAGATAACTGCGAAAAAACTGACTTGCTAGCAAAGACCTACATACCAAGTCAGTCAGTTATCACTGAATGGAAGAATGAAAGTCTCACGATGCAGTTAGCTGCGGTGTATTCTAACAAAATTGCATTCGCGGCAAAGATAACCGTGGCCAAAAACTTGGGTTTCTTATACACCACCTCCATGTATACCTTCTCGCCGCCGGAACGAGGATACATAGTACCAAATTCTAACCAGACGAAGAGACCGCAAAAGGATAGCAGGCAGCCGAGAACCCAGAGCATGAGAGAGGCACCAACGGAGTGAACCGAGGAGAGAATCGACGATGGTGTGGAAAAGATACCGGTCCCAATTATGCGACCAACGCTGGTATAAAACCATTTGTATAGGCTGAAGGGTATGTTGATAAAACGTACATCATCATCGTACAGCTGAATACTCCGAGATGTCGTCCCATTCCTCCGGCAACATCTGCCAGATATAGAAATGCGTTAGAGTTAGTGGAGAATAACAACGGTTTTCTGCACCTTCTTCGAATGTGAGCTCTCCAGAGTTGGTAGTTTTGTCTTCTGTAAAGGATCCTTTGGCGCCTTCTTTGTCTGCTGGGGAGGCCATGGTTAATGGGGGAACAGAAGAGAAGAAGGCATGTTAGGGAGAGACTTTAAGTGACCCCGTGAGATGTCGCGATGACAATATCTACCAGAAGATGCGCCCAAATGTCATCACAAAGGATGCAATATTATTGCAGTGCCAAGTATACTTGTAACGAACGGCTCCCTTCTAGTCACTCATTTGCCATGTTTATTCTATGTTTACAATCCTTTCTTTTAGTTCTGTACTTGCTACAACCTTATCTCTACATACCCATATGCTTAGTGGACCTGTACTACTTCCGAAGGCTCCTGTTTCCGGCCTATGTTTCAGTCCCCTCAGCTTATCATTACCCTTGGATCTCCGTACCTAAAGTGGCTTCAAATATTAAGTTACAGAATAAAAACGAAAAATTACTGTATTTTTATTAGATTTAGAAATAATAATAGTAGCAAACTCTAAGCGACGCTTATCCGCATATCCGGATAAGTGGTCACACTGGGTCACACCTTGATGATACCAGTCGCGCGATGCGTTCACGGCCAAAGTTTCTTTTCCGCCACTAGTAGTATAGGTATACTCAGTGAATTTTATACGCTTTACACCCGTTCTGATTTACTCTGTGTGTCGAGACCACTCCCCTGTTACTCACAGTCACAGGTGTCACTCTCGTCACAATGCTCAGCCACAGCTTCCAACCGGAGCAGTTCCAGAGCAGCTGAACTCCTCCAAATAAGGGGAGGTGCTGCCAAGGCTTGTATACTATACGTTGTTGAAATATTGTAGCCAGTTTTGAGCTGTGGCATCTTATAATTAGATAAATACCTGTGCATATACTATTCTAATTTCTCAGGAGTTGGGATCATGCTTTACAAGTCTCATTGAAAAAGTACTTAGCAAACATAATTAGTCCAGACTCCAGATTCTCATGACAATAATCTAAGATATGGAGGGGTATTTAAATGCGATGACAGGAGAGGTACGCAACATAATGACAGTAGGTATATGTACAATCTGCAAATTTTACTCCACTTTCTTCCGTGAAAACTGAGAAAAAAAAAGATTTTTGTAAGTGTATATGTTTTTAATCGAGATCCTGTGAGAGAGGGAGAGACGTACAACATTAACAACTGTACCATCATCCAAAACCGTTTTGTTCGGTACCAACTCATATCCAAACACTTTGGGTAAGACAATACGCCAAACGGCCCAATAAAATATGCCAAAGGCCATGACAGCAATCCCGACGAGACAATATCTGTTTAATGAGAAAATGTGATATATATAAGTTGTAAAACACGATCACCAAGGGTAAGCGGATATGACTGACAGGTAGTAGGGCAGCGGAGGTGTATCACCAACACCATTTGAGGGACGAAGGAACGGTGCAATTATCACTACAGTTGCAGTGATGATAATGATGAAAACGTATAGGCTTGTTCAGGAGACTTACGGAATACGGCGGCGGCAAGGAAGAAGACGGCAATTGGCAGCCAGACTGAGGCATAGAAACGGTCATCAGTCTTTTGGAAAATAATGGGAGATCGGTAAGCGGCGGACAAACCTTTGAAAGGCCGGGGGGTGTTTGGCTGCTTCCATCTAAGCCAGAAAAGACCCTGTGTAGAACGAAAGGGATAATCGTGGGTTTCTGAACGACCCCCTTAAAATGAAAAAAAAAAAACACTCACGAGAATGATAAAAAGATTGATGATTTGTTGAGGATATCCTTCAACATCTAAGATGAAGGGATACGCTACATCAGGCGGGGGTGCGATAATAATAACGACCTTATAGAATACTGGTGAATAAGGACAGAAAGAAATGATAAAAATGCAGGACTTTACAGATGGTATGAGATGCACGATCAATCCCGGAAGTGGCGACTTTCCAGTCGGCCAATTTGAGGCCCAAAATTTGTTTCCAAACGGTAGCGGGACACCTTCTTTGGCTAATTCTATGGATGAAACAGATAAACGATAAGCAGCAAGGCATTTATAACATAGATTCATACCTTGGTTGATTCGAGATGCCGAGTAAGTCTAGGGGGGAAATATAGGCTCGGAATCGTCTCTTCATTCATAAGAAGACTCAGAGTACTCACAACTGTGATGACGTTTCCTAAGGCACTTAGATACAACCGATATCAGAAACCATCATGAGAAGGTTCAAATTTAAAAAAATTTCACCTCAACGCAACAATAACCGAAAGCGCCCTCTGAGCCTTTACCCCAAATACATTTTTGAAAAATAACGCAGCAACAGTGACTCCAGAATTTTGGATTTCTTGTGGGGTTGCGGCTCTGCACGGCAAGTAATGAATGGGGTATCAGCGAAGTGGCAAAACAAAAAAAAAACGGCCACATACGCGAAGTAGGCTACATTTGCAAGCAAATACAACACTGCACAGATGCCTAGACCAAGAGGCCCGGCGATTTTGAGTGTTCGTATGGGGTTTTTGACATCGTTAAGCACGTAATTCACGTTCGACCACCCGGCATAGGCGTTAAGAACCTTGAACATCGCCGTCGCATACTAGGGGTGGATTAAATCAAGTATTCGAATGAGTCTAACAGGCTACTCACATCATTACTGCTGTGAGAGCTCCCAGCAAAGGCATTGCGGAAATTTGCGTGTGGATCCCGCACTTGAGTTTTTCCACTGAGTACAACCCAACCTTATAAGAAATTGCATTAAGGTAAAGAAAAAAAGAAGAAATCAGAGAAGAACAGTATTGAGCGTACCAGTAATAACGATAATCAGAAGGATGATAATCTTGAATACGCTTAAAGCCTGACAAACAATTTAAGTGTCAATGTTCGACTAGAAATAGGCCAGGGGTACATACGTTCATCAATGCAATCCCAACTCTGGGAGTGAAGCCGTGTAGGAGTGTTACGAAAACTATGACTGGAGACTTTTGAGGAAAGGCAAATGTAGAGAAAGGTTGACTGGCATACCTCCTAGAGCAATTCCTCGCCCGACCCAGCGATCTGGAGTTTGGCCTGCTGCGATGAGAATACTGAATAAGGGTAAGTAAAAACCTCAAAGAAAGATAACTGTGCGAAAGACTTACTTGCTAGCAAAGACCTTCAAATCAAGTTAATTATCTCTCACTGATTGGCAGAATGAAAACTCACGATGCAGCCAGCTGCAGTAAATCCTAACAAAATTGCATTCGCAGCAAAAATAACTGTGGCCAAAAACTTGGGTTTCTTATACACCACCTCCAAGTACACCTTCTCGCCACCGGAACGAGGATACATGGTGCCAAATTCTAACCAGACGAAGAGGCCGCAAAAGGATAGCAGGAAACCGAGAACCCAGAGCATGAGAGAGGCACCAACAGAGTGAACGGAGGAGAGAATCGACGATGGTGTGGAAAAGATACCGGTCCCAATTATGCGACCAACGCTGGTATAGAACCATTAGTATAGGCTGAAGGGTATGATGATAAAACGTACATCAACATCGTGCAGCTGAATACTCCGAGATGTCGTCCCATCCCTCCAGCAACGTCTGCGAGATATAGAAATGCATTAGATCTAGTAGAGAATAACAATGGTTTCCTGCACCTTCTTCGAATGTGAGCTCTCCAGGGTTGGTAGTTTTGTCTTCTGTAAAGGATCCATTGGCGCCTTCCTTGTCTGCTGGGGAGGCCATGGTTTATGGGGGGAACAGAAGAAGGCATGCCAGGGGGGGACTTTAAGTGGCCCCGAACGGATCGGTTAAATCGGATGGCGCGATATCGGCGTCTGATGCACTCAATATCGTCACAAATGTGTAATATTGTGCATGGGCAACCATCAATTGCTATCATTTTATAGGAGCTCTACAAATTTTAATTGGACATGGAACATGGTCAGCTTCTACCTTGCACCCTCCACATTAGGGCGTTTCACGTTGAGGATTTTGGGCCGCTTTTGATTTGAATTTGATGAATATTTTGAGCTCACTTTTGGTTCGGCGTTTCCCGACTTTTGAAAAATCGGCCTTGATTTCAAGTATGCAAAGGCAGGTCATACCCTGCTCTTGCACCGATTTTCATTTGCTTTTTGTCTTGATTCTAAGATAAAAGTAATCAATAATTAATAATTTTAGACTAATCAATAATAATAATAATATAATAATAATAATAGATCATGGTTAGGAGTCCGAGACTGTCTCACAACTCGCTCGACGCTACAGCCCAACCAATGCCACCAAAGAAAGCTCCCAAGGGTCAGGCAGCAGCAGATCCCACTACCAATAAAAAGCCTCAGGCAAAACCTGTTCAATGGGATGATCACAAAGAATGGACTCAAAAAGCAATTTAGCACCTCATTGACAACCCAAAATTTTGTATCAAGCTCTTCAGCGAGCACGCTCCGCAGAGTTTGTTTTACCTCTAGCTTAGATAGCTAAAGCAAAAACTCCACTATTTTATTAAATGCCTAAAAACGGAATTGAACACTCAACAAGTGACGCAAAGGAGGCAGGTGTTAGGGCAACTGCAGCAACGACTTAGTCAAGATCTAGCAGGGGATCCTATATATATATATAAACATAAAATATGACAGGAAAGCGCACCTAGCAGGGATCCTAAAAGAAAAGGATAAAGCCCTGCTAAGGTGGTATGCATGTCTATATACCAAAAATCAGAGTTGAAATAATAAAATGATGAAAAATAATAAAAATGATGAAAAAATATGGAGAATGGTGAAAAGGTGATAGGAATGCTATGTCAAGTGACCATTGGACTCCAGTATCAGAGCCGCAAGTGCACTCTGTCTTGGGCTAGTGACGATGAGGAGGAATATACAGAGATGACGGAGAAATATCGGAGGAAATGTCGGACGAAGTGGAGTGTCCCTAACAGCAAGTCCTTGTGGCGACTGAGACCCATGACCTCGAGAACTGGTGCGTGTGCGATATGATTGGCCTAAGACATGGAACGTGTGTGGAGTGTGGTGTGGCTCTGGTTGTGCTGCGGTAGAATAGCACATGGTGCTGGTTGGTAATGGCAATGATAAGAATACAGGTTTGTTGGTGGTATTGGAGTAGGGGATGAAATCCAATGGAGGTCCAATATAAGTCCGACAAGGGTGGCTGGTGGTAAGGGTGGCACTGAACAATGGGGAGGTGGCCATCATTGGAGACTCTGTTGGAGCCGTCATTTGATTGTTCTTCGGAAAGAATGTGACCAAGCACAGACCATGACAACATTCTTGAACTGAAGGATGCTGCTGAACATCGTAATGAAAAGTATGCCCTTCGTCTCAAGGAGTTAGAGTTAGCACAACAAAAGCAGGAGATAGAAACGGAGAAAACGCAGGCAAAGATGTGAAAGCTGGAGATGGAAGCAAAGAAGATGGAGATGGAGGGAAAACAACAAGATCAACAGTTTGAGCTTCTCAAGACAGTAATGCTCTCACATGGTCCCATCCCTCACTCACAGGTAGTTCATCAGCCTGTTGCATCATCATCAAGGGCTGACAGCAATGCGTCAATATCTGAC
>Ga0193743_1003007_pt1 | contig 11482 bp, 9 predicted proteins | sample L2c2metaG_FD_143038 | JGI IMG/M metagenome (GOLD analysis project Ga0193743, IMG submission 143038) | Soil microbial communities from a riparian zone of the East river system, Colorado, United States - L2c2 | ecosystem: Environmental > Terrestrial > Soil > Riparian zone | place: USA: East River...
AATGGAGGGATACCATATCCCTATTTTACTGGTGATCACCTCTTTTGTACAGGGAAAAACCTTCAATTATCTGACATACAGTATGGTTTCTTCTACTGACAAATGTTGCAATACATAAATTATCTGATGCTGTTTCATCATTTGTCTGACACTTCCCACAAATTATCTGACACCACCTTCTATATTAGGGGAGACAAAATATTTTTTGTGCAAACGGCCCGCCATAAGTTGCGGCATCTCCGGGCCCCCACGAAGCAAGGCCCAAAATCCATGCAGCAAGAAAAAAAGTTCTTCCATTCCGTTTGCAGGAGAAACATTAGCAGCCATTGAGATGGCTGCAAGCCTAGCGATGAGCTTGTCACCAATACCGAAAGAAAACATTACTGCTGTATTAGTTGGTTCTTATTTATAATCTCATCAGGCCTGCGGCTGATCAAACCATATCTTTTAGGATGATTACCCACCGCACCACAAACAATCTTCTCTGTTCATGCGGCATGTGGATTTTTTACATGGTGTTCTCTCGGGCATAAATTACTCACGACCGGATTGCATGATTCATCAGGCGATTATCGCTCTTGGTATGTCGATTCTGTTTCCCAACCGAGATCCTGACCGTTACTTTAAAACCGACTTCGGATTGAAAGGAATAACAACTAGACTTAGAACTTATTGTTAGTTTGATCAGCTAGATTGTTTCCTCTTCACAAATATTTCCGGACTCCTTTAAGTTCCCTCGTAAATTATCGTTTACTTTCTCGATAGGAAGATCTTCTATTGTGATAGTGATCGGTCGTTGCCGTATAAGTTGAATAATATTCAGCCTGAGATTTCATCTGTTAATTCTTAAAAGTCCTTTTCAGGTCACTAAAGGATTTCAGCCATCCGCATGTTGTTTTGTACATTTGCTTCTTCAACCCTCTGCTACATCAGGAATGGAAGAAAGATATAATTAAAATTTTCGAAATAGACAGATGATACAAGTATCAGTAACACGTGACGCTACTATACTTGCGCCACACAGCTTGGCAATTGCCGTCTTTAGCATAAGAATCAAGAACCCACAGTGCTTCCAATGTATCAGATAGTAATGGTGATGATACATAGTCAGCCTCGTTGCTTGATCAATGCATAAATTTTTCAGCAATGGAATTTGAAAATTTCATTCGCGTCCAGTGTAACTATGGCCACATTTTGCGATTTGGGAATGAAGTGGAATCATCTACCTGACTGAGCACTGAATAGTTTGGGTCCATGGTTTTCGAATTTTCATCTGATCTCATGGGAGATGCTACGTTTTAGGGTCAACTTCGGGCTGGGTGGCAAGGGTATCTGATTCACTTGCGTCAAAGAAGCCGTCACCAGATAACTATTACATGAGAGGATAGTCAGTTGGAAATTTATATTTTTACCTGGAATATCGTTGCGAAGAATGTAAGATAGTTCAAAATATGTATGTAGTTTGACTCATCTGACGCAGGCTGTCCGCGAGCGCTTATCTTCGACTGTGAGAGATACTTTTTTGGTTGACGAGTGTGCAATTTAGTTCCATCTTGGTGTCTACATTTCGGCGTGCTCACTCTTGGCTCCATTACTATTGAATTCTTTCAGCACGCCTTAATCATTCCGACTCAGAAGCACATGATGCCTACGCTATCGCGCTTGGCATTGAGTCTATATGCCGTGAGGACGACCTGGATGTCATAAGAATTCGGTTCTTATCACTCTAGAACCCCCAAAAAAGCCTTTAGTATCTTTGGCCCTATGTATACCACTTACCCAAGATATAGTCCGAGTCGAAGTCTTATCTCAGAAGAAATACAAGCCTGGAAAACGAATCTCAATGACTTCGTCGGAAACACGTATCGGCTGCACTGTAAGGTCTTATCCGATCTCAGGCTACGTAAACCTCCGGGGTATGGGATGAACATTTGAGAGATCTGTTAAAGCGTTCAGAAAATATTCGACAGTCTCATGAACAGGGGCTTGACCAAGCTGTTAGAATATAAGAGTCCATATTCAGCAAAGACTCACAGTAAATCGAGTGCTGAAGAAGACACGTTTCTTTTGTTGCCTCGGCTTGACGATCGTTTGTTTGGGGAATCAGACCTGAAAACATTGTGCCACCTATGTCGCCATACGCGTGGTCATGCATCAGTTGATCTTGTTGTGATGCTTATGGATGATGCAGAACTCCAATACTGGGAGGAGGATGGGGGGAAAACATGAGATCGATTGAAGTTCTCCATCAATTTCACTGTCTGGTAAGCTTTAGCTGCACCTTCGCGATACTGCGGAAATTCACGTACCCAACTCGTAGCCATCTAGACATGCATGCTCTAAATCCGTCTCAATTCCACTGGTTCTGACACCAGTGTCAATGTCAGATCACTGCATCAGGCAAAATCAGAATCAGATGTGTGCCGCAGGGCTGATACGGGAGTCAGCTCGTATGTCATTGGGAACAGCTTTGCGTTCACCAAAATGGAATAGATATGACTGGTTGGGAAGTTCCCTCTCCTGACTTGAACACTTGGCAGAAGTGCAGAAATTTCGACAACACCTTGGATTATACCCATCACCCGCCGTATTCATATACCGAGTGGATATATGTGATGCATTGGAGATGAAATCGATCTTTCCAAAGCAGCCTCAATGATAATCGATATCACTCACGCCACAACCCATGATATGGTACCTGTGTCATTACTCGTCAGATGGATATGTTCCCCCTAAGCATGTTAATGTATTCTGAGATTGCGACTATCGGGCATCATGAGATAGCTAAGATCGGCTGAGAATGGATATAGAATCTAGAAGTTGGTCAGAGATTTCAGAATCTTTGAGTTGGAGATAGACCACTAGGGTTTCGCTATTTTTCCTCGAGATATGATAATCTTATCATCGATTACTGATTAACAAGGAGGTGGGATGGAGGGTTCGAAGTTCGCCGGTAGGCTCGTCACCGGTTCTCTTTATGAGAGGAGCTCCACAAATTGAGCATAAGTTTCAAGAATGCAGACAAGTGTCGAAGTCGCCGGTCCAGTGCATGTATAGTCTGGCCCCGGCCCCAACCCACGTTGGATCGTAGTGGGATTTCAGTCCAATTTCAATCCGCAGTGATCAATATATGTACATAGAAAGCATGAGCGCTTACCCTGCTCTCTGCTGCATAAAATGGCCACTGCAAAAGGTATGAATGAATTAACATGTTGCAAAATATCCGCTGGAGCCCATATGCAGCTTGGCATGTTACTTTGCGCAGGGCCAGAGAGAGGTGGAGCCTTCAGGTTTGGAGGGTAGGGGTATGCTCGGGTCCCCACTTTGAACTGCGGTGACTGCCTTACAGGATTCAGTATATCCATTTTGAATGGTCGACAACACAGAGTCTTAACCCACAACAACATTGACAATGCAGTGTTCAGCAATGATACAGCAACGTATCCGTTTTGAATGGTCGACAACACAAAGTCTTACCCACAACAACATTGTGCAGTGTTCAGCAATGATACCAGCAACGATTAAAACGGGTTAGTAAAAAGAAACGTCCCGATTTGGCCACGTTTTTCCCCAAAGTTGAGTTGCCCCCAGCCAATTATGAAAGCCCCAAACTATGATATAGCCGAGTATAAATATTCTGGTCAGCCAGGCCCGTTTCAAAGTCGCCCTCCTCTCCTTTGTACATAAACCACGCCATGCGTAAGCCCTCTACTATCTTTTATTTCTCTTTACCGTTCTGATCCTTTTTCTCGCGTCCAGCAAACATGACTGTCTCGCGTCCCTTCGTGTCATCGCCCCTCGCAGACTCGTCGCTTACAAATTTGCCTCCAGCTCAGCGCAGCATACCCAAAAGTAACCACCCATTCCCTTCATCACGCGCTCTCAGACCATTCCCCTCCATCTCGCACGCGATGAAGCCAACCTCGACGACAACAAAGTCGCCGCCCACAAAACTCATTCAGGCTCCGAAAAACTTCAAAACCTCCTTTGTTCTCGACCTTACACAAGCGGAATTCAGCAGACAGGAGTAAATGCAGATAGGGGAACCATCATTTTAACGGATGACTTTGGTCAAAAACCACGAACGATCTCATGGATAGATTCAACCGTGACGACGCCTTGCCGAGAAAGAAGCCACAAATACCTTCAATCTCCAAAATTCTCTGATTGTTCTTTATCTACCCAACACTTTTTTCGCCATTACTTATTACATATTTTCCTTGTCACTATACTTCATATTGTCGGTTGACTCTCCACGTATTTGATCCTTCTGTACATATATACTTCCTATGCGGGTTCCTCGTCTATGCGTTATCAAGCGGTTGTTTTTTTCTAGAACTATTAAGTTTAGTTGAACAGAGGGAGGTTCTTACTACCGGTGCATCTTTTACTGGCTCTTGCAAGGGTTCGAGGCCATTCGTTGATATCACATACCATCCCTTAATGAGTCACTTAAGCTATTGGTTCATTCAACGATACGATACCTCTATTATAAGTTTGCTCAATGTATCACTTGTCTGTTTCCTGTATATCGGGCTCACTCGGGGTTGTCAGCGAAAATTGATTATTATTGACTCGAGTTTACATAGCACTGCCCGAATGTGACCCGAGCTATGTTTCTATGGTAAAGTATATTCTGCCAGTGACTGCAACAGACCGGCAGAATATTCAACGCGGAAGGGAGCTGGTTTGAACAGAAACTACATAGCATAATACAGTTGACCAAGATTTGAATTTGATCCATTGTACATGTCTACTGCCTTGCATTAATTATTGTGCATCGCGATAAGCAGGTGGACCAGGCCACTCGGCAACGGTTCAGGCTGTACGACCGGAATGGCGTACCATTTAAGTAGAGCGACAAACAATCCCCCCCTGCCTTATGAAGTCTAACAAAGTCCGCTGGCGTGGGGTGACATCTAAAGTGAACTTCCACAGTCTATGACTTAACAATTGTTGGCGAAAATCCATTGGTGTTGACTGGTCTTCAGTCTTAAGTAAACGAAAGTTCGAGAATTTAATTATCAATTGAGGGGTGCATCGCCATGTAATCAAAGAGAGGATCCAAACCCAAAGCGGACAAAAATCCAGTGACAAGCGGGTTCCCAGAAGGATGACAAATGAGCGCTGAGCACCGTTCTAGGTCTTTGTGTCAGAATCGAGCAGCTGGTACATAGACAGCGACTGTAGTGGCACTCCGTTGTCGACTAAGGCTTCAAGGATGTATCGGCTATTGCTGTTCGGACCGGTATTTTCGAAGAGTTCATAGGCGCCAAGACGAATGCCACCTCGGGAAAAGCACGTACATAATGCAAGCCAGAGCAGAACGAGTAAGGGCCTAGTTATGAGGCATCCCAGGACAATAGGCATGTTGGGAGGCTCGAGCTGACAACAAGTTCGAGCTAACGTTTCAGCAGGGCGCTGAGAATGAAAAGCGCTGAGAATTAAAAGGAATGCGATAGGAGAGCTATGGTTCTTTTTTCAGACCTTGCTTCTTTCTACACAAATGATAGGAGCATGAGAATGAAATAGGAATGACCACGAGGCCCAACCTTATTGTATAACAACACGGCAACCTTGGCAGCCCTGCTGCATTTGATAAGCATTCAACATTGAAGTTCTTCGATGAGAGTAATACCTTAGACTATGCTATGGTTGGCTAGGCATCTTTTGTATGGTTGGGCCCGTAGCCGTCGTATTCATAGTACTAGAAGGTATATCCCGGGCTTATCTCTTCATATCATCTTAACTTGTAAAAGGTCATGCGCCCTTCGCTTGCTAGTGATACCGATCTTGGAACTTTAAGGTAACATACACTCGGCCACGGTTATAGCTCGATTCGAATTGTCAGTGAGCTGAGAGCTCATCGAAACGTGTCTGCCTTGCGTCGTGTGACATGTGACTAACTGTGATTTACGACTGGCTCTCTTTGGATTCTCCTGCCATGCCAAGACAATGACTCGGACAGAAAAGACTCGACAAGATAAGCATCACAGTGCCAGGACTCATTTCATCTTTGTACAAAACTGACATATGTTACTACAAAGAGGCGGCGCAGACTCGGAGTTTTTGACTAAGATGCGGTTCGGATGAGTCGGATCTAACGCTGCTGCAGCGAGCATCGGATGTTCACGGCACTCAGACTTCAATGTCGACTCCCAGGTGCAGTCCGAGGTTTAGTATGCTTAACCTCGCCGTCACAAGATGTACTTTGAATTTGATGCTTCAAGGCTGTCCCGATTATGACTCGGGCTTGGCATGACTTCATGAATTCGATTGGATGCTTCACTTCCGAGAGATAGCAATATCTGGGACCTGAGATGCAGTATTTGTCAATCTCGAAGTCAAATTGCGTGTAGACCTCTATCTTCGAGAACATATGTGCGCCACATATTCGAATTCCTCGGGACATGTGCTCGAGGATTTTTGAGTACTTGTGACTGCTACAAACTTCCTAGCTTGACGTGTACCTGAGTCGTTTTGAATTAAAATCCGTTCTTGAAGGAATTCAAGTCATATTGCACCTGGATCGGATAGATAATAGACCGCGGAGTCCTATCGCAGCATAGCCATGTATGTCCGTCGTCGAATAATCAGATAGATGTATGGAACATCACATGACAGCTACTAACAACCCATACAGCGTAGGTTCTCCCGAGAAGTGTGGGGTTGTCGGTAAAAATAGTTGGCATCCTGCAAGAACAATATATAGATATGAGAAAACGGCTATACTCATACGCCTATTTGTAAACTGTGGTTTGAATTTGGATAAAGACCTTGTCCCAATGTAGTTCGATGCCTCAGAGTGGGCGACATGGCAAGCTGAGAGACATAACATTATGATCCCTGTCTGGCGACGTGCATTGGCCTTCCAAAGGATAACTTGATTTAACCGATCGCACTCATCGTAGCCTTGTTCTCGAATTCCATGATTTGTAAAAACAGCGATATCCGTCCCAATATTCAAGGTCAGATCTTCATATTTTGAACCGGTTTAATGGTGCCAAACACTGGCTGTTTGAGGCTCAGATTATATTGGCATCGTGTACGGCGTCCCTGGTCAACTTTGAATCTAGCTTGTGATCGGAAAATACAAACTGGTCTTTTATAAAAAGAGGGTTTTTCTCGCAAGAAGGGTGATCAAAAAGTAAGGATGTATTATATTAAATAAAACCATCTCTTCCATATTCTCTGTATGTACTCCTGTTTTATATCCATTGCAACGGGCCATTCAGCCGTAATTGATCTTTTTGCCAAGTAAAGTGCTTGGGACACCTCCGGAGCCGTGAATTTAAGGTTTATAGTCGCGCGCTCACCAAAAAAGGTTCCCAGGGTCCATGTGCTGGCCTTCCTCGTTGGATATCGTGAGTTTTATACTTGGAACAGGATGATGTGCTAAACTGAGGTGTCTTACGCCCCATAGTCATTTACCTACTTCCTTGGTACAAGAATAGCTATATACATGAAGATGTAACCTCAGGAGTCGTGCCCCGTCACACATAGATATCACTAGGGGTAGTGTGGGAAATGTTATTATTTTGCTCACAATGTGGACCAAAATATAACGACTGAAAAAGGGGGGGTGGGAAAAAGAAAAGTAGAAATAGGACCGATTCGTTTGGGAGTGAACCAAGTTCACTGCTCAACAACGCTCTCCCGCGCCTCTCTTTACGACCTATCCACGAACCTCGACGACGACGACTCTTTTCTTCTTTCTGGACCCTTCTTCATAGCTTCCTTCTATCTCACATCCTTTCTACACCTCATTCAGTTTCCATTACCTCCAACTTCGACCTACTGCTTCGACTTATCTTCGTTTACGCTCCCTCTGACCTTTCTGAGGTATGTCAATCTTTCAGAAAACTCTTCGCAGCTTTTATTTATAATATATAGAAATGGATAACTGGAGAGTGGCCGTTCTTGGTGACGGTGGTGTGGGTAAAACTGCCTTGGCGGTTCAGGTTCGTTGGCGTCCTTGTCTCCCATTTACACCTTGAATCACACCTTGACTTCTTATACAGTTTACCTTGAATTGTTTTGTTGGTAAGAACACTTGCTTTCTCCCTACCCAAATGGTACTAAATCATCGTCTATTCTTCATGAACAGAGGTGAGTTGGTAGCCGCAAATTCCACTTGCTGAAACATTACTGATGACTCATAACAGACTTATGACCCAACAATAGAAGACGCCTATCGAAAACAGCTCGTGGTGGACAACCGAATGTGTTTTGTAGAAGTGATTGATACTGCTGGTCAGGGTATGTAAAATATTTCATCACTACTCCCATTCTCATGCTTAGCCCCTGTAGAGGAGTATGCAACGTTGCGCGATCAGTGGGTCCGGTCAGTGTTTAGCATTTTCATTTTCCTCCTTTTCATTCTAATTTGAATATTCAGTGAGGGTCAAGGTTTCATCCTCGTTTACTCGATCGCCTCAAGATCGACTTTTGATCGGCTCGAAATATTTCGTCAGTCTATGCGAAGGGTCAAGCGAGGCGACCCCATCTTCATGCTCGTCGGTAACAAATGTGATAAGACATATGAACGTGAGGTTTCTAAAGAGGAGGGTGCGGCTCTCGCACGTCAGTTTGGCTGTGAATTCATCGAGACGTCAGCCAAGACCGCCCAAAATGTTGAACGACTTTTCATGAACCTTGTGCGTTCTCTCCGACAAACCAGAAATATAGAGCCAGGAACACCTCCACCTGTGAGGAAGGAGAAGAAATCATCCAAATGTGTCATTATGTAGGACATTTTCTGGGATTATTGGGCCTTTAGACTCCCTCTTTACTTCTTTCGATGATATCACCTCTCCTTACCTTCTCTCCTTCCTTTTTTTCCGTGTTCCCTTTCTGGTTTGTCTCTTTCATGTGTATCTAGCTATTTCTCTCGTCCTCTGTCGCCGCTACATTCCCCTCTCACTCCATTTCACTGATCGTGCATGTTTTTCTCGAAATTTCTATGCTCATGATTTTGATACTTTTCATGATGGCACCTCCACTATGCAATTGCTCTGAATGGTTGTAAGAGATACAATCTATCATATTTATTTCGCCCACGGCGCAGTCCTTCAAGTTGCCTACACAGACAAAAGAGCTGGGATCCAATTGTGCATGCTGCGCCGCAAGGTACATCGTCGTAGACCACGTAATTAATTTACACGTTGAAAGATTTTACTCCTAGGACACGTTGCATTCAAACTGCGGTTCCTGCTACTTATAAAACTGTCGACTTGTTGTATCGTAAGAAACGTTAACTATGTCGTGGTGCACTTTCATTTGTCAAAGTCCGGACTTCGCTGTACGCTCTCTTTGCGATGGCACTGTCTTTCAAGTCAGTAAGACCGCCATGCAGACGAGTGATATTTTCAGTGAGCCTTCCATCTCGATTTCATTCCTGACTCCAGGTTTATGGATCAAACGCGATCTACTAGAGGATATGTTCACCTTTTGTAACACCGACACAGCAGATGCGGAGCAAGTGCTGGACCTTCAAGAATCAAATGGAAATTTAGTCGTTCTACTACGCCTGTTGCACGACCCACCCTCTCCACCTGCCCAGAAGCCATTGAAAAAACCATTCGACCCCATTGAATACGATCCAGCCACAGTCATCCCGCTTCCTCTGCTTCTTTCTATTTTGTTTGAGCTAGCAGACAAGTATGCACTCCACGAGTCCGTGACGGAGTGTCTGAAGGCCCACCTGGTCGCTCATGCAGTCGCTCACCCTCTTGAAGTGTATGGCTTTGCCACTCTACAAGGCATGGAAAGAGTGGCTTCGCACGCCAGTCAATACGTGTTGCCCGTAGCATCATATAGTCTCGGTGAAATCAATTTGATTCCAAACGTGGTGGCCTACCATAAGCTAGTTCGACTGCAGGACTTACGCCGGAAGGCTTTGCGGGATCTGCTCCTTGGGGAGGAAATTTTTCCTCACGGTCAGTCCCATTTGAGCGAGCTTTAATGACAAGAATTGACCCCATGGTAGGTTATGGCGAGTGCAGCTTTCACCGCGAAAAAACCATAGCAAGTTGGGCCCGACAACGTAACGCCTTGGAAGGAAGAATTGAAAGCTGTGAGAACAATTGCAATTATCTTGTATCGGTGTTGAAGAATCTAACATGGACTCGCGAAATGTACTTAGCAACTGATATCGCGGCTGAAATGGACACACTCAGGGATACATTTCGGGATTGCAAAATCTGTCAAAAGGCATGCATCGCCGCGGTTGAAATGCTTGCGGTAAGGCTATGTTTCCAATGCTTAACGTTTGATCACTGTTTTACTGTTTCATCAGTACAAATCCAAAAGGCTACCCAAGAGATTGGATCAACTCTCTGTCATTATGTGATCGACCGAAGTAAGCAGGTGTAAGTGATTGCCGTAAGGTATGAGGGTAGGAGTCTAAGTGCTAACTCAAGTATTATGCCAGAAGAGTGTTCTAAGGTTGTTCCACGCATCCGAGTCACGGTATAGGTATTTCATGGAGTTAAACATCCCCGGTTGAATGGTTTCTCCACGATGCTGGAATAACCACATCACAGCACCCCACGATAGAGCGGCAAATAGCGTAAAGTAACGGGAATCGGGTGGAATAGGTTTTATGGCAGAGGATGCCAAAGCTGACCCCGGAGAAGTGTTGTACGGCGAGGATGCACGAGGAATGAAGGAAGCCACAACACGAGACACAACGTAGAGTACAATCTAAAAGAGAATGCCATTCACTTCAGCATGCCGTTTTTTTTTGTCAAAGATATGTCAAACCTGCTCATTCACTGCATTTCGTTCGCCGAAAACGATGTAACCTCCAATCAAGCCAGCTACGAAGGTATCAATATCATGTTCTTTGCCTCCATTTATCTTTCTTTGGAGCAATAGAAGTGTCTTGTAGATAGAGACGAACTTGGCAAGGTTAAAAGCATGTTGCCGCGTTGCACGGTATATAACACGTAGGCGAGATTTCCAGCTGGACCTCAGATGTCAATAACACATAAGCAGGTTGATAACGAAACTTACTCTCCGCGACCAAAAAGAATAGACATTACAAGAGCATGAGGGAATCTAACTTTCACGCCATAGACAAAGCCATTGCGGGCACCCTTCAAGATGGCGAGGTAGTCATGGTAAACTGGATTGGTGATGATATCGTTGATAAGAGCCAACGACATTGCGACTCTTGGAGTGTGCTCACTGTACAGGTGTAATTGAAGTCTGCGTCGGTAATAATCACATGCACTGGCATTTGTAATCAGCCCGGGTCTTGACCGGTACTACCTATCTTTAATCGATCTCCATCGCGATTGTAACTGGTCTAACCACCTGCTCGGAGCGAAGAGGGAGCCTTTGCTTCCTGAAATGGAATTGCGCGCGACGGGGCCTAGTAATACAGAATACAGACGTACAGGTGGGTAGCTTAGAGTATAAGAAAAGACAATAAAACAGGGGAAGAAATTGGAAAAAAACCGGAAAGAAAGAATAAGCT